>Ga0208356_1000209_pt1 | contig 18488 bp, 16 predicted proteins | sample NGESurshal072012_4_FD_184467 | JGI IMG/M metagenome (GOLD analysis project Ga0208356, IMG submission 184467) | Arctic peat soil microbial communities from Barrow, Alaska - NGEE Surface sample 53-1 shallow-072012 (SPAdes) | ecosystem: Environmental > Terrestrial > Soil > Wetlands > Peat ... | reverse complement strand
GAGGCTGGCGGGGGCGCCCATTTCCTCGGTGATGGCGCTGGCCACGTCGCCGAACCGCTTCTGATATTCGGCGAGGATGCGCTGCAGGAGGTCCAGGCGATCCTCGCGGCTGGTCTTGGAATAGGTTTCGAACGCCTTGCGCGCCGCCGCGACCGCCTTCTCCACATCGGCCGCCGAACCGGCCGAGATGTGGCCGCAGACTTCCTCGGTGGCCGGATTGACCACGTCCAGGCTCTTGGGCGTCACCGGATCGACCCATTGGCCGTCGATGTAGAATTTCATGTAGTCGCGCATGGATCTCTCTCCTGACAGGCGTGGGGCCGGCGACGGGCCGACAAGCAGGCCCAGGAGCTCGTCGACGAGTACGACATGGGGACCACGCGCCTCGTGATGGTGCTGTCGGACGCGACGTTGGAAACTCCGGTCACGATCGGTCCGTACGCCGGTGAGTCTCTCGGCCAAACGATGGCGAGGATGCTGGAGCACCAGCGCCACCACGTGTCCGACCTCGAGCAAGCGCTTACCAGTTGAAATCGCCTAGGCCGTAGTTCCTCAGGCAGATCTCTTGATTGCGTCGCCGATCGCCTTGGCGGCAGCCGGTGGATCGTCGACTCCGATCACCAGCTTGGCGTAGTGCTCGTCGCGCAAATGGATCGCGATCGCCTTGTCCGGGTCGTGGACGTCCCAGAACGCCCACTCGCCGTGGTTGATAAATCGTCCCGCGGTGATGACACCAGGCAGGTTGGTGCCAACCACTCGAAGCCCGTGCCAGATGGTTCGCGCCTCGGGTGGGCTCACGTCAACCGACGCGACGTGTTCAAGAGGCACTTCGAGCTGGCTCCTGAGGGCGAAGAACTGATCAACGCCACGGATGTGAATGATGAGACTGGTGGGGGTGAACTCTACTTCCGCCATCGACGCCAGCGTACGTCTATCTGGCCCCCGGAGAGTCGGTTCGTTCCCCCCGTCAGCACGGGTGTCGCGAGGTCAGGCGCCAGGACGCCCGCACCAGGCGCGACGATGAATCTCGCCCCAGAAAGGGAAGGGCCGCGCCGGAAGTGCCGTCAGGCCATCGGCGCGTCATCTGTCTACCGGAGCATTCTGCGAAGCGTCCCTGCGCAAGGCCATAGTCGAGGTCCGTCCTGGGTGCACGCTCAGAGGAACCTCAAAACTCGCTGGGAGTCTCGGCGCAGGCCGGGCACAGCCCGGTGAACACGAGGTGATGACTCGTGACTTTGAAGCCGGTGCTGTTCTGAACCCCAGCCGCGGCATCTTCTAAAACGCAGCCCGGAACCTCGGCGACCTGGCCGCAAGAGTCGCAGCGGACGTGCTCGTGGTGGTCCTCCCCGACCTCGTAATGAGCTTTGCCGTCCGCCAGGTCGATCTTCCGGATCGCCCCCTCCCGTTCCATTGCGGACACGGCGCGGAAGACCGTGGAGTAGTCGGCTCCCCCCAGGGCGACTCGCGCGGCTTCGTGCAGCTCGTCGAGGGACCAGGCGTGTCGAGCATCCCCTCCGAACAGGCTCTTGACCACGTCGGTGACCGGACTCGGACGGGGCATTCTCGAGATCATACAGGGACCGCACATTACTTGCCCAACTAAGTTGTGCAATACTCTTGCGCGACTGGGCCCGCTCCTGAGGCCCAGCGCTGGGTCAGGAGGTTGGGGTCGTTGGCGGGCAAGCGAGTCTGGGCGTTGCTGGTCTTGGCGCTGGCCATCAGCGCGTGCGGAGGCCCGACCCCCGTCGCGTCGAACGGCTGGATCAAAGTCGTCGCGGGGCAGAACTTCTGGGGCAGCATCGCCGCCCAGCTGGGCGGATCGAAGGCCAGCGTCCAGAGCGTGGTGTCAGATCCGAACGCCGATCCTCACGAATACGAGACCAACACCAATGACGCCCGCGCATTCGCCGACGCCAACCTGGTGATCCTCAACGGAGCCGGCTACGACGATTGGGGCAACAAGCTCCTGGCGGCGAATCCCAGCAGCCATCGCACAGTCCTCATCGCGGCCGGCCTCCTCGGCAAGAAGGCCGGCGACAACCCTCATTTCTGGTACAACCCCGACTACGTCGCGCGGATCGCCGACCAGATCACCGCGGACTACAAGTCCATCGGCCCCGCCGACTCCGCTTACTTCGACCAGCAGCGCGCCGCATTCACCGCCTCGCTCGAGCCATACACGCAGCGCATTGCCGAGATCAAGGCGAAGTTCAGCGGCGTGCCGGTCGCCTCGACCGAGAGCATCTTCGTGTACATGGCGACCGCCCTCGGCTTGAATCTCATCTCCCCAACCGCGTTCATGAACGCCGTCAGCGAGGGCAATGACCCGCCGGTCGCGGCGGTCATCGAATTCCAGGACCAGATCACCGGGAGGCAGGCCAGGGTGCTTGTTTACAACGTCCAGACGGCGACCGCCGTCACGACCAACGTCAAACAGCTCGCTTCGCTCGCGCACATCCCGGTGGTGGGGGTATCCGAGACGCTGCAGCCCGAGTCCGCGACATTCCAGGATTGGCAGCTCTCCCAGCTCATCGCCCTGCAGAGCGCGCTGAATGCCGGATCGGGAGCGTGATGAAAATGCAGCCGCCGGCGATCGTTGCTCGGGACCTCGCGGCCGGCTATGGAGCTCATCGAATATGGGCGCATGCCGACTTTTCCATCGCAGCAGGATCGTTCACGGCAATCCTTGGACCCAACGGCGGCGGCAAGTCGACGCTGATCCGGACGATCCTCGGGCTGCTGCCACCCGCGGATGGCCAGCTCGAGGTGCTGGGCGAGAAGCCTCGCCGTGGCAACCCGCTGATCGGTTACATCCCGCAGCGGTCCACGTTCGATCCGGAACTTTCGATCCGCGGGCGTGACTTCGTCAGCCTCGGCGTGGACGGCCACCGCTGGGGGATGAGGCTTCTCGGTGCGGCCACCGCCGTCGCGGCGGACGCGTCGATCCGCTCGGTGGACGCCGAGTCGTACGCGGACCGCCCGATCGGGCAGCTGTCGGGAGGCGAGCAGCAGCGGCTTCTTCTCGCGCAGGCATTGGTCGGCAACCCGCGCCTCCTGCTCATGGACGAGCCGCTCTCGCAGCTCGACGTGCGAAACCAGAGCCTGATCGTCCAGCTGATCGGAGATCTCAAGCGCGCGCGTGAGCTCACGGTCCTGCTCATCGCGCACGACGTCAACCCGCTTCTCCCCCACATCGACCACGTCCTCTACGTCGCCCAGGGCAACGTCGCGATGGGAACGCCGGAGGAGATCATCACCTCCGAATCGCTCACGCGGATCTACTCGACCCCGGTTGAGGTGCTCAAAGACAGCCGCGGGCGAGTGTTCGTGGTCGGCCTCGAGGAGGAGGTCAGCCACCCGCATGGTTGAGCAATCGATCTTCACCACCATCACCAACACCTCACCGCAGGTCAGCTGGAACCTGTTCGACGACGTTGCGGCGCTTTTCCACTACGACTTCATGGTTCATGCCTTCGAAGCGGGCACCATCGTCGCGATCGTCGCAGGCGCGATCGGCTACTTCGTCGTGCTGCGCAGCTCGGCCTTTGCTGCGCATGCGCTCTCCCACATCGGCTTCGCGGGTGCCACGGGTGCGGTTGTGCTGGCGGTGAACCCGATCTTCGGCCTGCTCGTCTTCACCGTCGGCAGCGGTGTGGCGATCGGCGCCCTCGGCAACCGGCTGCGAGGTCGCGACGTCACCATCGGCATCGTGCTTGCGTGGACGCTCGGGTTGGGAGTGCTGTTCATCTCGCTGTATACGGGCTACGCGACCGAGGCTTACGCGCTGCTCTTCGGCGAGATTCTCGGCATCAGCACGGGCGACGTGGTGGTGACGATCGTCGCGGGTGCCATCACCATCGCGGCGCTGGTCGCGATCTACCGGCCTCTGCTCTTCGCATCAGTCGACGAGGAGCTCGCCGGCGCGAAAGGCGTTCCGGTGACCGCGTTGTCGATCGGTTTCATGGCCATCCTCGCCGTTGCCGTCACCGAGGCCGTGCAGGTGGTGGGCGTCCTCCTGATCTTCGCGCTGATCGTCACGCCCGCCGCCATCGCGGTGCGTTTCACGAGCCGGCCGTTTGTGGCCATCGCCACCGGCGTCGTGCTGGCCCTCGCCTTCACGTGGGCCGGTCTGACGATCGCCTACTACTCCCCACACCCGGTGAGCTTCTTCATCACGTCGATCGCCTTCGCGACCTATGTGGTCGTGCGCCTGGCCGAACCCATCGGCCGGCGCGTGCGGAGGAAATCCGCGACCGCCGCATCGATCCAAGATCAACAGGGTCACACCAGCGACGCTTGAGTTCGGAGCACGTGCCTGAAGCAATAAACAGGTACCGGATTTAGGTACCGCCGGCCAGTCTTCAGGTGTTTCCCACCTTATGAGCCACAGGGTCCCCTTCCTACCTTGGTACAAGGTCAGAAATCCAGAAGGAGGACAACGAAAAGTGAGCGAAAACTACAGGTTCTATTCGGCAAAGATGGCCGAGCTCCGCGTCTACCGCGCGGCCTCCCGGCCATTGCACGACCAGCTCCACGAGCTCCTGGTGTTCGTGAGGATGTGTGAGGCCCGATGGAGATGACCCCCAGCGTGAGCTGCTCGGTCCCGATTACTTGGTCGTGGCGGAGGTCAGGGAGGCAAGGGTTCTGAGCTCCGGGAGATAGGGGACCGATCTATCTCGTGTGACCAGGTTGAGGACCACCTGGTCCGCGCCGGCGCTGAACAGACTGCTGACACGCTCTTGAACTGTTGCGACATCGCCCCAGGCCACGATCGCATCGAAGAGCTCGTCTGATCCGGGGGGCTCGAGTGCCTCGAGCCGCCAGCCCAGCCGGAGAAGATTGTTTCGGTAGTTCTCGGTACGGAGGTAAAGGGTCGTGTGCGCGTCTCCGATCGTCCGGGCCGTGGCCCGGTCGGCCGCCAGCACCACCGGCAGATCAGCCGCGAGGAAGGGCTCCGGACCGAGCTGCTCACGGACCAGCCGGATGTGCTCTGCTGTCGTGAAGTAGGGGTAGGCGCCGGCGGTGCGCTCCCCCGCCAGCCCAACCATGCGGGGGCCGAGGGCGGCGAGGACAATCGGGGGCAGCGGCGCTTCGGGACCGCGCCATGGGGCCTGGCCCATCCGATCGAGATAGTCGCGCATGGCGGAAACGGGCCGGGCATAGTCGTGCCCGCGGGCGGCAACCATCGGGGCATGGCTCACGCCCAAACCCAGGATGAATCGATCGGGCCACGCCTCGGCCAAGGCGCGGCCGCCGGCCGCCATGGCCATCGGATCGCGCGCCCAGATGTTGGCGATCCCGCTGGCGACGACCAGGCTCGAAGTTGCGCCCAGGAAGATGGAGGCTTGAACGAACGCCTCGCGGCCCACCGCCTCCCCGTACCACAGCGTGCCGTAGCCAAGCTTCTCGATCTCGACGGCGACATCTCGCTGCACAGTCGCGTGCTGAGCAGACAGCGAACCAGAGAAGATGCCCAGCCTGCGTGGCTTGATGTTGCCCAGTCGCGTCAGACTCATGTGATCGAGTTAATGGTGCCAGGATGCGATGCGGCGGATAGGCTTACCCGCAGTTCGGGTTCGCACGCAGCAAGAAGGGAATCAGGCCCAAATGAAGCTCTCGCCCGCGGAACAAATCCTCGTGGTGACGTTGCTGGATACGTCGTCTGCGACGTTCTGCTGACTCCGCCGGCACACCTCGAAACCCGGGATCCAGCGCGCGTGACCGTCATCGGCATAGTCGCGCCGGCCCTGCTTTTCGTCTGGCTTGCCTGAGCATCGTCGCGCTAGTCCTTCTGTTTCGAAGGTCAGGACGCACGCCGATCGTCGCGATCGTCGTCGTTTTCGCCGGCTATTGGATGCTCCGGAGAGGCACCACGAACACAGCCGGACGCTAGGTCGCGGCTCGGCCGGCCGAAGGCAGCCTCGTGGTCAGCAGCGCCGCGATCAGTGAGATCGCGGCCCCGGTCCACAACACGGTGTTGAGCCCCTCGTGCACCAGCAGCCCCCCGACAACGCCGCCCGCAACCGATGCGAAGTAGATCGGCAGGAGGACCAGGTTGAGCGTGGTGGCGCGACGTTCCTCCGGGACGGCGGTGGCGAGCAGCGCGAAGACCATCGAAATCGCGGTGGCGGTCGCGGCCCCGAGGCCGACCGCGCCCACCGTCAACCAGACCAGGTTCGGCGCCACCGCCAGACCGGCCAGGCTGGCTGCCGCCAGCACGCAGGCGCCGGCCAGGAGCGGCCGGAAGCCGTAGCGATCGCCGGCGGCACCTGCCAGCGGCGATAGAAGCGCGCCCAGCAGGGCCGACGCCCCGAAGACGATCCCGATCTGGCCGGCGGCCCCGACTGTGCCGCCGTTCAGCCTGATCACGAGCAGGGGAAGGAAAGGGTTCGCGATCTGCTGGGCGAAGTACGCCAGGCCGAAAACACCAAAGACGATCAGGGTCACACGTCCGGTCAGGGCCAGCCGCAGAGCGTTGAACGCGAGCCGCGTCGCCGATCCGGGCGGCGCCGGCGGGCGTGTCCCCTCCCGCGCGAAGGCCAGGAGCATGACGCCGGCCGCCAGCGACATCGCGGCGTCGAGGGCGAACAAGCTGTGGAGGTCCAGGACGCCCCGGTCCACGAGCCAGCCGCCGGCGGCGGGGCCAAGCGCGAAGCCGAGCGACGGCGTGACCCCAAATAGCGAGATCGCAAATCCGACCCGGCCCCGCGGCGTGACCGCTCGAAGGGCGGTGAGCATGACCCCGGTGTTCCCGAGCTGGAACCCGACCAGGAGCAGCGCGAACGCGGCTTCCCATCGGTTCTGCGCGAGCCAGAGCCCGGCGAAGACCACCATCTCGACGAAGGCGCTTCGGGCGATGATCGGGACGCGCCCGTAACGCTCGGCCCAGACCCCCCAGAACGGGACCAGCGGCAGGCCGAAGAGGAAGAAGGCCGCGTTCAGGTAGCCGGTCCATGCCGGCACCTCCGCCGGCGGAACGTGCACCGTCGGGAGGTACAGGGGCATGAAGCGGAACACGTGGGAGACCGTGGACGCCTCGATGGTTGAGGCCATCCCGAAGAGCACAAGCAGCGCGATCCACCCCGATGCCCGTCGGGTCGATGTTGCCGCGGCCGTTCCCGCCGACATGTCAGGCGACTATAAAGGCCTTCTCAGACCACGTATCGATGTGACGGGTTACAGCCACAGTAGGTCTGCCAGGAGCGAATTGTCACCCGGCCGGCTCTTCAGCAGCCCATCGAGCGCTCGCACGAGCCGGCCAATTCCATCTCGACTTCGTGGAAAACGTCGCGAACTTGTAAGCACGATGCCTCGATGCCGAAGTCCCCGCGACAAATGCTGTTCGTGGAGAGCGAGGTAGTCCGCGGCATCCTCAGTTACAACGACGCGACGCTGAGCTGTCGCCCAGACCAAAACCTCAGCGTCGTCCCGTTGTCTCAGGTCCGGCAAGGCAGCCGCAGCTATCACATCGTGTCCCCGCTTCCTGAGTTGTTCTGCAATCGCTATGGAGAAATGCTCGTCGAGAAGCAATCTCAACCGCCGGCAACTCGACGTCGCCGGCCGGCTGCAGCCTCGGCATCGTCAGCGAGAAGCTGGTTGCGGTGGATCCAGGCGTCGATCTCGTCGGCGTGATCTGCATAGTAGTCAACCGCAGCCCTGACCAGCCCGTTGGGTAAATTCAGGTAGCGTGCGGCGGCGCCAAGGTTGCGCTTCTCAGCCAGAAAGGTTTCCACGACCTCCCAGACATCGGGGCCACCCACCACCGCAGCTCGCCGCCCCGCGGGTCCTCCGCGGAAAGTGATGCCAGCATGCTCGGCCACACGAACCGCCTCCTCCAGGTAGCGCTCGGCCATGCCTGTTTGGGTCAAGCCCTCCTTCGTCGCTTGCCTGATGAGGGCCTCCTTGAGGGTCGACTGGAGCCGAAGAGTAACGTGCTCCTTTGGCGATCGCTGTGCCACAGTTGAACACACTGTAGCACGCTACCCGTGGTCCCAATATGTCTCGCGGCCCCACGAATGTGCCGGGGCCGCGTGCGGCGTTCGTTGCAGTTAGGCAGTCACTCCCAGCTGGGCAGCGATTGGGATCACCTCGCGTCCCATGATCTCGAGTGGCTTGATCTGGTCGACGCCAACCACCCAACCGAAGACCGACTGGATGCCCATGCCTGCCAGCCAGCGAAGCTTGTCTATCACTTCGCCGACCTTCGACCCGTCCACCCCGACATCGAAGCCGAAGGGGACTGTTTTCTCGATCGCGTCGTAATCACGGCCCTCCTGCTCGCAGAGCCGGCGCAGCAATTCGAGCTGCCGCGGGATCTCAGGCGAGGGGCGAAGATTGCACGCATCGGCGTAGCGGGCGACCAGGGGCAAAGTGCGGCGCTCCCCGCTGCCGGCGATAAGGATCGGCGGATGCGGCCGGCTGAGGCTCTGCGGAAGATTCAAGGGACGTTCGATTCGCACGTGCGCGCCCACGAAAGGCTCGTCTCCACCGTGCTCGCCCTCCCACATCCGCAGGCAGGCCTGGACCGTCTCTTCGAGGAGATCGAACCGCTCACTCAGGGGCGGAAAGGGCAGCCCGAGGCCCTGGGCCTCTTCGGGATAGTCGCCCGCCCCGATACCGAGCATCGCGCGACCTCCTGAAAGCACGTCGAGGGTCGTCACCATCTTGGCCAGCAAGCCCGCATACCGGTACGAAACCGCCGTGGCCAGCGCGAACAGACGCACCCGACGCGTGTGGGCGGCGATGAAGCCAAGCGTCGTGTACGCCTCGATCTGGCTGACCTCGGGCCCGCCCATGATCGGGTGCTGCCAGAGGTGATCGGCCACGTCGATCGTTTCGAAGCCCGCCGATTCGGCGGCCTGAACGACCTCGGCCAGCTTCGATCCGAGCCGTTGCGCACCGCCGTCCCAGGTGGTCGACGGGATATGCAGGCCAAGCTTCATGGTGTCCCGAAGTGTGGATCGAAGGTATGTAGAGGTTGTGAAGGGTGCTGGGTCGGGCGAACCCGGCCCAGCAAACAGGTCTATGCGCAGGCGGGCGGCGCGGTCTCGATGCGGAACGGGCTCCCGGCCGGCACGACGATGGTCGCGTACACGACTGCTTTGTCCGTGGCGCTCTCATTGCTGACCATGAAAGGCGTGGTCCCACTCTCGACGAACGACTGGTGCGCGCCGTAGGTTGCCGTCTGGCAGTTCGCGTCGTGCGTGGTGACCTGGCCCGACTCGACGACCACGATCACGACGCCTGGGTGGAAGTGCCAGCCCGACGTGCCATGCGACTGGAAGATGATCGTCTGGACCAGGACATCAGTCGGATCCTTGGTCTGGAACTTGACCCGATCCTGGTTCACCTGGACACTGTCGGAGAGCGTCGCACGGTGACCGAGGATCGTGGTTGTGATCAAGGTTCCCGTGTTGGCGAGCGCAATCGTCGCGCCAAATGCAGCAATGACCGTGATCGTGCCGAGGCCGATGACCAGCTTTCGATAGAAGTTCATTTGACTTTCTCCTATTGCTTATGGATTAGACGTTTGTGGTCAGCTGCGCGCCGTCGGCCAGGATGAAGGTGACGACAACCATCAGCTCGGTGCTTCCGTGGTTGAAGGCCTGCAGCGTGTGGCCCGGCAACTCGCTGAAGCTGTCTCCCACGCTGTACGTCTTCTCTACGCCGTCGGTGCTGAGAGTGACCTGGCCCTGGATGACGGTGACCACGCCCGGGCCGCCGTGCTGGTGCTTGAGGGTTTGGGCACCGGGTGCGAAGTCGAGCACCTGCTGGATCAGGCTGTAGCCCCCGCTGATGCTCGGTTGGGCGAGGGTGAAGCTGTAGAGCGTCTTGTTGGGCATCGCCGGAGCCGGCTGACCGGCGACCGGCGCTGTCGGCTTCGCGCCGTGCAGCACGGGGAAGGCGACCGCGACCATGGCCTCTCCGGAGCCCATGTTGACCGCCTGGACAGACTGATTGAGGGGCTCGATGAGCGCTTCCCCGGCCGAAGCCTGCTTGTCACCGGAGGCCATCTTGATCGTGATCTGCCCCTGCAGCACCGTGCCGAGGTTGGACGACGTGTGTTTGTGAACTACGCTCGCGGCGCCCGGGGTGAAGTCGAGGACCGACTGGATGAGGTCGATCGGCGCGACGGCGGTCAGCCCTGGCAGCACGTTTCGGTATGTGGTCACGGGCCCGGGCGGCGTTGACGGCTTCGCCGCGACGTTGGCGGTCGCCCCGCCGCAGGCAGCCACCAGCGCGACCGCGACGAGCAGCACTGACAAAGGAACTCTCTTCATTCGACCATGCCTCCTGGATTTCGGTTGCCGGGCCGATGGCCCGGCCGTGGTCTCGAGGCTGAGGCAGGTCGGAGCCCGCGTCATTCGTAGAAGTACCGAGATCGGTACCGGAAGTCGGTACCGGTTTCCAGGGCTGCCGATCAGATCGCGTTGTTATGCTCCCTCGCGAATCCAGTGGTGGCGCCCAATCTCACCCGCCGTGAGCGAGAGGTGGCAACCCTTGTCGCTCAAGGGCTGTCCAACCGGGAGATCGCCACCCGTCTGTTCATCTCTGAGCGCACGGCGGAGAGCCATGTCGAGCAGATCCGAGGCAAGCTCGGGTTCCGTTCGCGCTCACAGATCGCCGCCTGGATGGCGCAGGGCTCACTGGACGACGGCGGTGTTGTACCCACCGTGCCGGCCGCCGTCCCTGCCGAGCCTCCAGCTCGGCCCCGCCTCCGGGGACGCCTCGGTATCGCGCTCAGCGCGGGCGTGGTCGGGGTCGCGCTGCTGGTAGTGGTCGCGTTCGCAAATTCCTGGCTGCCTGTACGGATGGCGACGGGACCGACGGCCATCACCGTTGCGGGCACCGGCGAGCGGGCCTTCTCTGGGGACGGACGCCAGGCCACCGCATCGGCCCTCGTGCGGCCGCTGGCGCTCGCCATCGGGCCGGCCGGCGAAATTTACATCGCCGAGGGGAACCGGATACGCGAGGTCAAAAGGGACGGAGTGATCAGCACATTCGCGGGCACCGGCGTAGCAGGAAACGCCGGTGACAGGGGACCAGCTGCACAGGCGCAGCTCAACACCCCCCAGGGCCTGGCCGTGGACAGCGCCGGGAACGTCTACATCGCCGACACGCTCAACAATCGGGTCAGGCTCGTCGACGCGGATGGCACGATCACGACGGTCGCGGGCTCCGGCGCAGCCGGTTATGCGGGTGACGGGCGACCCGGGCCGGAGGCCAACCTGAATTTACCCACCGGTCTCGCCATCGGCTTCAGCGACACGCTCTTCATCGCCGACACGGGCAACAACGTGGTCCGTCAGCTTGACCCAGACGGAGCGATTCACACGGTGGCCGGTACTGGCGAAGCCGGATACCGGGGTGAAGCCGGTTCCGCCGTCGATGCGGTTCTCCACGCCCCGGGCGGCCTCGCGTTTGACAGCGAAGGAAACCTCTACATCGCCGACACGCTCAACCAGCGCGTCCGCAGGATTGACGTCAACGGACAGATCCAGACCGTTGCGGGAACCGGGGTTGCCGGCTATTCAGGAGACGGACGTCCTGCCATCTACGCCGAGCTGAACCTGGCGACCAATCCTCTCGACGGGATCGGCCAGGCCCTGGCGGTGGATTCCCAGGGAGACGTCCTAATCGCAGACGGGTTGAACCACCGAGTCAGACGGCTCGACGTGAAGGGCGTGATCACCACCATCGTGCAGATGAACACACCGCTCGGCCTGGCCGTCGACAGGCAGGGCGCCGTCTATGTCGCCGACGCCGGCGACAACAGGGTCCGCCGGATCGGGTGATCAGGCCGCCGGCGGTTGCTGGAGCGGCACCTCGAAGTCTTTTCCGACCGCGGTTGTGATGAATTCGAGGAACACCGCCTGGCCCGGCCCCGAATTCATCTCCTGAAGCGCGATATCGGGTAGGACGGCGAGACCTTCGCCGAGGCTCAGGGTGACCGAAGGCCGGTGAGCGATCTTGATCGTCACCGAACCGCTGAGCACGTAGAAGGCGGAGAGGCCACCGAACCGATGCGCTCCAGGCGTTCCCGCCTTCGCGAGCGTGACCTGACGCAGCACCTGTGAGTAGGCCACCTGGGGCAGACCGTCGCGGACGATGTCGTCGCTTTCAAAAGCCGCCTGCGCGATCTTGTCGACGAGAGGCTGACCGCGAGCGGAGCTTGGCCAGATAGCGATCGAGTACCACACGCTCGGGCCCGGCCCTGGGTTGAAATGGGTGTGCGTCACGCTCTGGTGAAACATCGCCTGCCCGGCCATCAGGTCGATCGGCGGCTGGCCGTTGAGCGTCAACCGGTGAACGCCCGTCTCGACATAAACGACGCTCGGGACGTGCTGCTTTGAGTTGATGACGTAGCCTGCCGGTTGCGCGAAGCGAATCATCCGGATGTAGACAGGACCAGTTGGCAGACTGTCGAGCTTGCCGCCGTCGAGCGTCTTCACGGCGGCGCCGCGAGCAAGCGCATCGGGGTTCGAAGCCGAGGTTGGCGCGGTCCCGCATGCGGAAAGGGCAATCCCGATCGCAATCAGCATGGTCAGCTTCGACTTCACGGCACCCGTAACCCTAATCGTGCGAATGGCCCAACGCACCCGCCTTGAGGCATGATTGCTGTCTCCAGGCGGCTGACCTGGACCGGACCTCAGATGCGGTCAACGAAACCGCGCCTTTCGTGCAGGGGGATGAGCAATGCGTAGATTCGACAGCCCGCACCGCAGACGCGTTCTTGCACCGATCGTCGTCGGAGCCTGCCTGGCCCTCGCCGCGCTGGTCCCGGTCTCCGGCCAGGCTGCGAATCCGCCGACACTTGCGCCGGGCGGCCCGGGGGCCCTCTCCCACTTCGACCTGGCCCGCAAAGACTGCCTCGGCACCGCCCGCAACACCACCTCGAAAGTCTGGTACACCATCGCGGGCGGGGTGCTCAGCGACGTGTACTACCCGACCATCGACACCACGAACGTCGAGACCCTCCAGTACATCGTCACGGATGGGTCCACCTTCACCAACTTGCAATCGCGCGACATGACCTATACGGCGCAGGCGCTGGATCCCGGCGGAATGGAGTGTCAGGTGACCGCGACCGCCAAGAGTGGCGCGTACAGCATCGTCACCGACTACTTCACCGATCCAGGCCGGAACACTCTGCTGATGCGTGTGCGCATGCACAATTCCACTCACACTCCCCTGCAACTTTTCGCGCGATTCGACCCCAGCATCAACGGCAACGGCGGCGGTGGAGCTGGAAACGGCGGCGCCGACTCGGCGACCGTCGATACGTCGACAGGCCACGCGGTCATGGTCGCCTACGACACCAAGACAGCAACCAATGCGGTCAATCGTGACTACGCGCAACCGGTCTTCGCGGCTCTGGATGGGCCTTTCAACGAGACCACCAGCGGATTCGCCGGAACGCCGAGTGACGGCCTGATCCAGCTCGATTCCTCACATGCGCTGACGCAGGAGTACACCGACGCGTCAGCCGGCAACGTCGTTCAGACCGCGCGGATCGCTGTTGCGGGGCGTGGTGACGGCAACGTGACCATCGCGCTCGGCTTCGGCGCCGATCAGGCCTCGGCCGTGGGCAGCGCGGAGGGCTCGCTTCATTCCGACCTGGGCGCGATTCGAGACACGTATCGCAGCGGCTGGACCAACTACGACGCCACGCTTGCCCCGCCGCCCCACAAGTTGACGGGCTTGGCGCCTGCCGAGGTTCATCAACTCTCCGCCGAGTACTACCTGAGCGCGAACGTGATCAAGGCCTCGGAGGACAAGACCTTCCCCGGTGCCATCGTCGCCAGCCTCGCCTCGCCGTGGGGTCAGGCGATCTCGGCCGGTGATCCCAACAACACGTACTTCGGCTCGTATCGGGAGGTCTTCGCGCGCGATCTGTACGAGGCGTGGACCGGCCTGGTTGCCGATGGCGACCTGGCCACCGCGCGAGACACGGTGACCTTCCTCTTCGACCGGCAGCAGCAGGCGGATGGCTCGATGCCCCGTAACAGCCTGGTCAATGGAAAGTTGGCGCCGGATTCATTCAACACCCAGCTCGATGAGTGCTCGTACCCAATCCTCATGGCCTGGACGCTTGGCATGACGGACAGCACCCTGTATCAGCAGCACATTCGGCCCGCCGCCTACTTCGTGGTATCTCACGGTCCGAGCTTCGGACCTGAACGGTGGGAGGAGCAGGGTGGCTACTCGCCCTCAACGATCGCCGCGGAGATCGCCGGGCTGATCTCTGCCGCCGACATAGCCGATGTCAACGGCGACCACGTCTCCGCGCGTGTCTTCCGCGGCACCGCGGATGACTGGCAGCGCTCGATCGAAGGCTGGACGGTGACGACCAACGGTCCCCTCGCCACGCATCCGTATTTCATCCGGCTCTCGAAGACCGGCGACCCCAACGCCGCGATCTTCTACAACGTGGGCAATGGCGGCCCGACGCTCGACCAGAGATCCGTCATCGACGCCGGCTTCCTCGAGCTGTCGCGGCTGGGTGAGCTGGCCGCCTCGGATCCTGCGATTCAGGAGTCACTGCCGGTGGTCGACGCGACGATAGGGGCAACCACGCCGAGCGGTCCCGGCTGGCACCGTTACAACGGCGACGGTTATGGCGACGGATCGTCCAACGGACACCCGTGGGCGCCCAGCGGCCAGGGGACCGGGCATCTCTGGCCCGTGTTGAGCGCCGAGCGCGGCGAGAACGGGCTCCAGACCGGTGGCGTCGCGCAGGCCGTGACGCTGCTCGACTCGATGAATAGCTTTGCCTCCGGGGTCGGCCTGATCCCGGAGCAGGACTGGGAGCTGCCAAACCTTGCGGCTTCGCCTTATGGCACCGATCCGACCGTCGCCTCGATCGGGTTCCAGGATGGAGGGGCGGCTGGATCGGCCGCGCCGCTGACTTGGTCGGCGGCGTCGTTTGTTCGCCTGTCCGCCGACATCGGCGCCGGGCGGGTGCTCGATCAACCCGCCAACACCACAGCCCGCTACATCACGCACCAGCAGGGGACGACCAGCCTGACGGTGACGGCCCCGGCCAACGAGTCGTCGATCAGCGGATCTCCGGTGACCGTGACCGGCACGACGATGGCCGGAAACAGCGTATCGGTGTCGGCGACCAACACCGATACCGGGTTCACCACGGCGACAGCGGAAACAACCGCAGCCGCCGACGGGTCATTCAGCGTTTCCGTCGCGGTGACGCCTGGCACCAGCGTGATCACGGTGGTGGCCACGGCAGCCAATGGCGGCACGGCATACACCACCCGGACGGTGGTCTGGGACTTCGTGCCCGGAACCAAGATTCTCGACGTGACGGATCCGACCGGCGACGACAACGGACCAGGCAACTACGCGTATCCCACTTCGGGCGACTTCCACGCCGGCGCATTCGACATCACGGACTTCCAGGTTTACGACGACAGCGCCGGCAGCGGAAACATCATCTTCCGGCTGCAGACCCGTGACCTGTCACCCACCTTCGGCAGCCCGCTCGGCGCGCAGCTGGCCGATGTCTATGTGCACGACCCGACCGCGGCCGCCGGCGATACCTCCACGGCCGCCTCGTTCACGCAACGCAACTACCAGATTGCGGCTCCGGCCGCGTGGAGCCGGCTGATCGAGGTCCAGGGCTTCGGCCAGCGCTATATCGATGCCCACGGGACAACCCTGGGTACGGTGGCGATTCGGGCCAACCAGATCTCGCGCTACATCACATTCAGCGTCCCGGCCTCGAGTCTCGGCCACCCGGGCAGCGGCTGGGGCTTCAGCGTCGTGCTGACGGGACAGGACGGCTTCAGCCAGGATCAAGCGCGAGGGTTCAGCGCCACCCCGGGCTCATACAGCTTCGGCGTTTGCGCCACGGCGAGCACCGATCCGCACTGCACGGTCGATCCAGGGACGGTGCCCAAGGCAGTGGACGTGCTCACCCCAGCCGGCGTGATGCAGAGCAACGAGCTCGATTACACGCTGCACAACCCCGTAACGATCACGGACGTAGTGATCCCCTGACGACCGGGTGAGGGGCCGGGTTTCGGCCGGCCCCTCCTGTTTCGTCTCAGGCGCCCGTGCAGGCGTTCGAGAAAGTCGACGTGATGACTTCGGTGCTGATGCTCGGCGAGGGAGAAAGCTGACCGGCGCATAACCTTTTTTCCCCGCCAGTGTTACTGAGATTGTTACCGGCGCGTGCCAAAATGTGATCGCGATCAGCCGTTGATCGGTGGGGTTCAACAAACGCCGGTCCAAGGGAACAAAGGTTGTCGCAGGCTCGGGGCAGGGAGAGCGCGGAGGCTCAGGTCGCGTAGGCATGGGCAACCTTCAGCTGCCGATCGCCTTTCTGGCCGGCCTTCTGCTGGTGCTGAGCATCCCGCCCATACGGCGAAGGCTGCCGGGGCTCCGCCGCTGCCCAGCAGGACTGGAGCTGCTGGTTTGGGTGGCATTTGTGTTGCTTTGCCTGGCTGCGCTCGCCGGCGTCCGGACCATCCGGTCGACTGAGCTGAGCAAAGCGGTTGCGCGCGCAGCAGTCGAGGTCGGCGGGCAGTCCCTTGATTCGTGGCTGGGGCCGGCGATCCGTTGGGTGTCGGCGCACGAGCCGGGGGTTGCCCTGGTGACCGTGGGCATGGCGGGACTTGGTTGGGTTCTCGTCGCCGGGCGTGCGGCCTCAGTCTTTCGTCGAGCACTCGAGCCTCGCCTGCACCTCAACGACCGGTGGGTTGTGAGACCCAGCCCGAAAGCAAGACCGCGCATCGAGGTTCACCCAGCCCCTCTCGTGGCACTGGCCGCCCTTGTCGACGCGCATGCGGCGGCAATGTACCTTGGGGTTTCGCGGGCCACCGTGTACCGGTGGGCTCGTGCCGGCCGGCTGCGCTCTAATCGCACGGGCAGACAGCTTCGTTTCAGCTCGGGCGACCTGGCCGCTTTGCGCGAAAGGCACGCCAGAAAGAAGCTGCATGCATAAGATCGAGCGTCCGTCGATGACGGCCGCATTACGTCGTGGTGGGCGCCGTGATCGGACCAGGCCCAGGGCAGACAACGGCCTGCTGCTGCGAGCCAGCATCTACAGGAAGCGAGGGCCCTGGAATCCATCACCGCTGGCCGACCTCTGGGTGGTGCCCGCCTTGGCGAAGATCGCGGCCATCGCGGTGCTTTTCGGAGCCACATACTTCGGGACCTCGCCGGGCTTCACCGCATACATCAATGGCTTGCCAGACGTCCACCTCATCGCGGCCATGCCGGCCACGGAAGACACGGTGATCTACGCGTCAGACGGAACGACGATCCTCGCCGACCTTCATCCCGCGGGTCACCAGCAGTACTTCCAGCCGCTGGCCGCGATGGGCAAATACCTTCCGATGGCCGCGGTGGCGATCGAGGACCACAATTTCTATTCCGAGCCTGGAATCGACCCTGGCGCCATCCTGCGAGCGGCCGAGATCGACCTGCGGGCGGGTGTGCCTGTGGAGGGTGCGTCCACGATCACCCAGCAGCTGGTCAAGATCACGCTCGTCGGAAGCCAGCCAACGCTCAGCCGCAAAATCGAGGAGGCGCTCCTCGCTCTTGACGTGGAGCGAACCTACACCAAGCAGCAGATCCTGGAGATGTACCTGAACACGGTCTTTTTTGGCAACGACGCGTACGGCGGCGCCGCCGCGGCCAAGATCTACTTTCATACAACTCCCGGCAACCTGGACCTTGCCCAGGCCGCAATGCTGGCCGGCTTGCTGCGCGATCCCACCTACACCAACCCGTTCGTCAACGCGCAATACGCCAAGGCTCGGCAGGGGCAGGTGCTGGATGCAATGGTGCACGCCAAGCTGGTCAGCCCGGCGCAGGCGGCTGCGGCGTCTGCCGAGGACCTGAGCCAGCCCAACCACATCTTCATGCCCCAGAACACGATCCTTGCCCCCGGCTTCGTGAGCTACGTCACCAGTGAGCTCGTGTCGCGGTATGGAACCGCGGTGACCTATGGCGGTGGCCTTCACGTCGTCACCACCCTTGATTGGGCCATGACCCAGAAGGCGCAGCAGCTGATCCAGGCCCAGGTGAGCCGCTACGCCTGGGGGAACGTTCACCAAGGCGCAATGGTGGCCATCGATCCCCACTCGGGCGCCATCCTCGCCATGGTTGGCTCGGCCAATCCAAGTGCGTTCGGGGGGCAGTACAACTTCGCTGTGTGGCCGCCGCGCAACCCCGGCTCATCGATGAAGATCTATACGTACACGGCGGCCATCGCGAGCGGCAAGTTCACCATGGTCTCGCGCATCCCAGACCAGCCGGTCTCGATCTCCCAGGGACCGGGCCAGCCGCTCTATACGCCGAAAAACTACGACGGCAGGCTGCATGGCACCTGCCAACTCCAGGCGTGCTTTCTCAACTCTTTCAACATCCCCGCCGTGCGCGTCGAGCTGGGCTTGCCCAATGGTCCCGCGGACGTCGCCCAGATGGCCCGCAACATGGGAGCTCCGCCCTGGCACTGCGACGAC
>Ga0208356_1000208_pt1 | contig 18609 bp, 19 predicted proteins | sample NGESurshal072012_4_FD_184467 | JGI IMG/M metagenome (GOLD analysis project Ga0208356, IMG submission 184467) | Arctic peat soil microbial communities from Barrow, Alaska - NGEE Surface sample 53-1 shallow-072012 (SPAdes) | ecosystem: Environmental > Terrestrial > Soil > Wetlands > Peat ... | reverse complement strand
GACGCCACCCGCGGAGCTCCCGGTCGATGCGCTGGCGGTGGCCGTCGCCACCGGACAGCGGCTGTCGGGCGCCGCGCTCGAGCTCGACAAAGCGCTTGGCGGCGTGCTGTCCGACATGATCGCCAGCGCCGAGTTCCGCGGCCGCATCCACGAGGTGCTTCCCGTCCCCACGCACGGCCGGTCCGGACCCCGCCGCGTGATCCTTTACGGGGTCGGGGCGAGCCACGACCTGGACGGCCAGCGGCTGCGGTCCGCCCACCACGAGCTCATCCGCGCGTCGCGCACGTACGGGTACCGGCATATCGGCCTGCTGCGTGCCGAGCCGCCGCTGGGCATGGACTCCTTGAAGGCGGTGGTCGAAGGCTGCGTGATGGGCACGTTCGAACGGCGTTCGAGGCAAACAGGCGCGCAGCCAGAGCGCCGGGAGATCGAAGAGCTCGTGCTCACCGGCTTTGGGATCGGCCGGGAGCACGAGGTCGTCGCCGCGCAGGAGAACGGGGAGGCGACCAACCGCGCGCGTGAATGGCAGAATGCGCCGCCCAACGAGCTGACGCCGGAAGCCCTGGCCCAGGAGGCGCTTCGGATCGCACAGCGACACGGCCTCGAGGTCGAGGTGCTCGGGCCGGCCGAGCTGCGGACCGGCGGCTACAACCTGCTCCTGGGCGTTGCCTCGGGTTCGGCCCTGCCGCCACGCCTCATCCGGCTGCGACACCGCGGGGGGCAGCAACCGGGGCTCACGACCCAGGCCGGCGCCACCGTGCTGGCTCTGGTGGGCAAGGGCATCACATTCGACTCCGGAGGCATCTCGATCAAACCGGCCGAAAACATGAGCAGGATGAAGTCGGACATGGCAGGCGCGGCGGCGGTGCTGTCGGCCATCGACGTCATCGCCGCCCGTAAGCTGCCGCTCGACGTCATGGCGGTCATCGCGGCGACCGAGAACATGCCGGGGCCGTCCGCGCAGCGCCCCGGAGACGTCTTGGTGAGCGCTGACGGTAAGACGGTCGAGATCGTCAACACCGATGCCGAGGGCCGGCTGGTCCTCGCCGACGCCCTCACCCACGCCCTGCGCAACGGCGCCACGCACATCCTCGACCTCGCGACCCTCACCGGCGCGGCGAAGATCGCGATCGGCCACGCCGCAAGCGCAGGGGTCAGCAACGACGACCGTTTCTGGGCGCTTGTCGAACGGGCCGCCAAAGACGCTGGAGATCGAGTCTGGCGGCTGCCGACGTTTGCCGACTACCGGATCCTGCTGCGGAGCCAGATCGCGGATCTTCGCAACGCCGAGTACGGTGAGGCCGGGACGATACTGGGAGGCATGTTCATCGGCGAGTTCGCCGGCGGCAAGCCGTGGGCGCACCTGGACATCGCCGCCTCGAGCTGGAACACCAACGCCGAGCTGACGACGGTGCTCCGCGGTCCCAGCGGTGCAGGGACCAGGCTGTGCATCGCGCTCGCGGAACTGATGTCAGGCGCGGAGCGTTAGAGCAGCGATGGCAATCCTCGAGACGATTAACTCACCCGCGGATCTTCGTGCCCTGGACCAGCCCCATCTCGCCCGGCTGGCCGAGGAAGTTCGCGCCTTCCTGATCGAGCAGACATCGAAGACCGGCGGGCATCTTTCCCCGAACCTAGGGGTAGTCGAGCTCACGTTCGCACTGCATCGGGTTTTCGACAGCCCGAGGGACGCGATCGTGTGGGACACCGGCCACCAGGCGTACGTCCACAAGATGGTGACGGGCAGGTCGAAGGACTTCGCGCGGCTGCGACAGGCCGGCGGGCTGTCCGGGTATCCCTCGCGCCAGGAGTCTGAGCACGACCTGGTCGAGAACAGTCATGCCTCGACCTCGCTCAGCTATGCGCTGGGCATCGCGGAGGCCCGGCTGCGCAAGAAGATCGGCGGCCACGTCGTCGCCGTCATCGGCGACGGCGCGCTCACCGGCGGCATGGCATACGAGGCGCTCAACCAGATCGCTCACCTGCAGCCGCCGAACCTCGTGATCGTGATCAACGACAACGGACGGTCATACGCGCCGACCGTGGGCGGCCTCGCCCGCCACCTCTCGCAGCTGCGAGTCGATCCCCGCTACGAGCGAATCAAGGACGACATCTCGCGACTGCTGCGCGACCTTCCGCTCGTCGGCCCGACGGCCGACCAGGCCGCATACCGGGTGAAGGAGGGCCTGAAGCAACTGCTCCAGCCGTCCACCATCTTCGAGAGCCTCGGCATCAAGTACGCGGGGCTGGTCGACGGGCATGACGAGCCCGCGCTCGAAGAGGTACTGTCGCGCTCCAAGAAGCTTCGCGAACCGGTAGTCGTTCACGTGGTCACCGAGAAGGGACGTGGCTATAGCCCGGCGGTGGATGACGACGTCGACAAGCTGCACGGCGTGCCTGCGTTCGACCCGCTGACCGGGCGTCCTCGCTCCACCGAGCTTAAGTACACGGATGTCTTCGGCGAGGCGCTGATGACTGCCGCGACAGGAAGGCCGGAGATCTGCGCCATCACTGCAGCCATGGCATCGTCAACCGGCCTTCTGAACTTCGCCAAGGAGTTTCCGGACCGGTTCTTCGACGTCGGAATCTGCGAGCAGCACGCTGTGACATTTGCCGCGGGGCTCGCCATGGCCGGCATGCACCCGGTGGTCTGCATCTACTCGACCTTTCTCGCGCGCGCCTTCGACCAGACGCTCATGGATGTCGCGCTGCATAAGCTGCCCGTAACTTTTGTGATCGACCGCGCCGGTGTCACGGGTCCCGATGGCGCATCTCACCACGGGATCTTCGATCTGTCGTACCTGCGGCTCATCCCCAACTTGAAGATCGCCGCGCCCGCCGACGCGACCGAGCTGTGCGCGCTCCTGGAAACGGCGCTCGCAACCGACGGCCCGGTTGCGATCCGGTTTCCCAGCGGTCCGGTGCCGGCAACCCCAGACCTGCCGGTGGAGCCTCTGCCGGTCGGCCGCTGGGAGGAGCTTCGCAAGGGCTCGGACGCCGTCATCTTCGCGGTCGGTCGCATGGTGGGGGTGTCGATGGAGGCCGCCGAGAGGCTGGACATGCAGGGCATCTCATGCGCGGTGGTGAACGCACGCTGGGTCAAGCCGGTCGATCCGCGCATCACCGAGTGGGCACGCACCCATCCGGTGGTGGTAACGGTCGAGGACAACGTAGGCGCGGGAGGTTTCGGCGGCGCCGTGCTCGAAACGCTGTCGCCGCATGGGCTGGCTGGACGGGTCAGGACCGTCGCCCTGCCGGATCGCTTCCTGCCGCAGGGCAAGGCGTCGGACATCCTCCGAGAGAATGGGCTCGACGCAGCGGGGGTTGCGAAGGCTGTCTTCGAAGCGGTGAAAGGGACCGTACCGACGAAACCGAAAGAGTCTTAGATGCGTCGTCGGTAGGCCTGGCTTCGCCAGGCCGTCTATCCCGCCTGCTTGATGTCTCCACACATGGCTGGGAGAAACAATTCCGCAAGTCCCATCATTCGGGAAGATAGCCGTGCAATCAGTAAGTCCCATCCTGCTCGCGCCTGGCGCGCAGAAGGAATCGACTGGTTCCTTCTCATAAGTTCTTTCGCCCGGAGAAGCCTTCGCCGACCTTGTGCCAGTACTCAACCCGCTCCTCGCCGAGCTTCCAGCACAGCTCGATGAGCTCGCCATCGCGGTACGAGGGAAAGTCGATGAGGCCCTCGAGCGGACCTTTGAGCTGGATGCCTACGCTGTTCAGGCTGGCCACGGCCTTGAGCAGCTCGAGCTCCGCGCCGCTCACGGCGTCACGGGCCTGCTGATGGCGGTCGCGATCCTCGGAGCCGGCGGCCGGGCGCTTGGACTCATACTCGGCGATTCGCGCCTCGTCCTCGAGCTCGGGCAGCAGCGCCGACAACTCCGCGATCTGTCCGACGATAGTGCGCACGCGTGGCAGCTCGTTGTTCGCCTCGTCCACCGTGTAGGTACGGAGCCTCTGCACGGCTCAAAGATAATCCCAATGCGGTCCACACTTCACCGCATGGAAGCCGCCGAGGCCAGGCGCCGCATTGCCGACTCCAGGGTCGCACGCCTTGCGACCGTAGGCGACGATGACCGACCTCACATCGTGCCGATCGTCTTCGCGCTCGATGGCGACAAGCTGTACTTCGCGGTCGACGCCAAACCCAAGCGCACCGCGAATCTCAAGCGCTTGAAGAACATCGCCGCGAATGCCTCCGTCTCTGTGCTCGTCGATCATTACGAGGAGGACTGGACCAGGCTCTGGTGGGTGCGCGCCGACGGCACGGCTCGCATCGTCACCGACGACACCGAGACCCATCGCGCAATCGAGCTTCTCACGCGGAGGTATCCGCGATATCGAGAAGCCCGACCCCCCGGTCCGGTGGTCGCGATTCACATCCATCGGCTGAGCGGCTGGTCGGCAGAGCCCTGATCATGTCGCAATGAGCTCGGGCTGGGCCTGCTCGACCGGGTAGACAAGCGGATGAGCGGGGAGCTCCACCGAGCCAAGCGGGTAGGGGCCGAAAGAGCGACCTCCGACCAGCGCCGTCCAGCTCACGTCGTAGCGGATCGCCGCGCGCGCTCCATAACCCACCTGGCTGTGAGCTTCGTAGGTGTGCACGACGGACGATGGCTGCGGGTAGGCCCATCCGAAACCTGAGCCGTCGTTGAATCGTGCGGAACTTCCATCCCCAAAATCCCAGCCGGCCGCGACGGGAGTCGCTGTCACCGAGTAATCGATTCCTTGAAACGTCTCTGCGGCCTTGATGGCGGCCGGCGCCGGCGCCAGCCAGAACCAGGTGTCCAGTCCCACGAGGCCCACGCCGGTTGGGTTGGCCGCGACGGCGGTTTCGGGCGCAATCCAGGTCGGCATCGGCGGCGGTGCCAGCGGCGCCCCGCAGGACGACTGTTCCGCGGTCGAGTTCTGCACCCGGTCGAACGCCTGCACGTGAAGGCATGCGGTCTCATGCGGCTGTATGCCAACCAGCGACACCGTGCGCGGCCCGGCGGTAGATCCCAGCTGCACCCGCTCGGGCCGATCACCGACGGTCAACCACGAGAGGTAGTGGTCCAGGCCCGACACGAAATAATCCGGGCCGGCGCCGTCGCCGCGGTCGGCCACCGGGTCCCAGGTGAACGTGACCGAGCTCGGCGTGACGGCCGTCACGTAGGGCTGGGGATTGAACGGCGGCACCGAATCGACATAGATGTCGACGACCGGGTACCCGTACTGGTCGGCCATGTACGGCGGTGCAGCGTTGTTGCCGTACGCGCCAAGTCCGCACTGGCCGCCAAAGGTCCAGTTGTAGTAGGCGATGTACTGCTTGACGTGCCCATGTACCGCCCAACCATTCGTGGCGAAGTTCCATTGGTAGTGATTCGGGAAGGTCTCGTGGAGCAGCCGCACCCAGCCGGACGAATCCCCTGGGGTTCCGCGGAAGTCGCCATAGAAGTAGCCGTACCAATCGTCGTACCCGGGGTTCGGATGGAAGCCATAGAACGTGTCCTGCTCGGGATTCGTGCCGACGAACGGATCGTTGGTCACCACGGTGGCCGTCCACATGTCGGAGAACTTCGTGCACCACGCGGGCGGATCGCCGTACTGCGAGCTTCCCCACGCCGAGCCGGCGGCTGCGGTTACGGGCTGCAGAGCGAGGGTGGCGGCGATCGTCAGGGCGGCAAGACATCGCATGCCGGCAAACTACCGGCGTTTGCGGCCATCGAGAACCCAGGCTGTTAACGCCACTGGTGCTTGACAAGACAAGACGTCCAATCTAGTCTCGTCTCACGAAATGGCGCCAACCAGGGAACGTGTGCTCGGCATGGCTCGAGGACTGCTGGCCAGAGGCGGCAGCCCGACCGTGGCCGAGCTCGCCGCAGCGGCCGGCGTCTCGAGGGCGACCTTCTATCGGGCCTTCGAATCCCGCGAGGCGCTGCTCGAGGCGCTCGACCTTCAGCCTGAGCCCGGCACCCGCGAGCGCATCCTCGACGCTGCCCTCAAGCTCATCGGCGCGCACGGCTTGAACGCCCTCTCGATGGACGATCTGGCGACCCAGGCCGAGGTGTCCCGAGCAACCCTCTATCGCCTCTTCCCCGGCAAGGCCGCGCTTTTCACCAGCCTTGTGCACCGGTACTCGCCGCTCGATCCCGTGACCGAGCTGATGGCCACCCGTCAAGGCGAACCGCCCGAGGTCCTGATGCCCGAGATCGCGAGGACCGTTTACCGCACTTTTTACGGCGAGGGCGAGAGCCGCGTGGGCGTGCTCCGCGCACTTTTCTTCGAGATCAGCTCACTTTCGCCTGACACCGCGGAGGGCGCTCAGGATGCAATCCGCGGCCTCGTCAGATCGCTTGTCTTTTATGTGATGGGCCACATGCGGGACGGCCGTCTTCGCCGCATGCCGCCGCTACTGGCCCTTCAGTCGTTCGTCGGTCCGGTTCTCTTCCACATCATCACGAGGCCGCTGGCCGAGCAAATGCTGGGCCTCGACATAGACGGCGAGCAGGCGGTGACCCTGCTGGCGGAACACTGGTTGCGGGCGATGACGCCAGAGGAGGCGACCTCATGAGTGACTCATGGGCGGTTGACGTCGAGGACGTCTCGAAGAATTTCGGAGACGTCAAGGCGCTCGACGGAGTGACGCTTCGGGTGAGGCAGGGTGAGATCTATGGACTGCTGGGTCCGAACGGCTCGGGCAAGACAACGCTCATCCGCATGTTCGTCGGCCTCGTGGCACCCAATGCCGGGACGGTCACCGTGCTGGGGCAGCGCATGCCAAACGTGGCGATGCTGAGCCACGTCGGATACATGACCCAGGCTGCCGCGCTCTACCCAGGGTTGTCCGTAGAGGAGAACGTGCGGTTCTTCGCGGCGATCAACGGCACCGAAGGAGGGGTCAAGGTGGCGCTGGAGTTCGTCAAGCTTTACGACCGGCGCGACTCCGTCGTCTCCACCCTGAGCGGTGGTATGCGTCAGCGCTGCTCCCTGGCGTGCGCGCTCGTGCACAAACCGCAGCTGCTTCTGCTCGACGAACCCACGGTTGGCGTGGACCCCCAGCTCCGCGTCGAGCTCTGGGACGGTTTCAAGGAGATGGCGGACGCCGGCACCACGATCATCGTGTCCAGCCACGTCATGGACGAGGCCGAACGCTGCCAGCGGCTCGGCCTGATCCTGTTCGGAAAGCTGCTTACCGAGGGCAGTCCCGACGAGATTCGCGCCCGGGCGGGAAAGACGACCCTCGAGGAAGCCTTCCTCAGCCTGTCGCAGAGCCGAGCATGAGCGGCAAACGGGTCGCGGCCATCACGAAGCGTCTGCTGCAGCAGTTTCGCCGCGACCGGCGCACCCTCGCTCTCCTGTTCGTCGCGCCGATCGTGATCCTGGGACTCCTCGGCTATCTGATCCGCGGTTCGGGTTCGGCCCCGGCGGTCGGCATCGCCAACCAGGACCAGGGTCCGCTCGGCGCCACCGTTGCCGCCGCCCTGGCGCGGTCGAGTGGAATCAGCACCGTCACCATCCAGTCCTCGGACGGCGATTCGAAGCTCAAGGACGGATCGCTTGCCGCGTACATCGTCTTCCCGTCCGATTTCAGCAGCCAGGCGCAGGCGGGAACGATCGTCCCCGATGTCCAACTTGAAGGCTCGCAGCCCGGCACGATCGCACCCGTGCTCCAGGCCCTGCAGGAGGCTTTGATCTCGGCTGTCTCCTCACAGGCGCCCGGCCAGGGACTGCACGTCCAGCCCCGCATCGGCTACCTGTACGGCGGTCCCGGCTTCGACACTCTCGACTATTTCGGGGCGGCCTTCATCGGGCTCGTCGTTTTCTTCCTGGTGTTCGTGGTCACCATCGTCTCGTTCCTCAACGAGAGGTCGCAAGGCACGCTGGAGCGGTTGATGGCGAGCCCGCTGCGGCGGGGCGAGATCGTGCTCGGCTACATGCTCGGGTTCACGGTGCTGGCGGTGATCCAGTCCGTGGAGGTGCTGGTCTTCGCCCTGGCGGTGCTCAAGGTGCACAACAGCGGCAACGTCGCGCTGATCTTTGGAATCGAAGCGCTGATGGCGATCGCGGCCGTCAACCTCGGCATCTTCCTCAGCATGTTCGCGCGAACCGAGTTCCAGGCCGTCCAGTTCATACCACTCGTGATCGTGCCGCAGTTCCTGCTTTCGGGAATCCTCTTCTCGGTCAGCTCCGAGCCCAAGCCGCTGCAGCTCCTGTCCGGCGTGCTGCCGCTCACCTATGCGGTCAACGGCCTGCGCGATGTGATGGTCAGGGGCGCCGACCTGAGCTGGGGCTCGCTGCAGCTCGACGTGGGAGTAGTGGCGGGCTTCATCGTCGTGCTCGTGATCGCCGCGGCGACGACCTTGCGGAGGCGCATCGCCTAGGAGGCGCGGCCGAAATCCTCGACGAGAGATTCGGCGATCCAGGTGGCCAAGATGCTAGGCGCGGTCGAGCACCGTAGCGAGCGCATCGTCAATGCGTGAGCGAGGAGCCCAGACCGCAACGAGCAGATGGGCCGCATGGGCGCCGAAGATTCGTCGACGGCTTTTCGGCCGCGCCTCCTTGACCTCGTAACCTTTCAGCTGATGCTGCTCATGTGCTCCGCCAGCTGCGGCGGCCGCCTGTTCCGCGCGCTGTTTGCCGAGGTCGAGCTCGACTCAGGCGGCGCTTACATGGACTTTCGGGTGTCCCAGCCAGGCTACGTCTGCCTCAACTGCGGGGCGCCTGCATTCGACCTCGGTGAGGTGCCGGGCGAGATGGCCGCCGAAGCCGAGGCGGACGAGGTTCCCGCCGCGACCGACATCCTCTGCCCAGTGTGCGAAACGCTCGTTCGCGTCGAGGCGGACATGGAGTGCCCCAACTGCGGCGCGCCCCTGGAGGTCGGCTAGGTCAGGGAGGCTGTACCGACCAGGATGCCCAGCATCCAGCGCACGGCGGCAGCGTCACGGTGGCGGAGGGCCAGTCGAAGCGCCCTCACCGCCCGTGGGGTGTCGAGATCGTCGGACAGGGCGGCGTTGAACTCCTTGATCAGCGCCGGCGATGCCTGACCTTCCGGTTGCTTGAGCACCGCGCGGGCGCTCTCGATCAAGCGTGCCGACCTCGCCATCGCCGCCCAGTCGAATTCCCAATCTCGGCTGTAGCGATGCGTGACGAGGTAGAGGCGCACCGCCGCGGCCGGCGCCCGCATAAGCGCCTGGCTCACCTTCACCAGGTTGCCGAGCGACTTGCTCATCTTGCGGCCTTCGTAGCGAACCATTCCTGTGTGCATCCACGCCCTCGCGAACGGGGCTTTCCGCGTCAAAGACTCGGACTGCGCCCTTTCCGACTCATGGTGGCTGAACATGAGGTCCCGGCCGCCTCCGTGAACGTCGATCTGCTCGCCGAGGTAGCGCACCGCCATCGCCGAACATTCGATATGCCACCCGGGCCGGCCAGGCCCGAACCTCGACGGCCATGACGGCTCATCGGGCGCGGAGGCTCGCCAGAGTGCGAAGTCGAGCAGGTCACGCTTCGAGCCTGGGCCGACCGTCCCGAGAAGGCCTTCGTCGCGGAGCTTGCTCAGCATGGATCGCCGCGTGCGGTGCGACAGGCGGCCGTAGCCGCGATAGCGACTCACGTCGAAGTAGAGCGCATCCGTGCGGTAGGCGTAACCGGATGCGTGCAGCTTCGTGGCCGCCGCTTTGATGCGGCCGATCTCCTCCGAGACCCGAGGCATGACGTCCGGCGGCCGCCACCCGAGCGCCGTCATGTCCCGGATGTGAACGGCGGTCTCGCGCTCGGCCAGGAGCTTCCAGTCGACCCCGTCACGCCGGGCCCTCTCGAACAACGGGTCGTCGATGTCGGTGACGTTCTGGACGTACCGGACCTTCACCCCGCTGGACTCGACGAACCGGACGAGCACGTCAAACATCGAGAACGTGAATGCATGGCCCATGTGCCCCGAGTCGTACGGGGTGACGCCGCAGACGTAAAGGGTGAGCGCCTGCCGACCCTTCTTTGCCCGCGGCGCGAGCATGACCTTCCGTTCCGTCAGCGTGTCGCGGACGCGCAGGCGCAGGGTCAGGGTGGGCTCAGCCACGACAGACGGGCGTGCTAGTGGCCTGTTCGCGCGACGGCCGAGGCGTCGGCCCGCAGGCCCTCGACCCGGTCGGTCAGCTCCCAGGGGACACCGAGGTCTTCGCGGCCGAAATGCCCGTAAGCGGCCGTGGGCCGGTAGATCGGCCGCAGGAGCTTCATGTTCGCGATGATGGCGCCCGGTCGCAGGTCGAAATGGCGCCGGACCAGCTCGAGCAGCTCGGCCTCCGGCACCGAACCGGTGCCGAAAGTCTCGACTGAGATCGAGGTCGGGTGCGCCCTGCCGATCGCGTACGAGACCTGCACCTCGCAGCGGTCGGCAAGTCCCGCCGCGACCAGGTTCTTGGCGACGTGCCGTGCCGCGTAAGCCGCCGATCGGTCGACCTTGCTCGGATCCTTTCCGCTGAACGCCCCGCCGCCATGCCGTGCGATGCCGCCGTACGTGTCGACGATGATCTTGCGGCCGGTCAGCCCCGCGTCCGCGGCCGGACCGCCGAGGAGGAAATGACCGCTCGGGTTGACCATGATCTTGGTCTTGCTGTCGACGACCATTCCCTTGAGCACCGGGTCGATGACCAGGGCGCGCACGCCTTCGGCAAGCTCCTTCTGGGTCACTGACGCCGAGTGATGCGTCGAGACGACGATGGCTTCGATTCGCTTGGGCCGGCCTCTTTCGTACTCCACCGTCACCTGGGTTTTGCCGTCAGGGCGTAGGAAGGCGAGCGAACCGTCCTTGCGTGCTTGCGCGAGAGCTCGCGCCAGCCTGTGAGCGAGCGAGATGGTCAGCGGCATGAGCTCGGGGGTCTCCCGGCATGCGAAGCCGATCATCATCCCCTGGTCGCCGGCGCCCTGAAGCTCGAACGGGTCGTCCTCGAGGCTGCCCTCGCGCTCTTCCAGCGAATGATTGACGCCCGCGGCGATGTCGGGCGACTGCTCTTTCAGATAGACCTGGATCAGAGCATGGTCGGCATCGAAGCCGATCTCTTCGTTGTTGTAGCCGATCTCGCCGATCGTGCTTCGGATGGTGCGCTGGATGTCGAGCTCGGCGTGCGTGGTCACCTCGCCGATCACCACGCACAGTCCCTTGGTGATGGCGGTCTCGCAAGCGACGCGAGCGTGGGGATCTTGCGCGAGCATTCCGTCCAGCACGGCGTCCGAGACCTGATCGCAGACTTTGTCCGGGTGCCCCTCGGTGACAGATTCAGAAGTCAGAAGGAACGATGGCGACGCACTGAATGAAGTTGTCACAACGGCAGCCAATCATACCCGCGGAGGCTTCTCGGCCCGCTAGCGTGGCATGGGCGGCCGGGCTTGGCCCGGCCGCAACTTTGTCTTCGTGTCTCGATGCGTCGCCAGGCTTCAGCCTCTTAGTAAAGTCCCATCGATATACCGGAATGGGAGCAGGCACGCGGGCGAAGCACGCCTGCCGATGCAATCAGTAAGTCCCATCCTCATCGCCGCTTGCGCGCAGGGAAAACCATCCGGGTTTTCCCTCATATCTAGTTTCCGTTGCGCTGGCGGCTGTCTTCGGGCGTTTGACCGAGGAGTTGCGCCTGCAGTGCGAACATGTCATCGAGCACGCGATCGATGCGCCTGCCCTCGAGGCGATGGTCGGCGATCACGCCGGCGCGTTCGAGATAGCCGCGCAGCGAAGTTCCGAGCGGCCCGTCGATGCGCGCCTTCCCCTTCACCTGTGCCTCTTCGAGCAGCTGCAGGCACCGGTCGAGCGCCAGCTGTCTGGACCTGTGGCTCCTGAGCTTCATGTCAGGCCGTCCCGAGCACCTCGACCCGCCCGGCGGGCGTGACCCTCACATGGACGGTGTTCAGGTCCGGAAGCGGATACGCCATGTCGGTTGACTTGCCCTCGGCAGTGAAGGACGCGGGGTGGCAGGGACAGTCGAGCAATCCCTGCCCGCCGTTCCACCACAGCTCGCATGGGAGGTGCGAACAGATCGAGGTGACCGCCGTCACCGTGTCGCCGCGGCGGAAGACATAGGCCCCCACGCTGCCGGCCGTGACGCGCGTTCCCTGGCCTTCGACCAGGTCTGACATGGCGGCCACGTCGACCCACCGGCCTGCGATGGGGTCGATCGGACCTCCGCCCTGGACCTGCGCAGTGGGGGCGCCGTGGAGGGTCCTGCCCACCAGGCCGCCCGAGACCACTCCCGCGGCCACGCCCAAGCCTGCGACCAGCGCCGCGCGTCGAGTCAGCCACGGCTCGCGCGGCGCCAGCTCGAGGGCCTGCTCGAGCCGCTTGCGAAACGCAGGGTTCATACGCTGCGGGCCCTGCCGCGCGGCGGCCAGCCGGGCGGCGGCCGTGATGGCGGCCTTCTCGTCGGCATCCCCGGCCCTCAGCCTCAGCCGGCGGCCGTGCAACAGGTCGGAAACGATCTTGTCGACGCGGTTTTCCGGCTTGTTCACGGGTACACCTTGACTTTGGCAGCAGCGCGCAGGGCGCGAAGCTGCATGACCTTGACTGCTCCAACGGTTGAGTGCATCTCCGCGGCCACTTCCTTCAACGAATACCCGTGGAGGAAACGCAGCTCCAGCACGCGCCGGTAGTTGTCTGAGAGCTCAGCGAGGATCCTCTGCACGGTATCCGCCCTTTCCTCGGACGGAGGCGACTGCGGAACCGCCAGCGCGAGGTCTTCGTGGAGCTCGACCTCGGACAGTCCGAGCCTGGTGCTCCAGAAGCCGCCGAGCACCGAGCGGGCGGTGGCGAAGAGATAGCCCCGGATCGCGCTCGCGGGCGACCCCTCCCGCAGCCGCGGAATCGCTTTCATAGCGACCTGCTGGGTGAGGTCTTCGGCATCGGCCCGGTTACCGACGCGCGCGTAGATGAACGCGTACACGATCTCGAGCTCACCGAGCGCGATGTCTGTGGCGCGTGGCGCCATCGGGAGCTGGAGCACATCGCCCGGCTCGTCCGGCTCGGCTTCGAGCTCGTCAGGCGGGCGCCCGGCGCTCATCTCCGCCCAACTTCAGGGTCCAGGCGAGCCACTGACCTGGGTTCACCGTTGATCCACACCGCTCTCGGCACTACCGGTGCAGGTTACGAGAGCCATTGACGGATTCAGCTCGATTGACCAGATTGGAGACGAGGGCCGGGGAACTGTTCCCTGGCCCCGGCTCAACTATTGACTAAGCGTGTCGAGGAAGCCACAGGCTGCGGCGGCGCCATAGCAGATAACCCACTCCGCCGAGGATCAGGAAGGGGCCGGCGACTCCCAGCCCGACCACCACGTAGTCGATGGTGGCCACGAAGTTGTGCGCCGCATCGGTCAGTGCGGTCGCAAAGCCCCACTTGTCTGAAGCCGCCGCCTGGGCAATTGCCGGCGCCTCGGTCATGGTGATGGTGAGGGCGCTGTACGAGGTGTGGTCGTCGAGATACTGGATCTGGCCCTTCAGCTGCTCGATCTCGCCGGTGATCTGCCCGATCTGGTTCTGGACCGCGATCATGTCGGAGATCGTCTTGGCCCCTGTCAGCAAAGTCAGCATCGCCGACCGCTGCGCTTCGGCGTTCGCGAGGCGAGTCTGCAGGTCGACGTACTGGCCGCCCACCTCGGTACCAGTGATCTGCTCGTCCTGGACCTTTCCAACCTTGGAAAGCTGGTCGATGGTGGTGTCGAAGTTAGCCGCCGGAATCATGAAGTTGATGACTCCGGTTCGAATTTGGCTGTCGACCGGCGCTGCCTGCGCGACTGTTCCGGCGATGTAGCCGCCCTCGGCCTCGACAAGCGTGCGCGCAAGGCTGAGCTTCGAGTCGAAAGTTCCGGAGCCGACGGTGATGCTCAGCTGCGCCTGGCGGATGACGGGCGGCCCCTGCAGCACGGGCACGGTCGTCCCAGCGTTCGAAGGATTGGTTGGGGTGGTCGTGCCGCCGGGCTGTCCGTTGATGGTGGTCGGGGCGCCGCTTGCCGAGCCGCTGCCCGATTGGATGGCCCTCGGCAGCGCAGCGGGTCCCTCGCTCGTGGCAACGCTGCTGCCGCTGCCGCATGCGGCCGCCGCCACGAGGATGGCGATGATGACGAGGATTTTCTTCATTCGACGGCCTCCAAAGTGAATTTCCGAACTGCCTGACCAAACGCTGGATCCGGCGGCACGTAACATTCGCCGTCGTGCTCCAGGTCAGAAGCCTCGCCATCGACGTCGCCGCGCGCCGGGTGCTCTCGGACGCGAGCTTCACCGTGGCCCCGGGAGACAAGGTCGGGCTGGTCGGCCGAAACGGCGCGGGCAAGACGAGCCTGCTCAAGGTGCTGGCGGGCGAGGACGACCCGGCCGCGGGCCTCGTCCTGAAGCAAGGGACGCTCGGCTACGTGCCCCAGAACCCTCGGCCGCGAGCCGAAGCCTCGAAAACCGCGCTTGCGCACATCCTGTCGGGGCGCGGCCTGGACCGCGCCGCGGTGCGTCTTGCGGAGCTGCACGCCAAGCTGGAGCACGATCACTCGGCAGCCACCGTTGAGCGCTTCTCCGAAGCGGAGGAGCGCTACCGGCTCGACGGCGGCTACTCATCCGAATCAGACGCGCGGCGAATCGTCGCTGGCCTGGGGCTGCGGGCAGATCGGGTCGACCTTCCGGTCAGCGTGCTGTCAGGCGGCGAAGGGCGCCGGGTGGAGCTCGCTCGCGTGCTGTTTGCGGAAGCCGACCTGCTGCTGCTCGACGAACCGACCAACCACCTCGACAGCGACGCGAAGTCGTGGCTGATGGACTTTCTGCGCGACTACCGCGGCTCGGTGATCGTGGTCAGCCACGACCTGGTCCTGCTCGACGCTTCGATCACCCGCGTGCTCCACCTGGACGCCGGGCGGATGCGCGAGTACCGCGGCACGTACTCGCAGTACCAGAAGGCGAGAGTGCTCGAGGAGAAGCGGCTGACGTCCCTGGCTCAGCGGCAGGAGTCGGAGATCACCCGGTTGAGCGTGCTCGCCGAAGTCATGCGGCGGCAGACTGCGAAACGCGCACGGACCGCGAAATCGATCTTCAAGCGCGTCGACCGCCTTAAGGCGGACCAGGTGTCCGCGCCCAAGCGCGAGAAAAAGGTGAAGGTCACGTTTCCGGAACCGCCGCACAGCGGCCGGGTCGTGCTGACTGCGACCGGCCTGAGCAAGGGTTACGGAGGCCCGCTCGTCTTTCGCGACGTGTCGTTCGAGGTCGAACGCGGGCAGCGGCTGGTCATCATGGGTCTGAACGGCGCGGGCAAGACGAGCCTGCTGCGCATCCTCGCGGGTCAGAGCGAGCCGAACGCGGGCAGCTTCCACCTGGGGCACGGTGTCTCGCTCGGCTACTACGCGCAGGAGCACGAGGGGATCCGCGCCGGCGTGCCGGTGCTGGCGCACATGCGCGAGCAGTCGGATGCCGACGAACGGATGCTGCGCGCCCTGCTCGGCTCGTTCAGCCTCACCGGAGACATCGCGCGCCAGGACGCGGGGACGCTGTCCGGCGGGGAGAAGACCAAGCTGGCGCTGGCTCAGCTGGTCGCCGGAAAGCACAACCTCTTGCTGCTGGACGAGCCGACCAACAACCTCGACCCGCCCTCGCGGACCGGTGTAGCTCGCGCCCTGGCGGAGTGGCCCGGAACGATGGTGATCGTCAGCCACGACCCGGAGTTCGTGGAGGCGCTCAAGCCGCAGCGCGTGCTTTTCATGCCCGAAGGCCGAGTCGACTACTGGGAAGAAGACCTTCTGGACGTGGTCTCGCTGGCCTGATCTGCCTTATTTCATGCCCCGCAGGAGGCAATCAGTAAGTCCCATCCTCATCGCCGCTTGTGCCCAAGGTGGCGCGCAGCGCCGGATGGGGGAGGCGTACCTTGCAAAATAGACGGGTGGATATAGTGATGCCCGAGCTCCAGGGCGCCGAGGAGATCACCGTCGGCGCCTGGAGCAAGAAGCAGGGCGAGCACGTGGCGGAGGGCGAGACCTTGATGGAGGCGCACACCGACAAGGTCAACGCCGAGATCCCCTCACCCGTCACCGGCAAGGTCGAGGAGCTGCTGCTCGAGGTCGGCGACCCCGTGAAGCCGGGCCAAGCGATCGCCAGGGTGTTACCTGAGTGATGTTGCCCGCATCGGATTGAAACCCCTGCGGGTCGCGGTCGTCGGGTGCGGCGCGATGGGCGCCGCGACCGGGTGGAGGTTGGCCGCGCGAGGCGCCCAGGTCACGTGCTTCGACCGCCACTCCCCTCCCCACACGTTTGGCTCTTCACATGGCGAATCGCGGATCACGCGTACCGCCTACTTCGAAGGCCCCTGGTATGTGCCGCTGCTGCAGGAGACCTTCCCGCTCTGGCGTGAGCTGGAGTCCGCCTCCGGCGCGGAGCTGCTGACGCTGACCGGGGCACTCATGATCGGTCCGCCATCCGCCGAGGCAGTCACCGGCGCTCTCGCCGCGGCCGCCGATCGTGGTCTCGACGTGCGCCTGCTCAAGGCTGACGAGCTGCGCAAGACGTACCCGGGTCACATCGTCGGAAACCGAGACGTCGCCGTGCTCGACGCGCAGGCTGGATTCATCAGGCCCGAGGCGGCCGTGGCCGCCATGATCGGCCGCGTCGAGGCGCTCGGCGGAGAGATCAGGCGTGGCGTCGCGGTCTCCGCCGTCAACCACCTCTCAGACGCCGTCGAGGTCGTGACGGACGTGGCGCGTGAAACGTTCGACGCGGTCGTCATCGCGGCGGGTCCGTGGATGCATGAGCTGATCGACTGGCTCCCGCTCACCGTGGAGCGCCAGGTGCTCGCGTGGTTCGCGATCGATGCTGAAGCCGACTGGCTGACGCCCGGCAGGTTTCCGGTTTTCATCCGGCAGGCGCAGGACATCGGACATGACATCGGAGACGTTTACGGCTTTCCGACGCTGGACGGGGTCTCGGTGAAGGTCGCGCGACATCACGAGGGGGATGCGACAGACCCGGAGCATGTGCTGCGTGACGTTGCCGACAGCGATCTGGATCCGTTGCGACGCTATGTGAAAACGCGCCTGCGCGGTGTCACCCAGCGCGTGATCCGTACGGCCACGTGCATGTACACCAACACACCTGATGGTCACTTCGCCGTAGGTCTCGACCCCGAAGACCCGCGAGTGGTCGTGATCAGCGCTTGCTCAGGCCACGGGTTCAAGTTCGCGCCCGTGATCGGCGACATCGCGGCGGACCTGGCGTACGAGGGCCACACCTCGCGCGACATCTCGCATTTCTCTTTGACGCGATTCCAGCAGGCCGGCGCCTAACGCTTCCCCAACCTGCTCTCGACCGCCGTCTCCTCGTCCTCTCCGAGCTTCCTGCCAAACCACCAGAGGACGGCAAGCAGGATCACCACGCCGATGGCGATCGGTATCGCAAACGGGCCGAGTGTGGCCGCGACCGTTTGATAGTGCTGACCCAGCTTCAGCCCGGCATATGCGAGGGCGAGGTTCCAGGCGATCGCGCCCGCCAGCGTGGCGAGCGTGAATCTGACGTAACCGATCTTCGAAAGCCCGGCCGGAAAGGAGATGTAAGTGCGCACGATCGGCACCAGCCGGCCGATGAAAACGGCCCAGAGTCCAAAGCGTTCGAAGAAGCGATTCGACAGCCGGAGGTGGCCCCTGCTCAAACCCACCCTCCGCCCGGCGCGGCTGAGTACCACCCGCTCGCCATAACGGCGAGTGAGGTAGAAGGCGATCAGCGAGCCGGCAAGGTTCGCGACGCTCGCCACCAACACCACGAGGATGTAGTTGAGCTTGCCCTGCGACGCGAGCGCGCCGCCAAGCGGCACCACGATCTCGCTCGAGATCGGCAGGCCGGCGCTTTCCCCGACCATCGTCACGAAGATGGCGATATAACCCCACGTGGCGACCAGGCTGATCAGCCACTGAGTCATTGGTCGCTCCGCTGCGTCTGCTCCGCCCGGAAGGGGAGCGTGCGGACCTGCTGGTCGTCGACGAGGATCTCGAAGTTGTAGAAGCCAGGGTGCGTGATGGCCACGCCGTTCAGGTTGATCACGATGTGCGCGGCCAGGTCCCAGCCATGCGGATGCTCGGCGGGAACCTGGCGGGCTGGAATCGTGAGGACGATCGGCTGCGCGAGCACCGCGCCGCCATCCTCGTCGCTGCAGTGGACCTCGACCTTGTGCGCGCGTTCGGTCTCCAGGCGCGTGGTCAGGAGCCGCAGCACCATCGCGCCTCCGAACGGCGCCGGGTACTGTTCGCGCCAGAGGGTGTCGATGCCGGCGCCGAGGATGTACACGAGCCCGTTGGGCGGACCTTCGGCGGCGCTGGCGAGGAGCGCCCAATCAAGCCTCATTCACGTCGATTATCACCGCACGGCCGGAGCGGCCGCCCCGGCTAAGCCTCTGCCGCATTCGGCCATCGCGGCGCACCCAGCTCCCGCGACACGCCTCGGGCCGCTTCGCCACTCGATGTCACAGAGGGCGATCGCCGAGATTTTCGGCACAGCCGCCACGGTTGAATCGGCGGTCTTCGGTCCATGTAGCCGTTGCAAGCTCGGCTTTCCGCGTCCCGATGCCGAGCGCGGGGTTGTCTGCTCGGGCCGCGATCAATAGTTGATAGTGAAAATCACGCCGTCTGC
>Ga0208356_1000204_pt1 | contig 18993 bp, 17 predicted proteins | sample NGESurshal072012_4_FD_184467 | JGI IMG/M metagenome (GOLD analysis project Ga0208356, IMG submission 184467) | Arctic peat soil microbial communities from Barrow, Alaska - NGEE Surface sample 53-1 shallow-072012 (SPAdes) | ecosystem: Environmental > Terrestrial > Soil > Wetlands > Peat ... | reverse complement strand
CCTCGCCGCCATTCCCGGCACGTTGATCCCCGGCGAGGCACTCCCCGACACGACGGAGCGGCTCAGCAGGAAGTTCAAGGCCAGCACCCTCGCCGTCCTCAGGCGGCTATACGACGCGGGCGCCCTGAGCTGGGACGGCTACCGCTCCGCATACGGCGCGGAGCTCCTGAGGCTCACCGGGCTACTCCAGGAACGCCGTGTCAGCGGTGGCGGGAACTTCTACAACACACAGCCGACCCGGTTCGGCCGGAGATTCACCCGCGCGGTCATCACCAGCACCTTGGAGGGCCACACGCTCTACCGTGACGCGCTGCAGCTGCTCTCCTTCAAGAAGGTATCCACCCTCAACGAACTCGCCACCCATCTAGGTATTGGATGACCACCTATCTACTGGACTCCAACATCTTCATCCAGGCCAAGAACCTGCACTATGGGCTGGACTTCTGCCCGGCGTTCTGGCAGTGGCTGGATGAAGCGCACGCGGCTGGAGCGGTCTGCAGCATCGACAGCGTGCGCACCGAGCTCATCGCGGGAAACGACGACCTATCGGCGTGGGCCCAGCAGCGCCCGGGTACCTTCTTCGTCTCGCCAAGCGCGGCGACAGTGCCCAGCCTGCAAGTGACGAGCGTCTGGGCGAGCAACTCGGGATACGAGCCTGCGGCCGTGTCAACGTTCCTGCAGGTTGCCGATTACTACCTAGTCGCGCAGGCTCTGGAGCTTCAGTGCACGGTCGTCACGCACGAGGTTGTCTCCAACGGAACCAGGCGGATCAAGATCCCAAACGCCTGCCTGGGGATGAATGTCCGGTACGTCACGCCCTTCGCCATGCTCAGAGCAGAGAAGGCGAGATTCGTCCTGCCCTCGCCGTCTCTACCCCAGGCGGCGTAAGCGGCCAGTTTCGCGCGGCGGGCGAAGAAATGCCACGGGGCTGAGACTGATCATGGCCGCCAACGCGGTGAGACAGCAGAGAAACCCCAGGTCAGCGAAGATCAACATGTCACGTGTCGTGAGACCCTACAGTACCCGGCACTGTCGGACCTCGTCCAGGTGCCGCCAGGCAGGCCTGAAGTGGACAGGGCACCGTGGCCCCGGCGAGGCTCGACCCTTCAAGATCCTTGCCGACAACGGCGAGGAGATGCTCGTGTCGCAACTGACGGAGCTCGACATAGAGCACCTTCGAGACATCGTATCTCAATTCGGGATGGATCCCCGTCGGCTCGTGATGAAGTGGAAGGAGCCGCAGCGTGTGCGGGAACACATCGTGGCCACCACGGTCCAGCGGTCCCGGAAAGGTGACGCGTTCCGAGCATGAGCTGGTCTTGAGCCTTGAACTGAGGAATTGGCCAGATCGGTGAGAAGGATCGGTGGCCAGATCGGTGAGAAGATCCGAGAAAATGCAGGTCAGAGCCCTGTTGTTGGCCAACTAGGTTGAGAACCTACATCCTTCCTCTTCTGTTGTCCTTGCGTGTAGGGTCTCAATTCCGGTTGGGATCGTCCTCGCGGCGACGAGGTAGCTTACGGCCGGGGGCGTGGCGCGCGGGTCAGGCCCGTCTGGTAGGCGAGCACTACGAGTTGCGCGCGGTCGCGGGCGCCGAGCTTGGTCATGGCGTGGTTGACGTGCGTCTTCACGGTGAGCGGGCTGAGAGTGAGCTGGCGGGCGATCTCCGTGTTGGACATCCCGTCGGCGACCAGGGTGGTCACCTCGCGCTCGCGGTCGGTGAGGGTGGCAAGCAGTGGTGACGCGCGGACCGGCTCGCTGTCGTGCAGCCTGAGGAACCTGGCGATGAGACCCCGGGTGGCGGACGGCGAAAGCAGCGCGTCGCCGCGGGCGACCGTCCGGATCGCGTCGATCAGGACGTCCGGGCGCGCGCCCTTGCCGAGGAACCCGCTGGCCCCTGACCGCAGCGCCTCGAAGACATACTCGTCGACCTCGAACGTCGTCAGGATCAGCACCCGCACCCCGGCCAGGCTGTCGTCAGCGGCGATTCGCCGGGTCGCGGCCAGCCCGTCAAGGCCCGGCATCCGGATGTCCATCAAGACGACGTCGGCGCGTGCCTCGCGGGCGACCCGGACGGCGTCGTGGCCGGTGGCCGCCTCGCCCACTACCATCAGCCCCGGCGCACGGTCGATCACCAGCCGCAGGCCCGCGCGGATAAGGTCCTGGTCGTCGGCGATGACCACGCGGGTCGGCCGCGTGGTGGCGGACGCAGTGGTGGCTGACCCCGGCGAGGCGGGCGCGGTCCCGGTCACGAGCCGCCCATCCGGGCCGCTCGCAGCGGAAGCTCGGCGGAGACCCGGTAGCCTCCCTCAGGCCGTGGCCCGGCCGAGAGCCGCCCGCCCAGGGCCGCCACCCGCTCTCTCATCCCCACGATGCCGTGTCCCCCAGGCGTGTGCCGACTGCTCCAGGTGACCGGCTTTCCCTCGTCTTCAACCGCCAGGCTGAGTGCCCCGGGCGTGTATCCGAGCCGTACCACGGCGGAGTCGCAGCCGGCGTGCTTGCGGGTGTTGGTCAGCGACTCCTGGATGACCCGGTAGGCGGTCAGTTCCACCGCCTCGGGCAACGGCCTGGCCTGGCCGGTCACCGTGCGGGTGACCTGGAGGCCCGCGCCTGCGAACGAGCAGATCAGTTCCTCGAGCTGGTCAAGTCCCGGCACCGGCTCCGCAGGCTGGGCCGGCTCGGCAGCGCTGGGCTCGCGGAGCAGCCCGACGGTCAGCCGCAGCTCCTCGAGGGCCTCCTCGCTGGCCCGCTGGATGTGCGCGACCGATTCCCTGGCCTGGACGAGGTCCTCGTCGTCGAGCAAGCAGGCCAGCGCGCCGGCCTGCACGTTGATCAGGGCGACATGGTGCCCGACGGCGTCGTGCAGTTCCCGTGCGATCCGCAGCCGTTCCTCGGCGACCCGACGGTTCGCCTCGTCTTCCCTGGCTTGCTCGGCTTGCCTGGCGCGCTTCTCGACCTCGGCGACGTAGCCACGGTGGCTGCGCGCGGCGCTGCCGGTGGTCACTGCCAGGGCCGCCCACAGCAGGATGACGAAGCCCGTGATGCCGGGATGGGTGATGAGCGCGGCGCTGAGCAGCGCCGCCTTGACCGTGACGCCGACCGCGAGGGTCCGGCCCGGACCGGGACCCAGCGCGAACAAATAGAGCGCGTAGAAAACCGCGGGCAAGGTCTGCGGGTAGGCCATCCCGTCGGCCATCAGCACCACCGACCCGAAGACGGCGATCGCCAGGGTGCCGAGCGGGAACCGCCGATATGCCACCAGGGCCGCGTAGACCACGGCCGACACCAGCCAGCTCAGCGGCTGATGGGAGCTCAGCGCGTGCCGGATGTCGGCGGGGATCGTCACCACCGCGAACAGCCCCATCGCGGTGAAGGCCGAAAGCAGCAGCAACTCCTGCCGGGCCATCAGCCTGTTCCAGGCATTCACCCACATAGCTGGACTGTAAGCAACCGCCGTGGCCGTGCACAACCGAACTACTGCCAACGCAGTAGGCCGAGCCGGAAGCCGAGCCCGATGGCGTGGTCGCGATCAGGGCAATCGCTGCGGCAGGTCGGCGACCCAGGATGCCAAGACCCGGAGGATGAGGCCGAACCGAAAAGAACGGAGGATCATGTCAGCTCTCGCACGCTGGTGCTACCTGCACCGCCTTGTCGTGATCACTGCCTGGATAGGCCTGCTCATCGGCCTGACGGTGATGTCGCAGGCGGTGAAGGCGTCGTATGACAACTCGTTTACGCTGGCCGGCACCGGTTCGGGCAGCGCACAGCAACTGCTGCAGCGGTCCGCGCCGGCCCAGGCGGGCGACTCCGACCAGATCGTCTGGAGGGTCAGCCATGGCAGCGTCACCGATCCCGGCGTCCAGCAGCGGATGTCGTCGACGCTCGCGCGGGTGTCACACCTGCCCGGGGTGGCCTCGGTCGCCAGTCCCTACCTGCCGGGCGGCAAGGTCCCGGGCGGGGCCTTCCAGATAAGCCCGGACGGACGCACCGCGTACGCCATGGTGAACTTCAGCAAGTCGGCCGACAATCTCGACCCTGCCGACATCAGCCGGGTGATCGCGGTGGCCACGGCCGCCCGGGAACCCGGCCTCGCGGTCGAGCTTGACGGGCTGGCCATCTCGCACTCCGAGCAGGCGTCGCTGTCGGCCGTATCTGCGGTCGGCATTGGCGCTGCCGCGGTCATCTTGCTCCTCGCGTTCGGTTCGCTGCTCGCGATGGCGCTGCCAATCGCGACCGCGGTGGCGGGCGTGGGCAGCGGCCTGATGCTTATGGCACCGCTCAGCCACCTGACATCCGTGACCGGCATCGCGCCGATCCTCGGCGCGCTCATCGGGCTTGGCGTCGGGGTCGACTACGCCCTGTTCATCGTGACCAGGCACCGCCGCGGCCTGCTGTCGGGGCTGGACCCACAGCGGTCGGCCGTGGCCGCGCTCAACACATCGGGCCGCGCGGTCCTGTTCGCGGGCGGCACAGTGTGCATCGCCCTCCTCGGCCTGCTCACGCTCGGCCAGGGCTTCCTCGACGGGCTGGCTTTCGCGGCGGTGATCACCGTAGCGTGCACCGTGCTCGCGGCCATCACGCTCCTCCCCGCGCTGTTCGGCGTGCTCGGCCTGCGCGTCCTGAGCCGTCGGCAGCGCCGCAGGCTGCGCTCCGCCGGGCCGGACCAAGCGCGGAGCGGAAGCGGCAGATGGGCGCGCTTGGCTCTCACCGTGCCCCGGTTCCCCGTCCTGCTCGCCGCCGCTGCCGTCGCGGTCGTGGTCGTCGTGTCCCTTCCCGCGCTGCACCTGCGGCTGGGCTTCGCCGACGCGTCCAACGACCCCACGTCCACCACCAGCTACAAGGCATACGAGATGCTCGCCGACGGGTTCGGCCCGGGCTTCAACGGCTCGCTGCTGCTGGTCGCCCAGACTCAGTCCGCGGCCGACAGGGCCGCGCTTGACCGGCTCGACCGCGCGCTCACCGTCGTCCCGGGCGTTGCCGCCGTGCAAGCCGGGTCCGCCCAAGCCAGGCCCACTGCCGGGCCGGCTGTCGAGGTGACCCAGGTCATCCCCACCACAGCGCCCGAAGCCCAGGCCACCGCCACGCTGATCACGCGACTGCGGAACACCGTCATACCGCGCTACACGCATGGCACCACACTGCGCGTCTACGTAGGGGGCCTGACCGCGACGTTCGATGACTTCGCAGCGGTGACAAGCGCCAAGCTGCCCTGGCTGCTCGCCGCGATCGCTGGCTTCAGTTTCCTGCTGCTCGTGCTCGCCTTCCGTAGTCTGCTTATCCCGGCGATCACCGCGGTGTTGAACCTGCTGTCGGCGGCCGCCTCGTTCGGCGTGCTCACCGCCTTCTTCCAGTGGGGCTGGGGCACCAGGGCTTTGGGTCTGGGCGCGCCCGCCCCGGTCGAGGGCTACCTGCCCGGGCTCGTGCTGGCGGTCTTGTTCGGCCTGTCCATGGACTACCAGGTGTTCCTGGTCAGCAGGATGGCCGAGGAATGGTCCCGTACCCGTGACAACACCCAGGCGGTGCTCGCCGGCCAGACCGACACCGCACGCGTGATCACCGCCGCCGCGGCGATCATGATCGCCGTCTTCATCTCGTTCGTGTTCATCCGCGCGGTCGACATCGCCGAGTTCGGCATCGGGCTCGCCGCCGCCGTGGCGCTGGACGCCTTCGTTCTGCGGACGGTGCTGGTGCCGGCCGTGATGCACTTGTGCGGCCGGGCCAACTGGTGGCTGCCCAACTGGCTGGACCGCCGCCTGCCGCACCTGGCCATCGAGCCCACCGCGCAAGAGCAGTCCGCTCGCAGGCCCCGGTCCGCCCACGTCTAGCTCGGCTTACGGAAGGATTCCCTGATGTCCAAGGAGCCGAATGAGTCCCCGCTGCCAGCACTTCAGTGGCCGCGGTACGGCGTTGACGCGCCAGCGTTCCCGGCGGTTCTCGGCGCCGCCGGGGTGGCATGCTGCCTGGCGGCCGCCCGGCACCGGCCAGGCAGAGTCGCGCTGGCGGCCGTCGGGACGGTGCTGCTGGCTAACGCCGGCGTGTACCTGCACACCACGCTGCGGGGCAAGCTGCGGGGCAAGCTGCGCATCTGGGAGCGGGAGCTGGATCGCGCTGGCCTGCTGGGCAATGAGCAGCTGCTGGACCTGGGCTGTGGCCGCGGCGCGGTGCTGATCGAAGCGGCCCGGCGGCTGCCGACGGGACGCGCCGTCGGTGCGGACCTGTGGACAAGGGACCAGAGCGGCAACAGTCCCGAAGTCACGCTCGCCAACGCCGCCGCGGCCGGGGTCGCCGACCGGGTGGAAGTGCACACGGCCGACATGGCCGCGCTGCCCTTTCCGGACGGCTCTTTCGACGTCGTGACGAGCGCGATGGCGATCCATAACATCAGGTCGCCCGAGGAGCGCTACCGCGCGGTGGACGAGGCCATGCGGGTGCTGCGCCCAGGCGGGCAGCTGCTCATCGCCGATCCCTCGCCCATGGCCAGGAAGTATGCCGGGCACCTCGGCCAGGGCACACTGCTCCCACTCGGGCCGGGGTACTGGTACGGCGGCCCGTGGCTCGGCGTCACGCTGCTGCACGCCGTCAAGGAGCGCTAGCTGGCCAACCGCGCCGGGCGAAGAAATGCCGCGAGGCCGCCATGCGGCAGGAGGTCACGCCACCTGTTCCCGCAGCCTGTCGTTGTCGGCCAGCGCGGCCAGCGCGGCCAGGTCGACGGAGTCGGCGATGGCGTCGTAGCCGGCGTTGCCCGGGTGCAGGTGGTCGCCGCTGTCGTAGGCGGGCAGCAGCCGCCGCGGGTACCGCGGGTCGAGCAGGATCCGGTCGAAGTCGGCGACGTCGTCGAACGAGCCGCTCCAGCGGATCCACTCGTTGACCGCCTCCCGCAGTCGGTTCCCGGCGGGGCTGTAGAACCCGGCCCCCTCGTGCGGCTGCAGGGTCGCCCCGATAATGGTCAGGCCGCTGGCGTGGGCGGCCTCGATCATTCGGGTGTAGGCGACGGTGCCGAGGTCGAGGCCGGGCCGGGTGGCGACGTCGTTGGTGCCCTCGCAGAGGATCACCGCTCGCACCCCGGACTGCTGGACGGCGTCGCGGACGAAGCGGTTGAGCGCGCTCGGCCCGCAGGTCCCGTTGTCCGACAGCAGCCGGTTCCCGGCGATGCCCGCGTTGAGCACGGTCATTCGCTCCCCGTCGGGCAGCGTGAGCAGTCGCCGGGCGAGCTTGTCGGGGTAGCGCTCGTTGGCGTCCGGGGCGGAGCCGATGCAGTCGTTGGTCGACGGGCCGAAGGCCACGACCGCGCCGCGCACCGCCGGGTTGATCACGTCCACGCCGTCCAGGAAGTACCATGACTGGTCGGCGCGGGCGAAGGCCTTGCCGTCGGCGTCGGCGCCGTGCCCGGCGCCCTCGGTCCGGTAACCGGTGGTCAGCGTGGCCGGGTGCCAGCTGGCGGGCCCGGTGGCGTCGGGTAGGCCGAGGGACACCGCCAGGTCGGCGCCGTCTTCGGTGCGTAGCGGCACCGAGTCGCTGAACATGCACTGCCCGGCCGGGATCACGACCGTGCTCCGCCCGGCGAAGGTGACGGCGCACGCTGTGCCGGGCACGGTCGCCGCCCCGGCCCGCTGGGCCGCGACGTGCGCGGCGCCCACTGTGAGGGGCCGGTCGCCGAACTCATTGGACAGCCGGATCCGGATTGCGCTACCGCCAGCACTGATCCGGACGGTGCTGCGAAGGGTGTGGTCGCGGAATCCTGTCTGCGACTAGCCGGTGTCCGCCGCGCCGACAAGGGCGCAGCTCCAGGTGCCGATCCACGTCATGCGCACTCCCTGGGGGGACAGGGCGATCGTGCCGGTGGTAACCGACCGCAGCGCAACAATACCCAACCAGTAATACAATTAATTGAGTAGGAATACTTGTCATCCGTTCATGCCCAGGGTCGAAGAGGACCGGCCTTCTCCTCCCGGTCGAGTCAGTCAGGTTGTGACGGTGACCGGGAAGCCGACAGGGCTCCGGTGACCGGCTGTGTCAACCGCGCGGACGCCGAACTGCAGGTTGTCCTTCGCGATGTCCAGGGTGACCGAGGTGACGTTGCCGACGTGGATTGCTTCCGTCCAGTCTGCGGCGCTGGTTTCCCGTGTCACCACTTCGTACCCGGACAGGTCGGTCTCCGGGCTGGCGTCCCAGGTGAGGACGGTGTCGTTGATCCCCGCGAAGCCGGCCGGGGGCGCTACGTGGATCTGCACGTTCTTCGGGGTCGCCGGGTTGGTCGCCAGCGCCCACAAGGCGGCGGCGTTGACCTTGGCCACCCGGGCCGTGTAGCGGAAGTCCACGAACTCCAGTCGGTCGCCGAACTCCACCCCGTCGATGACGTCGACGTCGCGGTGCTCGTGATTGAAGTTCTCCCTGGGCTCGGTGATCCGGGCCGCCGGGTAGCCCTGCGCCTGGAAGGAAACGTGATCGCTTCCGCGCAGGTAACGGTCCCGCCGCCAGATCACCCGGATGTTCATCCCGGTCAGCGCGGCCGGGGCGACCGAGGTGACGAACCGGGCAAGCTGATGGGTGCCGCCGTCGTTCTCGCCGCCGACCGCCTCGATAAGGGAGATCTGCGCCGCGCTATCCGCGGCCGGGACGCCCTCGACGAACAGCCGCACGCTGAATGGATCGGGCTTGGTCCCGTCGAAGGCGTGCGACGCGCCGACGATGTCGTTGCTGAACATGCCCTGCACGTCTGCGCCGGCCGCCTTCATCTGGGCCGCCATGAAGGACGAGCCGTATAGGCCCTGCTCCTCGCCGTCCACGGTGGCGAACACCAAGGTGCCGGGGAACTGGCGGGTCGCGAACAGCCGCGCCAGTTCAAGCACGACCGCCGCCCCCGACGCGTCGTCGTCTGCGCCCGGTGCGTCGCTGGTGAAGTCGGTGACGTCGGTAACCCGCGAGTCCAGATGCCCGGTGATGACGTAATAGCGCTCAGGACTGGCGGTGCCCTGCAGTGTGGCGATGACGTTGGTGATCGTGGTCGGCACGGGGATGTTGGGGGAGACCGGCTGAACGAACGACTGCTGCTGGACGGTCATCCGGCCAGACGAGGTGGCCGCGATGGCCTGCATCTGCTGATAGACCCACGCGGTAGCGGCGCCGATGCCGCGTACCGGGTCGGTCTGGCTTGACGAGGTGTGCCGGGTGCCGAACTGGACCAGCCGGGTGATGGTGGCTTCGATCCTGGCGGGATCGATCTCGTCGAGCAGCCGGCGCAGGCTGGCGTCGGGCTGGGCCTTGGGAAGCGTGGCCGCGCCGGCCGGGGCAGCGGCGCTCAGCAGCGGCACCGCGACCGCGGTGACGGCCGAGGCGGACAAAAACGTACGGCGGGTGGCGCCGGTGCGCCCGGGAGCACTATTTCTATCCATGCTTAGAACCAACGCCTACAGCACCGGCTTGTCAACGCTATCCGACATGATCGGAGAGTCTCCAAACTCGCGACCTTCGCGCCCATTACCAGGTCTGAGTGTTCAGGCCGCGCAAGACATCGTCGAACAGCGCCTGGTGCACCCGGATCATGTTCACGAACTGCGGCAGTCCACCGCCGCCTGCTGGCCCAGCCCGTCGGGCAGCCTGAGGCCAGCATCGATCCCAGCTTTCCAATCGATCATGGCCTGATCCTAGGGAGGGTCAGCGGAACAGAGCCCTATCACACACGCGTAGTGATAGTTCGGACACACCCCGTAGGCTGGCGATCATCATTGGGGACTTTGACAGGCGGTGGTGAGCATGCCTGCTTCAATCGAAGTGCTGATAATAGGCGCGGGGCCGTCGGGGCTGTTCGCGGCCATCGAGCTTCTGCGCCGGGGGGTTCAGGTCCGCGTCGTCGAGCGTGAGCCCGGCCCGCACACCCAGGCCCGCGCTACCGCGATACAGCCCGGAACGCTAGAGATTTTCGCCAGGGCGGGCGTGGCGGACCGCGTGCTCGCGGAATCGGTGCACCTGGGGTTCGCGAGGCTCTTTGACGCGCATCTCGGGCAGGTAGGCGAGACGTCCTTCGCCGGCGCCGGCTGCCGGTGGGAATTCCAGTGCAGCCTGCCGCAGTGGCGGACCGAGCAAATCCTCGCCGACCGGGTCGTGGAACTCGGGGCACCGTGGAGCGCGGTGTCGAGGCGGTCTCTGTCAGACAGCGGGATAATGACGTACTAGTCGGGCTAAAGCCGATAGATGGGATCGCTGAGACCGTCGAGGCAAGCTGGGTTATCGGCGCCGGCGGCGCGCATAGCGTGACCCGGGAATCGATGGCCGAGAGCCTGGCTGGTACGACTTACCCGGGAACCTCGTTGGTTGCCAGCGGGATCATGGCATGCGGCCTGCCGCGAGATGGTTTGGCATTGATCGGGAGCCCGGAGGGCTGGGTCCTGGTCGTCCCCCTTCCCGGCGGACACTGGCTCACCTTCGTGGGGGATCTCGACGATGGCGATGCCCGGCGACTGACGAGTGCCCCGACGACCGGCGCGGTAGCCGCAATGATTGAGCGACGGGTCGCACAGGGAATCCGGGTGGAGAAGGTCGCCTGGGCGGCCCCGTTTCGGATGCACCGTCGGCTGGTCCCCCAGCTTGCCGATAGACGCTGCTTTTTGCTGGGCGACGCCGGGCACCTGTCCAGCCCATTCGGCGGTGAGGGCCTGAACTCAGGTATTCACGACGGTTACAACCTGGGCTGGAAGCTCGCGCTAGACCTACGTGGTCGTGGCCGGCCCCGATTGCTGGAAAGCTTCGCGGCCGAGCGCCTCGCCGCCGACCGGCACGTCCTCGCGGTTTCCGACCTGCTGCATCAGCAGGCATACCGTGCTGTCGAGTCGGCGCGGACCGGTGTCGTTCCCGCTCCGCCGACGACAGCAGAGGTGGCGGCCATGGTGCGGTCGCGCTCGATGCTGGACGTTTCCTACGCGGGCAGTTCTCTCGTCGGCGAGTACGCTGCGGACACGCGGACGCCGATGACTCCGGCCCCTGGCGATCGTTACCCGGACCGGCTCGCGCTGGCCGGCACGGGCCATCACACGTTCTTCTCTTCGGCGTCGCCGAGGACGCGCTCGTCATGGGCCTGCGGCGCCGGTGGCAGGGGCTGGCGGAGATAAGCCATGCGACCGGCGATCCCAGGCGCGCCGGGCTGGCTACGGGGGGCGCGGTCCTGGTCCGTCCTGACGGGCACATCGGCTTCCGAACCCCGGCCAGCCCGGCTGGGCTAGGCGCGCTCGACTCCCACCTCGACTCCTACCTCATTCCGGCTAACGCACGCTAGGGCCGGCAGAGCCGAGAACGGCACGTGCGAACTCGCCGATGTCCGTTACGCGGTTGCGTCCATCGTCGTAGGGCGCGTTCCATTCGCGGTTGATGAGGTAGGCCGTTGTCCCGGCTGCCCGGAGCTTCTCGTAGTTAGGCAGGTAGTCCTCTATGAAGACTTCCATCGGCGGGTTGCCCGCTGGCTGGCCCGGGGCGTGGAGCCGAAGTCGCGTGCGGTGAAGATGTGGAGCTCGTGCCCGGCGGCAGCCAGGTCAGTCAGCGCCTCGCGCGTTCCCAGATGCGGCGCGCCGGTCGCGAACAGGTGGTCATCGAGGATGGAAGTCGCCCGGTCTGCTCTTTCGGCGTCACCGCGGGACGGGGCAGCTGCCTGCTGACGGATACCGCGCTCGGCGTGGGCATCGGCCGTCTGACTGCTTACGCGTACCCCAACAACGGAAGCCTCACCGCGGCGGCCTCCGCCAGCCACGCGTTGACCATCGTCAAGGGCTCTGACACGACGACGCTCACGCTGTCCAAGGCGGTCGTGGCCTTCGGGCACGAGAACGCCACGAAACTGTCGGTCCGGGTGCTCACGCGGTACCACGGCACCCCGAACGGCCGCGTGGTCCTGGGCGTGTTCAGCTCGGCGACGGCTGACTACGGTAGCGGGGTTCTTTCCGCCCAGGTGCTGCCCCCCGGGACGTACCAAATCGTCGCCAGCTACGAAGGGAACGCCTCCTTCACCGGCTCGACCTCGGCGCGCGTGACCCTGAAGATCACGTGGACCACGTGGGCGCGGTGACCATCTAGCTTTGGTAACTTCGACGCCTCGGTCCCGTTTCGCCGTGATTGAACATTCCCGGCAACGCTACGCTTCCGATGTTGTCCGATCCCAGGAGAGTCGTGCGCCGCAGAACCCCCATCGCCAGCTTCGGCGTAGCCATCGCCGCCGGCGCGTTCATCGCGGCGGGCTTGGCCGCCGTTCCGGCCGGCGTCGCCTCGGCCGACGCGACTGTCGCTCCCACCGCCGTGTCGCTGCCGATCACCGGCTACTACCAGATGGCGGTCGACAGCGCCGACAGCCGGGTGTTCATCAGCCAGGGCAAGCACCGGCGCAGACTCGATCCTCGTGACCGACTTCTCCGGCAACATCGTGGGGACCATCGCGGAGCCGAGCGCGGTCGAGGGAATCGCGCTGTCGCCCAACGGATCCACGCTCTACGCGGTGCTCGTCGGCTCAAGCACGGTCTCGCCGGCGATATCGGTGATCAGCGCCGCCTCCTTCGCGCCGACGACGACCTACCCGCTTCCGGCCGGGGATACCCCGCAGGATGTCGCGGTGCAGAGCGGCAAGCTCTGGGTCAGCTACGGCACGGGTGCCTACAGCCCGGCCGGGATCGGCGACTTTGACCTGTCCGCTGCCTCGCCCGTCCTTGAGACCCAGTCGGCGATGAGCGGCGGCTGGTACTCGACGCCGCCCATGCTCGCCGCCGACCCCACGGGCACCGGCAATGTTCTCGTCGCGACCCAGCAGAACGTCCTCGACCCGACGGCGGTGTCGTACGACACGTCGGCCGACCCGGTGACCGTCCGGGCGCAAGGCGCCCTGTCCGACTGCGCCGGCGATGACTACGACTACGCCATTGACATCGCCGTCGTGCCCGGCGGGGCCGGGTTCATCCTCGCCTGCGACGCTCCGCAGAAGGCGGGGGAGGAGCTGTACAGCACGGGCGGCCTGAAGGAGCAGCGGTCGTACCCGACCATCGACGCCGACGCCATTGCCTTCGCCGCGTCGACCGGGCTCGTCGCCGGCGGGAGCATGGATGTTCCGCAGATCGCTGACGTTTACACCGCAGGCGGGGTCCAGACGAACCAGTTCAAGGCGGTCGGCACCTGGCCGCTGGCGGATCGCGGACTCGGGCTGAACGCGGCTGGCACCAAGCTATTCGCGGTGACGAGCGTTGTGGCCGGCGACGGCAGCGATTTCGCGCTGAACATGTTCCAGGATCCGGCGATCACGGGGACCTCGCTGACGCTGGCGGCCGCGCCCGCGAGCACCACCGTCGGGAAGCCGGTGACGCTCAGCGGCACCCTGGGCATCGGCATCTCGTACCCCAACAGCGCCACGATCAAGATCACCAGGACCGGCGGCGGCCAGCCGGCCACGACATCCACCGCCGACGTGCGCTTCGCCGGAGGGTTCACCTGGTTCGACTACCCGCCGGTGGCCGGCACGTTCACCTACACCGCGAGCTATCCGGCGACCGCGACGACTGCGGCGTCGTCCGCCTCCGTCACCGTTACCGTCGCCAAGGCGACGCCGTCGCTCTCGTTTACCGTGACCCCGGCCACGGCCAACTACGGCACGGCGGTCAGGTACACCGCGCTCGTGAACCCCCAGAGCACCCCGGCCAGCACGCTGACCGTGTACGCCCAGCCGGCCGGCGGGGCCAAGACCAAGATCGCCAGCCGCACGAGCACCGGGAACTGGGAAGTGACCGGCACCCTGGACCTGGACCGCACCACCACGCTGTCCGCGGTGTACTCGGGCAACGCCGCCAACGCCGCCGCGACGGTGACGAAGACGGTAGACGTGTACGCGAAGGTGACCGCCGCGATCAGCGGCTACTACGGGTCCGCGTCGGGTTCCAGGCTCTACCATCGCTCCGCCCGGGTCGACCTGAGCGTCGCCGTCGCCCCGGCCAAGGTGGGCGAGTGCGTGCAGTTCCAGGTGCAGGATTACGTCAAGAAGGTCTGGCAGGCGGTCGCGACCACCGGGTGCGTCACGCTCAACAGCAAGAGCGAGATCAGCACCTACCTCGTCGCGAGCAAGTACGCCCTCGGCGTCCCCTACCGCGTCCGGGCCGACTACGTCCGCGGCATGGACACGGCCAACCTCGACGCCGACAGCGGCTTCCTGTACTTCACGCCGGAGAAATAGCCACTGGTCAGATCCAGCCGTTCCTGACCGCGTGGGCGACCGCGTGCGCTCGGTTGCGGAGATAGAGGCGCGTGGTGAGCTCTTGGATGACGGCCTTGATCGTCCGCTCCGAGTAGGCGAGCTGGCTCGCTATCTCCCTCGTTGACAGGCCGTCCGCGACCAGGCGCAGGACGGTGTTCTCGCGGTGGGTGAGGCCGTTGAGGCCGAGCCCGCGGGGACTGAGCTGGCTGCGGTTGAGCTGGCCGACCCGGTCCAGGAGCTGCCCGAGCAGATCGGGCGGCAGCTCGCCGCCGTTGGCGGCGGCGGCGTGCAGGAGCTGGGACAGCCGGGCCGGGGTGGCCTCGCACCGGCGGGTCACCGCGCGGACGCCGGATTCAACGACGGTGATCAGCGCGCGCGAGTCGAGCTGCCCGACGACCAGCACCAGCGGCAGGCCGTCGCGCCGGTGCAGGCCGCGCAGCCAGCTCGTCGCGTCGTCGTCGGCCAGGTCAATGACGGCCAGCGCGACGGAGGGGCTCGCGCTCTGATCGGCGCCGTGATCTCCGCTGTCGGCGACCCGTATGTCGGGGCACTCCCGCAGCTGGGCGAGGATGCCGGATTCGGAAATGGGGTCGAGCGCGTGAACCCGCACGAGTACTGGCCCGCTCATAGCACGTCCGTTTCCCTGGGGTTGAGTTCTGGCAGCTCTAGGGAGCCGAACCATGACCACGAGATACATGGGCGCGGCTAAAGATTCTCGCGCGCCAGCGTCGTCGCCGGACCCCCGTTCAGCGGCTGCAGAGCAGCGGGAGAGGCGAGCCGTACGCGCGCCCGTAGGACAGGAGCGGGTGGCCGGCGCCGATCTCCGCGTCGGTCACCAGGCACATGACGATGGTGTGGTCCCCGGCCGGCACGGTCGCGGAGCGAGCGCAGGCCAGCCGGATCGCGGTATCGGGGATGGCCGGAAGGCCATGCCAGTCGCCGCTCAGGCCGGCGAAGCGGTCGATGCCCCGCCGGGAGAACCGGGCCGCCAGCGCTGCCTGATCGTCGGCCAGCACATGGATCAGGGTCCGGGAGGCAGTCGTCATCACCTCATGCGACCCGCTGGATCGCTTGAGGCAGAACATCACCAGCGGCGGGTCGAGCGACAGCGAGCAGAGCGTTCCGACCGTGACCCCCCGGGGCCTGCCGCCGCCGTCGACGGTCGTGACGACCGACACCGTCGTCGCGATCCGCGCCAGCGCGTCCCGGAAGGCGGTCACGCTGTTCATGGCGCGCTGCCCGCGACCATGACCCCGGCGTCGGAGTGATCAGGTGCCAGCGCGGCCGCCTGCCTGAGGTCGTCGCCGGCGCCCTCGGCGTCGCCGAGGCGGTGCCTGCACTCGGCCCGGCCCAGCCAGGCCTCGCCCTCGGCCGGATCGGCTTCGAGCACGGCGGTGAAGTCGGCCTCGGCCGCCCCCCAGTTCTCCAGCGCCTGGTGCGCCACCGCCCGGTTGAACAGCACCGCCGGGTCCGGCGCGAGCTCGATCGCGCGGCTGAGATCGGCGACGGCGCCGGCCGGCTCGCCCAGCTCGAAGGCGATGGCGGCGCGGGTGGCCCACGCCTCGGCGACGCCGGCCCCCGCCCGCACGGCTGCGTCGGCGGCGGCGCGGGCGCCGTCACGGTGGCCCTCCTCGAGCTCCAGCCGGGCGAGCAGGCACAGCAGGTGCGGGTCGTCGGGCGCGACGGCCAGCCCGTCGGCCAGGTCGCCCCTGGCCGCGGCCGGCTGCCCGGTCTCCATCAAGATCGCGGCCCGGTTGATGTACGCGTCCACGTAGCCGGGGTCGATCTCGAGCACGTACCCGAAGTCGGCCAGCGCCCCGTCGGCGTCGCCCAGCGCGGAGCGCAGGTCGCCGCGGTTGTAGTACAGCTCGGGGAACGGCGGTGACAGCCTCATCGCGGTCTCGTACTCGGCCATCGCCTCGTCGTCCCGCTCGAGACGGCGGAGCAGCGCCGCCCGGTCGAAGTGATACTCGGCGTAGTGCGGATCCTCCTCGATCACCGCGGTGTAGTCGGCCAGCGCTTCCTCCAGCCGGCCGAGGCCGGCGTACAGCTGCGCGCGGTTGTAGCGGAGCACGCTGCGGTGCAGCCGGTGCTCGTGGGGGTCGAGCTCGGAGTCGAGGCGGGCCAGCCCGTCGCCGACCAGGCGCAGGGCCTCCTCGCGATGACCCTGATGGCTCTTGATCAGGGCCAGGCCGTTCTGGTTGAAGACCGTCTGCATCGCGCGGACCTTGACGTCGGGCAGCAGTTGGGCGATCGCGATCGCCTGGTTGATCCAGCCGAGGGCGCGTTCGTCGTCGCGCTGCTCGTCATCGTGGTGGCGGGTGTAGAGCATGGCGGTCGCGTAGGCGGCCTGCATGTGCACCGGGGCGGCGACGCTGCTGGCGCGGGCTTCGTTATAGAGCTTCTCGGCGTCGGCCGCGCGCCCGAGAGCCGCCAGCGACGTCGTCATCTTGGTGGTGAACGTCCACCACAGATCCGGCTGCGCCTGCCAGTCGATGAGCGCTCGCCCGCGCCGCCCGAAGTCGACCGTCGCCTCGTAGAAGCCCATGTCGATGCAGTAGTCGAGGGCCTCGCGGAGAGCCTCGGCGCCGGCCCCGCCCGGATCCGCGCCGTGTTCACGGTGGTACGGGACGGCCCCAAGCCGGAGCGAGAACTCGCCGGTGGCCGTGAGCGCAGCCGCCCGCGCGTCGTGCAAGCGGCTGCGCTCCGCTGTCCCGAGCTCGAGATAGGCGGCCTCGAGTTCGGGCGAGCCGATGCAGTCGCCGGCGACGTAAGCGGCGGCCAGCCGCCGGACGCCTTCGGCGGAGTCGATCGCCGGGTCCGCTCCGAGGCGGAGCGCGGACGCCGGCAGAACGGGGGCCCCGGCGCCAAGGCGCTGCGCGTGCTGCTCCAGTGCCCCGTAGAGCGGGTCGCCGAGCCGCTCTGCCGCAGTCTCGGGCCGGCCTGCGGCGCCGCTCGTCCCGACCACCAGCGTGAGCAGGGCCGGATCGATCCGGCGGAGCAGCACCGACACGAGCTCCTGGTCGGTCTGGTCGGCGTCGTCGACGTGATCGACGACGATGGATCTCGGCTGGCCGGCCGCCGTCGCGTAGTCGCGCAGGAACTCGGCCAGCCCGTGGGCGATCCGCAGCGTCCGCAGCCGGGAGTAGAACCGGGTGCGCTCGGCGGGCACCGCGAGCGAGGTCAGCGTCTCGCGGGTGGCCGGTATCCGGTCCCGCATCTCCGGCGTCACGCAGCGGAGCTCGATCTCGTGCGCGGCCACCAGCGCCGGGAAACGATCCAGGGCGTCCGTGGCGAGCGCGCGCATGATCGTCCCGGCCGCCGTGTAGGGACCGCGCAGGCGGCGGTGCGCGCTGATCGCGGGCAGCAGCGGCGGCGGGACGGGAAGCCCGGCGATCACCGCGGCCCGGTTACCGTGCCCCGCTGCGTCGATCCAGTAATGCCGCGCGCTTGCGTCAATTCGGGTGTGCATTGGAACTCTCCTTAGTTCGCGGTCCGGCCGTGCCTGGACCGCGGTCCGGGGCGCCGGCTGCGGTCCCGCAGCATGAACGCGGCCAGGACGACGAGCTGAGCGAGGTTGAGCAGCACGAACACGATGCTGTCGGCCAGGTCGGAGGCACTGCGCGGCCCCGAGCCCGCGAACCGGTCGAACACCGTGGCCAGGACATGGGTGGCGGCCGGGATGACGCCGGCGATGAGGATGGCGATCGACGCCGTCCAGCCCACCAGGAGCAGCCACGAGTACCAGCGGGCGACGGCGAGGTCGCGCGGATGCGCGCTGGCGAGGTCATCGCGCGGCACCGGGCGTCGCAGCGCCCAGCCCAGCCGGTCGCGCAGTACCCGGCGCGCGGTGCCTTGCAGGTCGACGCATCCGAGCACGGTCACGATCACGTAGTACAGATCGGTCTGCAGGTAGAAGAAGAACTGCCAGGCCAGGCGGAGCAGGGTCAGGTAGGCGAAGGCCAGCGCGACGCTGCCGGCCAGCGACAGGGCGCCGTCCGGCCGCCGGGTGACGTCGGCCGCGAGGACGAGGACGGCCAGCACCAGCAGGTCGGTCAGCATCCCGGCCAGCATCGGCACGTAGCGCTTCCGCCGCGGCACGGTGACCAGTCCGTCCATCTCGGTGACGAACACGACGTAGTACATCCGCCGGTCGACGGAGAGCCTGGTGCGCAGTCCCAGCCGGCGGCCGGCCAGGGCGTGCGCGGTCTCGTGCAGCAGGATGAGCGGGAACTGGCCGAGGAACGTGACCAGTTCGAGGACCGTCATGGAGCGCGTGAAGAAAAGATCGTGATAGCCGGGCACGAGCGATGGCGATCGGAGCATGACGATGACGCACGCGATCAGCGCCGCCGCCAGGCAGCCGGCCCCGGCGTGCGAGAAGACCATCCGCGCGAGCCGTTCCCAGCGCACCGGAGCCGGCGAGTGCGCCGCCTCGCCCGGATCGCGCAGGAAGCCCAGCTCATCGAGGTCGTCGAGAAAACCGTCGATGTCGACGCGCTCCCCGTACGTGCTTTCATACCAGTCGGCCGCCTCGCCGGGGGTAAGGCCCGCTTCCAGCCGTCGGAGCAGGCCGGCGCCCTCGACCGGCAGCACCGCGTACCCGTCGACGTCGGCCCGCCCGACCGTCACCTCCTCGCCCTCGTCGAGGAAGACCAGAGAGTGCAGGAGAACCGGCCGGTCGTGCGCCCGCTGACCGGGATCGCTCGCGCGGGTGGTGCTGCTGGACATTGCGTGCCTCGCTCACAGTTGGGGGCTCGGGGAAATCGGCGTCCGCATGGCG
>Ga0208356_1000201_pt1 | contig 19191 bp, 16 predicted proteins | sample NGESurshal072012_4_FD_184467 | JGI IMG/M metagenome (GOLD analysis project Ga0208356, IMG submission 184467) | Arctic peat soil microbial communities from Barrow, Alaska - NGEE Surface sample 53-1 shallow-072012 (SPAdes) | ecosystem: Environmental > Terrestrial > Soil > Wetlands > Peat ... | reverse complement strand
GACTGCCCAGCGCGGGTGAAGGTTTTCCGGGCCGCGGCCGGTGGCGTCTCGCACGAAGAGGTGCTCGCGCTCGCGCCGCGCGACGACCACGGGTTCTACCGCAACCTCGCAGATCATCTTGGGTGGGACGAGCCGCTGGCCGTCACCCCGCAGGAGGCGCGCCGCACCGTAGCCGTCATGGAAGCCGCGACGCAATCGATCGCGCGCGGCGGCGCTCAGCTCGAGGTGGATATCTAGTGTCGCGCCCCCCGAGTGCCTTGCGTCTTCGCGGCCTAGGCGGCCGGGCGCCTAAGGCGCTGAAGCCGGCGTCGAGGGGCCTGGCGCCGCGTCGTCGCGCATCGACGGATGCGCTCCTCCTAGCGCCACCCTCTCCTTGGCTCCGGCCGCCGATGCCGCGAATATGCTGCGGCCCTCGGAGAGCGCGACACTATGGCCACTGAAATCGGGTGGGGGGTGCTCGGCGCCGCCGGGATCGCCAGCGGGGCGGTGCTGCCGGCGATCGCGGCGTCGAAGAACGGCCGCGTGGCCGCCATCGCGAGTCGCGATCCGCAGCGGGCGCGAGAGCTCGCGGAGAGGTATCCGGGGGCAAAGGCGCCGGATTCATACGAGGCCCTGCTCGAGGATCGCGAGGTCGACGCCGTCTACATCCCGCTGGTCAACAGCGTGCACAGGGAATGGACGCTGCGTGCGCTGGCCGCCGGCAAACACGTGCTGTGCGAGAAGCCCCTGGCCATGAATGCGACGGAGGCCGAGGAGATGGCCGCGGCGGCACAGTCCGCCGGGAAGCACCTGATGGAGGCGGCCATGTACCGATTCCATCCCCGGACGCGTGATTTCGTCGAGGCGCTCGTCGACCCGATCTATGTTCAGGCAAACTTCGGGTTCACGCTCAAGGGCAAATCGAACTACCGGTTTCAGGCCGCGCTGGGCGGTGGCGCCCTGCTCGACATCGGCTTTTACGTGGTCAGCGTTGCGCGGTGGATCATGGGTGAACCTACAGACGTGTTCGCGCGCTCCCGGCTGAGCGTTGGGATGGTGGACCTGACGACGACCGCGCTCCTCCAGTTTTCCGGCGGCCGCACCGCAGCGGTGTGGGCGAGCTTCGAGTCACCGGAATCGCAGGAGCTGACCGTGGTCGCACGCGAAGGCGCGGTTCGCCTCGGGCGCCCTTTCAACTGGCTCGACGAGCCCGATCAGTATCAGCTCATGGTCGAGTCATTCGCGGACAGCATTCTCGACGACAAGCCGGTGGCGATTCCGCTCACCGAGTCGATCGCGAACATGAAGACCCTCGACCGGATCCGCGAGGCCTCCGCTACTCGCTGACGAGAGCCTTGAAACCAGGGTTGTCGTGGAGAGATTCCAGGTCTGGATCCCGTTGAGCAGCCTCTTTCAGGTCAGGCCGCATGGGAAACGCTTCCACCAGCAGCTCGAGCGCTTCGTCGATTCGATCCTGCAGGGCGCGCGCACACGCCAGGTAATAGAGCGCAGTCCCTAGCGCGATTGCGGGCGCGGATACCTCGCGCAACTCGGAGACCGCGTCTTCCAACATTCCATGCGCGCGGCCCTGCTCGCCGTTCTCTCGTAAGTACTCGAAGATGTGAAGTCTTGGGTGCGTATAGCTGTTGCGAAACAAAGCCTCGAATGTGCTGCTCGCGGTGAACCACTTGAAGGGGCGGTCGCCCAGCTCGTCCGCCAGGGCGATCAGCTCGGTCAGCAGCTTGTCCGACCGGGCGGCAGCGTCCTCCAGCGGTGTGCCTATCCCACTAGCAAGCTCGCCGTCGTTGACTTCGTCGATGTTCTCGGGTGGTGCGGCGTACGGCCGAGCATGGCGAAACTCGGTCAGCGCGTCGCGCAATCGTTCGCGCCACATGCTCAGGTGGAACATGAGCAGAGCCGCGGGCCAGCCTTTCGGTTGGGTCTCAGACCTGAGGGCCTCCGCGACGAACTCCTTCTCCAACTCGCGTTCGGACTCGAGCGCTTTGCGAACGTCTGTCATCGGCTAGGCGGGCGTCAGGTCGGTCGTACCGGTGCCCTTGATCGTCATCGGCCCCGTGAGCCCGGGCAGGGCTGAGCTCGATGACAGGTTGATCGCCATCGTGCCGTCGTTGCTCTCTGTGGAGTGGGTTTTGAGCACGCGGTGACTGTTCGGATCGATCCACGTCGTGACGTCCGTCGTGACGGTCCCTTTGATCGACATTCCGCCGAATCCAGCGGTGGGGGCCCCGGCCGCGATCGGCGCTCCGACGTTTATGTCGATCGCACCGGTGCTCGTGGTCTCGACCACCGCGGCGTTGACACCATTCAGGGATTCATCGCGCAAGTACTTGCTTTTGCTCGTGACGTGGATGCTGCCGGTACCGCCCGGATTCGCCTGGTCATAGTCCTTGGACCATGTGTCTCCGGGCTTGGCCGCGTTGCTGGGCAGGATCGCGGTGACGAAAAAGCCTCCACCCATGCCCGAGAAGGCGAGGAACGGATCGCCGGCGGCCATCTGGTTCCCGTCCATGCTCACGATGCGACCGTCGGCCGCAACCTTGACGTCCATGGTGATCGCCGGCGTCCCGGTGGTCGTGTTGGTCACGCCGCCGGTTGTGCCCTTGATCACGAAGTTGCTCACGGTCAGCGTGAGGTCGGCGACTCCCGAGGAGTCCACGGAGTTGACCTTGACGGTTTCGCCGGCCGTCAGCTCGATGTCGGTGGGAATCGTCATACCGCTCGCGACGATGGTCTGCTTGGTGCTCGAGTGAAATGAGTAGCGGTAGGTATCGCCGCTGTGAAAGGCCAGCGACAGAGACTTTGCCTGGACCGGCACCGCGCCGCAGGCGACCGCAAGGAATGCCACGAGAACCAGGCGGCGCACAGGGAGCATCCTAGGCCTGGTTAACGGTTTTCGCCTCTTTCTCCGGCAGTTGTTCTGGCGCCGGCGCCGGCACTGAGATTGCTGCGACTGGCACGAGCTGCCTGAACTCCATCAACGAGCGAGCCCAGTCCGCCAGCATCCTGCCGGCGAGCACGCTCCCAGTGCGCCGCTGGTGCTCCTCGACCAGGGCCCGCAGCTCGACGCCGTCCTCGGCCGGGACCTCGCGCGCCACCACGCTGTCGGCGTTCAGCTGGTTCCACGTGGTGACGTATGCGACGCCGCCGGTCATGCCTGCGCCGGCATTCCACCCGATCGGTCCCAGCGCGACAGCGACGCCGCCAGTCATGTACTCGCAGAAATGGTCGCCCGCCCCTTCCACCACGGCGGTCGCTCCTGAGTTGCGCACACAGAACCGCTCGCCCACCCGCCCGGCCACGAAAAGGCGCCCGCCGGTCGCGCCGTACGCGATCGTGTTGCCCGCGAGCACGGGATCGCTCGAGGCGTCTGTCGCAAACGGCCGGATCGCGATCACACCGCCGCCCATGCCCTTGCCAACGTAGTCCTGCGCCTGGCCCTCCAGGCTCAGCTCGACACCCTCGTCCAGGAAGGCGCCGAAGCTCTGCCCGGCGCTGCCCTGGTAGTGCCGGGATTCGCCGGCGTGCAGCGCGGCCCCGACGGTTCGATGCGAGTTGTCGATGGCTCCGCTCGGCGGCGGGGCGGCGGGCGGGTCGCCGTTGCGGGCCGCGATCCGCCGGCGTGGAAGGTTTTCGTCCGTCGGCGCCAGGACGAACGACAGGTCGAGCACGGCATCAGCGTGCGGCTCGAGCAGCTCGGCGCGGCCGACCACCTCCTGCAAGGATCGAGCGCCGAGCCGGGACAGGTGCTCGCGGACCTCTTCGGCGATCAGGAACAGGTAGTTGACGACATGCTCCGGCCGCCCTGCGAACTTCGCGCGCAGGTCCTCTCTTTGAGTTGCGATGCCGGTGGGGCAGGTGTTGAGGTGGCACTGCCGCGCCATGTCGCAGCCGAGAGCGACGAGCAGGCCCGTGCCGAACCCAAACTCCTCCGCGCCGAGCAACGCCGCGATGACGATGTCCCGGCCGTTGCGCAAGCCTCCGTCGGTGCGCAGGCTGACGCGGTCGCGTAACCGGTTCGCCACGAGAACCTGCTGCGTCTCGGCCAGCCCAAGCTCCCAGGGCGCACCCGCGTTCTTGATCGACGAGAGTGGAGACGCTCCGGTGCCCCCGTCATGCCCGGAGATCAGGATGTAGTCGGCTTTCGCCTTGGCCACGCCGGCCGCGATGGTTCCGACGCCGGCCTCCGAGACGAGCTTGACGCCGACGCGCGCGCGAGGGTTCACCGTCTTCAGGTCGTGGATGAGCTGCGCGAGGTCCTCGATCGAGTAGATGTCGTGGTGCGGGGGCGGCGAGATCAGCTGCTGGCCGGGCTGGGCGTGACGCAGCCGCGCGATCAGGCTCGTCACCTTCATCCCGGGCAGCTGGCCGCCTTCGCCGGGCTTCGAACCCTGCGCGATCTTGATCTCCAGCTCGTCGGCGCGCTTCAGGTAGCGAGGCGTGACGCCGAATCGCGCCGAGGCGACCTGCTTCACGCGATTGTCACGGCGTATACCGGTGTCGCCGTCGTACGTATCAGGGTCCTCGCCGCCTTCGCCGGAGTTGGAGCGCGCGCCCACCTGGTTCATCGCGATCGCCAGCGCCTCATGCGCCTCGGGTGACAGCGCGCCCAGCGACATCGCCGTGCTGACGAAACGCTTGACGATCTCGCTGGCAGGCTCAACCTCGCCGAGCGGCACCGGCGTGCCCGATTCCTTGATCTGAATCAGCTCGCGCAGCGATTGCGGCTGACCCATCGCCGAGAGGCGGCGCCACTCGCTGTAGGCCTCGCGGTCACCGGTCTGGGCGGCCTTCTGCGCCGCGCGCACCGCGAGCGGGTTGTAGGCGTGGTGCTCGCCTGCTTTGCGGAAGCGGACGCGTCCGTGGTCGGGCATAGCCTCGGGCCGGGTGCGGGCCAGGCGCTCGAGGTCGGCGAGGTCGGCGCCGCCGATGCGGGATGGCACCGCGGGGAAGCAGAGCTCCATCACCTCGGCGCCCAGCCCGAGCGCCTCGATCACCTCGGCGCCGCGATAGCTCATGACGCATGAGATGCCCATCTTCGCCATCACCTTCAGCAGTCCGGCCTCGAGCGCCTTCCGATATCGGATGTCACCTTCGGGAGCTGAAGTCGCGGTCGCGAGCGCGAGGTACGGATGCACCGCGGTCGCGCCGACGGTGATCAGGCAGGCGAGGTCATGGACGTCAACCGCGTCGCCGGCGATCGCGACGATGTCCGTGGCCATCCGAATGCCGGTCGCAAGCAGGTGCTCGTGCACGGCGCCAACGGCGAGCGCCATCGGGACCGGCAGGCGGTCCGGCCCGGTCCTGCGGTCGCTCAGGGCGATGACGCCGCCGGCCTCGGTTGCCTCGCGACACAGCCGCAGCAGCGCGTCGCGGAGCGATTCATCGGAGGCGTAGGTTGCGTCGAGCACGGTCGCGTTCTCGAGCACCCGTGTGAGCTCGGCCGCGCCCAGTACGGGCGAATCCAGCTCGAGCAAGGTGGCATCGATCGGGACGGCTGGATGGTGCTGCCGGCGCAGGTCGCGGTCGATCCCGCCTTCAGGTTCGAGCGTGCCGCGCCGCGCGCCCAGCAGCACCCGCAGCGACATCACCGCCTTCTCGCGCAGCGGGTCGATGGCCGGGTTCGTCACCTGCGCGAAACGCTGGCGCAGGTACCCGTAGACACGGCGTGGCGTGCGGCCGAGCGACGCGATCGGGATGTCGTCTCCCATCGAGTAGACGGGCTCGGCGCCGGTTTCCGCCATCGCCTCGACCACGAACTTGACGTCCTCGGCACCCCAGCCGTGCAGGCGATGGTGCATGGGGAGGTCTTCGAGCGCGTCCACCTCGATGTGGTGGCGCTCGACCGGGACAAGGATGCGGTCCGCGAGCAGGCCGTAGTCGTGCCGCGCGGCGGCGCGCTCCTTCGCGTCGTCGTTGCGCAGCAGCGAACCGTCGCGCGTGTCGACCAGCAGCATCTGGCCGGGTCCGAGGCGCCCGCGTTCGACCACCGACTCCGGCGGCATGGTGACAACGCCGGCCTCCGACGCCGCGGCCACGAGGCCGTCCTTCGTGCGCTGCCAGCGCAAGGGTCGCAGCCCGTTGCGGTCGAGCGCGGCTCCGACCACGTCGCCGTCGCTGAACGCGAGGGCCGCTGGACCATCCCACGGCTCGAACCGGATCGACTGGTAGCGGTAGAAATCGCGCACCGCCGCGGCGAGATCGCCGCGCCCTTCCCAGGCGTCGGGGACCAGGCTCATCAGCGCCTCCGACACTTCCCAGCCGCGGTTCACCAGCAGCTCGAGCGCGTTGTCGAGCGACGCGGAGTCGGATCCCTCGGGCCAGATCGCACCCCGCAGCTCGGGCTCGAGCTCGGCTTCCCGCGCGCGCATCCAGGCGCGATTGCCCGTGATCGTGTTGATCTCGCCGTTGTGCGCGAGCATGCGGAACGGCTGGGCAAGCCGCCAGTCGGGCATGGTGTTGGTCGAGTAACGCTGGTGGAAGACGGCCAGGCGGCTCTCGCTCGCGGGATCTTGAAGGTCGAGGTAGAAGTCGGCCAAGCGCGTGCCAGCCATGAGGCCTTTGTAGACGAGAGTGCGGCTGGAGCACGACGGCAGGTACATGCGAACGCCGTCGGCCTCGGCGCGTCTCTCTGCGGTACGCCGAACGAGGTAGAGGCGGTGCTCCCACGTCTCGGGATCGAGGTCGGGTTTCGCGATGAGGCCGTGCCAGATCGCCGGCTGCGACGCCTGAGCGCGCTCGCCCAGGCTGTCCGAGTCGACCGGAACCTTTCGCCATTCGACCAGCCTCAGGCCGCTGGAGGCGATCGACTCGGCCACGATGTCCCGCGCTCTGCCGTCCCATTCGAACAGGGCCGCGACCGCTACGTCACCCCCGAGGAGGCGCCGCGGAACCTGGATCAGAAGCCCGGCGCCGTCACCGCTCTTCCCGTCGGCATCCAGCCCGCCGCGGTGGGCGAGCCGCGCCAGCGCCTGCACGCCCATGGCCACCGACTGATGCCCAAGTGAGGGTGTGGCGACAAAGCCCATGCCGCAGGCGGCCCGGCTCGTGGGCAGGGCCCCCGGCCAGGCAAGGCGCGATCGACGGAGCGCTGGGGGCACTGGATCGAAGGTTAACCGGCGGAGCCCGGCCGAGCTAGTGGATCAACACCAAAATAATCGGTGGAACCTTATGTGGTCGTCACATGCCCAGGAGGGCCTGGACACGGAGCGCAACCGCGAGGTTGAGGCGCGTCTCGGGGTCTTCGAGGTCGACTCCGCTGATCTCCCGGATGCGGTCGAGCCGGTAGCGGAGCGTGTTGGGGTGAACGCGCAGCCGCTGGGCCGCCTGCTGCTGCTCCCCTGTCTCGAGGTAGGCGCGCAGCGTGGCGACCAGGTTGCCTTTGCGCGAGCTGTCGTGCTCGATGAGCGGCCCGAGATGCCGGCGGCTGTAATCGACCAGTCGCTCGTCGGTGACCGCGGCGAGGAGGCCGGTGAGGCCTAGCTCGGGCACGGCGACCACCTGGCTCCAACGCTTGAACCGGGCCAGCGACTCCATCACGGAAGTCACCTCGCGCAGGGCGCCGGCCACCCCGGCGGGGGCCTCGGTCGGGCCGCTGAAGCCGACCGAGACGGTGAAACCCGGCTTCCATTCGGCTATCGCCTGCTGGATCTGCAGGCCGATGGCATGCGCGCGAACCTGGTAGTCGCCTGCCTCGGATCCCAGCGGCAGCAGCGCCACGACCTGGTCGGAGCGGCCCTGGACCAGCGCCCGTGAGTAGCTGATCCGCACGACGCCCGCGACCCGGCGCAGGAACTCTCGCTTCAGCGCCTGGATCGCGTCCTCGGGGATCTGGCGGGCGCGGTTGAAGCCGCGGAAGTCGTCGATGTCGACGAGCATCACGACATGGGTGCCGTGGAGCGGGTACCCGAGGTGCCGTGCCCGCCGCTGGGCAGCGGCCTCGTCGCCGTAAGTACCGTGCAGCAGGTCTTCGAGGAACTCGCCTCGCACCCGGCCTTCCACCTCGGACAGCTCCCGTTCCTTGGCCACGGACAGCGCCAGGACGAGTGCGGCCTGCTCGATCGCCATGAATGCGAGCTCTTCGTTGTGTGGCGGGTGATCCAGGATCGAGATGTAGCCCAGCACCTGGCCGGCGGCGAGGATCGGGGCGATGAGTCGCTCGCGTGACATGCCGAGGTGGGGGAAGGCCGGCACCTTGACCGGGCCCCGCTTGGCCTCGACCTCGCGGAGCATGCGCTGGATCTGCGGGTCGAAGAGCACGCGCTGGGGGGTGCCCTGGCGCAGGATGGTTTCCTTGCGGTGCGGGTCGGAGCTGCCGCCGGCATGGGCCAGGAGGTGGAAGCTCGCGTCCTCGACCACGACCGCGCTCTCCAGCAGGTCGGCCAGCGTGCGACAGATCTCGTTGACACCCTTGCCGTCGAGCACGAGCTCGGTGAACCGGCGGTGGATCTCGATCGAGCGCTTGAGGCGCCAGTGCTCGGCGTTGATGATCCGTTCGAGCAGCGGTGCCATGAGGTCGATGAGCTGGACGTCGCCCGCGATGGTGAGGAGGGGAACGTTGAGGCGGTCCGCCTCGGTCAGCATCTCGGGCGGCAGCTTGCGCAGGTAGGGCATGGGCCTCACGACGAGGCCGACGCCGCCTGAGTCCGCGATCCGGCCCACCAGGCGGATCTGTGCCTCGGGGTCGTCCTTGATCGGAAAGCCCGTCGTGAACATGAGGTCGCCGGCACGGGGCAGCACCTCGGGCGTCTCCATCAGCCGGACCCACTCGATCGATTGGTCCAGGCCATCGGCGCCGGCCACGAGCTTGGCGCCGGACAGGATCGAGCGCATGGCGTCGCGCACCGTCGGGCGCGGCTGAACCTCGCCTTCGATCGCCTTTTTGGTGGCCATTGGTCTTGAGGATAGTGTGTGGACAGAGGACAAGCAATCACGGTTAGAGCTTGTGGCGCGATCACTAGGAAGATTGCGAGGCCAGGAGTAGTTTAAGAGCCGTTATGACCTACGACGAAGCGCCGGCTTGCGATCGGCACGAGGCGGCTGTGCCGATGGAGCTGCGCACCATGCACTCAGACTCTTCGCGGCCTGAGGTGGTCGTCGGGCTGTTCGAGTGCCCGGAGTGCGGGTACGAGCGAAGGCTGCCGATCCGGACCGGAGAAGCGGCCTAGCCAGCGCACGGCTGACGCCAAACGCGCGCAAGCCGATCTCCTGATCCACCCGGCCAACGCCAAACCTGCGGAATCCAGTTCGAGGAAAGCGAGGGGCCAGCGTGATCGCTTCGTCGGAATAATCGACTCCTGCCTAGCTCATCGCGCTCCAAAGGGCGGAGCGAGCTGCGGCCCATTTTGAACCCGGATGGGCAGGTGACGCAGTTCTAGCGAACCTACTTCTAGCCGGCGGGAAGCACCGGCACATCGACCCGCTGCCATGTTGCACCGCCGTCGGACGTGCTGAGAATTCCGTTGACGTTGGTCGCGCCGGACACATCGAGGGCGAAGCCGTGGGTCCCGTCCCCGAACGCCATCTGAAGGATCCGTGGAGTGTTCCGGACGACTGTCCAGTGGAGCCCGGCGTCCGACGTCTGCGCGACCGCGGGGCTGGCCTGCACCTGGTCGCCCCCACTCAGGGAGAGGCTGGTCAGCCAGACGTGTTGGGAATCAAGTATTGAGATCGAGATGTCGTCACCGACCGGCGAGAAGCCGGCGGGCGCCGGGCGGGGATCACCCCAGGTGGAGCCACCGTCGTGTGACAGGTATAGATAGATGCGGTTCGCCGTTGCGTTATCCGGCCCGGCAGGGTCGTGATATGCGAGCGGAAGTATTCCCTCCTGGCCGCTGAAGGCAGGCTGCATCGGAGTGAGGGCCCAGCCGGCGACCGCGGCCGGCACGGGGATCGCCACCGGTTTCCAGGAACGGCCCGCGTCCACGGTGACATTGAGCTGAGTGGCGCCCACGTACCAGCCCTTGACCGAGCCGTCGCTCTGCTGGTTGAAAGTGACTCGGTACAGGCCAACCCCAAAGATCTGACCGTTCGGAGCCGGCTGCGGAAGCGCGCCGACGCGAGCCCAGCTCTCGCCTCCGTTGGTCGTTTCATAAAGCACCTCTACGCTGGGCCCTGTCTGGGGTGAGCTCGATACCGCCCAGCCTCGGGATGCATCCAGGAAGAAGGCATCGTTGACCGGGAAGTCGGTGGCGGGAAGGGCAGTCCAGGTTGTCCCCTCGTCAGTGGTTCTGTACAGCTTGAGAGCCCAGCTCGGGGGCGTGCAGCCGACCTCTGCGCCCTTGCAGCCGGGCGACTGCATGTCGATCGACCAGATGAACCCGTCCGTCCCCAAGACCTGCATACCGTCATAGATCCCGTCGAAGTGGAGGCGGTCGGTCCACGTGCGGCCGCCATCGCCGGACTCCATCAGCACGTTGCGCGCCGGCTGTCCGGGCACCACGCCTACTCCGCGCTGCACGATGTAAACGGATCGGCCACTGACAGCTGCAAGCGAGTAGGCAGGGGGCTCGGGGCCGTTGCCGGAACCGGCGATCTGGATGTTGAGCCGGCTGAGGAGGGTTGGAGCCACGAGGATTGCCACCGCCAACAGGGCCAGGGTGGCGGCGACGACGCCCGCCGCCCGGGGCATAGACGCCGTGCGCTCCGCCGAGCGACTCCACGGGATCGCCGACACCACCCGGTTCTCGAGCCCCGGATCAGGGACGTGCGTGCTGTCGAAGGCGGCCCGAATCTGCGCCGCCAAGCGCTCTTCTCTCATGGGGCCACCTCCACGGTGTCGAGATCGGGCCGGAGACGCCTGGTCACCCGGTGAAGGCGTGACTTGACGGCCCCAACGCTGATTCCAAGGACCTGCGCCACCTCGGCCATCGGCAGGTCGAGCACGAAATAGAGATGAAGCAGCAGCCGCTCCCGGTACGGCAGACGATCGAGTGCCTGCCGGAGATCGACGCCCGAGACCAGGTCTCTCTCGCCCAGGGCGCGATCGAACGGGTCCGTCACCCGGAGCACCGACCACCAGCGTCCCCGGCGGACCATCCGGCACTCGTTGGCGACGATGGCCAGAAACCACGGGCGCACCGTGCCCAGCTCAGGCCGGATCCGGCTGCGGTGGTGCCACCCTTTCAGCGCCATCTCCTGGACGGCATCCTCGGCAGCTTCGCGCTCGTGAAGCATCGCCAATGCGAGGCGGTAGGCGGGTTCGATCAGTGGTCGCAGGATCTCCTCAAACGCATGCCGGTCTCCAAGCCGCGCACGGTTCAAAAGGCCGAGCTCGTCCATGCTGCCCATGAAATGCGACACCGTTGCCCAAAGTTTCGATCAAGGCTGTCCCGTTTGGCGTCTGAAACCGACTGGTGAAGGGGGAACTCCTTGAAGCTTGGTGACATCGAGGTGGCTCGGATCGGGCTTGGAACGAACCGGCTCACGAGAACGGGCGACCACGTCGCGTTCATAAAAGCCGCGGTCGCCGCCGGCGTGCAGATGATCGACACCGCGCACTCATACACCGGCGGGCAGAGCGAGGAGACGATCGGTGCGGCCCTCTCACCGATCCCCGACGGCTGCATCGTAGCCACCAAGGGCGGCGGCGGCGGAGCTGGAAGCGGCCGCCCGGAGGTGCTGCGCGCCGAGATCGAAGAGAGCCTTCGCCGGCTCGGGACCGACAGCATCGCCCTGTACTACCTACATCGGGTCGACCCAGAGACTCGACTCGAGGACAGCCTCGCCGCGATCAAGGACTATCAAGACCGCGGCAAGATCCGGCAGGTCGGCCTCTCGGAGGTCGGGACCGAACAGATCGAGTGCGCCCGGCGGGTCTTGCCGATCGCCGCGGTCCAGAACCATTACAACCTCTTGGAGCGCAAGTACGAGGCAGTCGTCGACTACTGCGCCGGCGAAGACATCGTCTTCGTCCCATTCTTTCCGCTGCGGGGCGCCGGCGGCGGCGAGGTCGCAGAGATCGCCCGGCGGCACCGGGCAACGCCGCGGCAGATCACGCTCGCGTGGCTCCTCAGGCGGTCGCCGGCCATGCTGCCCATCCCCGGCACGCTGTCGCTCGACCACCTCGAGGAAAACCTGGCGGCGTTGAAGATCGAGCTCACGGACGAGGAGTTCGAGTCGCTCCGGTAGAAGCAGCTGACGAAGTGATTGACGTGTCAATCTTTCTGGGCAAGCGGGTTTCGGCCGCTCTAGGCGAGGGTTCGGCGGCGGTGCGCTCCGTCCATGAGTACCTGGCGTTTACCCACCCCGACGTCGCGGTTCCACGGGAGCCGAGTCCGAGCGATTTGCAGCGAGCGTGAGCGCCTCTTAAGCAGTACCCTGCCGTCGATGTCGCTCGGCTTGAAAGCTCAGCCCAGCCGGCAACATTCCCGCCTTACAACTGTGCTTCTCTTTGGAGGTGCAGCGGTGGGCATCATTGCCCTCCACCTTGCAACCAACAGCACTCTGGGTTTCCATACCGATGAGCTCTACTACCTCACCTGCGGCCTCCATCCGGCGCTTGGATACGTCGACTTCCCGCCGATCGTCCCGCTCCTCGCTCGCCTAGAGACCGGACTCCTCGGGGTCAGTCCCTGGACCCTTCGCGTGCTCCCATCGCTGTTGGGCGGTTTCCTCGTTGCACTCTCCGGCGCCTACGTCCGCCGGCTTGGCGGTTCGCTGCGGCTCCAGGGAATTGCGCTGCTGACTGCCATTGCGGCGCCATACCTGCTCGGCTCGAACTGGGTCTTTCAGACCGTGACCTTCGATCAGGTGACCTGGATGGTCGCCCTCTACTGGTTTCTCGGATTGCTCATCGACCGGCGGCCACGGTACTGGATCTATCTGGGCATCACGCTCGGGATCGGGCTCGAGGTGAAGTACACCATCGTCGGTCTCATCGCGGGGATCGGCATCGCCGTCTTTCTCACTCCTTCGCTGCGGACGGAGCTGCGGACGAAATACCCCTGGATCGCCGCCGCGCTCGCGCTTCTCATCTGGGCGCCGAATCTCGTCTGGCAGGTCCTCGAGGGCTTCCCCACCCTCATCTATATCGTCAACCACGGGGGGGGCGGCGGTGGCCCCGTGGCCTACCTCATCCAGTTCGGCGTTTACTTCTCCTTTCTCATTCCCTTGTGGCTGGCCGGGATGATTTCCCTGTTCCGCAGCCGGCTGCTGCGACCGGTCGGAATTGCCTGCGCCGTTCCGCTGCTCATGTTCCTCTTCGTGGGTAAGTCTTATTACGCGGCCGGGACAATTCCGATCGCCCTGGCTCAAGGGCTGATGGCGATCTCCCAAATCAAGCGTCCAAGGCTTCGCTCGGGCCTTGAGATCGCCGTCGTCGTTACGACCGTGCTCGAATTCGTCACGTTCTTTTTTCTCGTCGTCCCGGTCACACCTCCTGATCGTATTCATGCTCTCAGTCTCGACAGCATCAACGAGGTGTTTGCTGACAGCGTGGGGTGGGACGATATCGCGCACCAGGTGACAACGATCTATGACGATCTCCCCGCCTCGGAGCGCTCAAGCACGGTCATCATCTCGGCCTATTACGGTGTGCCGGGGGCGCTCGACGTCTATGACAACCCGAGCGACCGTCCCACCGCCGTCAGCCCACAGCTGAGTGACTGGTACTGGCTGCCGAACAATCTCACGGCAACCGATGCGCTGATGGTGGATTACCAACCGTCTGATGTGGCGTGGATGTGCCTGTCACCAACGCTCATCGCACATCTCACCGTGCCTTACCACGTCGCAGGTCTAGAGCAAGGCGCTCCGGTTACTTTCTGTCATCTCAAGGCTCCGATCCCAAAGATCTGGGGAAAGCTTCGCAGCTTCTCTTGATCGGTCACCACGACCCAGGGAGAACGCGATGAGGCCTGACTTCGCCGGTCATCCGGTCGCGATCGTGCTCTTCTTTTGCATTCTGAGCGCGCCACATCCCGTTTGTGTGGTGACCGGCACGTATGCGCACAAAGTGCTGCTACCTAACGCTCGATGCCGCCTGTTATCGCCAGGTCAACTGGCGACCTCGAATCGGAACGCGGGCAGTTCGGACAACAGAAGCGAGACAAGCTCTCGATCCCACTGCTGGCCTGCGCCTCGCATCAAGGTCTCGATCGCTTCCTGTGGATTGCGTCGAGCCCTGTAGGGCCGGTCGCTCGCCAGCGCGTCATACGCGTCGCAGACCGACACAATCCGTGCCAAGAGAGGAATCTTGTAGCCACACAGTCCATCTGGGTAACCACCGCCATCGAATCGCTCATGGTGATGGCGAATAATGGTCAAGGTGTCCGCGACGGAAGGCAATGACTTGACGATGCTTTCTCCGATGACCGGGTGCGCACGCATCTGCCTTTCTTCTTCGGCGTTCAGCGGTCCGGGTTTGCGCAGGATTGCGTCGGCCACACCTATCTTGCCGATGTCGTGGATGAGGCCGCCACGATACAGGGCAACCAGGTCCGCTTCCTGAAGTCCTAGTCGCGTGCCGATGTGGACGGCGTTATTCGCTACCCGGCGGGTGTGGCTTTCGGTGTACGCATCCTTCGCCTCCGCGGCTGCTGCCAGCGCGAAGATGTCGTGTTCCGAGTCCACGCACACTAACAGAGTCATGTGCTCACAATGTTTACTCCGGCGCCTCCTAAAGTCGCCATCTGCGGGCACGGCGCCCTACCCCTAAATTCAGGGGAATTGAAGGCCCTAAATTCACAGGGTCGTAATCCCACCCGAGACTCTCTTAATGGTGGGTCGGGAACTGGGTTGCTACATTCGGCGAGGCGCGGGCCAGCAACCGATGTCGCATTGAGGTGCGAGAGATGGTCGGGGGCCCGGGCAGCGCTCACGTTCGGGCGGAGCTCTCGTTAGGCGCGGAGGCGATGAACGGTAAGCGCGTAGTCCGAGTTGCCGGCGAAGGGGTCCTGATCCCAGGTCGACCAGCGTTCGACGAGTTCTAGGCCCGCGGCCTCGGCCCAGATCGCAAACAAGGCGGGCGGGCAGCCATCAGGCCGGATCGAGTGCCCATTGATGAGGAGGCCGCCCGGATTCAGATGATGCACGAGATTCTCGAGCGCCTGCCGCCGGAACTCGGGACTGACGAAGTTGATCACATTGCCGGCCATCAAGGCGATGTCGAACGTGCGGCCAAGATCAATAGCGCTGATGTCACCCTCGATCCATGACGCCGAGGGGCACCGAGACCGGGCTGTCTCAAGCATCTCGGCGTCGCGATCCACGCCAACCACATCGATACCTCGCCGGTGCAGCTCCCTGCCCACCCGGCCCGTGCCGCAGCCCGCATCCAGGACGGTTCCGGGCGAAAAACGGGTGACGAAATTGGCCTCCCCATGAACGTCCTCGCCCGCGGCAGCTCGCACTTCGTACGAGCGCTCATACAAATCCCCCCGACTCAGGCTCGGTCCCACCCGATGATTCTCGCCGACCAGGAACCATGGGAAGAGGGAGCCTGTCCGGCCCCGCTTAAGCGCTGGAACCAATCTAGCCTCAAGCCCTCGAACGCCTTGAGTCTGCCATGCCTTGGCAGGTCAGACACCTGGTGGACTCCGGGCGGAAACTCAGCCGAGCCGCACTGATTCGAGCTCCGCAGTCTTCGCACAGGCCATAACCGCCGGCGTCGAGGACAGCTACCGCATGGGCCAGTTGGGCCGAAGCATCGACAATGGCCGACTCGAGGGCGGTGGCGAAATTGACCTCGGAAACGCGCTGTGCGCGGTCCAGCTCATCGAGCACCTCCTCCCGCATGGATTCCAAATTGGAGTCCAACGCATGCCGCCGCTCCTCAAGGACCTCAGCCATCGCCGTTAGGCGGAGGCGAATCTGCAAAAGATCGCCATCAGCTCGCACGGACCTTGCACTCAGCATCCTGATCTGCTCTCAACCACATGCGATCGCACGGCGTCCCACTTCCGCGACCGCCGGTCCCAATAGATTCGCTCCGAATCGCTGAGCGGCGCTTGCTCGGCAACGACGCGGAAGCGACGACGCATTGCCACCATCTTGTAGATCCACGTATTCATGGCTTCTAACTCCTATCTCTTCAGTGGCCGTTGCCGGTCCTGATTACCAGAGTGGCGCGGGTCCATGAGCATCGGCTGGGAGGACGCTGCGAGTCGGTTGAGATTCTGGCTGGTGTTGGTCAGCGTCACCACGGTCACGGAGGTGCCGCTGACCGCGGTCACTTCGCCGCTGACATTGCTCAGGTTGGCTAGACCACCCGGGTTGGGACGCGGGCTGGCGCCGGCAGCCGGGCCTGCGGCTAATTCACGACCCGCTCCTGTTCAGTGAGCGCAGAGTGATTTCTCCGCGCTGTTCGGCCGCAATCAGTACTGATCGATACGCAAGGACGCCTGGAGCACCGGCGACGATGCCGGCCGCACACTCACCGAGGAGTTGAGCCGCAGACGAAAGGCCGACAGGCCAACGGCCCGGGCTGGTCCGGCTAGCGACGGTGCCAACAACGTCCTTGCGCATGAACCCAAGCTGACGTGGGTGCCTCGGGGACGTGTGTGAGATCTTTGAGAGTCTGCTGCGAATCCTGTCATCGACCTGTAAGAAGCCGCGAGATCCCTTACAAATGCGGCGGCGGCCAATTGTGTGGCTTCGAGCGCCCCTGCGCGCGGGCGCGAAGAGGTTCGGACTTACTGATTGCTCCCCGACCCTCTCCCCTGAATGGGGAGAGGGGGATCGCTGCGACGGGTTGCGTCTAAATCGCCGGACCCGTGGTCAGAGTGATCGTGGCCGTGTGGATGGCCGAAGCCTGGTCCGTCCAGGTCACCTGGACCTGGTCACCGGGCTTGTAGGAATGCAAGACGTTGCCGAGGTCGGTGGTCGAGTTGATCGGGTTGCCCGCGACCTCGGTGATGACGCTGGACTGAGCGAGGCCGGCCTGATCGGCTGGGGACCCGCTGGCGACACCGACCACGACTGCCCCGGACGTGATGTTCAGCCCGAGCTGGGCCGCGATCGCCGAGGTGAGGTCGGTGACCGAGATGCCGAGGTAGCCGACCTGGCCGAGGATGACCTGTGAGCTGGCCTGCGCGGCACGGATCTGATTGACGACGGCAAGCGCATTGTCGGTGGGAATTGCGAAACCGACCTGCGTGGCGCCGCTGCGCGAAGTGCTCTGTCCAGCGGTGATCATCCCGACCACCTGGCCTGCGGAGTTGACAAGCGCGCCGCCCGAATCGCCAGGCGCGATGGTCGCGTCGCTCTGAATCACGCCCGTGAGCTGTTCGGAGGTCGCGCCATCTGTTGCAGTGATCGACTGGCCCAGAGCGACGATGGTCCCTGAGGTGACACTGGGCGGGCCGCCCACTCCACCTGCGTTTCCGATCGCCACCACCGACTCTCCCGCCTGAAGCGTCGAGGAGTCAGCGAGGGTTGCCGTCGGAAGCCCGGAAACTCCGTCGATCTGGATGAGGGCGACATCAGCAGTCGGATCCACGCCCATGACAGCGGCCGTATAAGTGCCGGCGCGACCGGCGATTTGCACGGTGATGCTGGTCGCACCTTCCACGACGTGGTTGTTGGTCAGGACTTCCCCGCCGGAGGTCAGGATGATCCCGGTGCCGGCTGCCGTGCCGGATCCGCTTGCGGTTTGGAACACGGTGTTGATATCGATCACCGCCGGGTCGACCTTGGCCGCGACGGTCGAGGCCTGAACGCTCGCGCCACTGAGTGCGGTTGCGGACTGCGACACCGCAGCGATAGGCGCGGTGGCGCTGAGAACCGTTCCGCTGCCCGCGCTGGCTGTGCTTGTGCCGAGGAGGAGGACCGACACCATGCCGGCGAGGGCGACCACCGTGGCCCCGATGGCCAGCCTTCGAGGTCCCCGCGTGGGCTGGGTCTTGCCCGGCGGCGCGGGCCAGCCCGGAGGTGAATCGAAGGGATCCAGTGGCGGATCAGTCGGGGGCGTCAACCCGCCGGATGAGCCGATGGATTCGCTTGCGAAACGGTCAGAGTCCAACATCGAACATACCTCGCGAACGCCGTCTCCGGGAAGGAGCCGGCTTGCTGCTTGAACGCCTCTAAAGATGCCGACGGCACCTGAGGGCGAGGTGAGGACGAGGTGGGCCGGACCTGGGAGGTTGCTGGGAGGTTGCTGGGACCGACCGTAGACGAGGCTACTTCTTCGCCGCGGCGCCGTCGAGGGCGCCGGCCGCCACCACCCGCGCAACACCTCTGGCGAACGATTCGTCGAGTGGCAGGTGCCCGTTGAGGTAGCGGTGGTAGAGGGGGCCGAAAAGAAGGTCCATGATCAGCTCCGGGTCGCTGCCGGCTGGAATCTCGCCACGCGCGAGCGCGCGCTCGATGATGGGCCGCCGTTCCCTGCGGATCCGGTTCACAAAACGCTCCCGCCAGGCAACGGCCAGGTCAGGGTCACTCTGCACCTCAGCGATGAAATGGGCCACGATGCGGCCGCCGCGGCGGATGTTCGCCAACCGGACCCAGTTCTCTGCGACCTGCGTTAGATCGCCTTCGAGGCTGCCGGTGTCGGGGGTGGGTTGAGTCGCGAGGATACCGTCGACCACCGCTTCGAAGGCCAGCGCCCCCTTGCTCGGCCAGCGTCGGTAGATCGAGGCTTTGCCTACGCCCGCCCGCTCGGCCACCCCCTCGATCGTCATCTCGGCAAGACCGGACGCGGTGAGGATCTCGGCTGCAGCCTTGAGAATCGCCTTCTCGGTGTTTCTGCTGCGGGGCCGGCCTCCTTTTCTCTCGACCGGGATAGCCACGGCCTTCATGACGTTTACGATTATACGATACGAGACGTTCCGTCCGTAATTAGTTGAAGGAGCACTGTGATGAAGAAGATCAGGCTGGGGCGAAGCGAGCTCGAGGTCTCGCCTATCGCATTCGGCACGTGGCAGTTGGGCGGGGATTGGGGCGCCACCGATGAGGAGGCGGCCGTAGCGGCGATCCGGCGGGCAGCCGATCGTGGGATCAACTTTTTCGACACGGCACAGGCGTATGGCTTCGGCGCCTCCGAGAGCGTGCTGGCGAAGGCGCTGAAGGGAAGGCCCCGAGACTGCTTCGTGATCGCGACCAAGGGCGGCCTCCGCCCCATCGCCGGCGGCGGGATCGAGCGTGACTCGAGCCCGGACTGGATCCGTCGCGGCGTCGACTCGAGCCTCAAGGCGCTCGAGACGGACTACATCGACCTCTACCAGGTCCACTGGCCCGACCCGAAGGTTCCGTTCGCGG
>Ga0208356_1000200_pt1 | contig 19277 bp, 18 predicted proteins | sample NGESurshal072012_4_FD_184467 | JGI IMG/M metagenome (GOLD analysis project Ga0208356, IMG submission 184467) | Arctic peat soil microbial communities from Barrow, Alaska - NGEE Surface sample 53-1 shallow-072012 (SPAdes) | ecosystem: Environmental > Terrestrial > Soil > Wetlands > Peat ... | reverse complement strand
GGGGACTACGACCTCGCCGGTTTCATCATCGGCCTGGTCGAGGCGGGTCGGAATCCAGACCACGCGCGAATCAAAGCCGGTGACGTGCTGATCGGCCTGCCTTCGAGCGGCCTGCACACGAACGGCTACTCGCTGGTGCGGAAGGTTTTCGAGGACGTTCCCCTGAGCCGTGTGTTTCCGGAGCTCGGCCGCCCTCTAAGTGACGTGCTGCTCGAACCTCACACCTCTTATCTCGACGAGCTCGGGCGATTGCGGTGGAAGGGCGCTGCACATATCACCGGCGGGGGAATCCTCGGCAACCTTCCTCGCTGCCTCCCCGACCGCCTGGGCGCGCGCCTCGACCGCAAGGCCTGGACGGCGCCACCGATCTTCGACCTGATCCGCAAGCGTGGACGCGTCGCGGACGACGAGATGTACGGCACGTTCAACATGGGGCTTGGGATGATCGTGGTGGTCGATCCGTCCGAGGTGCCTGCGGGGGCGGCTGTGGTCGGCGAGGTCGTCCGCCACTCCGGCCCCGATCGAGTGGTCATCAGCTGACCCTTAGGATCGGCGTCTGCGTTTCGGGTCGAGGGTCGAACCTACGCAACCTGGTGGCACACGGCCTCAACGTTGTGGCGGTGGCGACCAACCGGCCGTCGTGCGGGGGCGCCGCCTTCGCTCGCGAAAAGGGCATCCCGCTCGGCGAGCTTTCGCAGAAAGCCTTCGCCTCCGCGGAGGAGCGCGATGCCGCCATGCGTGACTTTTTCAAGGGCCACGGCGTGGAGCTCGTCGTCGATGCGGGCTATGACCGGGTACATGCGCAGTCTTTCGTCGAAGCTTTCGGCGGCCGCATCATCAACATCCATCCTTCGCTGCTGCCGCAGTTCGGAGGAGGCATGGATGCCGTCGAGCAGGCGCTCGACAGCGGAGCCAAGGAGACTGGCGCCACGGTTCACATCGTGACGCCGGACGTCGACGCGGGGCCCATCCTGGTGCAGGAGGCCGTTCCAGTCCTCGAAGGCGATACCGTTGAAACCCTGCGGCAGCGAGTACATGAAGCCGAGTACCGGATCCTTCCTCAGGCAATCCGGCTTATGGAGGCGAGGCTTGCGCCGGGCGCGCGCAGGAAGGGGTCCCCGCGAACTCGCGGCGCAGCCTCAGAGTTCGTGGGGTAAAGCGCGCAATGAAAAGTGCCATTCTGTCGGTTAGCGACAAGACGGGTCTCGCCGCGTTTGCGCGCGGACTGCAGCGCCTCGGTTACGAGCTTTTCGCCACCGGCAGCACCCTCAAAGCGATCCAGGGCGCCGCGCTCGATGCGCGCCCGGTGACCGAGTTGACCGGCTTTCCCGAGATGATGGACGGGCGCATCAAGACGCTTCATCCGGGCGTGCACGCGGGCATCCTTGCGCGGCGGGACCGGCCCGAGCACATGGAGTCGCTGCAGCGGCACGGCTTGCAAGAGATCGACCTCGTGTGCTGCAACCTGTACCCGTTTGTGGAGACTGTCACGCGACCCGAGGTGGCCTTCGAAGAAGCAATCGAGCAGATCGATATCGGCGGCCCGGCGATGATTCGGGCCGCGGCCAAAAACCACGAGTCGGTGCTCGTGGTCGTGCGGCCCGAGCGCTATTCGGAGCTGCTTGGCGCCCTCAACGAGGGCACGGTCGACCCGCCGATGCGCCGGCGCCTGGCCGCGGAGGCCTTCGCGCACACGTCGGCCTACGACTCCTGGATCGCGGCGTACATGCGCAGTTCCGATCCGGATGGATTTCCGCCCGAGATCTCGTTCGCCGGCCTCCTCACCCAACCGTTGAAGTACGGCGAGAACGAGCACCAGAAGGCTGCTTTCTACCGGTTTGGACCAAACCCGGGCGGCCTCGGCGGCGCGGTGCAGCTCCAGGGCAAAGAGCTCGGGTTCAACAATATCCAGGACGCGTCGGCCGCCTACCAGCTTGTGATGGACTACGAACGGCCGGCGGCGGCGATCGTGAAGCACATGAACCCATGCGGCCTTGCGGTCGCCGTGGACATCGCCACGGCGTACAGGCTCGCGTACGAGTGTGACAAGGTCTCGGCGTTCGGCGGAATCGTGTCGGTCAACCGCCCGCTCGACCGCTCGACGGCCGAGCAGATCGTGCAGATCGTCACCCACGTCGTCATCGCGCCGGAGGTCCTCGACGAGGCAAAGGACGTGCTGGCGCGCCGCAAGACGATGATCGTCCTGGCGGCGCAACCACAGCGGACCGGCCTTTTCGACTTCGACCTGCGATCGGTCCCAGGGGGCTTCCTCGTTCAGGAGTGGGATCGGACCGGGTTCGACCGGGCGAGCTGTGCGGTCGTGACGCGGCGCGCGCCGACCGAGGCGGAGTGGGAGCAACTGGGATTCGCGTGGACCGCGGTCAAGCACGTCAAGTCCAACGCCATCGTGCTCTTCAAGGAAGGGGCCGCCGTGGGCGTTGGAGCGGGACAGATGTCGCGCGTCGAGGCGGTGCAGATCGCGGTCCGCCGGGCCGGGGATCGTGCGCATGGGTCGGTGATGGCCTCCGACGCGTTCTTTCCATTTCCGGATGGCCTGGAGGAGGGCGTTCAGGCCGGTGTCACGGCTGTGATCCAGCCGGGCGGTTCTCTGAAAGATGCCGACGTCGTCGCGGCGGCGGATGCGGCCGGGATCGCGATGGTCGTGACCGGCCAGCGCCACTTCAAGCACTGATGCGGGAGGACGGAAATTGGCGGCTGTTCTGATCGCACTGGGGCTCGTATTGATCGCGTGGGGAACAAGCTCGTGGTTGGGATGGCTGACGACTGTACGGCGAAGGAGCATGTTCACGGGCGGTGGGCATGCGGATCTGGTGCCGATGGGGTTGGGGTCGTTCTGATCGGGTCGACCGGCTATCTGTCCTTTGCCGCAGTCGGCTGGCTTGGGGCGGAACCCCCTCCTCTCCACCGCCACGCGCGGAGGCGCTTGGAATGAGCATGGGTGACGGCCGAAATGAATTCGGCCTAAAGCTCCACTTTGGGTTCTGTTTGACTGAGAAACTGCTATGACCAAGGAACATCAGGGGTTTGAGGGCGAGCGTCCCGAGCACCATATGAAGAAGACGCACGTGGAACACCCTAAGGTGACCTGCGGCACGTGCCGGATGTTCGACGGCACCGCGTGGTGCCGGCACTGGAACTTCCACACCACCGCGGAGTCGCCGCCCTGCCGCTTCTACAGGCAAAAGGGAAATTAAGGCCCTGCTTGCGGCGGCTGCAGAAGCGACCATGTGCGCCCGATTGGCTGTATCCATTACCGGATGCGACCAACTGTGCCCGAATGGCTGAATCTCGCCGCGCTCAGGCGGCTGCGGCTATCTCTGCCTCTATCAGGTCATCGGATCCGAGCTCTTGCTGCACGCGAGCAGGGCTCGGTGACCTCAGCACCACCACCACGATGACCAGGCCGGCCGCGACGCAGGCCGCCGCGATCCCGAACCCCAGCTGATAGCCGGCCGTCAGCGCTCCGGCGAGGGACTGGCCTTGGGCGACCAGGGCGAGTGTGTGGTCGGTGGAGATCGTGCCCAGGGCGGCCAGGCCGAACGCGCCGCCCACCTGCATGGTGACGTTCCCCACGCCCGATGCGATGCCGGCATCCGCTGCGGGAATCTCGGCCATCATGATCGTGGTCAGCGGCATGAACGACATGCCCGCTCCGATTCCGAACAGCAGGTATGCGCCGAAGATGCTGGGGAAATAGTCCGCGTTCTGGGCGGTCGTGGCCATGATCGCCAGCGCGATCGTGATCGTCGCAAGTCCTGGAATGAGCAACGCTCGGGGCCCGAAGCTGCGCATCAACCGGGCCGAGATCCCGAGCGAAAGCGTGGCTAGCGCCAGCGTCGAAGGCAGGAAGGCCAGGCCGGTGTTGAAGGCGCTGTATCCCTTGACGCGCTGCAGGTAGAGGGCCCCGAGGAAGAACGTGGTGAACATCCCGGTGGCCACGAGGGCGCGCGCAGCACTCGCCCCGGTCAGGCTGCGAAGGCGGAGAATCCGCAGCGGCAGGATCGGGTTCTCGATCCGAGCCTCGACGACGAAGAAGGCGCTCAAAAGGGCGATCGCGGCTGCGCCCAACCCGAGCGTGTGTACCGAGGTCCAACCCATTTCGGCTGCCGTCACGATCGCGTAGATGCCGACCACCATCGCGGCGCTCACAAGAAGGGATCCCGCGACATCCACGCCGCGGCTCAAGCCGAGGCCTTCGTGCTGCTCGATCAGCCACGAGCCAAGCAGCATCGTGCCGACGCCGATCGGCAGGTTGATGAAGAAGATCCAGTGCCAGTTGATCAGCTGCGTAAGCGTCCCCCCCGCGAGCAGGCCGAGAGAGCCACCGCCGGCGACCACGAGCATGAAGATGCTCATCGCCTGTGCCCGCTCCTGAGGCTTGGGGAAGCCCGTGACGATGAGCGCGAGGATCACTCCCCCTGAAAGCGCACCACCAAGTCCCTGCAGGAGACGCGCCGCGATCAGGGTCGTGGGATCGTAAGCCAACCCGCTCAGCGCCGAGGCAACCGTGAAGACGGCTACGCCGGCGAGGAAGAGGCGCTTCCGCCCGATCAGGTCACCGGCCCGGCCGGCGAGCAGCAGGAAGCTGCCGTACGCGATGAGGTAAGCATTGACCACCCACGTGAGGTTGGCCTGGGTGAAGTGAAGATCGCGCTGAATCGCGGGCAGGGCGACGTTCACGATCGTCGAGTCGAGCATGATCATCAGCTGCCCGAAACAGATCACCACGAGGGCGAGCCACCGTTGCCGGTCGCCGAACGGGGCTGGTGCAGTTGAGATATTCAAGTTCATATGGTCTCCTTGGACGAAACTGACTGCGGGACGATCACTATAACATGAGCATGATGATCCTTATTGCATGGATTATCTGCAAAGTGGGAATGGTTCTCATCTGGTGGTAGGATCAGAAAGGCCAAGATGGAGAGTGGTTCCGGTTCCGACACAGGGCTGATCGCCCTGCTCATACAGATCAACAAGGCGCTCCACCGGCGGACGTCTGAGGAGCTCCTGGGCATGCGCCTGAAGCTGTTCCTCCTGCTGGGCTATGTGCGCGACCGGGTGGCCGTCTCCCAGCAGGAGCTGGAGACCGGCCTCCTGATGGACGCGAACAGCGTCGTGCTACTCCTCAACGAAGCCGAGGCGGCCGGGTTCTCAGTCCGGCGGCGCGACCCGGCCGATCGCCGCCGTCACGTGGTCGAGCTCACCGACGCCGGCCGTGCGGCGGTCGAGCGGGCCGAGAAGGCTCGTGAGGGCATTGAGGACGAGGTGCTTTCGGACCTCAGCCTCGAAGAGCGCAAGACACTGAGGAAGCTGCTGAAGCAGGTCCTACTTGGTCTTTTGCGGGTCCCCGCCGAATCGCACTCCACGGCGTAGCCCGGGACCTCAGTCGTCGATCGCGGAGTACGCCAGCGTGGCGAAGTCGGCGAACACTCCGCTCGGGTGGCAGATGCCTGACCCGTCTGGGTCATGAGGACGTCGCGCATATGACTTAGTCGCTCGGCGGACAAACCTCTGCGGCTCGCGGGCGCCGCTCTGGTCGCGATGTCTAGTTCAGGCGCTCCACGATCATCGCCATTCCTTGGCCCCCGCCCACGCACATCGTCTCCAGGCCAAATGTCTTGTCCTTTTCGCGCAGGCCGTTGAGCAGGGTGCACAGGATGCGCGCCCCGGTCATACCAAAGGGATGACCCAGCGCGATCGCCCCGCCGTGCGGGTTGAGCTTGTCGCTGAAGGGGTCGACTCCGATGCCGCGGGCGGACGGGATGACCTGCGCGGCGAAGGCCTCGTTGATCTCGACGATGTCGATATCATCGATCGTCATCTTCGCCCGCTTGAGCGCCTGCTTCGATGCGTCAATCGGCCCCAGGCCCATGAACTCGGGCTCGAGCGCTGAGAGGCCGGTCGAGATCACGCGCGCGAGCGGCTTGAGCCCCAGCTCCTTGGCCTTGCGATTCGACATCACGACCACCGCGGCGGCGCCATCGTTGAGGGGGCACGCATTGCCCGCGGTCACCGTGCCGTCCTCGCCAAACGCGGGTTTGAGCGCCGCAAGGACCTCCACCGTCGTGCCCGGGCGCGGGCCGTCGTCCTTCGTGAACATCTCTCCGTTGGGAAGCTGCACCGGGATGATCTCGCGGTCGAAGAAGCCGTTGTCGCGCGCCTTGACGGCCGCGTTCTGGCTCTTCACCGCGTAGCGGTCCTGCTCCTCTCGGCTGATCTTCTCGCGGCGGGCCACGTTCTCGGCGGTCTGGCCCATCGCGATATATATGTCGGGATATTCATCCGCATTGCCCGGCAGCAGCCGCGGGTTGTACGTGTCCGGTGCGTCGGGGTAGCCGCTTCCGTAGCGCGACACGCATTCGACGCCGACTGAGAGGAACACGTCGCCCTCGCCGGCCTCGATCGCATGTGCCGCGATGCGCGTGGTCATCAGGGAGGACGAGCAGTACCGGTTGACGGTGACGCCTGGGACGTCCAGGCGGGCCAGGATCGAGACGACCCGGCCGATGTTGTGGCCCTGCTCCCCGCCGGGTAGTCCGCAGCCGCAAATGAGGTCCTCGATGTCTGCGCGATCGAGCTCTGGAACCCTCTCGAGCACCTTGGTCACCACGTGGGCGGCCAGGTCGTCCGGCCGGACGTCGACGAGGGATCCCTTGCGCGCCCTACCGATCGGTGAACGGCCCAAAGCCACGATCACTGCATCCATGGCTTGAATTATGGTCCGCTTCGGGTCGCGGCTAGATCGAAGAGCTGCCGCCGGCTAAAGAGGTCAGCGCGCCACCTTGCTGGCGATCGCCAGGATCAAAAACACCGCAGGCAGCCATAGGGCCGCAGCCAGCTCGCGACGGCCGAGGGTCCTGTGCCGATTGGCTTCCATGATCAGCTCTCGCGGCAGGCGCTCGTTCGCGTCGAGAGGCGCAAAGATCGAATACATGCTCCGCCGCTCGAGGCTTCGCAGGTCGCGTTCCCGCGTGACATGCCTTGTCACGGCTCTAGTTTGCCACGAGGAGGCGCGGCCTCTACGACCGGATCAGCAGGGTTTCTCGGGTGAAGAGCCTCAGCGCGGCGAACCAGCAGATCAGGCCGGTGGCGACCAGGCTTGCGGTGGTGATTCCGAGAGCCGGCCACGCCACCGAGTTGTGGACGATCGCGTCGCGCAGCACCAGAACGGCATTCAGGATCGGGATCAGGTAGTAGGCAAGGTTGGGGTTGAAGTCCGGGATGAACAGGATGATCGAGGCCGGGAAGACTGTGATGAAGTAGAGCGGGGTGGAGAAGGCCTGGCCCTGCCGGAAGTTCTTCGCCAGCGTGCCCAGGGCCAGGGTGACAGAGCTGAAGCATCCGGCCAGGAGGATCGCGAGCCACACCATGACGGACGCCGCCAGCGGGCTCAAGCTCACATGCGTGCCCAGCAGCGGGATCTGGGTGAGGGCCAGCAGCATGGAGCCGATCGCCGCGATTGCCGAGACCAGGCTGATGACGCTCACCGCCAGGATCTTGCCGAGCAGGATCCGGCTCCGAGGCGTCGGCGTCAAAAGCAAGCTCTCGAGGGTTTTCCGCTCGCGTTCGCCGGCTGACGCGTCGAGCGCTGCGGACAGGCCGCCCGTGAGCACCATCGTGATCAGGATGTAGGGCAGGAAGAAGCTGAGGAAGGCGTTTCCAGCCGCTGTCACGGGCGAGCTCAGTGGGTGGGCCTTGATCGGCAGCGGGTTGAGCAGCCCAGGGTCGATGCCTCTCTGCTGCAGCGCGGCCGCTGCCTTGGCGGCGTTGTACTGCCCGAGCACCGTCTGCAGCCGCGTGTCCGCGATCTGCGCGCTCTGTCGCGTCGGGTCGTACCACTCGTCGATCTCCGCCGGCTGAAAGACCACGCCGAGATCCACCTGCTGTTTGGCCGCGGCGGCCGGGTCGGCCACCTGCTCCAGCGTCAGCCCGGTCGCTGTCAGCAGGATGTCAAGACCGGTCGGGATGTCGCCGCTGTAGCCGACCGTGTAGGTCTGCGTGGCCGTCTTGGTCGACACCTGGGAAATCACCACCAGAACCGCCGGAGTGGCCAGCGCGGCAAGTCCGAGAGCGATCAGCGTGCGGCGATCGCGAAAGATCTCGCGCATCTCTTTCCGGAAGACGATCGCGAGCGTTTTCATCTTTTTTCCACCAGCTCGAGGAACGCGTCTTCCAGGTCACGATGCGCACCCCTGACTTCGGCGGTCGGGCCGGTCGCGACCACGCTTCCCTCGTGGAGGATGGTGACCCGGTCGCACAACCGCTCAGCGTCGTGCAGGACGTGGGTCGAGAAGATGACGCACTTGCCGCGCCCCCGCGACTCGACCATGAAGTTGCGAATCTCCCGCGATGCGAGCACGTCCAGGTTGGACGTGGGCTCGTCGAACATGAGGACCGCGGGGTCGTGGACGATCGCCCGCGCGATCGCCACCTTTTGCTTCTGGCCGGAGGAAAGGCTCTCCGCGCGCTGGTTGGCGAAGGACGTCATGTCCAATCGATTCAGCACGGCGTCGACCCTGCCCTCCAATTCTCCGTCTGCGACACCGCTGAGCTCTGCGAAGTACGAGATGTTCTCGCGCGCCGAGAGACGCGGATACACGCCGATGTCGGCAGTGACCACGCCGACTCTTCGGCGCACCTCTTCGGGCGCGGACATGGTGTCGAAGCCCAGCACCTGCACTGAACCCGCGTCGGGCGCGAGCAGGGTGCACACGATCCGGAGCGTGGTCGTCTTGCCGGCGCCGTTCGGGCCCAGCAGGCCGAAGATCTCACCCGAGGCGGCCTCCATCGAGATGCCGCGCAGCACCTTGTTCTTGCCGAGCGTCTTCTCCAGGCGGTCGACTTTGACCGCCGCCGGGCTCACGTGGACTTCGTCGTGCGAGCCTTCTGAGGAGGTTTCTTCGCCGTCGCGGACGTGCGCTTTGCCGCCTGGGGACTGGCAGCCGGCGGTGGCTTGGCCGTGGGGCCTTCGGCTTCGTCCGCCGCAGGCTCGCTGACCGGCGCGTCGACGCCGGCCACACCCATCGTGCTGGAAAGGGTGCGATGGCAGGTTTCGCACGTCACGACCGTGCGCACGAAAGTACCCAGCTGGTGCTCCTCGCGGCGCAGGTTGCGCGGGCGGCCGCAGACTGAGCAGTAACCGAGCTCGGTCGTGACGTTGACGTGGCCGGGTCTCTTGTTCATGTACTGACTAAGGTAAACTTTCGCGAGCTTCGGGTTCCTTTAAGTCCGGCACTGCGATGTCGGGAAGGAGGTTTTCTTATGGCCGTCGGCAGCCGCCTCAGGCACGTGATCGAGAGTCAGCAATTCTCCCGGTCATTGCTCGAAGACCTCTTCGCCAGGTCGGACGAGATCAAGCGCGACCCCCACCGCTTCTCGGGCCGCCTCAACGGCCAGGTCATGGCCGCCCTTTTCTACGAACCTTCCACGCGAACGCGCCTCTCGTTCGAGGCAGCCATGATGCGGCTCGGCGGGCAGACGATGGGCACGGACAACGCCCGTGAGTTCTCCTCGGCGGCCAAAGGCGAAACCCTCGAAGACACGATCCGCATTGTCAGCGGCTACGCCGACGTGATCGTGGTGCGACACAACGAGGAGGGCGCGGCCAAAAGGGCTGCCGCCGTCAGCTCGGTGCCCATCATCAACGCGGGAGACGGTCCCGGCCAGCACCCCACCCAGGCCCTGCTTGACCTCTACACGATCAAGGACGAGCTGAACCGGATCGACGGCATCAAGGTCGCCATGGTCGGCGACCTGGCGAACGGCCGGACCGTCCGGTCGCTCACCTACCTGCTCAGCAAGTTCAAGGACATCCAGCTGTCGTTCGTCGCGCCGCCCCTCGTCGCCATGCGAGACGACTTGAAAGCGCACCTCGACGAACACCACGTCCCGTGGGTCGAAACGGAGGACCTCGAGTCGGTGCTGCCCGAGGTCGACGTGGTCTACATGACCCGCATCCAGAAGGAGCGGTTCGCCGACCCGGCCGCCTACGAGGCGGTGGAGGGCATCTACAGGATCGATAAGGGCTCGCTCGAGCTCATGCGCAAGTACGCGATCGTGATGCACCCGCTGCCGCGCGTCGACGAGATCGCGCCCGAGGTCGACGCCGACCCCCGCGCCGCCTACTTCCGGCAGGCGCGCAACGGGCTGCACGTCCGCATGGCGCTGCTGGACCGTCTGCTGGCATGACGGCATGAGCGTTACTCAAGGCCGCCTCAAGGCCACGGTGATGGACGCCGACCAGATCCGCCGGTCGCTCTCGCGCATCGCCCACGAGATCGTTGAGCGGAATCGCGGCACGCACGATGTCGTGCTGGTCGGAATCCCCGCGAAAGGCGATCACCTGGCGGTTCGGCTCGCGGCCAAGCTGATGGAGCTCGAAGGCGCGCCCGTCGCGGTCGGCTCGCTTGACATCAGCCAGCACCGCGACGACCGCCATCTGCGCGAGCCTGCTCATCGCGCAACCTCGCAGATGCCTGACGTCGGGGGCAAGGTGGTCGTGCTCGTCGACGACGTGATCCACCACGGCAGGACCGCGCGAGCGGCGATGGATGCGCTGATGGACTTCGGACGGCCGCAGGCCATCCAGCTGGCGGTGCTCATCGACCGCGGACATCGCGAGCTGCCGATCCGGCCGGACTACGTAGGGAAGAACGTCCCGACGTCTGACGCGGAGCGGATCGAGGTCCTGGTGGCGGAAGACGACGGTATCGATCAGGCGGTGATCGTTGCCGGCTAGAAAAGTTTTCGCGGCATTGGTGCTCGAGGACGGCCGCTCGTTTGTCGGCACAGCATTGGGTGCCGATGTAGTCGGTGAGGGAGAGGTGGTCTTCAACACCGCGATGACCGGCTACCAGGAGGTGCTCACCGACCCGTCGTACGCCGGGCAGATGGTGTGCATGACATACCCGCTGCAGGGCAACTATGGAGTGCGCGACGCGGACGCCGAGTCGTCGCGGCCGTGGGCCCGCGCGCTCGTTGTGCGATGGGCGTGCCCGGCGCCGAGCCACCACTCGAGCGAAGCCTCCCTCGACGAGTACCTGACCCGATGGAAGGTGCCGGCCATCACCGAGATCGACACTCGCGCGCTGACGCGCCATCTGCGCGCCCACGGAGCGCTGCGGGCCGTCCTGACCCATGAGTCAACAACGCCAAACGAGGCGCGTCTGGCCGAGCTCGTGGCAGCGGCGCGCCGCGTGACGCCACTCGCGGAGCAGGACCTGGTGGCTCAAGCTTCGCGCACCTCGAAGGCGGAGTGGTTCGAGGCGCTCCCGCCAGAGCTGCGACCGGCCCACCACTCAGACGGCGCGGGGCTTTCGATCGCCGTCGTGGATTACGGCGTCAAGACGAACATCCTTCGCTCGCTTCGCGAACGCGGCTGCCGGGTCATCGTGCTGCCGCACAGCGCGAACTGGGCGGAGGTGGAGGCCACCGGTGCAGACGGCCTGGTGCTCGCGAACGGACCGGGCGATCCAGCGGTGCTCGAAGGACCTGTGGAGCTCGCGCGCCGGGCGATCGGCCGCATTCCCGTCTTCGGTATCTGCCTTGGTCACCAGATCCTCGGCCGCGCGGCCGGCGCAACCACGTCGCGCCTCCCATTCGGCCACCACGGCGCCAACCACCCGGTCAAGGACCTCGAGACGGGTCGGGTGCACATCACCAGCCAGAACCACGAGTTCCAGGTGGACGCCGCCTCGATCCCGGAGGGCGACTTCTTCGTCTCGCAGCGCAACCTCAACGACGGATCGGTCGAAGGGCTGAGCCATCGGACCCTGCCGGTCTTCAGCGTTCAGTACCACCCCGAGGGCTGCCCGGGACCCCAGGACAACCAGCACCTCTACGACCGGTTCGTGGAGATGGTCGCCCTTTGGGCGCAGCCCGCTAAACAAGTCGGTCGGCCTCTCTTGCGGGCGGTCGGCGGGGCGGCGCAGCCTTTCAAGCCGCGCAAGGTGCTGATCCTCGGCTCGGGCCCGATCGTGATCGGCCAGGCCGCCGAGTTCGACTACGCGGGAACCCAGGCCTGCAAAGCGTTGCGCGAAGAGGGCATCACGACCGTGCTCGTGAACTCCAACCCGGCCACGATCATGACCGACGAGGAGGTCGCGGACCGCGTGTACCTTGAGCCGCTGACGGTCGATGCGGTGGAGCGGATCATCGCGCGAGAGCGGCCAGACTCTCTGCTGCCCACGCTTGGCGGGCAGACCGGATTGAATCTGGCGACGGAGCTTGCTTCCGCGGGCGTCCTCGACAAATACCAGGTGCGTCTTCTCGGCGCCGGCATCGAAACCATCCGCAAGGCGGAGGACCGCCAGGCCTTCAAGGACATGCTCCAGGACATCGGCGAACCGGTGCCGGTTTCTCGCGTCTGCGAGTCGCTGGAGGATGTGCGCTCGTTCGCCACTGAGGTAGGACTGCCGCTTGTCATCCGCCCCGCCTACACGCTGGGCGGAACAGGTGGGGGCTTCGTGACCACCGAGGCCGACCTGGAGCGTGTCGCGACCGGCGGCCTGAACGCGTCTCCAATCCACCAGGTCCTCATCGAGCGCTCGCTGTGGGGATGGAAGGAGATCGAGTACGAGGTCATGCGGGACGCCGCCGACACGTGCATCACCGTTTGCAACATGGAGAACCTCGACCCCATGGGCGTGCACACGGGTGACTCGATCGTGGTCGCCCCTGCACAGACCCTGTCCGACCGCGATCACCAGATGCTCCGTTCGTCGGCGATCCGCATCATCCGCGCACTGGGCATCGAGGGCGGATGCAACGTGCAGTTCGCCCTGGATCCCAAGAGCTCGACCTACTACGTCATAGAGGTCAACCCCCGCGTCAGCCGGTCGTCCGCGCTGGCTTCCAAGGCGACCGGGTACCCGATCGCTCGCGTGGCGGCGAAAGTGGCGGTGGGAAGGCGCCTCGAGGAGATCCGCAACGAGGTGACCGGGCGCACGTTCGCCGCCTTCGAGCCGGCCCTCGACTACTGCGTGGTCAAGATTCCGCGCTGGCCGTTCGACAAGTTTCCCGCAGGCGACCGGCGCCTCGGCACGCAGATGGCGTCAACGGGTGAGGTCATGGCGATCGAGAGGACTTTCGAGGCGGCCCTGGTCAAAGCGATGCGCTCGCTCGAGCAGAAGCCTCCGGCCGCGCAGGAGCTGGGCCCGGAGACGATCGATCAACCGAACGACCGGAGGCTCTTCGCGCTGCTCAACGCCTTGAGGAATGGGGCGAGCCCGGAATCCCTCGCGGAGCGGAGCGGAATCGATCGGTGGTTCATCGACCGGATGGCGAACCTCATCCGTCTCGAGGTGGAAGGCGACGTGCGCGAGCTTCGGCGCGCCGGGTTCTCCGACGCGATGATCAGCGCCCTGCGCGGCGACACCGTGGAGAGTGCAATGCCGACCTACAAGCTGGTCGACACGTGCGCCGCGGAGTTCGAGGCGGCGACGCCGTACTACTACTCCTGCTGGGAGGAGGAGACCGAGAGCGTGCCGGTCGCCGGGCGCGCGCAGGGCGCAGATTCAAAAGGCAGCGCGCTCGTCATCGGCTCCGGCCCGATCCGCATCGGCCAGGGCATCGAGTTCGACTACTGCTCGGTTCACGCCGCCTGGTCATTGCGCGAAGCGGGTGTGCGTGCGGTGCTGGTCAACTCGAACCCCGAGACGGTCTCGACGGACTTCGACACCTCCGACCGCCTTTACTTCGACCCGCTCGACCTCGACGGTGCCCTGCACGTCGCGCAGGTCGAGCAGGTGAATGGCGCCGTGGTCCAGTTCGGTGGCCAGACCGCGATCAATCTCGCGGAGCCCCTCAACCAGCATGGCGTGGAGATCATGGGGTCGAGCGTCGAGGCGATCGACCTGGCGGAGGATCGGCGCGCCTTCGCCAGGGCGCTGGACGCAATCGGCATCCCGCAGCCGGTTGGCGGCACCACGACCACCGTCGAGGAAGCGGTCACGATCGCTGAGCGCGCCGGCTACCCGGTGCTCGTCCGGCCCTCATATGTGCTGGGCGGCCGGGCGATGGAGATCGTGCGCAACCGGGAGGAGCTGCGGCGCTACATGTTCTGGGCCATCGGCGCCATGCCCCGGGGCACGGTGCTGGTCGACAAGTACCTGCAGGGCACCGAGGTCGAGGTCGATGCGATCACCGACGGGGAGACCGTCGTCATCCCCGGCGTGATGCAGCACGTCGAGCGCGCAGGAGTGCACTCGGGCGATTCGTATGCGGTGTACCCGGCCCAGAGCCTGGAGGCGTCCGAGCTCGACCACGTGGTCGACTACACGGTGAAGATCGCGCGTCACCTCCGCCTGCGCGGCATGCTGAACGTGCAGTACGTCGTGCATCGCGGGCACGTGTACGTGATCGAGCTCAACCCGCGTTCGTCGCGCACGGTCCCCTTCCTTTCCAAGGTCACGGGGGTGCCGATGGTCAAGCTCGCCATGCGCGTGATGCTCGGCGAGAAGCTCGCGGACATGGGTTGGTCGACCGGGCTCGTCCCTCCGCGCGACCTGGTCGCGGTCAAGGCGCCTGTTTTCTCGATGAACAAGCTGCCGGCGGTCGACTCGTACCTCGGACCCGAGATGAAATCCACTGGCGAAGCGATCGGCATCGCGAGCACGCTGAACGAAGCCCTCCGAAAGGCCTTCGCCGCCTCCGGGATGCAAATCGAGCGAGGCGGTTCTGCCCTGCTCACCATCGCCGACGTGGACAAACCCGAGCTCTTTCCGATCGTTTCCCGCCTGATCCAGATGGGCTGGTCGCTGGTGGCGACCGACGGCACCGCGCGGGCGCTTCGACAGGCCGGCTTCTCTCCGCGAGTGGTCGCGAAGATCGGCGAGCCGGGCCCTACTGTGGTCGACATCATCACGCGGGGCGAGGTGGACCTCGTGATCAACACGATGTCGAACATCTATGCCGAGCCGGGCGAGCTTGGGGGACCGGTTTTCAAGGACGGCTTCGAGATCCGGCGCGCGGCGGTCGAGCGCCGCATCCCGTGCCTGACCTCGCTCGACACCGCCACCGCCCTGCTCGAATCCGCCGTGGCCGCCTCGCGCGACATGGAGGTGCGGACCATCGACGAATGGAGGGCGGGTGTCACCTCCCCGCCCGCGGGGAGGTCCGGCGAAGCCGGGGTGGGGGGACCCGGCTAGTGTTCCTGGTGGACGCGCGCATAACCGGCAAGCGGCTCGTCGCGCGGGAAATGTATGTCATCACGATGCACGCCCCGCAGATCGCCACCACGGTGTTGCCCGGTCAGTTCGTGAACATAAGCTGGTCACCGGGTCCGATGCTTCGCCGGCCGTTCTCCGTGTATCGCGTCGACGGCGAGCGAATCGAGATCGTCTTGAAGGCCGTGGGCGTCGGGACGGCGCAGCTGCTCTCGATGACGCAAGGGGACCGTGTCAGCTGCCTCGGACCGCTGGGACATGGATTCGAATTCGGCGCTGGCCCTCGCTCGGCGGTCCTGGTCAGCGGCGGGCTGGGAGTGGCGTCGATGACGCTCGCAGCGAGGCAGGCCGCTTCGCTCGGCATCCGCGTGACCTGGGTCCACGGCGCCCGCACGAAAGAGGACCTGTGCTCCGAATCCGACGGGGATGATCTCATCTGGGCCACGGACGACGGCTCGAAGGGAGTGAAGGGCACCGCCGTGGCAGCCGCGCCGGACGCCGACCTCGTGCTGGCGTGCGGGCCGAACCGCATGCTGGCGGCAGTCGCTGCCCGGTGGCCTGAGGCGCAGGTCGCGGTCGAGACCTACATGGGCTGTGGCACGGGCGTGTGCCTCGGCTGCGCGGTCCCGCTCAAGCGCGGCGGGTATGACCGCGCGTGCACGGAGGGGCCGGTCTACCGCGCCTCGGACATCGATTGGGCGACCTTGCCATCCCATCTCTCGTATGCGGCCACCCCGTGACCAAGATGTCGGTCGATGTTGGCGCGCTGACGCTGCGCGGCCCGATCCTGGCGGCATCGGGCACATTCGGCTACGGGACCGAGATGCCGCTGCTCGAGCGAAGGGCGCTCGGAGGCATGGTCTCGAAGGGCATCTTCTTGCGGCCGCGGTCGGGCACTCCTCCCCCGCGCATCGTCGAAACCCCCAGCGGGATGCTCAATGCGATCGGCCTGCAGGGACCGGGAGTCGAAGCGCTGATCCGCGATTACGCGCCGAAGTGGGCGGAGTGGGATTTCCCCGTGTTCGTCAACATCAACGGGGAGTCGGCGGCCGAATACGCAGAGCTCACAGCTCGGCTTGACGGAGTGCCTGGAGTCGCGGGCTTCGAGATCAACATCTCCTGTCCCAACGTCGAGCAGGGCGGCCTCTACTTCGGCAACGACCCGCGCGCCGCCGCCGCCGTGACCGATGCCGTGCGCAAGCGGACCCGCCTGCCTGTCTGGGTGAAGCTCACGCCGATGGTCAGCGACATCGGCGTCATCGCGCGCGCGGTCGAGGCCGCCGGCGCCGACGCGCTCTGCGCGATCAACACGTTCGTCGGCATGTCGATCGACCTCAACGCTTATCAACCTCGGCTTAGCTTCAGGACCGGAGGCCTTTCCGGGCCGGCGATCCGCCCGCTCGCTGTGCACCTGGCCCACCAGGCCGCGCGGGCCGTGCGGATTCCGGTGATCGGGATAGGTGGTATTGCGACGGCGGAGGACGCGCTCGAGTTCCTGGTCGCCGGATGCACCGCGGTCCAGGTCGGAACCGCCACCTTCGTCAACCCGCGTGCGATTGCCGAGGTCCACGACGGCATCGCTGCGTTCCTCGGAGCCCGGGGTCTCAGCTCGCCGGCTGATCTCCCGCGCTATCTGCCCCGGGACTGACGGCCGCGTCTGAGTTCGGTCGATTCAACGGCGCAAACACCTCCGGCCTGAGAATCGCGATCCCGGCCAGGACCGCGCCCGCGACGACTGCGCCGATGGCCATCGCCCAGGGCGCGCCGAGCCACTGAGCCAGGGCGCCCGCCTGCGTGCTGCCCAGCGGCCCGACGCCGATCAGGGCCTGCGCATAGAGCGACATCACGCGGCCGCGCAGGCGGTCCGGCGTGAGTGTCTGGATCCTGTTGTTGGCGGTGGCGACGAACGAGATCTGGCAGTAGCCGGCAACGAGCAGCGCGGCCATCGAGAGCACGAAGACGCGCGAGACCGAGAACTCGAGCAGGGCCGCGACCCAGATCATGGCCATCCAGAGCTGGCGCCTCGGGTCCGCCCCGAGGTCAGGAAAGAACGCCAGCGTCAGCGCGCCGACCAACGCGCCCAATCCCATCGCGGCAAGCAGGAATCCGAAACCGTGCGCACCAACGTGCAGCACCTGGTCGGCAAACAGCGGGATGAGGGTCAGTCGGTTCATGGCGAACAGCGAGAAGACCGCGACCGCGATCAGCAGCATTCCGACCACCGGCTCGCGCCGGGCATACGACGCACCTTCCGCAATTCGCTTGACGAACCGCAGCTGGTCGCTGTGGTGCACAACGCCGGGCAGGTCTCGCATCAGCAGGAGCGCGACGATGGCCGCCAGGTAGCTGATCGAGTTGGCCAGGAAGCAGATCGGCACGCCCACCGCCGCGATGACCAGGCCGGCGATCGCGGGCCCGATCACAGCCGACGCGTTGAAGACCGACGAGTTCAGCGCGATCGCGTTCATCAGGTCCTGCCTGCCGACCATCTCGATCACGAAGGCCTGGCGAGCGGGGACGTCGATCATGTTGATGGTGCCGGTGACGAACGCGGCCACGATGACCATCCAGTACTGCGCGTGCCCCGAATAGCTGACAGCGAACAGCACGAAAGAGGGGACGGTGAAAAGCGACTGGGTGATCAGCAGGACATTTCGCTTGCGATAGCGGTCCGCGACCACGCCGCCAAACGGTCCACCGACCAGGACCGGCGTGAACTGCGCCGCAAGCACGAGCCCGACCAGCAGTGCGCTGTGCGTCAGCTCCAGGGCGAGCCATGGCATGGCCACGCTCTGCATCCACGTGCCGGCCGTCGAGATGATCTGGCCGGTCAGGAACAGCCGGTAGTTCCTATGCCGCAGCGCGCCGAGCATCCGCTGAGGAACCACGTCGGCCACTCGTGGGATCATCGCAGGGTGAGCAAGATTCACGAGACGGTCGACATCAAGGCGCCGGCATCACGAGTCTGGGCAGTTGTGCAGGAGGACGTCGAGCACGCGCCGAAATGGTCGTCATACCTCGCCAAGGCCGAGCAGCTCGACGACGGACCTCCCGGCAAAGGCACGCGCTACCGGTACCAGCTCGACCTTCCGGGCGGGTTCAAGGAATCGATCGAGGTGGAGCAGACCGTCTATTCGAAGCCGAAGCATTGCGCGGGCCGCTTCATCCGCGGCCCGTTGAAGGGCACCTGGGCGTACACCTACACCGAGAGAAAGGACGGCACGACCCACGTCCTATATGAGATGGACTACGAGCTTGGCGGGCTGCTTCGCTTCACGGGCGGGCTGCTCACCAAGCAGTACGCGGAGGGGATCCGCAAAACCATGGCGGCATTGAAACAGTACGTGGAGTCCGGCAAGGGACCGAAGACCAAGGCGTAGCCGGGCGCGCGCAGGGCTCACTCGTAACGAGACGGTTCAGTCGAGCTCGGCTTCGGCCTCGATCTCCACCTTCCAGCGCCCATCCAGCAGGCCTTTGACCACGACCATCGTCGCCGCGGGGGCGGCGGGGCCAAACGCCTCGCTGTGCGCCTTGCCGACTGCTTCAGCGAACGCGGTGTCCGTCAAGAACATTCGAGTTCGCACGACCTGCTCGAGTGACGCGCCCGCCTCGAGGAGCGCAGCTTCGATGATCTCGAAGCATCTCCGGGCCTGGACATATGGATCCGGGTCGACGGTACCGTCGGGCCAGATCGGCGCCGTGCCTGAGACGAGGACTCGATTACCCACACGAATCGCGCGACTGAACCCAATCGTCTTTTCGAAGGAAGAACCGGACCGGATGCGGCGCCGGTCAGTCGAACTCAGGGGCGCTTGAAGGGCAGCAGCTCCAGCTGCTCGAAGCGATCCTGGACGGCGGTCCGCAGCTCGTTGGAGAGCGCGGTCAAGCGCTCCTGAGAGCTGTCTTCGATGGTGAGGGCTCGCAGCTTGCGGAGCGCGGTCTGCATCGCGTACAGCCCGGCCGGCTCGCTGCTCGTCAGTCGCACCGCCGCGCCGCATGGCGCCGCGAGCATCGCCGCCAGTGGCATCGACTGGACACTGATCGACCGGGCACTCAAGGATTTCGAACCCAATCTGCTCGTGGTCGGCAGCC
>Ga0208356_1000198_pt1 | contig 19360 bp, 12 predicted proteins | sample NGESurshal072012_4_FD_184467 | JGI IMG/M metagenome (GOLD analysis project Ga0208356, IMG submission 184467) | Arctic peat soil microbial communities from Barrow, Alaska - NGEE Surface sample 53-1 shallow-072012 (SPAdes) | ecosystem: Environmental > Terrestrial > Soil > Wetlands > Peat ... | reverse complement strand
GCCGCCGGGCCGGCAACCCCGCCGGTTGGCGCGGGCGCTTGCGCCTGGGCGCGAGCGGGCAGCTGGGGCGGAGGGGCCGGTTCGTAGACGGGGGCGGGCGCCTGGCCTGGCTGCGGAGCGGCCGCCTGGAGGTCGGCCACAGCGGACCTCGCGGCGTCGATCAGCTTTCGCATCTCCTCCTGCATCTCGGGCGTGGAGGCCATCGTGCTTGCCTGGGTTGACGGCGTCGACTGCACAGTGTGCGTCTGCTGCTGCAGCCGATCGCCAGGGCGGTCCGAGCTGAACGGCACCACCACCACCTGGCGCACCACGTTCTCGCCGCCGCCGCGCTGCCCGGTCATGAGTGGGTTGTTGACCACCGGCATCATGCTGTCCGAGCCCGCCGGGACGTAGCGCGCCTTCACCGGGTCGAACAGGTCCTCGTCGATCTGGACGCCGTAGAACGCAGCCTTGTCCCGGGAGGTCGGGATGTATCCGGTCGCGTTGTACTCGAGGCGCAGGTCTGCGCCCATGCCGAGCACGAAGATGTCGCGAAGGATCGCTCCGTTCTGGTCGTAGCCGACCACCTCCGCGATCTGCGCGACCTTGCGCCTGCCGTCCGGCATGCGGGCCTGGTGCACTATGAGGTTGACGGCCGACGCGATCTGCGCGCGCACGGCTTCGAATGGGATGTCGATCGAGGCCATCATCACCATCGTCTCCAGGCGGGACAGCGCATCGCGCGCAGAGTTGGAGTGAATCGTCGACATGCTGCCGTCGTGGCCCGTGTTCATGGCCTGGAGCATGTCGAGGGCTTCCGAGCCGCGCACCTCTCCGACGAGGATGCGGTCAGGCCTCATTCGAAGGCTGTTGCGCAGCAGCTGGCGGATCGTCAGCTCGCCCTTGCCCTCGACGTTGGCTGGCCGGTGCTCGAGCGCGATCACGTGCGGGTGGTCGATCTGCAGCTCGGCGGCATCCTCGATGGTGATCACGCGCTGGTTGTGCGGGATGAAGCGCGCGATGACGTTGAGCGTCGTGGTCTTGCCAGAGCCGGTGCCGCCCGACACCAGGATGTTCATCCGGCCGAGCACCGCGGCCTTGAGGAACTCTGCCATCGCGGGGCTGAGGCTGCCCTCGCGGGTGAGGTCGTCGATGCCGAGCACTGCGTCCTTGAACTTTCTGATCGTGAGGGCGGCGCCGTGGATGGCGGCGGGCCTGATGATCGCGTTGACACGGCTGCCGTCGGGCAGGCGGGCGTCGACCATCGGGTTCAGGCCGTCGATGTGGCGGCCGGTCGTCGCCACCATGCGGCGGATCGTCTCCAGGAGCTGGTTCTCGTCCTCGAAGCGGATGTCGGCCTTGGTCAGGACGCCGCGCCGCTCGATGAACACCTGGTCGGGACCGTTCACCATGATCTCGCTTACGGAGCGGTCATTGAGGAGGCCGTCGAGCGGGCCGTATCCGACGGCGGCGCGCAGGATGATGTCGGCGAGCGCCGTCTTCTCGACCGAGTTGAGGTTGATGCCGTCCTCAGCCAGGAAACGGTCGAGGTGGGTGCGCACCGCTCGCGAGAAGGCGAGAGTGTCGCCAGCCGTCAAGCCGACGTCGCGGATCAGAGCGAGGCGGTCGCGGAAGTCGTTGGCGAGCGTTTGCAGGTCGCGACCCTGCCGCGCCGCCGCCTCGACGATGTCGGAGCGCCGGCGGTGCGGCTGCGCCGAGTCGGTGCTGGTGGCCCACAGGTCGACGAACTGCATCTCCAGGAGCGCCGCGTTGGCGGCGATGGCGGGGATGACGCGCTGGCGCTCGGTCATCCGGATCTTGATCGCGAGGCCGGCACCGTCCGGCGGTTGTCCGGAATCCATGTAGGCCGCGATCAACTCGCCATCCCGGAAACGAAGGATCGCCTTGCGGGCCTGGCTCTTGTCGCCCGGGTCAGCCTCGAGGTCAGGATCGTCGGCGCTGCCGAAGACCACGTACTTGATGTCGCGAGCAGGGATCCACCGTGCGCGGTCCAGGTCTGGCGGCGTGTAGATCGGGAAGCCGTCCGCGCTGAGGGACCTCGCATCGGACTCGCCGCGCTCCAGGCCGCCATCGAGTCGATGCACTGCGACCTGGCGGCGTCCGACCCTGGCCAAGCCCGTCTCAGGCGGGCGCGCGCCGGTCACCGCAAGCAGCGCGTCACCGCTCAGAACTTGCGGAGTCGTGGATGAGGTTAGCTCGGGGTCACTCATTGCCATTACCTGCGTGGGTGGATTCGGTCGATGCTAGCATCGGCGACGCGCACTTCTTCCTCATTAACGTGCGCACTTAACGGGTGCGCCCTCCGCGAGCCTCTGGCGGGCGCCGGCGGTCGACGACCCACCTCGATCCTGGCATTCGTTTCGCCACGCCCTTCACCTCGGCTGCGCGTGAGGCAAGAGCGGCGGCGCTCTCGTAGCTACCGGGCTCGGCCAGGACGATACCGATGGACACCGAGACCAGGCCCGTCCTGAGCGAGGCGCCGCTCCGGTCCTCGTACTCGATCCAGCCGCGCTCCCTGTCGACCTCGTCGTAAAGGTCGGGCACCGCCTCGTCGAAACGCTTGGTGATCTCGGCTGCGACTGTCTCCGCCAGGCTGGGCTCCGTGAGGATCACAAAGTCATCACCGCCGACATGGCCCCCGAAGTGATGGGGCGAGTAGTGCGCCTCGAGCACCTCGAGGATGATCGTGCCGAGCGTTTTGATCACGTCGTCTCCGCGCAGGAATCCGTAGTGGTCGTTGTAACTCTTGAAGGTGTCGATATCCGGATACAGGACCGCGAAGCGCTCGTTCGCCTTGAGGCGCTGGTTGATCTCGCGAAGGATGTCGGTGTTGCCGCTCATCCCTGTCAGCGGGTTGAGGTCGCGCGTGTTCGTGGAGCGGCTGATCACCGCCCTCAACCGCGCGACGAGCTCTTCCGCGATGAACGGCTTCGTCACGTAGTCGTCGGCGCCCGCGAGCAGGTGCTCCACCTTGTCCTTCAGCGAACTGCGAACAGTGAGGAAGACCACGGGTATCAGGCGGGTGCGGAAGTCCTTTCGGATGTCGGCCAGGATCTGGTCGCCGGTCGTCGACCCGAGCATCAGGTCGAGCAGGATGATGTCGGGGCGCCAGTCGACCGCCGACTCGTGTGCGACCTCGCCGTCGCCGACCGTGACGCACTCGAAGCCGGCGCGTTCGAGCACGCGCTTGACCAGGCGCAGCATCTGGTCGTCGTCGTCGACCACCAGCACGAGCTCGCGATAAGGTGTCACGCCGTCGCCGCCCGCTGCGGTCCTGGCCGCACCCGGCCTACGGGTCATGGTCACAACCCGCTCGCCGTGGACTCCGAATCGGGAGCCGGTACTGGCGGGCGCCTCAGCTTGTCGGTCAGCGCGATCGCGCGCTCGGCAGCGACGCGAATCTCCTGGATGTCAGTGCGCACTGCTTCGGGATCGCCTGTTTCCTCAGCGATCAGCTCGCAGTAGTTCACGATCACTGCCAGGAGATTGCGAAAGTCGTGGATGAGGACCCGGTTTCCTTCCTCCGAGTGTTCGCCTCCTGCGCCTACAGCCGTTTCACCAGTCGCCAATAGTTCACCTCGCCATCGCGTTTGTATCCCAGCTCATCGAGCACCTTGCGTGCGATCGCGATGCCGCGGCCGGCTTCGCTTGTCGGCGCCGGCATGGCGCGAGGCAATTGATTATGAAGGGGAGGTCCCCAGTCGGTAAAAGATGCAGTTGCGGTGCCCGCTTCCAGGCGCAACTCGTACTTCACGGGCGGTCCTTTGCTGCCGTGCTTGCCCGTGTAGATGAGCACATTCGAGCCGATCTCGGCGAGTGCCGTCTCGAACAGGATCAGGTTGCGGTCCTCGGTGCCGCGGCCGGTGCGCTCGCGCAGCAGATCCACCGAGTGGTGGAGCGTGTCGATGCCGTCTTCGAGCCGGGTGAGCGTGGCGTGGAACTCGAAGAGCGGGGCGTCTGATTTGACGTCGCTGGCGGGGTCAGAAGTCAGTGAGAGCTTCCTCGACCGTGGCGAAATAGGGGAACACCCTGTCCAGGGTGGTCAGCTCGAGGACCACCCGCACCTGCTGATTGGGGGCCGCCAGCCTCAGGTCACCCTTGGAGCTGCGCACCAGCTTCAGCGCCGCGATGACCGAGCCGAGGCCGGTGCTGTCGACGAAGCTCACGCCCTCGAGGTCGATGACGACGCGCGGCGGGCCGTTCTTGACCGCCTCAGTAACCGCGTCCTTCAAAGAGGGAGCGCCGGCCACGTCGAGGCGTCCGGAGGGGGCGATCACGGTCACGCCCGCGTCCGTTTGCCGCGCCTGGACCTCGAGGCTCATTGGTGGCAAGCCTACAGCGAGAGGGTGGAGGTTGGACCGGTTTAGCTTCGGGAGCTCCGTGACCGGTGGACATGCGGTCTCCGGCTGCATGGCCTGACTACACTTCGGTGGATGCGCGCCGCTGACGGTTTGCTCAGGACCTTGATCGTCGACGACGAAGAGGCATTGGCCAAGGTCATGCAGCGCACCCTGCGAAGCCGCGGCTTCGAGTCCGACGTCGCGTTCTCGGGCGCCGCCGCGCGCGAGCTCATCGACAGCAAGGAGTACGCGCTGGCACTCCTCGACGTGAAGCTCCCCGACGAATCGGGCTACGGGCTGCTGGGGGAGCTCAAGGCCAAGCACCCCGACACGGCGGTCGTGATGATCTCGGGAGTCGACGACCCCGAGCTCGGCAAGGCCGCGGTGGAACACGGCGCCTATGCGTACTTCGTCAAACCCGTCGGCGCCACCGAGCTGTACCTCGCGGTGGTCAATGCGTTCCGCCGGCGGAGCATGGAGATCGACTACAGGGCCAACCTGCAACGCCTCGAGTCGCTGGTGGCCGAGCGCACCGACCAGATCGACAGGGCAGCCAAGGTGCAGGCGGCGTTGCTGCCGCTATCGCCTTTCACCGGCGAGGGGTTCGAGGTCGCCGCTCATTTCGCGCCGGCTCGGGAGATCAGCGGCGACTTCTACGACTGGTACCCGCTCGATGGGGGGCGGCTGGCGGTGACGCTCGGCGATGTGATGGGCAAGGGGTTGCCCGCCGCCATCCTGATGGCGACTGTTCGAGCAGCGCTCCGCTCCGCTTCCGGCCATGCGGCTTCGGTGGGACAGGGCGTTGAGCAGGCGGCCGGCGTGATGGCGGCTGCGCTCGAGGTGAACCAGGCTTACGTCACGCTGTTCCACTCGATATTCGATGGCGCCACCGGCGAGCTGAATTACATCGATGCCGGGCACGGGCACGCGCGGCTGATGCGGAGCAGCGGTGGTCATGAGCTGTTGGCCCAGCGTGGGGCGCCGATCGGGTTGCTGCCTGACAACACGCTGGTGCCCGGCAAGGTCGTCCTCGAGCGCGGGGACACGCTGGTCGTTTTCTCCGACGGACTGCTCGACCTGCGCCCAGACCTCGCGACCAAGGATGTGCCGCTGCCCCTGGCGGCGCGGCGCGCGCCGACGACTCAGGGGATCGTGGACATCCTCGCCGCGGGCTCGGGCGAGCGGGACCTGCCGGACGACGTAACAGTTCTCGCACTGCGAAGAACCTAGAGTCGTTGGTGCTTTAAGGGACGTCCCCTCCGGCCCTTCGGGCCACCTCCCCGGCGAGCGGGGAGGTCGACTTAGCCGGCTCACCACCGGCTTGCTTGTCTCTCGGGCCCAACCACCTTTCCAGGACCGCTGCCACCACGTGCATCTTGATCGGCTTGGAAATGTAATCGTCCATCCCCGCTGCCAAGCAGCGCTCACGATCGCCTGAAAGCGCGCTCGCGGTCATCGCGATCACGGGCGTGTGCCGCCCTTCGGGCTCGTTCCGCCTGATCTCCCGCGTGGCATCGAATCCATCCATCTCCGGCATGTGACAGTCCATCAAGACCGCGTCGTAGTGCATATCGCCCAGGACGCGCACCGCCTCAGCTCCATTGTTGGCGACGTCGGCGCGGTAGCCCAGCTTCTCCACCATGCGCACCGCGACCTTGAGATTGGCGACGTTGTCCTCGACCACGAGCAGCCGCGCCCAACGATGCGAGGCCTGGTCGGTCGGCGTGCTTTCGTCCATCACACGGCGGTTGGCATGCTCCGGCTTCGCCGCAAGCAATGAGTGGAGAACGTCGAAGAGCAGCGACGGGCGTACTGGCTTCACAAGCTCAACGTCGATTCCCGGCACCGGGTGCTCGGAGTGGCCGGCAGAGGTGAGGAGGATGACGACCATATCCTTTAATGCGGGATCGGAGCGGATCTCCGCGGCGACTGCGGCGCCGTCCATGCCCGGCATCATCATGTCGACGATCGCGACCTCGAACGGATCCTCGCCGCGCGCCGCTGCGCGCAGCTCTTCCAGCGCCTGGCGTCCAGACTCGAACGCTTTATCGCGCATGCCCCACGAGCCCAGGTAGCGCTCGAGGATCGTCCGGTTCGTGCGGTTGTCGTCGACCACGGCGATCGCGGTCCCGCTGAGACTCGCAGTGGGCGGAACCACGGGCGCCTTGCGCTCGCCCTCCCGAAACAGGGCGGTGAACCAGAAACGGCTGCCGGCCGCCGTCTCGCTCTCGACTCCCAGCTCGCCGCCCATCAGCTGGACGAGCATCCGAGAGGTGGCGAGCCCCAAGCCGGTGCCGCCGTGTTTGCGAGTGGTCGAGCTGTCGACCTGCGAATAGGTGGAGAAGACGCGAGCCTGTTCTTCCTCGCTGAGCCCGATCCCGGTGTCCGCAATCTCGAAATGCAGCTGCACTCCCGGACCTGCTGACTCTTTGCGACGCACTCGCACCACGACCTCGCCCGTCTCGGTGAACTTGATCGCGTTGCCGACCAGGTTGATGAGCACCTGCCTCAAGCGGCCGGGATCGCCGATCGCGTTGTGCGGGACGTCGGGCTCGACGTCGAGGACGAGCTCGATGCCCTTGTTCGCGGCGGGCTCGGCGAACAGCTCGACGGCCTCTTCGGTCACATGCTTGGGGCTGAAGTCGATGCGTTCCATGCGCACGCGACCCGCCTCGATCTTCGAGAAATCGAGGATATCGTTGATGATCTCCAGCAGTGTGTCGCCGGAGGCGCGCACCGTCTCCACATAGTCCCGCTGCTCAGGGGTGAGTTCGGTCTCCATGAGGAGCCCTGTCATGCCGATGACGCCGTTCATTGGCGTGCGGATCTCGTGGCTCATCGTGGCCAGGAACTCGGATTTCATGCGCGTCAGCTCCTGCAGCTCCTGGTTGCGCTGGGCGAGGTCGGCCAGCAGCTCCGACCGCGCCGACTCCGCGGCGGCTGCAGCGGTGCGGTGCGCCTCCTGTTCCTGGACGACACGTCGCACGAGGATTCCCAGGGAGACAAGGAGCAGGCCTTCGAGCAGTGCCGCCGCCGGGTCGCCGGTCTGCGGGTTCACTCCGGTGACGAGGATGAGGTCCGCCGCGCCGAGCGCTGCGCCGATTGCGAACTCGACGGTCGTGTAGTACAGCGCGAGGAACATGAGGAGCAGCAGCACGAACGGGAAGGCGCGAATCACGCTCAGCCCGAACTGCACCTCCAGCGCGAAGGTGACGGCGAGGCCACCGATGGGGGAGATCGCGTGCAGGAATCGGGGGATGCGCTCCCAAGGCAGAAGCACGAGCGCTCCGGCAAGCGCGACCAGCACCACCGACGCGAGGATGCCGAAGACGGTCCCCATCTTCCACAGGGGATAGAGGGCAAGCCCGAGACCGACCACCACCGGGATAGCGGCCAGGGGCTGCGGGACTGCAGGAAAGCTGACCGGGGCGAGCGGCGCCAGCGCGAGCAGCATGCCGACCACCATCGCTGCGACCAAAGCGGGCGATGTGGTGAGCTCGGAGTAGCCGTGCAGGCTGACGAGCCCGACGATGGCCAGCCCGATAAAGGGATAGACGCGCCGGCTGAGCCCTTCAGATTGCAGTGGGGTGTTCATTTAGGAACGCCGGCCTACGCCAGGACCGACCTCCCCGCTCGCAGGGGAGGTCGCCCGCGCATCAGCGCGGGCGGGTGGGGGTGTCCAGGCTGGCATCAACGGCAGAGTACGGCAACGTACCTGCGGTTAAGTGGGGTCTGATCTGACAACCGCGGTCTACACTTTGCCTCTTGCGCACCTCTAGCCCAGCCAGGGGGGGTGAGGGAAAGAAGGTGTTGCCAGGACCTCGTCCGAGGCCCGAATTGAAGCCGAATCGGACCCGAGGCTTGGTCCGTCGCGCCACGCCCATTCTCGCCATCGCCGTGGTGATCGCCCTCCAGACCGGGCTCGGTCTGCCTCCAGTGCTCGTTTTCCCTCTTTACCTTCTGATCGTCCTGCTGACCGCCTTCTACTCGAGCCGGATCGACTCGCTCTTCTGTGCCGTGCTCGCCGCCATCGGCGTCTCAGCGCCGGCGATCCTCGGCGGCACGTCGGGTGACCTGGCCGTCCCTCTTCTCCTGGCCGCCGTCCTGCTCGTCGTCGCGATCGCCGTGCACGAGGTGGTTGGCCGCATCCGCGCCGAGGCCGTCGGCGCAGAACGGATGGCGATGGAGTTGCAGGGTCGCGAGGAGCGGCTTCGCATCACCGTCGAGGCCGCGCAGGTAGGCCTTGCCCTGGTCGGCGCCGACGGTGGCTGGCTCCTCGTCAACGAGCGACTGTGCGTGATTCTCCGTCGCAGCCGCGCCGAGCTTCTGCACCTGACGGTTGTCGATGTCACCTCGGAGCACGACCAGGGCGCGATCTCAGAAGCTCTTTCGATGCTCCGGAGCGGCGACATACTCCGGTGGGAGGCGGAGCTCCACCAGGTCCGTGGTGACGGCGGCCGCGTCCCGGTCGAGATCACCATCGCCGCGGTCAGCGATCATCCCGGCGGCGAGCGCGTGCTCCTTGTCCAGGAGACCGATGTCTCAACCCGCAAGCGTGTCGAGGGTTTGCGCGACGGCTTGGTCGCCGTGCGACACACGATCGTGAGCGCGACGACCTGGGAACAGGCGGCGCCCCAGCTGCTCGGCGCCCTCTGCGCGCATCTCGACTGGGATCTGGCGCAGTACTGGGCCGTCGACACCGACTTGCAGGCCCTGCGCCTGCGGCAGGCCTGGCATCGGGACGGCGCCGCATTCGAAGAGTTCCACAACCAGAGTCGGCGCCTGTCGATCGCCTCCGGCGAGGGGTTGCTGGGTCGGGTGTGGCAATCCGGCATTCCGGCGGCGCAGGAAGACATGTCGGTCGCGACCGACTACGACCGCGTGGCCGTGGCGCTGCAGGCCGGCTTGCGATCGGCGGTCGCCTTCCCGGTAATCACGGGAGGCTCGGTGATCGGCGTTGTCGAGATGCTCACCCACCAGCCGCGCATGATCGAGAACGACCTCGTGACCATGCTGTCGACGGCCGGTGGCGAGATCGGCAACTTCATCCGCCGCGCCGAAACCGCCCAGGCCCTTCGCCGCAGCGAGGCCGACCATCGCGCCATCTTCGAGCGGTCTCCGATCGGGATCGCGCGCATCAGCAGCGAGGGCGAGCTGCTCGAGGCGAACACTGCCCTCCTCACGATGCTCGAGCACGACTTCCAGGTCATGCGGTCGCACTCCTGGCCCGACCTCCTTCGGGCCTATGACCAGGCCGCGGCCCGGGCGCGATTCTCGCCTCTGCTTGCGGGCATCAGCGAAGGCAAGAGCGTCCAGGTCCGGGCCGGCACCGGAGGCGGCAACTGGCTGTGGCTTCAGCTCAGCGCGACGTCGATCCCCGATGCCAGCGGCAGGCCGGAGCACGTCCTCGTCATGGTCGAGGACGTGACAGTCGTGAGGGAGGCGCAGGACAAGCTGGGCGAGGCGCTCGAATCCCAGCGCAGCGCGAACGCGACGCTCGAGAAGCTGGACCGCACCAAGACCGAGTTCCTCTCGATTGTCAGCCACGAGTTCCGGACAGCGCTGACGGGAATCCAGGGGTTCAGCGAGCTGATTCGCGACGGCGGCCTCGAGCCGGACGAGGTGCGTGCCTACGGCGGCTACATATTCAATGATGCGGACCGGGTCAACCGTCTGATCGGAGACCTACTCGACCTCGACCGCATGGAGTCCGGGCGGATGAGCATCAGGACAGCGGACGTGGACATCAACGAGGTACTGAGCGACTCGATCGCCCGTGCCGGCTCGTCACCCTCGGTCGAGTTCAAGGCTGACCTTGACCCGCGGCTGCCGATCGTTGTCGGCGACCGCGACCGGCTGGTCCAGGTGGTGAGCAACCTCGTCAACAACGCGGTCAAGTACTCGCCGGACGGCGGGACGGTCACGCTGTCCAGTCGGGCCGAAGGTGGATTCGCCCTGGTCAGCGTCACCGACACTGGTGTCGGCATACCCCCCGACGAGATCAGCCACGTCTTCGAACGCTTCCGCCGGGTGCGGAGTGGAGCCGCGCAATCAATACCTGGGACTGGCTTGGGCCTCACGATCGTTAAGCAGATCGTGGAGATGCATGCGGGAAAGATCTGGGTTGAGAGCGCGGTCGGGCACGGGTCGGCATTTCATTTCACTCTCCCGCTGGCGGCGGAGAACGTCACGCCACTGCAGCGCAGACATGCATGATCGCGCCGTACCGGGCGCCAAAGGGCTGATCACCGTGCTCGTGGCTGATGACAACGACGTCGCCCAGCGCCTCTGCCGGCGCGTGCTCGAAAAGGCAGGCTACAAAGTGCTGATCGCGGTCGATGGCCTGCAGGCGGTGGAAGTCGCGATGAGCCAGCGCCCGGCCATGATCCTCATGGACGTGGCGATGCCGGGCATCGACGGCATCGAGGCGATGAAGCGCATCAAGGCCCAGATCCCGAACCAGCCGATCGTGATCGCCAGCGCCCATTCGATGTCGAGCGATCGGGAACGTTTCCTCGCCGCGGGAGCCGACGACATCCTGAGCAAGCCTTTCCGGCTCTCGGACCTGGTTGCCATCGTCGCGAAGCTGACGGCTCCCAAATGAAAGACCTCACAGGCACACGGGTCGGTCAGTACGAGATCGTCGAGCGTCTTGGTGGCGGCGGCATGGCTGTCGTCTATCGAGCGGTGCAGCAGCCCCTCGGTCGCGAGGTGGCGCTCAAAGCCCTGTCGCCCGAGCTGTTCCAGGACGAGGGTTTCGTCAAGAGGTTCGAGACCGAGGCGAAGACGCTCGCCAAGCTCGACCACCCGAACATCCTGCCGATCTACGACTTCGAGGTCACTGAAGGCGTGACCTTCCTGACCATGCCGCTGATCCGCGGCGGCACACTTCGCGACATCCTCAACCGCGGCCCGCTCGACACCCTCACCGCTTGGCGCTACCTGCGTGAGATCGGGGACGGTCTACAGCACGCCCACGATGCGGGGATCGTTCACCGCGACCTCAAGCCCACCAACGTGCTCATCCACTCCGACGGCCGCGCCATGCTCGCCGACTTCGGCCTGGCCCGCGGCGCCGGTCAGCCGACCCACCTGACCACCATCGGGCTCGCCATCGGCACTCCCGGCTATATGGCGCCCGAGCAGGTGATGGGGCACGAGGTCGACCGCCGCTGTGACATCTACGCGATGGGCGTCCTGACCTTTGAGATGCTGACAGGCCGCCTGCCCTTCATAGGCTCCAATCGGATGGAGGTCGCTTACGCGACGGTCAATGCGCCGGTTCCATCCGCGGCGAAGCTGAACAACGCCCTCCCCGACGAGCTCGATGTGCTGCTGGCCAAGGTGCTCGCCAAAGACCCGGCGCAGCGACCGCAGACGGTGAAGGATCTGCTGGCGCAGATGGCGAAGCTGCCGCAGCGACGCCAGGCTCCTGCAGCAGCCGCGCCCGTGCCATTCGCACGCCCGGCGGCTGCGCAGCCGGCTGAGACGGCTGCGATGCGGATCGTGTCGGCGCCCCCCGCGGTGCATGGGTCGCCCCCTCCTGCCTCGCCCAGCACTGGCTCCGGCTCGGGTGCGGCGTCGGCGCTGAGGACGCTCGAGATGATGGGCGTCAAGCCGTCGCGCGCCCGGGGCCGGTTCATCCTCAACTCGCACGTAGCCAACCTGATCCACGTTGCGCGCGACATCACCGCAGACAGGTGGCCGGAGATCGCTTACTCGGCCGGACTGGCACAGTACCTTGAGGAGGACCCGCCGCACGACGAGCAGCTCGCTACGCCCGTCGAATACTTGAGCAGCCTCAACGAGGCGTTCGAGCGCGTCTACGGGCACGAGGCCGAGGACGCGATTCGCGCGTGGGGGCGGCGCGCGACTGAGCGGTGGCTCGCTGACGGGAGACATGGCATGGGTGGGGCGCGGAGGTTGGTGCCGGGCAGGCAGCGCAAGCTGGCGGGCGTCGTCAAGTCTTTCACCGAGGCGATGGACCAGGTGCGCGGCGAGCACACACACGCGTGGCTGCAGGTTGATGCGCATCAGTTCTGGCTCGTGAACTTCTCCAACATGTTCGCCCTGGGTCGGATCAAGGCGGTCAAGTCCTGCGTTGTATGGACCGCGAGCATCGAGACGATCCTGCGGTGGGCCGGCCTCGCCAACGATTGGTACGTGGAAGAGGTCGAGTGCGGGTGCGTGACGGGCACCTTCGACTGCGTCTTCGCGATCCGGTCGGTGGAGAGCTGAGGGCCGGCGAATAGCCGGACCGTTCGTCCTCCCCGCTCGCCGGGGAGGTCGGCAGCGCCTCAGCGCTGCCGGGAGGGGTTGTTCCGTAAAGCACAACTGCGTTCTCTGCAAGCACTTTGCAATGGGGCGGTTGTTAAGTTCTGGATTAACTGGTACATAAGTGGACCGGGTTGCGATCGCCCTCCCTCCTTTCTGAGGGTCCTCCACCGCAAGGTGGAGGACCTTCTGTCTTTCTAGTCCCTGGCCTAGGTACAGTCCATTCATGGCCAGGTTCGCCATCGACGTCACCGCCTGCTGGCGCCCGCAGCGCGTCGGCATGCTCACGGTCGCCGTCGAGCTGACCAGGTCCCTGGTCGCCGCCCGCGGCGAAGACCAGTTCACCCTCCTCTGCAGCCGTGAACGCCCTCCGGCGCTCGCCGGCCTCGACTGCGAGGCGGTGCTCTCGCCCTACCGGCACGAGCTGGCGCTGAAAACGCGCTGGCTGCCGGCCGTCGAGGCGCAGCTCGATTGCGACGCCATCCTTTATCCGTACTGGCCGAGCCCACCAAAGCGGCGGCGCGACGCGCCTCCCGCGGTGGTTTTCGTCCACGATCTCGCTTTTAAGCTCAGGCCGGGTGAGGTTCCCTGGCAGCAGCGCCTCTACATGGGAGCCGTCCTCGGCCGCTCTCTACGCGATGCGGCCGCGGTCCTGGTGCCGTCAGAGGCGACGCGCCGCGACCTGCTTGCCTGCTATCCGATCACAGGGCTGAAGTCAAAGATCTCCGTGGTGCCGGAAGGCGTGTCGCCTGAGGTGCCGCCTGGACCACTGCCGACACGCCTCGAGCCGGGATTCATCCTCGCGGTGGGAACCATCGAGCCTCGCAAGAACTATTCGCGCCTACTCGCTGCGTACCGCCACCTCCGCCGTGAATCGGTGCCGCTGCTCATGGGCGACCGCCCTGGCGTGCCCGAGCTCGTGATCGCGGGGCGGCCGGGTTGGGCCTATGGCGACACCCTCACGCGGATCAAAGCGGAGCGGGGAGTCCGCTATCTCGGTCACGTCGACGACGCCACGCTCAGCGCGCTCTACCGTTCGGCAGCGATCCTGGCGTTCCCGAGCCTTTACGAGGGCTTCGGACTGCCGCTCCTGGAGGCGATGGCGCATGGGCTCCCGGCGGTGGTCGGCAACGCGGGTGCGCTGCCCGAGCTGGCCGGCGGCGCCGCGATCGTGGTCGACCCCGAGGACGTGTTGTCGATCGCGGCAGGCCTCGAGAGGTTCCTCTCCGACGCGTCGTTGCGAGAGCAGCTCGGCGCGGCCGGCAAGCAGAGGGCGGCGCAGTTCACGTGGGAGCGGGCTGCGTCAACGACACGCGACGTGCTGCGGCGGATCGCCGGTTCAGGAGCCACGGCGCCGGCTGGTCGTACGATCTCCTGAGTGTCCACTTCACGTAGCCGTGTGTCAGTGCTGGCGTTGCTGGCGGGTGGCACCCACGACTACCTGACGATGGCCCGGCCGCTGTTGCGCTCGCTAGAGGGCACCCAGCACTTCAGCATCGACGTGGCGACGGAGCCCGACCACCTCGCGCTGGAGGGGCGGCAGGTGCTTTTGGTCGCGAGCGATCACCATCTTCAATCCGGACAGGCGGAACTACTCACCGAATTCGTCCGCCGCGGTGGCGGCGTCGTAGTGCTTCACGGCACGCTTGCGAAGTGGGTTGAGAGCGGCGAGATGGGTGAGCTCGCCGGGTGGGCGCCGACCGGGCCCGCGCCGGTGACCGAGCTCGTGGTGCGCGCGGATCCTTCGCATACGTTGACGCAGCGTCTGGGGCCGGAGATGAAGTTCACGGATGAGCTGTACCTGTCCGAAGGGCCGCCGTCAGATGCGTCGGTGATGCTGCGCACCAGCTGGCATTTCACCGAGCAGGTGGTCGCTTACGAGCGAGTGGTCGGCGCCGGGCGCTTCGTGCATATCGGTCTCGGGCATCAGGCGTCGACATATGAGGACGCTTCTTTCCAGAAGCTGCTGCACCGCGTCCTGTTGTTCGCCGCGGGTAGGGAAGCGGCAGCGCCGGTGGGAGTGGGGCTGATCGGCTATGGCGCCATCGCTGCCGCGCACGCGACTGCCATCAGCGCCACGTCGGGACTTCGCCTCCGCGGGATCTGTGACTTGTCGTCCGAGCGCCGCGAGCTGGCGGCCCGTGAGTGGCAGGTGCCCACGCACTCGAGCGCGGAGGAGCTATTCGACGATTCAGACGTTGAGCTCGTAATCGTCGGCACTCCGCCAAGCGCGCACGCCGACACTGTGCTCGCCGCCCTGGCCGCGGGCAAGCATGTGGTCTGTGAGAAACCATTCGCGCTGCGTGTGCAGGAGGTCGATTGGATGATCGACTCAGCCGCGTCGCGAGATCGCATGCTCACCGTTTATCAGAGTCGGCGATGGGACCCCGACTACGTTGCGATGCGGGACGTCGTGCGATCGGGTCGGATAGGCGACCTGTTTTACATGGAGTCGTTCATCGGCGGTTACTCGCACCCGTGCGATTTCTGGCACAGCCATGAACCGGTGTCTGGCGGGACCATCTACGACTGGGGGTCCCACTACTTCGACTGGGTGCTGCAGCTTTTTCCTGAAGCGGTCAAGACGGTTTCGGCGGTCGGGCACAAGAGGGTGTGGCACGACGTGACGAACTCTGACCAGGTGCGCGTCGACCTCACGTTCGAGGGTGGCGCGCAGGCCACGTTCCTCCAGTCCGACATCGCCGCGGCGATGAAGCCGAAGTGGTATCTGCTCGGCACGCGCGGGGCGGTTGTCGGGGAATGGCGCGAGGAGACGGTGACCTCGCGAGGCCCCAGCGGCGACCTGGTCGAGGAGCGGCTGGCGCCCGCTGAGTCGCCGGCCCGGCTCAAGGTGATGCGGCCCGCTGATGACGGTGGCTCGCACGAAGAGGTGCTGGTGCTCGCGCGCCGCGATGAGAACGCGTTCTACCGCAACCTTGCCGACCATCTCGCGTGGGAGGAGCCGCTGGCGGTGCCGCCAGATGAGGCGAGGCGCACGGTGGCCGTGATGGAGGCGGCCTCGCACTCCATCGCGCGAGGTGGCCGGCAGGTCGAGGTCGACATATAGCCCCGCCGCGGCGCTTGGGCTGGGGCGTGCTGGGCGCTGCGGGGATTGCAGACAGCGACGTGATGCCCGCCATCAGCGCATCGAGCAATGGGCGGCTGGTGGCGGTTGCGAGTCGCGATCCTGAGCGGGCGCGCGCTATCGCCTCGCGACACTCGGTGCCTGTGGTCAGTCCCACCTACGAGGCGCTGCTGCAGGAGCCCGATGTCGACGCTGTCTACATTCCGCTGCACCACAGTGCGCATAAGAAGTGGGCGCTTCGCGCCGCCGCCGCCGGCAAGCATGTGTTGTGCGAGAAGCCGCTTGGGATGAATGCCGTGGAGGCGGAGGAAATGGGGGCGGGTGCTGAGAGGGCAGGCGTGCTGCTCATGGAGGCATTCATGTACCGGTTCCACCCGCGGCCTCGCGATTTTGTCGCCGGGCTGCGCGACGCGATGTACGTGAATGCGACGTTTGGGTTCACGCTCCAGGATCCGGCTAACTTTCGATTGAGGAGAGAGCTCGGTGGTGGGGCGCTGCTCGATGTGGGGTGCTACACGGTCAGCGTGGCGCGGTGGATCCTGGGGGAGCCGGTGGCGGTGGCGGCGTCGGCGCGGCGCTCCGATGGGCCGGACGGCGTTGATTTGACAGTTGGGGCCCTTTTGCGTTTTGCGGGTGGGACCACTGCCTCGGTGTGGGCGAGCTTTGAGGGGCCGGAGGAGCAGGAGCTGACGGTGGTGACGAAGGGTGGGCGGGAGCGGTTGGAAAGGCCGTTCAGCAGCATGCAGCCGAACCCATACCAGCTGATGGTGGAGTCGTTTGCGGCGAGCGTGCTGGGGGGGCAGCCGGTGGCGCTGCCAGTCAGCGATTCGGTGGCGAATATGAAGGTGCTGGATTGGATCGCGCGAGAGGCGACCATCTCATAAAGCAATATCTTTGCGCGAGTGCGATCACGTCGCGCGAGGTCCGCACGACGCGTGGTGCGGGTCCAACACAAGACCATGCAAAAAAAGGGCGGCGAGCGAAGCGAAGCCGGAACCAGATCGCGGCTTAAGCCGTCTTGGGCGCTTCCTCTCGAGTTTCCATCGCCGCCGGTTCGGGCGCCGTGTGCGCCTGGACCGCGGCGACCGGGACCAGCTGCCGGAACCTTCGCAGAGCACTGTCCCAATCCGCCAGCATCGCCGCCGCCCGCCCGCTGCCAGTGCGCCGCTCGTGCTCTTCCACCAGCTTGTGCAGCTCGTCTGCATCCTCCGCCGGCACTTCTCGCGCCACCACGCTGTCGGCGTTGAGCTGGCGCCACTCGGTCAGGTAGGCGACTCCGCCCGTCATGCCAGCGCCCGCATTCCAGCCCACCGGGCCAAGCGCCACCGCGACTCCGCCCGTCATGTACTCGCAGAAGTGGTCGCCCGCTCCTTCAACGACCGCCGTCGCGCCCGAGTTGCGCACGCAGAACCGCTCACCGACTCGGCCCGCGACGAACAGCCGGCCGCCCGTGGCGCCGTAGCCGATCGTGTTGCCGGCGAGGACTGGGTCCTCGCTCGCGTCGTCAGCGTGCGGCCTGATGGCGATGATGCCGCCACCCATTCCCTTGCCCACGTAGTCCTGGGCCTCGCCCTCGAGTGTGAGCTCCACGCCCTCGTCCAGAAAAGCGCCAAAGCTCTGGCCGGCGCTTCCCACATAGCACCGCTTCTCGCCCGGGCTGAAGGCCGCGCCGACTGTGCGGTTCGAGTTGTCGATGCGCCCGCTGACAGGTGCTGCCGCGGTGGGGTCGCCGTTGCGCGCCCACCCCCTGCGTCGCGGCAACGCCTCGTCCGAGGCACCGAGGATAAATGAGAGATCGAGCGTGGCGTCTGGGACGGCCTCGAGCAGCTCCGCACGGCCGACTACCTCATCGATCGATCGCGCGCCGACGCGTGCAAGGTGCTCCCGTGCCTCCTCGGCGATCAAGAACAGATAGTTGACGACGTGCTCCGGCCGGCCCTCGAACTTCGCTCGCAGGTCCTCGCGCTGCGTCGCGATTCCGGTGGGACAGGTGTTGAGGTGGCACTGCCGCGCCATGTCGCAGCCCAGCGCCACTAGAAGTCCGGTGCCGAATCCGAACTCCTCTGCGCCGAGCATGGCCGCGATCACGATGTCGCGTCCGTTGCGCAAGCCGCCGTCGGTGCGGAGGCTGACGCGTTCGCGCAGCCGGTTGCTCACCAGCACACGTTGCGTCTCCGCCAGGCCCAGCTCCCATGGCGCGCCTGCGTTCTTGATGGACGACAGCGGCGACGCTCCGGTACCCCCGTCGTGACCGGAGATGAGGATGTAGTCGGCACGGGCTTTTGCCACTCCGGCGGCGATCGTGCCTACGCCTGCCTCCGAGACCAGCTTCACGCCCACCCGCGCACGAGGGTTGACGGTCTTCAGGTCGTGGATCAGCTGCGCCAGATCCTCGATCGAATAGATGTCGTGATGCGGCGGCGGCGATATGAGCTGCATCCCCGGCTGCGCGTGACGCAGCCGCGCAATGAGGTTCGTCACCTTGATCCCAGGCAGCTGCCCGCCCTCGCCGGGCTTCGAGCCCTGCGCGATCTTGATCTCCAGCTCATCGGCGCGCTTCAAGTAGCGCGGCGTCACGCCGAAACGTGCTGACGCGACCTGCTTGACCCTGTTGTCACGACGGGCGCCATCGCTGTCGTCGTAGGTGATTGGGTCCTCGCCGCCCTCGCCCGAGTTCGAGCGAGCCCCGATCTGATTCATCGCAATCGCGAGCGCCTCATGCGCTTCAGGTGACAGCGCGCCGAGCGACATCGCGGTGCTGACGAAACGCTTGACTATCTCCGACGCGGGCTCGACATCCTCCAATGGAACGGGTGTGTTCGATTCATTGATGCGCAGAAGCTCCCTGAGCGATTGGGGATGGTCAGCGCTCGATAGGCGCCGCCACTCGCGGTATGCGTCCGGGTCTCGCGTCTGAGCCGCCTTCTGCGCCGCGCGCACTGCCAGTGGGTTGTAAGCATGGTGCTCTCCTGCCTTGCGGAATCGGACCCGGCCGTGATCGGGAAGTGCCTCCGAGATGGAAGCCACCCGTTGACGCGCAAGCTGCTCGATGTCTGCCAGGTCGGCGCCTCCAATGCGCGACGGCACCGCCGGGAAGCATCGCTCCATCACCTCAGCGCCGAGGCCCAGCGCCTCGATCACCTGCGCCCCCCGATAGCTGGCGACGCACGAGATGCCCATCTTCGCCATCACCTTGAGAAGACCAGCTTCCAACGCCTTGCGGTAACGAACCTCGCCTTCGTTGTCTGGCGCGCCCGGCTCCGCGGCGGCGCCGGCCGTGGCCAGGGCGAGGTAGGGGTGGACGGCAGTGGCGCCGATGGTGATGAGGCATGCGACATCGTGGACGTCGACGACGTCGCCGGCGATCGCCACCACATCCTTGGCCATGCGCTCGCCATGGAGCAGAAGGTGCTCGTGAATCGCGCCCACCGCAAGCGCCATCGGAATCGGCAGTCGCTGAGGCCCTGCGCGCCGGTCGCTCAGCGCGATGATCCCATCGACCTCATCAGCATCGCGGCACAGCCTGCTCAGCGCATCGCCGAGGGCCTCCTCCGGTGCGCACGTTGCATCGAGTACCGTCGCCTCTTCCAGCACGCGGGCCAACTCGCCCGCGCCAAGCACTGGCGACTCGAGCTCGAGCAGTCGCTTGGTGCCGGGCACC
>Ga0208356_1000193_pt1 | contig 19696 bp, 23 predicted proteins | sample NGESurshal072012_4_FD_184467 | JGI IMG/M metagenome (GOLD analysis project Ga0208356, IMG submission 184467) | Arctic peat soil microbial communities from Barrow, Alaska - NGEE Surface sample 53-1 shallow-072012 (SPAdes) | ecosystem: Environmental > Terrestrial > Soil > Wetlands > Peat ... | reverse complement strand
GGGGGGGGGGGTGCCACCGAGCACTGGACTCGCGAGTACCCCCAACCCCCGACCCCTCCCCGCAAGGGGCAGGGGGGCTGGCCAATCTATCCCAGGGCATCCGGTTTGGGCGTCCGGTTCCGGCTCGCAATCGGTCCGTTTCCACCATATCTGGCATAAATGTCAGGGGGCACACGCAATTGCTTGGCCATTTCCGCCCGATATGGTATCTCGCCAGCGCCGCTTTCGACCGCCACACAGGACCGACCGCACCTCCTCCAGCAGGCTGCGGCGGTGGAGATATTCGTCCATGAGCTCTTCCAGCGCCAAGACATCCGCCGCGCCCGACAAGTTCTTTACCGCCGGGCTCACCGAGGCCGACCCCGACATCGCTGCGGCGATCCGCGGCGAGCTCGGTCGGCAGCGTCATGAGATCGAACTGATCGCTTCGGAGAACATCGTCAGCCGCGCGGTGCTGGAAGCGCAGGGTTCGGTGCTGACCAACAAATATGCCGAGGGCTATCCGGGCAACCGCTATTACGGCGGCTGCGAATGGGTCGACGTGGTGGAAACGCTGGCGATCGATCGCGCCAGGAAACTGTTCGGCGCCGGCTTCGCCAATGTGCAGCCGAATTCCGGCAGCCAGATGAATCAGGCGGTGTTTCTGGCGCTGCTGCAGCCCGGCGACACTTTCCTGGGTCTCGATCTCGCCGCCGGCGGCCATCTCACCCATGGCGCGCCGGTCAACATCTCGGGCAAATGGTTCAAGGCGCAGCATTATACCGTGCGCCGCGACGACCAGATCATCGACATGGACGAGGTTGCGCGCCGGGCCGAAGAGGTAAAACCGAAGCTGATCATTGCCGGCGGGTCGGCCTATTCGCGCGGCTGGGACTTCAAGCGCTTTCGCGAGATCGCCGATCAGGTCGGCGCCTGGCTGATGGTCGACATGGCGCATTTCGCCGGCCTCGTCGCCGGCGGCGTGCATGCCTCGCCGGTGCCGCACGCCCATGTCACCACCACCACCACCCATAAATCGCTGCGTGGCCCGCGTGGCGGCCTCATTCTTTGCAATGATGAGGCGCTGGCCAGGAGGCTCAACTCGGCCGTTTTCCCCGGCTTGCAGGGCGGGCCCCTGATGCATGTGATCGCGGCCAAGGCGGTGGCGTTCGCCGAAGCGCTGCGGCCGGACTTCAAGATCTACGCGAAGAACGTCGTCGAAAACGCCAAGGCGCTGGCGGAAAGCCTGCGCGCCAACGGCCTCAATATCGTCTCCGGCGGCACCGACAACCATCTGATGCTGGTCGATCTCAGGCCCAAGGGGCTGAAGGGCAACGTGTCGGAAAAGGCCCTGGTGCGCGCGGCCATCACCTGCAACAAGAACGGCATTCCCTTCGATCCGGAAAAGCCGTTCGTCACCTCGGGCCTGCGGCTCGGCACGCCGGCGGCAACGACCCGCGGTTTCGGGGTTGCCGAATTCAGGCAGGTCGGCGGCCTGATCGCCGAGGTGCTTAATGCCATCGCGCAGTCGCAGGACGGTCAGGCGCCGCTGGTCGAGGCGTCGGTCAAGGAACGGGTCAAGGCGCTCACCGATCGCTTCCCGATCTATCAATAAGGCTGATCTGAATGCGCTGTCCCAGCTGCAACAGTCTCGATACGCAGGTGAAGGACTCGCGTCCTACGGAAGATTCCGCGGTGATCCGGCGGCGGCGGGTTTGCATCGCCTGCAACTTCCGTTTCACCACCTTCGAGCGGGTGCAGCTGCGCGAGCTCACCGTGATCAAGCGCAACGGCCGCCGGGTTCCGTTCGATCGCGACAAGCTGGTGCGCTCGCTGCAAATCTCCTTGCGCAAGCGGCCGGTCGATCCCGAGCGGGTCGAGAAGATGGTTTCGGCGATCGTGCGCGAGCTGGAAAGCGGTGGCGAGGCGGAGGTTTCGTCCGAGGCGATCGGCGAGATCGTGATGGAGCATCTGCGCCAGCTCGACGATGTCGCCTATGTCCGCTTCGCCTCGGTCTACCGCAACTTCCGCGAAGCCAAGGATTTCGAGACCGTGCTCGGCGAACTGTCCGGCGAAGAGGACACGCGGCTCGCCACGTTGCGCAAATGATCTTCCGCATTCTGGAAGACCAGTTCGCCCAGAAATCCCGGGAATTGAAGGCCGCCGACCAGCGCTTCATGCAACTCGCGCTGGCGCTCGGCCGGCGCGGGCAGGGCCGCACCTGGCCCAATCCCGCCGTCGGCGCCGTCGCGGTCAAGAAAGGCGTCATCGTCGGCCGCGGCTGGACCCAGCCGGGCGGCCGCCCGCACGCCGAGCCGGAGGCGCTGCAGCGCGCCGGCAACGCCGCCCGCGGCGCCACGCTCTATGTGACGCTCGAGCCGTGCTCGCATGTCGGCAAGTCGCCGCCCTGCGCCGACGCCATCATCGCCGCCGGGGTCGCCCGCGTGGTGTCGGCGATCGAAGACCCCAATCCCGAGGTGGCAGGACGGGGCCACGCCCGGCTTCGCGCCGCCGGCATCGCGGTCGATATTGGCCCTGGCGCGGCCGAGGCCGCGCATGATCATGCCGGACATTTCAGGCGTGTCCGCGACCGGCGTCCGCATCTGATCCTCAAGCTGGCGGTATCCAGCGACGATCGGATCGGCGCTGCCGGCCGCAAGCCGGTGGCGATTTCGGGCGAAGCCGCCCGAGCCCGGGTGCACCTGCTCCGCGCGCAATGCGACGCCGTCCTGGTCGGGATCGGCACCGTGCTCGCGGACGATCCGCTGTTGACCTGCCGACTGCCGGGCATGGCGGCGCGATCGCCGATTCGGGTGGTGCTGGATCGCACGCTGCGCCTGCCCGCTACCGCGCGCCTGGTTCATTCCGCGCGCGAAACGCCGCTGTGGGTCATGACGTCGGAACCCGCCGAAGTGCCCGCGGCCATGAGGCTCGGCGCGGCCGGTGCGCAGGTGATTGGCGTCCCCGCGGCGGGCTTGCCGCAGCCGGGGCTCGATTGGCCGGCCGTGTTGCGGGAGCTGGCCGGGCGGGGCGTCACGCGGCTATTGGTGGAAGGCGGCGCGCGGGTGGCGTCGTCCCTGGTCGGGGCAGGCCTTGTCGACGAAGTCTGGCTGCTGCGCGGGCCCGATGCGATCGGAGCCGACGGCGTCGCCGCGCTGGACGTAGTGCCGCTCACGACCATCACGCGGTCGCCCGCTTTCCGCGTTCGTGCTAGCGACAGGCTGGATAGGGATACACTGACGGTTTACGAGCGCGCCTGATGTTTACCGGCATAGTCACCGATATCGGCGAGATCACGGCTCTGACGCCGACGGCGCAAGGACAGCTGCACCGGCTGCGCATCGCCTGCCGCTACGACCGTGCCAGCATCGCCGACGGCGCTTCGATCGCCTGCAGCGGCGTGTGCCTCACCGTCGTTGCCTCCGGCGTGACCGAGGGCAGGACCTGGTTCGAGGTCGATGCCGCCGCCGAAACACTCGCCATGACCACGGCAAGACAGTGGCATGTCGGCACCCGGCTCAATCTCGAACGGGCGCTGAAAATCGGCGACGAACTCGGCGGTCATATCGTCGCCGGTCATGCCGACGGCATCGCCGCCATTGTCACGCGCGACGATCTGCCCGATATGGCGCGGTTCGAGCTGCGGACCACGCGCGAACTGGCGCGCTTCATCGCCGCCAAGGGTTCGGTGACGCTCGACGGTGTGTCGCTGACGGTAAATGCCGTGCACGATGTCCTGTTTTCGGTACTGATCATTCCGCATACGCTCAATGTCACGACGCTGGGCGGCTGGCGCGCCCCCGGCGGCGAGGTCAATCTCGAGGTCGACCTGATGGCGCGCTACGCCGCGCGATTGTCGGAAATGAAATAGGCGGCACCAACAAAGTGACGGAGGCGGGCTTGACCCGCGTATCCATCCTCTTAACAAGATGGATGGCCCGGATCAGGCCGCGGCAATGACGGCGGTTTTGGATGATCGAACATGGCTGACGCGCGGCGCGCACCCCTGAAAGACCAGACCGACCTGTCGGGAACGCGCGCGCTGATCGTGGAGGCGCGCTTTTATGACGATATCCAGGATGCGCTGCTGGAAGGCGTGGTGGCCGAGCTGCAAGCTGCCGGCGTCGGCCATGACGTGATCACGGTGCCCGGGGCGCTGGAAATTCCGGCGGCGATGGCAATTGCGCTCGATGCCGCCGAAACCAGCGGCAGACCCTACGACGCGGCGGTTGCGCTCGGCTGCGTCATCAGGGGCGATACCATCCATTTCGAGATTGTCTCGATGGAATCCTCCCGCGCCCTGATGGACCTCGCGGTGGCGAGAAAGGTTGCGCTCGGCAACGGCATCATCACCGTCAACACCGAGGCGCAGGCCTGGGCGCGGGCGCGCGCCAGCGAGCTCAACAAGGGCGGCGATGCCGCGCGCGCCGCGCTGGCGATGCTGCGGATCAAGCGCCGGCTGGCGCGGACCTGACCATGGCCGAACCCAGAAGCAGCCAGGACAAGAAGTCGGCAAAGGGCGCGGACAAAAAGGCCAACCGGCGCGGCGCGGCGCGGCTCGCGGCGGTGCAGGCGCTCTATCAAATGGACATCGGCGGCGCCGGCATCAACGATATCTTCGCCGAATTTGAAAGCCACTGGCTCGGCGGCGAGGTCGAGGGCGACAAATATCTGCCGGCCGAGGCGGCCTTCTTCCGCGACGTGGTGTCGGGCGTGGTGCGCGATCAGGGCAAGCTCGATCCCTTGATCGACGATGCGCTTTCGAAGGGCTGGCCGCTGAAGCGGATCGACGCCATCCTGCGCGCGGTGCTGCGCGCCGGCTCCTACGAACTGGAGCATCGCAAGGACGTGCCCGGCCGCGTCGTGGTGTCGGAATATGTCGACGTCGCGCACGCCTTTGTCGAAGCCGAAGAGACCGGCATGGTGAATGCGGTGCTCGATCAGATCGCGCGCCAGTTCCGCGCCGACGAGTTTGCACGTGGGTAGCGTCATGATGGCCGCCGGACAGCATCTCCCATCCCGCCGTCATCATCCGCGAAAGCGGATGATCCAGTACCCCGCGGCGTTCCCGCTCAAGCACCGGCAGCTCGGAATACTGGATCGCCCGGTCAAGCCGGGCGATGACGGCTGAACGATATGACGAGCGACAGCAAACCTGTCTCCGGCGAGGATTCGCTGATCGCACGCTATTTCCGGCCGCTGGCGACCGACCCGGGGGCGTTCGATCTCGACGACGATGCCGCGGTCCTGAGGGCGACCGGCGATGACGTCGTGGTGACGACGGACGCCATCGTCGAGGGCGTGCACTTTCTGCCGAGCGATCCTCCGGACGGCGTGGCGCGCAAGGCGCTGCGGGTCAATCTCAGCGACCTCGCGGCGAAGGGGGCGACGCCTGTCGGCTTCGTATTGACGCTGGCGTTGCGCGCTCCCGATGCTGCGTGGCTCGAACCGTTCGCCTCGGCGCTCGGCGAGGACGCCACCCGGTTCGGCTGCCCGCTGCTCGGCGGCGATACGGTCGCGACGCCGGGCCCGGTGATGATCTCGATCACGGCGTTCGGGCGCGTTGCCCCGGGCAAAATGGTCCATCGCAGCGGCGCCGGGCTCGGCGACCGCGTCGTGGTGACGGGCACGATCGGCGATGCCGCGCTGGGTCTCGATATTCTGAAAGGCGGCGCGGTGGCGGCGGCGCTCGCGAACGATGCCGCGGCGACGGCCATGCTGGCCGGGCGCTACCGGATCCCGCAGCCGCGCAACGCCTTGGCCGCCGCGATTCGCGATCACGCCGCGGCGGCGATGGACGTGTCAGACGGCCTCGCCGGTGATCTCGCCAAGCTTTGCGCGGCCTCCGGCGTATCCGCCGCGATCGATGCCGACAGCATTCCGCTATCCGCCCCGGCAGCCGCCTTGCTCGCGCGCGGCATCCTCGGCATCGACGCCATCGTTGCCGGCGGCGACGACTACGAGATTTTGTGCACGGTCCCGGAGAATCGGTTTGCAGCGTTCGCGCAAGCCGCGGGAGCCGCCGAAGTGGCCGTGACCACCATCGGCACGATCATCGCCGGGCCCGCAGTTCCAAGGTTCTTGGACGAGCAAGGCAACGAAATCGCGCTGCGGCGCGCGTCTTACAGCCATTTCTAGCAATTCTGCGAAAAGCGGTCGGCTCGACGCAAAAACCTGCCGAAATCGATGGTTTTTTGCACTCCGCAGCGTTGCGCCCGGGTTACGATTTTGGCATGGTCCCGCCGATTTGTGGGCCGCCCTTTTGGGCAGGGCAGGCCTCCTTTTTATGCGCCTGCCGCCTCCCGCGGTAACGGCGAGGGGCTACACCAGCATCTGAGGCAGATTCTATGACAGCAATATGGGCGATTGTGCTCTGCGGGGCGCTCTCCATCATCTACGCCATCTGGGCAACCGCATCGGTCATGAAAGCGGATGCCGGCAATCCGAGGATGCAGGAAATTGCAGCGGCCGTGCGCGAAGGCGCGCAGGCCTATCTGAAGCGCCAGTACACCACGATCGGGATGGTCGGCATCGTGATCTTCGTGCTGCTGGCCTACTTCCTCGGCACGCTGGTCGCGGTCGGCTTCCTGATCGGCGCGGTGCTGTCGGGGTCTGCGGGCTTCATCGGCATGAACGTGTCGGTTCGCGCCAATGTGCGCACGGCGCAGGCGGCCACGACGTCGCTGGCGGGCGGGCTTGAACTTGCCTTCAAGGCGGGAGCGATTACCGGCATGCTCGTGGCCGGTCTCGCGCTGCTCGGCGTCACCCTTTATTTCGCCTATCTCACCCATTTCCTGGGACTTGCACCGAACAGCCGCACCGTGGTCGATGCGATGGTCGCGCTCGGCTTCGGCGCGTCGCTGATCTCGATCTTCGCCCGTCTCGGTGGCGGCATCTTCACCAAGGGCGCCGACGTCGGCGGCGATCTCGTCGGCAAGGTCGAGGCCGGCATTCCCGAGGACGATCCGCGCAACCCGGCGACCATTGCCGACAACGTCGGCGACAATGTCGGCGACTGCGCCGGCATGGCGGCCGACCTGTTCGAGACCTATGCGGTGACCTCGGTTGCCACCATGATCCTGGCGGCGATCTTCTTTGCCAAGTCGCCGCTTCTGACCAACATGATGACGCTGCCGCTCGCGATCGGCGGCATCTGCATCATCACCTCGATCATCGGCACCTTCTTCGTCAAGCTCGGCGCCAGCCAATCGATCATGGGCGCGCTCTACAAGGGCCTGATCGCCACCGGCATCCTGTCGCTCATCGGTGTTGCCGCCGTGATCCACTGGCTGATTGGCTTCGGCAAGCTCGACGGCGTCGATTACACCGGCATGGCGCTGTTCGAATGCGGCGTCGTCGGCCTGATCGTCACCGGGCTGATCATCTGGATCACCGAATACTATACCGGCACCGACTATCGCCCGGTGAAATCGATCGCGGCATCCTCGGTCACCGGTCACGGCACCAACGTGATCCAGGGCCTCGCCATTTCGATGGAAGCGACCGCACTGCCGGCGCTCGTCATCATCGCCGGTATCCTCGTCACCTACAGCCTCGCCAACCTGTTTGGCATCGCGATCGCAACCACGACCATGCTGGCGCTGGCCGGCATGATCGTGGCGCTCGACGCGTTCGGCCCGGTGACCGACAATGCCGGCGGCATCGCCGAAATGGCCGGCCTGCCGAAGGAAGTCCGCAAGTCGACCGACGCGCTCGACGCCGTCGGCAACACCACCAAGGCGGTCACCAAGGGCTACGCGATCGGCTCGGCCGGTCTTGGCGCACTGGTGCTGTTTGCGGCCTACAATCAGGACCTCAAATTCTTCATCGCCGATGCCGCGAACCACCCGTATTTCACCGGCGTCAATCCGGACTTCTCGCTCAACAACCCCTATGTGGTGGTCGGCCTGCTGTTCGGCGGCCTCTTGCCCTATCTGTTCGGCGCGATGGGCTTGACCGCGGTCGGTCGCGCGGCCAGCGCGATCGTTGAAGAGGTGCGGCGCCAGTTCCGCGAAAAGCCCGGCATCATGCAGGGCACCGACAAGCCGGATTACGGCAAGGCGGTCGATCTTCTGACCAAGGCCGCGATCAAGGAAATGATCATCCCATCGCTGCTGCCGGTGCTGTCGCCGATCGTGGTGTATTTTCTCATCTACACAATTGCGGGCGGCGGGGCGGCCGGCAAGTCGGCGGCATTCTCGGCCGTCGGTGCCATGCTGCTCGGCGTGATCGTGACCGGCCTGTTCGTCGCGATCTCGATGACCTCGGGCGGCGGCGCCTGGGACAACGCCAAGAAATACATCGAAGACGGCCATTACGGTGGCAAGGGCTCCGACGCGCACAAAGCGGCAGTGACCGGCGATACCGTCGGCGATCCCTACAAGGATACGGCCGGTCCCGCCGTCAACCCGATGATCAAGATCACGAACATCGTGGCGCTGTTGCTGCTGGCGGTCCTGGCGCATTAAATGCTTCATCCTTCGAGACGCATCGCTTCGCGCTGCTCCTCAGGATGAGGGACCGAGACCCTCATGGTGAGGAGCCGCGCCTTGCGCGGCGTCTCGAACCACGAGGCCTCGTGAGAAGCGACAACGATTCGAGTGAACCAAAACGCCTTAGTTGAAGCTGAGCAGCTTGAACAGCGGCGTGAGGTAGCTCATCTCCTGGCCCGATGTCGGCGTGGTGCGGCTGATGAAGTCGAATATCTTGCCGTCCTGCAACCCGTAATTGGCGAGCCGCTTCACCTGGCGGTTCTTGTCGAAATAGATCGCGATCACCCGCTGATCGGTAATCTTCTGGTTCATGAAGGCGAGCTTGCGCTCGGCGCGCTGCGAAATGTAATAGAACACCTCGCCGTCGAGGGTCGCGACCGTGGATGGCGTTCCCATCACGATCAGCACCTGATCCTGGCTCGCCCCGATCGGAATTTGCTCCAGCGCTCCCTGCGGCAGGATGTAGCCCTTCTGGAATTGCTCGCCGGTGCAGCCGCCCAACGCCGCGCATAGCAGGGCGATGGCGGCGGCGGCGCGCAGGCCGCGCCAGCGTGCGACCGGGCCGCGCCGGAAGCGCGCGCGTGAGCATGTCGGACTCGTGACAGTCATCTTTGGAACTGGTCCCGTCCCCTTGCATCGGGCGAGGCGTTGACGTACCGGGCAGCACGCTGGATTGCAACATGCGCGGGGCCCAAGGGCCCGTGTCGGAACCCACAATGCTTTGGCCGTTCAATCACTTCAGGAAACCCCGGATGCGCCCGCGCGGCACCATCGAGGCCATCTATGGCATGATCGTGACGCAGGCGCGAGAGCCGTTGTTTTATCGGGACTTGGGGGTGCCGGACACGGTTGACGGCCGGTTTGACCTGCTGGTGTTGCATTTATGGATGCTATTGCGGCGGCTGCAGCCGGCGGCGGACGGAGCAAGCCTGTCGCAGGCGCTGTTCGACCATTTCTGCGACGATATGGACGCCAATTTGCGCGAAATGGGGGTCGGCGATCTGACCGTCCCGAAGCGGATGCAGGCCTTTGGGGAGGCCTTCTACGGCCGCGCGGCCGCCTACGATGTGGCGTTGGCGGCGGGCCTTGGGCCGCTGGCACAGGCGCTGGACAAGAATATATTAAGCGGCAAGGGCAGCGAAAAGGCGGGTCGGCTCGCCGTCTATGCCGCGGCGGCGATCGCGGTTCTGGACCGCAGCGACGAGGCAACGCTGTTGCGTGCCGCGTGGACATTTCCCTCGCCAACTCGATTGGGCGCCCAGCCATGAACAGGACCAGCAGCATGACCGGCAAGTCGCACCCATGGAGCGTGCGCGTTGTCGTGGCACAAATCCCGGATACCGGGTTGCACAGCGATTTCGAAGCGGGTCCCGCCGCACGCGCGGCGATGGCGGAGGTCGCGGGCTTGCGCGAGATCCTGTCGGCGAAGGCGTCGTTCGACGTCACGCCCGAACGTGGCGGGCGCGTCCATGTCGCGGGCCGGGTGCGGGCGCGGATCGGGCAAACCTGCGTGGTCTCGCTCGGTTCGATCGAGAACGATATCGACGAGCCGATCGATCTGATTTTCGCACCTCCCGAGCAAATTCCCGTGCTCTCCGACCTGGTCGACGAGGCGGCGGAGGGCGATGCGGAAATTCCGGACCCGCCGGAGCCGATCGAAAACGGGATCATCGATCTCGGCCGGGTGGCGACCGATGCGCTGTATCTCGCGATCGATCCCTATCCGCGCCGGCCGGACGCGGTTTTCGAGCCCCTGGTCGAGGTCACCGACCCGAGCGATCATCCCTTCGCCGCGCTCAAGGCGCTGCAGCTCGATGCACCACCGCGCGGCAGCGAGAAGCGCCCGAACAAGCCCAAAGGAGCGTGATGCGCCGGTGTTGCCTGTGGCCCACAACAAAAAGCTGCCGGCGTGATCGGTACTATTCGATTAAGTAGTTGAATTGCCGGTACTTAGCTCGGCGGGGCCGAATCCGCCGGGCGGCAATTCAGGTTGCAAAAGGCGGCGGTCAAGAGGTTGTGTCAAAGCGAGGACGCGGTATTGTCGCGGCCTGGCCGAAGCGCAGCGTGGCGCCTCGCCGATCGCTGCAATCCGTGGCGATTTGCAGTCCGCGGCCGAGCGATTCAAGACCGCACAAGATCAGGTTTCCGGGACGTTCATGCCGCAAAAAGTTCGAATCGCGCTTGACGCCATGGGTGGCGATGTCGGCGCATCGGTCGTCATTCCCGGCGCCGCGATTTCGCTGACGCGACACCCTGACGCCGAATTTCTGCTGTTCGGCGACCAGGGTCAGATCGAAGCGGAGCTCGCCAAACATCCGGCGATGAAGGCCGCCTCCCGCGTCATCCATACCAGCGTCGCCGTCAGCATGCACGACAAGCCGAGCCAGGCGTTGCGCCGCGGCCGCAAGACCTCCTCGATGTGGCTCGCCATCGACGCCGTCAAGAAGGGCGAGGCCGACGTCGCGGTATCCGCCGGCAACACCGGCGCGCTCGCGGCCATGGCGCGGTTCTGCCTGCGCATGCTGCCGGGGATCGACAGGCCGGCGCTCGCGGCGATATGGCCCACTGCCCGGGGCGATTCGGTGGTGCTCGACCTCGGCGCCACCATCGGCGGAGACGCGCATCATCTGGTCGCGCTGGCGGTAATGGGCAGCGCGATGGCGAGCGTGCTGTTCAATCTGGAGCGGCCCACGGTCGGCCTGCTCAATATCGGCGTCGAGGAAATCAAGGGCCGCGAGGAAATTCGCGAAGCCGCGGAGTTGCTGCGCGCGATGAACCTTCCGCAGCTCGAATATATCGGTTTTGTCGAGGGCGACGGCATCGGCAAGGGGGCTGCCGACGTCATCGTCGCCGAAGGTTTCAGCGGCAATATCGCGCTGAAGGCGGCCGAGGGCACCGCGCGACAGATCACCGAATTCCTGCGCAGTGCGATGTCGCGCACCTGGCGCGCGCGGATCGGCTATCTGTTTGCCCGAAACGCCTTCAAGGCACTGCGCGACAAGCTCGATCCAAGCAAATCCAACGGCAGCGTGGTGCTCGGGCTGAACGGCATCGTCGTGAAAAGCCACGGCGGCACCGACGCCGAGGGCTTTGCCTATGCGGTCGATGTTGGCTATGAGATGGTCCACTACGATCTCCTGACCAAGATCAATCAGATGCTCAATCGCAACGGCAGCGCGCTCGCGCCCGCGCAGGAGGCTGTATCTTGACTGCAATTCGTTCGGTCGTGCTCGGCTGCGGCTGCTATTTGCCGCAGCGGATCCTGACCAATGCCGATCTCGCGGCGCGGATCGATACCTCGGACCAGTGGATCGTGCAGCGCACCGGCATCCGGCAGCGCCACATCGCGGCCGAGGGCGAATTCACCTCGCATCTGGCGATCCACGCCGCACGGGCCGCGCTGGCCCATGCCGGGGTCGACGCGCAGTCGATCGACCTGATCGTGCTGGCGACCTCGACGCCGGACAATACCTTTCCCGCAACCGCGGTCGCGGTGCAGAACGGGCTCGGCATCAATCATGGCGCCGCCTTCGATCTGCAGGCGGTCTGCTCCGGCTTCATTTTCGCGCTCGCCAGCGCCGACAATTTCCTGCGCTGCGGCGCGTTCAAGCGGGCGCTGGTGATCGGCGCCGAGACCTTCTCGCGTATCCTGGACTGGAACGACCGCGGCACCTGCGTGCTGTTCGGCGACGGCGCCGGCGCCGTCGTGCTGGACGCCGAGCCGCAGCCCGGAAAGCCTACCGACCGCGGCATCCTGACCACGCATCTGCGCTCGGACGGCCGGCACAAGGCCAAGCTGTATGTCGACGGCGGTCCTTCCTCGACGCAGACGGTCGGCCATCTCAGGATGGAGGGCCGCGAAGTGTTCAAGCACGCGGTCGGCATGATCACCGACGTGATCGTGGATGCGTTCAAGGCCACCGGCACCACCGCCGAGGATATCGACTGGTTCATCCCGCATCAGGCCAACAAGCGAATTATCGATGCTTCAGCGCACAAGTTGCATATTGCACCGCAGAAAGTGGTGCTGACCGTTGATCTGCATGGCAACACGTCGGCGGCGTCGATCCCGCTCGCGCTGTCGGTCGCCGTGGCGGACGGACGGGTGAAGAAGGGCGATCTTGTGCTGCTGGAGGCGATGGGCGGCGGCTTCACCTGGGGTTCGGCGCTGCTGCGCTGGTAGGGACAGGGTTAGAAAGTCCGGATAGATTGCACACTTCTTTCATGCTATGGCAGCTAACAGCGCTGTTGACCATTGCGCGTTAACCTCTTAATTTCAGATACGAATTGTTCGCCGTGAGTGGGGCAGGCGATGACCGGAACCGGGAAGACAGTGACACGCGTCGATCTGTGCGAAGCGGTCTACCAGAAGGTAGGCCTGTCGCGTACGGAATCATCAGCTTTCGTCGAACTGGTGTTGAAGGAGATCACCGATTGCCTCGAGAAGGGCGAGACGGTGAAATTGTCGTCGTTCGGATCGTTCATGGTGCGCAAGAAGGGACAGCGCATCGGACGTAATCCGAAGACCGGCACCGAAGTGCCGATTTCGCCGCGGCGTGTGATGGTGTTCAAACCCTCGGCGATCTTGAAGCAGCGGATCAATGGCATCAGCAACGGCGCCGACAAGGCCGACTGAGCAGCCTTCAACCGGTGATTGAAGAGGAGCGGGCATTTGGACAAGGCGCCGGATGCGTTCCGAACCATCAGCGAGGTCGCTGACGACCTCGATATCCCCCAGCACGTGCTACGGTTCTGGGAGACGCGGTTCGCCCAGATCAAGCCGATGAAGCGAAGCGGCGGCCGGCGCTATTATCGCCCGGACGACGTCGACCTGCTTCGCGGCATCCGCCGCCTGCTGTACGGCGAAGGCTACACCATTCGCGGCGTGCAGCGCATTCTCAAGGAACACGGCATCAAGTCGGTGCAGCGGTTGGCGGATTCCTCCGTGGCCGCCTCGTTCGGCGCCATCGAGGAGGCGATCGGGCGCAGCATCCTGGATGACGACGTCGACGCCGGCGCCGGCGTCGACGTCGATGACGATGATTACGAGGAGACCCGCCAGGGCGCGCGTTCCCGGACTGCCGAAGCCGACGAGGACGCGCTGCAGCAGGCTCTGGACGACGGCCCGATCGCCGGCGTCGCCGACTTCGCGCTCGATCTCGAGCGGCTGGAGGGCGTGCTGCAGAACCTGATCGCGTGCCGGCGATTGCTCGACCAGGCGCTCAAGGAAGGCGAGCGGTAGGCTGTTTTGACGCGTTTTCTCCCGGCACCCACCGCCGTCATCGCCCGGCTTGACCGGGCGACCCAGTAGTCCCGGGCGTCAACGATTGACGGAGAAGCCACGGCGTACTGGTTCCCCCGCTTTCGCGGGGGATGACAGATTGTGCCAACGCGGCACCCACCGCCGTCATCGCCCATCCCCGCCCCGATGCGATCGCCCTTCTTGCGCCCAGCCCTGATCGAAGCTAAGGGAACGGCATCGGAGCGTGGCGCAGCCCGGTTAGCGCACTAGTCTGGGAGACTAGGGGTCGGAGGTTCAAATCCTCTCGCTCCGACCAAAATTCTAAAGCAAATACATTACGGTACCGCGTTGCGGTGATAAATCGCGTCATCCAAATTCAAGGCGGGGGTGCACTGGGGGTGCAAGCGATCCAGACTATTGCGACAGTTGTAATAGCCCTCCTCGCCGCATCGATTGCCTCCGGGCAGTGGTGGACGGCCCGGCAGAAGCTGGTGCTGGACCTATTTGAAAAGCGCTTTCAGGTCTTCATGGACTTGCGCACGCTCGCGAGTGAGGCCCTTCAACTGGGCAAGGTCACTAACCCTGCGTCTATAAATGAGGTGCTGGCTCGTTCTCAATTCCTGTTCGATAGCGACATCAACACCCCGCTCAAGGAAATACACAACCTACTTGGCGAGCTGGAAATGGGCCGTTCGGTGGGTCCTGAGGTTGCGCGAAAGTTCGAGCAGATGCTGCCGTTGTTTCAATCCTATTTAGGGATGCACCAAAAATTGCCTGCGCTTAGGGTTTTGCGATCTCGCCGCGCCCCATAGCCAATAGCATCAGTTCGCGGGGGATAATCTCACCGAACCAATTATGCCCCAACCGTGACTGCGGTAGCTTGCAAGTTCATGCCATCTGAGCACACGCTTATTTTTATATCGTCGATCCTCGAACTGCTGGTTCTGCTGTTCGTCGCCTACGAGGTGATAGTGGGCGAGATGCGCCATCGGCGCGCAGCAGTCGTGAACCAACAGGGAAAGAAACCTGCCCAGCTTCCTGCAGGAGGGGGGCTCAGATCAATCAGCCTGAGGTTAGGTCTTTTTATAGTTCTTGTTTCAATGGCGATCTGGCTAGTTATCTACGTTACCTACGGCAACGGCTCTTTTTTGGTTTTCAATGAGAGGGAGCCAAACACAGGTCCGATCGTATGGAATTTTGAACAGACTGCTCGCGGCGCGGGCTATTTCCTAACCACACAAAAAATAGCAGGGCAGCCCGAAATCCGGGTCATTTCATTTGGAGCGAGGGGGAAAAACCGTCTGGATAAGCCCATCTCGAAATTCAGCGGCTATCTTCGTTCTGAACAAACGAACGTAACCATCCCCATCTACATTCTTGCTCAAGAGCCCGATCAGACCAAGGCTATAGCTTGCTTTCCTCACCCTTGGATACCAACTCTGGCCGAGGAAACTTACGGAATACCCCCCTTCGCTGAGTTTGAGATCAGTACGTCCGAGAAGCCGTTCATTGAAACGGGAAAAGATGGCGTCCCGCTATCTCAGTTCATTCGGGATTTTGTGCCGTTTACAGTTGTTCTCGAATACGATGGTACAAAATATGAGCGTCGATTTACGCTAGAGGAAGTCAAAAATCAGGCGGCCATGCTTGAACGGGCCTCCGACCCTTTGAGCACTCCACACGTTACATGAAGGCCGAATGCAAAGGCCGTGGCTCCTATGCCGCTGCAAACGCTTTTGCCGCCTGATCCTCCTAAGGATGCGCCCGGAATTGCCAGTCCAATTTCTCCTGAAAACGCGCCGAAGCTGCATTGATCAAAAGGAACCAGCGCGCGCCTTCCTACCTCAGAACATCGGCAGCCGGTCGCCCGCACACTCAGCTTGAAATTTCGATCGCGTTTCGCGGCGTGCATCGCGCCCTTAATGTACCGACGCTCTCTAACAAAATATCCGATGTAGCGAGCGATGGCATAGCCGAGCGCACCGAGCGCCAGCGGGGAGTACCATCGGAACCCTCCCCAACGTTCCAGCGGAAACAGGGCCGGTATCGGGACATTCAATTGCCGCTGCCGCTGCGGCTGGTGTGAGCTGGTGACTTATTGACGGTGCCGTCAACAGGTTGATGACAATAGGGGTGGCGGGTCCCCTATTTGTCAGCGGGCCGAAGCAAAAAAAGGAGGGTGCCCCCTTTCTTTTCGTTGGTCTTAGGTTGCATCGCCGAGGCGACGACGAGCCATGAAGCTGCAATTTTCTCTTACCGGGGCTTCTTATGTTTATGTACAACAGCAGGGTGATGGGCTCGCTGTGGTGGTTGACTGACAGATGCGGGTGCGCTTGCTTTCATTGCATCCTCACCCATTGCCATTGCCGGGCTTGAAAGCAGGATCATTGCTATCGTTATGGAAATGATTTTCATTGCTGAACTCCCTCCTGTTATTTAGCAATATTGCCAAATTGGTTATGCAATCGCAACCGGGGTCGGCTTCCGGCCCCTGGGGCTCGCGCCATCAGTCTGAGGTTGCATCGCCGCGACCATGCCGACTCGACTTTCCGCCGACCCGACCTAGATCGGCGGCATGCCCATATCGAAATTCGAGCCCTGCATCCCGACACGGGGGACGAAGGTCCCAGCCGGTCCCGACTGGCTGCACGAGATAAAACTCGACGGCTATCGGCTGATCGTGCAGCGCGACGGCGACCGCGTGCGGCTGTTCACTCGCAACGGCTATGACTGGAGCCACCGATATCCTTGGATCGTCGAAAGCGCCCTGAGGAACCGGACCAAGCGGTTCGTGATCGACGGCGAGGCAGTGATCCTCGGCGTCGATGGCATCTCGGACTTCGCGGCGCTGTACAGCCGCAAGTGTGACGAGGAGGTCCAGTTCTACGCCTTCGATATGTTGTCCGGGAGAGGGCGATGATATGCGGGGACTGCCGCTCTCCATGCGCAAGACGAAACTCGCGCGGCTGTTGCAACCTTTGGCGCTGCGCGATGTGACGTAAGCGCGGGTTCCTTTACCGCTTACAGAGGTTCGTGAAGACCCTGCCGCTCGGCATCTTGAGTTGTCCTGTCTTCATGCAACTCGCCATGTCCGCGAAACACGCGCCTCTAGTTGCACCCATATTTACGCACGTTTCGGCTACACCGGAACAACTGCGCGTGCACGCATCTTTCTTGGCATGTGCATAGGCTGAGGTCAAAAGTGCGGTGAGAGTAAGAAAGCCAAATACGAGTGCTCTTTTCATGTCATTCCTCCCCTTTGAAATTTTTGACGGGACCTAACTTACACTCGTCCTTGGTACGGCACAACGCGCCTGACGACCTCTACAATAATCGGGGTCAGAGGCCGGATTTCAATTTGAGCGGTTAGGCTGGCCCTAGATCGGCCCGGACCTGTTCCGCTGCCTGCAACATGGGCCTCGAAGGCTTGGTATCGAAGCGACGCGATCGGCCGTATCGAGCCGGACGATCGCCGCACTGGATCAAGGTCAAGAACCCAGCCAGCCCTGCGATGACACGGGCGAAGGAAGTCGACTGGTCGTGAAATAGGACATTTTATCCGGTTTAGAGTTGCTCTCGCGAGGAGAAGCCAAATGGACCCATACGATGCTCTCAGCGCCATCCAAACGCTGGCGCGGGTCGCACTCGAAAGCGACGATGAGGAGTTGTCGGCCGAGGCACTGGCCGATCTGCAGCGACGCACCCTCAACGGCATCGTGGTGGTGACCGAGAAGGCGCTCGCCAAGGCACCGGGAGCGAACATCGTACCAATGAACTAGACCAACCGCGACAGGACGATGCTTTGCATATTCGGGGCGCTCGGCCCTTGTCGCTAGGAACGGCTGTTCGGCCAGCAAGTTCTACCCCTTGGCAAGAGGAGACCAACATGCAGCGCATCGGTATTGGCCAAGCCATTGTTCTGGCGGTTCTTGTAGCCCTGCTGATCGGCACGGGCATTGGGGCAATATCAATGTGGAAGGTCAGCAGTGACGTAGAGATGAGCACGCACGGCTGGATTGCCCTCGGCCTCGGGACGTTCTTCTCCCTGATAATTGGCTGCGGCCTAATGGCGCTTACGTTCTACAGCAGCCGCTACGGCTACGACGAAGCCGTAGACGAATTCAGGGATAATCGACGACAAGCAAATTCGACAGGACGCGAAAAATCAAGCCTCGGCTTTCGCGGAGGCTCTGAGACAGCCGAGGGTACATCCGTTCCAAGCGCTTTGGCCGAGATAAAAGCGGCGGACCCTGAACGGCATCGTGATGGTGACTGAGAAGGCGTTGGTGAAGGCACCGCAGAGGCAATCATGAACTGGACCGACCGCGACAAGATGATGCTCTGCATATTCGGCGCGCTCTGCTTGGCAATCGTGATCCTTGCCGCCGTGCTCAAATGGTGGCGGGTCATTTGATCAGTCACGGCAATGATGCGAGCGAAGGAAGTCGAATGGTCGGACACGGCCAAAAGACGACGAAAAACGCAAGGAATTGGTCGAAGAGATTGCGCCATTGCCTTCCGAACGAGGCTTCGGAACGGAGGAAGCAAAGCGCTTCGATCTCTTGATGTTCGCGTTGCAGCTCGCGCTGCTGAAGGGATCAAAGCGGTTTGACACCCTGCGAAAGCAGCTTCTTGAAATCGCTTCCGCGCTGGAAGACCAGATGGGTATTCCGGCGATTGCGTATCAAGCGGTGCTGATCGAGGAAATTCAGACGGAGCTGTGGTGGGAAGGCGTCACCGTCCCGCTGCTCGAATTGGTCCGTCTGCGCTTGCGCGATCTGGTCCAGCATATTGAAAAGTCGAGAAAGGCTGTGGTCTATTCGAATTTTGCCGACGAGATCGGCGACGGCGTCGAACATGAACTGCCGCGGGTCGGCGAGGCCGACTTTGCGCGCTTCAAGCAGAAAGCCCGGCATTTCCTGAAAACGCACGAAGATCACATCGTGCTTTACAAGTTGCGGCAGGGCAAACCGCTCACGCCAACGGACCTGAGCGGACTCGAAAAGATGCTGTTGGAAGCCGGCGTCGGCGAGGCTGATGATATCGAGCGTGCCCGCAAGACGAGCCACGGCTTTGGCCGCTTCGTCCGCTCGATGGTTGGGCTGGACCGCGCTGCTGTCCGCGAAGCTTTCGGTGAATTCCTGGCGGAGGGCATCGCGACGGCGACGCAGATTGAATTCATCAATATGGTCATCGAGCACCTGACCGATCAGGGTGTGATGGATCCAGCCTTGCTGTACGAGGCGCCCTTCACCGATTTAGCGCCGACCGGACCTGAAAAGCTGTTTGACGAGGAAAAGGTGACGCGACTGTTTACGAAAATCCAAGCCATCAACGACAGCGCGGTGGCTTGAGTGGTGGCTTAATTGCACTCCCTACGGACCGCCCCTCTCGCGCCATCGATTGGCGGCCGGGTTGACTTTGAATGGGCAGCCCGGCCATCAATGCACTGACTGCGTCACCGTTTAGTGGGCCGCCGCAATAGCCAGGGCGGCGATGGCAACGATGGGCGCCTCGACGATGACCATGCCGATCGCCAACAACCAGATTTCGCGCTTTGTCTGTTCATCCATGTATTGCCAACGCCCAAATCGAAGGATCGATCCCGCCAGCCAATGAAACGGCCCCAGCTCGGGGGAAGCTGAGGCCGCTATTCAGCAGATGCCACTGGGGGGCAGGTGGGCATCCGGTGAGTTACCAAGTTACGCCGGCCGAATTCGTTCCAAGGGACCTCTTCGTAACATAGCAGTTGACCTGTTACAGCCGAGGCACATGCCAACGCTGGTCGCTGTGTTTCGAATGGAGTGCCAATGCCTGCGCATTTCCAGCAGGCGAGCCCGGCAATACGAGCGATAGATCAGCGTCGGTGCCGCGGGTGGTGAGTTCACGCTGTGACAAATTATACCAACGGCCACAATCTCTGACTCGTCATGCCCGCACTTGTTGCGGGCATCCACGTCTTCAAAGCCGTTCCACATCAAAA
>Ga0208356_1000187_pt1 | contig 20199 bp, 18 predicted proteins | sample NGESurshal072012_4_FD_184467 | JGI IMG/M metagenome (GOLD analysis project Ga0208356, IMG submission 184467) | Arctic peat soil microbial communities from Barrow, Alaska - NGEE Surface sample 53-1 shallow-072012 (SPAdes) | ecosystem: Environmental > Terrestrial > Soil > Wetlands > Peat ... | reverse complement strand
GGTACGTGGAGTTGGCCCAGAAGGCCCGGAGCTGGTTCGATGGCCGCAATCCTGCCGGCGCCGTGATTTTTGACCGAGCTGCCGGTCGCGTCGCCGACGGGCTCGACGATGGCCGCCTGAACGATCGTTCAGGGGCTGAGGCGAACATCTCGGCGGGCCTTGCGCTATTGGACGATCCGGTGGCACTTTCCAGGGCTAAAAGCTGGTCGCGAGTCTGGTAGCCGGCGCCCACCCAACACTTGAATGTCCTGCAGCCCACCGCACCGCGACAGGTGCCAAAGGTCCCTATTTGCGCAGGTCGTTTGGAGCTAGCTTAGATTAGATCGCGGTTCATTCTGTAAGGATGGATAGACGTGTGGCACAGGATCAGTCGATCGAGGTGCTGTCGCCCGACGAATGCTTTCTTCTGCTTAGATCTCGCGACCTCGGCCGGATCGTGTTCAGCATCGAAGGCCAGCCCGAGGTCTTTCCGATCAACTACGCGATGGAGGGCCAGATCGTGGTGTTCCGGACCGCTCCGGGTACCAAGCTCGACCATGTCCCAAAGGCCAGGCTCGCCTTCGAAGTGGACGACTGGGACCCCAAGCTGCGCATAGGCTGGAGCGTCGTGGTCAAGGGCCTCGCCGAAGAGGTCACCCGAAATCTGGGGCGCACCGCGGATCATATTCGAATCGCGCCAGTGCATCCGGTTGCGCCCGGCGAGCGCTGGCACTGGCTGGCCATCCAGCCCTCGGAGGTGTCGGGTCGGCGCTTCCAGGTGCGGGCGGGATCGCAACGCCGCGCTCGGGACTGGCGTCGCCCTCCTCCTGGCGACTACATGCGACCCTGAGGTCCATGGATGGATCTGATGGGCTTGAAGCGCTGGTAATGAGATAGGCGGCTCTGCGCTTTAGAGCTCTTCGGCGACGAGCTCTGGGTGCACGTTGACTGCGGCCTGTAGGCGTCGCCTGCACAGTAGGTAAGGCGTGGGCTCCAAAAACGCAGATGACGTGCGCGGCCTGCACGCTCCCCCCAGGCCATGGCGACCGGCAGCGGTCGGCCGTGCTGCAGGGCCGCCATCAGGGTGGCGCCGTACGCTGGCACCTCCCAGGTCGGCGTGGACCAAGAAACGTTGACCGACTGGTTAAACTATGGTCAATGCTCACGACGGCTCCTTTGGCCGCGCCTGCCGGCGCTCCGAACCGCAAGGTCGACCTGGTCCGGACTGCCTACCGCCTGTTCAGTGAAAAGGGCGTCCACCGCGTGCCGCTGGACGAGATCGCGTCCGCGGCGGGCCTCAGCAAGGGCCTGGTGATCTACTACTTCAAGACCAAGGAGAACCTGGTCCTGGAGACTATGCGGTGGGCGCTCGACACCACCGCCGAACGGGTCCGGCAGGCGATGGCGAAGGCCACCACGCCGCATGGGAAAGTGCTGGCGATGATCGAGGGGATCTGGTCCGGAGCCGAGACCAACCGCCGCTTTTACCTTCTCTATCTCGATCTCGCCGGCCATGCGGCCAGGGTCCAGCACTTCACGAAGCTCAGCGCCACGTTCCATTCGGTCGTCAACGCGCTCTACGCCGAGGTGATCGCCCAGGGCGTCGCGGAGGGGGCCTTCGCGGCCGAGGATCCCGAGGAAGGGGCGGTGGCGTTGCGGGCGATTATCGACGGGCTTTTCTTGCAGTGGCTGCAGGAGGCCGACTGGGAACGGCTCCACCCCTGGTACCGCGACACTTGCAAGCGCGCCGCCGTCGCTTACCTGGCTCGGACGCCCGGTTCCCCGGCGGCGTAAGGCCTTCCCTGAGGCCCAGCCAATGGCGGCGCCCCACCACTTGACTTGACTGACTGGTCAGTCTAAGATCTGGGTGGCGGCGCGGCGCCACAGCCGGCAAGCGTCAATGAGGAGCGCTGTCCATGGCGGTCGAGGTCCGACCCGGGTTCGAGGCGATCCTCGAGCAATGCTCAGAGCTGGCGGAGGACGTCACCTACCCGAGCGTCAAGCGCTGGCACGAGAACCACCCGGGCGGACATGTCGTTGGCCACTTCCAGGTCTACTTCCCGGAGGAGCTCATTCACGCGGCCGGGATGCTGCCGGTCACGCTGATGGGCGCGGGCTCCCGGCTCGAAGCAAAGCAGGCCGACTCTCACATCGGTTCATTTATCTGCTCGATCTGCCGCACCTCGCTCGAACTCGGCTTCAGCGGCCGCGTCGGCTTCATGGACGCCTTCTACACGACCCCGATTTGCGATGTGGCGCGCAACCTCGCCGGCATCTGGGGACGCAACTTCAAGGGGATGACAGCGGAGATCCTCTACCTGCCCCAGAACGCAAACGGCAAGGGTGCCGTGACATATCTACGCGACGAATACGGCCGCGTCCTCGCCGAGTTGGAACGGATATCCGGCCGGCCCATCGAGAAGGCCGACCTCCGTCGCAGCATCGGCGTCTACAACGAGAACCGGCGTCTGCTCCGAGACCTCTACCGGATCAAGCGGGAGACGCCCTGGCTGCTCGCCACCACCGAGGCCTACGTCCTTGCCAAGGCCGGCACCGTAATGCCGCGGGAGGAGCACAACGAGATCCTCCGCTCGGCGCTGGCCGAGATCCCGAACCGGACCGGCCGCCGCCAGGACCGGGTCCGGGTGGTATTCGAAGGCGGCTTCTGCGAGCAGCCCCCTCTGGACATGCTGCAGCTGATCGAGGAGGCCTGCTACATCGTTGACGACGACCTCCTGCTCGGGATGCGCTGGATCGACCAGGACGTCCCAGAGACCGGCGACCCCCTGTTTGCGCTCGCGGAGAGCTACATCGAGCGGTCTACCTACAGCCCAGTGCAGCACGACGACCGCAAGCCCAAGGAAGAGATGCTCCTCCGCCGCGTCGAGGAGTCCGGTGCCGCCGCCGTGATCCTCGCCGCGGCAAAGATGTGCGAACCCGGCCTGGACGAGCAAGTCGCCTACCAAAAGACCCTCGAGGCAAAGCAGATCCCGTTCCTGCTTCTCGACTTCGAAGAGAAGATGACGGCTTTCGAGCGGATGCGGATGGAGGTCGAGACCTTCGTGGAATCGATCCTCTTCGACTAGGAAAGGAAAATGATAGAAACCAAAATTTCGCTTACACGGACTCCCTCGGCGCAGCCGGAACGCGACCTGGTCGGCCGCGGCCGGCGCGACGGCAATCGCCTGTTCAAGGAGTGGTACACAGAGCTCGACGCGGCCGCCGAATCCGGCGATCCGTCTGCCTACGTGTTCGTGATGGGCTCGACGGCTGAGGTCCTCAAGGCCTTCGACTTGAACCTTGTCTTCCCCGAGATCAACTCGCTCCAGATGGCCGTCCGCAAGGTGTCCCTCGACTACCTCAACAAGGCCGAGGACTATGGCTACTCGACCGACGTCTGCGGCTACGTCAAGGCCGACGTGGGCATGCACCTCGACGGCCGCAAGCACCCGAACGGCCGGATCCCAAAGCCGTCGATCGTGGTCGCGACCAACATGTGCAACACCTACGTGAAGTGGGTCGAGATCTGGCAGCGGATGTACGGCTGCAAGGTCTTCGTCCTCGACATCCCCGGCCAGCGGGGTATCGGCTGGAGCAGCGAGCCCGGCAGCGAACAGTTCGAGAACGACCGGCGCTACGTGCAGAGCCAGTTGGAAGAGTTGATCGAGGCCTGCGTGGCGGTAACTGGAAAGCCGTTCAAGATCGAACGCCTGCAGGAGAACCTCGCCCACGTCAACCGCATGGCGGCCGACTGGAGCGCCGTGCTCAAGCTCAACCAGAACATCCCGGCGCCCTTCAACGCTATGGCCGACGGCCTCGCGTACATGGGGGTGCTGAGTGCCTACCGGGGCACCGAGACCGGGGCTCGCTATATGGCCGAGCTGCGCCAGGAGATGGAGTACAAGGTCCAGAACGGGATCGGCACCATCACGGAGGAGCGCTTCCGCCTCCACGGCGTCGGCCCCGCCTGCTACGCGTATTTCCGGCGCTTCCTGGAGCTGTTCCAGGAGTGGGGCGCCGTCTACGTGAACTCGGAATACCTCGCCTACGCCGGTGGCGGGCTCGACCAGGGCATCGAGTTCAATGTCGAGCGGCCGCTGGAGAGCCTCGCCGAGCAGTTGCTGATCACCGGCCGGCGCTCGATGTCGAACATGTTCTTCAGCCAGGACCAGCTCGCCGACGCCGTCCGCGACTGGAAGTGCGACGGCATCGTCTATCACTCCGTCAAGAGCTGCCGGACCGTCAGCACGGGGATGGCGGACAGTCGGGAGTACCTGACCAAGACCAAGGATGTCCCGTCGCTCTTCGTCGAATCCGACCTGGTCGACCCGCGCCTGTGGTCGGAGGCCCAGTTCAAGAACCGGATCGACGCCTTCTTCGAGGCGCTCGGAGCCCGTAAAGCGGCCGCACTAAATCCCCACGAACTCGGAGGCTTCGCCGTGAGTTCGCGGGGGCCCCAGCAAGTGGCGGCCAAGAGGTGAACCAAATGCTAGTAGGAGGAGTTGACGTCGGCTCTACCCAGACCAAGGCGGTCATCATGGACGGCCAGCGCCGTGTGCTCGGCCGGTCGCTGATCGACACCGGGGGCATCATCACCGCCGCCGCCGAGAACGCGTTCCAGCTCGCGGTCGCGGACGCCGGCGTCGAACGCTCGGACGTGGCCTACGTGGTTGGCACCGGCTACGGCCGCTACAAGGTCACCTTCGGCGATACCCAGGTCACCGAGATCAGCTGCCACGCACGCGGCGGGCAGTACCTGTTCCCGAAAACCCGCACCGTCCTAGACATCGGCGGCCAGGACACGAAGGCGATCAAGATCGGGTCTGAGGGCCAGGTCCTCGACTTCTGCATGAACGACAAGTGCGCCGCGGGGACCGGTCGGTTCCTCGGTGCCGCCGCCATGGCGCTGGACATCCCGCTCGGCGAGCTGGGTCCACTGGCGCTGTTGGCGAAGAACGCGGTCAAGATCACGACCACCTGCACCGTCTTCGCCGAGACCGAGATCATCAACTGGCTCGCGCGCGGGAAGAAGGTGGAAGACGTCCTGATGGGAGTCCACCAGGCGATCGCGACTCGCAGCATCTCACTTCTGCGCCGCGTAGGCGTCGAGGACGAGGTCACCTTCACCGGTGGCGTCACCCGGAACAACGCGATGGTGAAGATCCTCGAGGAGATGCTCGAGACTCACCTGAACGTCAGCGAGGAGGCCCACTACATGGGCGCGATTGGCGCATCGCTGTTCGCCCTCGAGAAGGCGCAGTCGGGAGCCGCGGGCGCGGTCGAGGCGATCACAGTCGGCGCCAAACTGGACTCGACTCGTGCTCTGGTGAGCGACTGCGAGGTCTGCCCCGAGCTCCCCGATCGAAGGTTCAACGAGGCGCAGGAGCGCCTGGGCAAGCCGCCCCAGCTGATCCAGGTCGCCCGGATGCCGGAGGTGGCGAAGCGATGATCAGGGTTGTCGGCATCGACGTCGGCGCGACCTACACCAAGGCGCTCGTGCTCGACGAGGACAAGAACATCATCGGCCGCTCGATGGTCAAGACCGGTTTCAACCTGGCCGGGGCCGCCGAGCGCGGATACGCCGAGGTGCTCGGGTCGGCGGGCCTCTCCGAAGAGGAGGTCGACTACGTCGCCTCGACTGGATACGGCCGCTACGTCGTCCCCATGCGTGACCTCCAGATCACTGAGCTGACCTGCCACGCAAAGGGCGCCTTTCACCAGTTCCCGAACACCCGGACGGTGCTCGACGTCGGCGGTCAGACCGTCAAAGCGATCAAGCTCGACGACCGCGGCAAGGTTCGCTCCTTCCGCCTCAACGATAAGTGCGCTGCCGGCACCGGCGCCTTTCTCGAGAAGACTGCCCGCTACATGGGACTCGACCCGGCCGAGATCGGCTCGCTGGCGATGGTCTCCATGGAGCCCGTGACGATCTCCAGCGTGTGCGCGGTGTTCGCTGAATCAGAGGTCATCAACCACCTGACCAGCGGCACCAGACCGGAGGACATCATGTACGGCGCCGTGCTCTCGCTGGCCGGCCGCGCGCACCAATTGATGAAGCGCGTCGGTATGGAGCCGGAGTTCACCTTCTGCGGCGGGATGAGCCGCAACGAAGCCTTCGTCAAGGCCATCAAGCACGAGTTGGGAGCTCCCGTCAACGTGCCCGACGGTGATAAGGGGCATTTCAACGGTGCCCTCGGCGCCGGCTTGCTCGCCCTCGACCGGGTCCGAAAGCTGCAGGCGGCCGGGGAATGGACAAATCGCAGCCACCGAGCTGCACAAGGAGTTTTCGCATGACCACGTTCAAACCTCGACCGGCAGCCGATTTTGGTTTCGAGCAGATCCTGTACGAGAAGGGCGATTGGGTCGCCCGGGTCACGATCAACCGGCCCGAGGTCTACAACTGCTATTCCTCGCAGACCCTGCAGGAGATGACGATCGCGTTCCGCGACGCAGCCTGGGACGACTCTGTCGCGGTGGTCGTCCTGACCGGCGCGGGCGACAAGGCCTTCTGCACCGGCGGCGATGTCACCGAATACCAGTCGAAATACCTGAAGCGCCCACGTGACTACTGGAAGTACATGGGGCTGTTCCACGACTGCCACGACCAGCTCCGCAAGATTGGCAAACCCGTTATAGCGCGCATCAACGGGATCGTCGCCGGGGGCGGCAACGAATTCAACATGGCCTGCGACCTGGCCGTCATGGCCGACCACGCGACCATCCGCCAGGTCGGCACCAAGGTCGGCAGCGTCGCCGCGGGCGGCGCGACCCAGTGGCTCCCGATCATGGTCGGCGACCGCCGCGCTCGAGAGATGCTCTTCACGTGCGATCCGATCGACGCAGCGACTGCGCTCGATTGGGGCCTGGTGAACCGCGTCGTGCCTTACGCCGAGCTGGATGCCGCCGTCGACGCATTGGCGCAGAAGTTGATCGACAAGTTCCCCGAGTGCACGCGATACACGAAGGAGGCGGTCAACTACTGGAAGGACCAGGCATGGTCGGCCACCATCGGACATGCACGCGATTGGCTCAGCCTTCACTTCGCGACCCTCGAACCGTGGGAGGGTATGACCGCCTTCGTCGAAAAGCGCAAGCCAGACTACCGAGGCATTCGCCGGAAGGCGGCCGAGGGCGGCTCGAGCGAGTTCGTCTGGGGTCCCTACGTCGGGGCCTGCGGAGCGTGCGGAGCCAAAGGAATCCCGGGCGACTTCGAATTCTGTGGCAAATGCGGCGCGCCGCTGCAGAAGGTTCCGGTGGGCGCTGCAGCCGGCGCATCCAACGGGCGGTAGGGAGCGTGTTCCTCAGCTCGGCAGAGGCGATCGAGAGACTGGTGCCAGAGGGTACCGGTCTCCTCGCCGTCGGCGGAATGCACATGCACAACAATCCGATGGAGCTGGTGCGGGAGCTGGTCCGGCGGCGGCGGGGCGTCCGCCGGCTCCTCACCAGCCCTTCCGCTTCTTTAGCCGCCGACCTCCTGATCGGCGCGGGCCTCGTGGACGAGGTTGCAACCGCCTACATCGGTTTTGAGCATCTCGGCCTTGCTCCCGCCTACCGCCGCGCGGCCGAGTCGGGAGCGGTCACGGTGTTCGAGCTTTGCGAGGCTGCGATCGTCCACGGCCTCTACGCGGGAGCCGGCGGGCTACCGTTCACAGCCCTACCGCCGGGGCTCGAGCTGTCCGACGTCAGCACCGCCAACCCTGAGCACTTCCACACGATCACCGACCCTTTCACGGGCGAGCGGGTTCTGGTGGCGGCACCGCTGCGGCCTGACGTGGCGCTGATCCACGCACTCGCCGCCGACGAACGTGGAAACGTCTTCTTCGCCGGCGCCCACTTCACCGATCGACTGATGGCGATGGCGGCGAAGACCGTGATCGTCCAGGTGGAGCGAATGGCGAAAGCGGGCGAAATCGCCGCTCAACGAGCGGAGAGCGTGCTGCCCGGCTTCCTCGTCACCGCGGTCGTCGTGGCTCCGCGCGGCTGCCTGCCCACAGCCTCGCACCGTGCGTACGGCTACGACGAGCCGGCGCTTCGCTCGTATCTGAAGCTTTCCCGCACCGAAGATGGCTTCGTCGAGTACCTGCAGATCAACGGAATGGCGGCGGCGGGGGTGACGGCATGAGCGTCACCGTCGGGTACTCCACCGGAGAGCTGATGGCCGCCGTGATGGCGCGTCAGCTGCGGCCGGGTGAGGTCGCGATCATGGGCGCCGTGAGCGCGCTGCCGCAGGCGGCCTGCCGGCTGGCGCAGCTGACCACAGCGCCGGGACTCTGGTTCATCGCCGGCGGCAGTGGCGCAGTCAACCCTCATCTGGAGCCGTTGGTCGCCTCGAGCTGCGACGAGCGGCTGCTGAACGCCGATGCGGTCATGACGCTCCCCGATGTGATCCTGGTCGAGGGACGCGGTGACCTGATCGACGTTTTCTTCGCGGGCGGTCTGCAGATTGACATACACGGCAACTGCAACCTGGGCCCGGTCGGGTCCTGGAGCCACCCGACACTGCGCGGACCCGGCGGCGTCGGCCTGCCCTTCGTCGCACGCGCCGGGAGGGTCGTCATCTATTCGATGTCCCACGACCGCCGGACATTCGTCGAGCACGTCGACTTCGTCAGCGGACCCGGCTTCCCGGCCGGCCCGGGCGGGCTGCCCGGTGGCGGTCCGTCGTTGATGGTCACCCCGCTCTGCACGATGGACTTCGATCCCGGCACGCACCTCGCAAGGCTGGCCACTCTGCACCCGGGCGTCACGCTCGACCAGGTGCTGGAGGCGACCGGCTTCGCTCCGATCCTCCCGGTCAAGCTGGAGACCACCCCGGCGCCGACGCCGGAGGAGCTGTCAATCCTTCGCCGCCTCGACCCGGCCGGGCTATTAAGGAGTGGGGCAAGCCGATGAAGCGCTTCGAGGATCAAGTCGCGATCGTGACTGGTGCCGCCAGCGGCATCGGGCGAGCCACGGCAATGCGGCTGGCCGCAGAGGGCGCGGCGGTTGTGATCGCAGATGTCAACGAACAAGGTGCCGGCGCCGTCGCCAGGTCGATATCGGAGGATGCCGGCCGGGCGCTTGCTCTGCATGTAGACGTCACGGATGTCCCTGGAGTCAAGGCGATGACCGAGCGGGCCATCACTGCGTTCGGCAAGGTCGATATCCTCGTATCCAACGCCGGCTGGGATCGGGCGGGCCCCTTCGCCGACACCGACGAGGAGCTCTGGGACCGCGTCATCGCGATCAACTACCGCGGTCATCTGGCCACCTGTCATGCAGCTCTTCCTTATATGAGGGAGCGGGGCGGGGGCAGGATCGTCACCGTCGCCTCGGATGCGGGCCGGGTAGGCTCCAGTGGCGAGGTTGTCTACTCCGGCGCCAAGGGCGCCGTGATCGCGTTCACAAAGGGCCTGGCTCGGGAGGTCGCGCGCTACGGGATCAACGTCAACTGCGTGGCGCCGGGCCTGGTCGATACTCCGCTGCTCGCCGGCATTGCCGAGGGCCACGAGAAGTTGATCGCGGCGATCGTCCGCTCCATTCCGCTTGGGCGAACAGGGGTTCCGGAGGAGATCGCAGCAGCCATCTGTTTCTTCGCGTCATCCGACGCCGCCTACATCACGGGCCAGACCCTGAGCGTCAACGGCGGCTTGGCGATGCTTTGATCGGGACAAGTGGAAGTTGACCGATATGGAATCGATCATGGAAGAGCTCTTGCGGCAGCATCGTGACGCCGAAGCAATGCTCGTCAAGCTGGCGGCCGGTGCGGAGCGAGTGCAGCGCGAGGGCGTGAAGGGAGCGGGCGTCCTCGACGACCTCCGTGTTCTACGACGCGAAATCCAAGGGGAGGTTCTGAGCCACTTTCGTGAAGAGGAGCAAGCGCTGTTCCCGGTGCTGGGCAGGCACATCGACAGCGCCTCGGGTCCGATCGCGATGCTGATGGAAGAGCACGCGATCTTCCGCCAGCTCGAGCTCCAGTTCGAGGAGGCGGTCGCGGCACTCGAAGCCGGCTTCCGTGACGGTTGGGAGGAGAAGGTCTGCGTCGCAGCCGACGCGATCGCGCGCCTGCTGCCGGCGCACATCGAGAAGGAAGAGAGCGTTCTCTTCCCGATGGCCGAGGACGTGCTCAGTGCGGATGAATGGGATCAGGTGCGGCGACTATGGCAGGAGGCGTTGGCCGCGGTGCTGCCGGCCTGACGGGCTCGGATGTCGCGCGCGCCCGTGATATTAATGGTGCATCGATTGGTGGTACTCAGTACTACCCAGTGAATTCGGGACGCCATTTCTGAACTGGCTACCCCGATCTGTTAACCGCAAGGTTCAGGGTTTCGAATCCCTGTCCCGGACCAGCCCGCACAACGGGCCTTACGCCCCAACCTTGTGTAACCCCGATCTGCCGTATGCGAGACTTTGGTCGGCTCACCATGTCAAATCCCTTACTTCGGCTTAGTCTTCCAGTGGTCAAGAACCTGTCCTGGCGATTTGCGATCCCGTTCATTGCGGGGCGTGGATTCCGGAACCTCTTAGCCATCGCAGAGCAGCGCACCAGCAGTCGAACTCTTCCTCGCGAACAACCAAATCGCGCATAAACTCCGGGACGTCTCGATAAATCGCCCAAACGGTGGATGCCGCCGCCGCTTACCCTAGGTAGGCTCAACTCAGTGATAGCGTTTGCGGGGCTCGCTGCTCACTGACCCGTCGGCCCCAGATTTGATGTTTGCGAGGAGGTTCGTAATGCCGCTGTATATGGATATTCATCACAAGATCGATGGCCTGACCGCGGAGGCGATCGAGGGCGCGCACGAAATGGACGTGAAGGTTCAAAAGAAGCACGGAGTTACCTACCACAAGTACTGGTTCGATGCCGTCTCCGGAAAGGCGTTCTGTTTGGTCGAGGCTCCGAGCAAGGAAGCCGCCAACGCGGTACATCGCGAAGCCCACGGGTTGGTCGCCGACGAGATCATCGAAGTGCAGGAGGGGGCTTAGTCGGGCCGCGTACCCAGCACGCGGCGTGTAGCGCGTCAGTATTCGTTACTCCGGGCGGCTGGCCGGTGCCGGCCGGCCAGCCTGGTTGGTTCCAGTCGGCGACTCTGATAGCAACGCCCTGGCCGACTCGGTCCTCGGTCTCTACATGACCTAGGTCATCGGCGACCATGGACCATGGCAACGATTCGAGCAACGCGAATGGGTTGCGGGCACTCGTCCTTAGGTGCTGATTTAGACGCCAGCCGGGTCACAGCCGGGTCACACATTCCAGGCATCGGTCGGATCTAGGAGGTCACCTGAGGACACCAAAGTAGTGACATTTGAGTTCAGTCGGCACCTTGCGGGGCCGAGGGGACAGTCGAGGACACGACCGCGACACGGTTCGGGACCGTGAGGCTTCGGCGCTCTATTAGCTATTCTCGAAACCGGCTTCTCGATCGAAGGCATCCTCAGGTGCTAATTAGCGCACCCAGGTTTCGATGAGCCCACGGATTCTCCAGGATCTCACGCACTTCAGAGGTTGGGGCGAGGAGGAGAGTTCGAAGAGCGTCCACTAAGGGGAGCCAAAGAACGTACGCCCGTAGCCCTCGTCTGAGCTGGAGTAATTGGGCCGATCTCTCTACGATCTTCGTCTGCGGGTTCGACCATTGGGCGCGAGGGGTCGTGCAGCACAACTGGCTTCAATGACGGCGGTACGCCTGCAGTGACGGCTCCGTGACGCGGCAGCAACATGGTGCTGTCTTGAGTTGACTGCATCGGCGTCCACTCACTTGACAAGACCGTGTGGCGATTCATAATCGAGGCGGTTCTGCATGCGGCTCGGGGGGAGCTCGGCACGCGGTTCGGGGGGAATTGAGATGGCTCTTGCGGTCCACGAGACAGAAGGGGGGATCACCCCTCCTGTCCTGACGTCTGTTGTGGTCCGACTTTCGCTGCTCGGCGGTTTTGCCTTGGCTCGGGATGGCAGTCCAGTGGACCTTCCCGTCACGGCCCAGCGGGTGGTCGCGTTGCTCGCCCTTCACCAGCGGCCACTTCAACGTGCCTATGTCTCCGGGACGCTCTGGCCGAATTCCAGCGAGGATCACGCAGGGGCGAGTCTGCGCTCGGCTCTCTGGCGGCTGCACCGGCTGGCCATCGACATCGTCGAAGCGACCATAGACCGGATCTGGCTGGCTCCGCAGGTGAGGGTGGATCTACGAGACGTTGTAGCCGGGGCAAGACGGTTGATCGATGAAGCCGGAAGCATGGAAGAGACCGACATGCGCGCGATCGCGGCCGCCGGCGACTTGCTCCCGGACCTCGACGAGGATTGGTTGGTAATGGAACGCGAGAAGTTTCGACAATTGCGCGTGCACGCTCTTGAAGCGCTCTGTAATCGGCTTACCGCTGCCGGCCGGTTCGCTGAGGCGGTCGACGCAGGTCTTGCCGCGGTCGAGTTTGAACCATGCCGAGAGAGTGCCCACCGGGCCCTGATCAAGGCGCATCTCGCCGAAGGAAACCCGAGCGAAGCCGCGCGACAGTACTGCAAATACGTGCGCCTTGCGGCTGACGAGCTTGGCATCGAGCCGTCACCTCCCATGCGAGCCCTCGTTGCTGGCATGAGGCTCGGATGACGCAGTGGCGCGCTAGGTCCCTCAGCAGCAGGCCGTGAGGTGCAGGCGGGCCGACGCAGGTCCGCGTGTGAGTCCGAATGCCCATGAGCACCCGGCTCGTTCAGGTGGAGTGACGTTGGCGTGACGATGCCGATGAGATCATGTCCAATCGTCGGTTCGCCACAGGTCGTCACAAGTGCATCGCTCGCGGTGCACTGGGTAATAGGGGAGATGAGATATTGACGCGTAAATGGCATTCCAGCCGGATTGTGTCCGTCGTCGTGTCCCTGTTGGCGGCATCAGTCTGGGCGGGCGTTCCGCTAGCGGCCCACGCAGCATTCACGCCGATCGCCTTAGGTGACTTGATCGTGTCAAACATCAGCAACAGTACGGTCGATGAGTACACGCCATCAGGAATCTTTGTCCAAACATTGATGACGGGCATCAACATCCCGACGGGCTCGGCCTTTGACGGCAAGGGCAATCTGTATGTCACGGAGTTCGGCGCAAACGACATCCGACGGCTAGACGCGACGACGGGGATCGTCACCGTCTTCTCCGATAACACGATCCTCGCCGACGGTACCTCGTACAACTCTCCAGAGAGCGTTGCGTTTAGTTCCGGCTTCACAAATATGTACGTCTCGGATGCGAATCGGTTCGGACTAGGGGGAGGCATCCATGTCGTGGACGCGTCCACCGGAAAAGGACAGGACTTCCTGCCGATCAGCTCGAGTTTTGGATCGGACGGGCAAGGGGAGTCCGACTGGCTGGCATTCAATGCGTCGAACAACCTGTATATGACTAACGAGAATCCGACTCAGGGCGTCATGCAGGTGGACCTGGGGACGAAGGACATCGTCAGCCCGAGCTTCGTTCCGAACCTGCCGAATACTGGCTATGCGATTTCGTTTGACAAGAACGGCAATCTCTGGGTCGGGGATACCGACAGTATCCTCGAATACAGTCCGTCTGGTGTCTTGCTGCAGACGATCACCAACCCGGCCTTCAATACGGTCTTTGCCGCGGTCTTCAACCCGGCGGGGGACACCTTCTACGCCGGAGACAACTCCAGCAACGGGAATGTCTACACGTATGACCTGAGCGGAACGCTGCAACACACATTCAGCGCCGGAGGTGCTGTCGGCGGGCTTTCAGTGGCCGGCGCATTGCTGCCGAATCAAACGTCCGTCACAACCTCGCTCTCCGGCGGTGGCCAATCCGGGGCTACGATCACGGTAAACGCCGGCACCGCCGTCACTGACTCGGCGACCCTGACGAACAACACCTCAGACGCCGGCGGCACCGTCACCTACAACGTGTACTCGGACAACACGTGTAAGACTTTGGTCGCGACCGGCGGCACGAAGCCTGTCACCAACGGTGTCGTTACCAACTCCGATCCGGTGACGCTGACCACAACTGGCACTTTCTACTGGCTGGCCTCGTACAGCGGCGACGCCAAGAACGCCGCATCCGACAGCGGCTGCGGTGCCGAGACGGAAACGGTGGTCGAAGGCTTGATCACCGCAACGGGCACGACCTTCAGCGCCACCGAGGGCCAGTCGTTTACGACCACCGTAGCGACCTTCACCGACCCTGACACCAACGCGACGGCGGCCGAGTATTCGGCCCTCATCAACTGGGGCGACAGCAATAGTTCTGCCGGAACCATCAGCGGCGGCTCAGGCAACTTCTCCGTCTCCGGCACCCACATCTACGCTGAGGAGGGGACGTACCACGTCACGGTGACGATCACCGACACCGACAATCCCTCCAACACCGCAACCGCCAACTCCACGGCTAACGTTGCGGATGCCGCGCTGACTGCCGCCCCGGCATGCTCAGCCACTTCACTGCTGTCCTACAACGGTCTAACGGCCACCTTCACGGATGCGGCCGGCCCGTTGTTCGGGACCCTCTCCGACTTCTCGGCAACCATTAATTGGGGCGATGGCAACATCACGGCTGGGACGGTCACAGGTGCCAACGGTGCATACGCCGTCAGTGGCTCACACACCTACGCCACAACCGGCACCTTCACCATCACGACCACCATCAAAGACGTGGGCGGCCAAACGGTAACCACGTCCTGCAATACGCTCGGGTTCACTTTTGCGCCGGGCGGCGGCAGCTTCGTCATCGGCGACAAGGACGCCGCAATCGGCACCTCGGTCACTTTCTGGGGCGCGCAGTGGGCGAAACTCAACTCCTTGAGCGGCGGGACGGCGCCCGCAAGCTTCAAGGGCTTCGCCGAAGCTCCGCTGACTCCGGCATGCCTGATCGGTTGGAGCTTCGATCCGGGTAACTCGACTCCACCGCCACCAGGACCGCTCCCAGCTTTCATGGGAGTGATCGTGACCAGCTCGGCGAGCATGCACGGCACCGCGACTTCGGGCAACACGGTCCACATCGTCATCGTCCAGACCAATCCTGGCTACGCGCCGGACCCGGGCCATGCGGGCACGGGCACGGTCTTGGCCGTGTTCTGCTAGAGGGCGATTCGTTCGCGGGAGGGGGCGCTTCGGCGCTCCCTCCCGGCGCCCAACCCGGAGGCCTAGTGTGCGTTCGCGATGGTGGCTGGGCCGCATTGCCGACTCTGTTGGAATTGCTCGGCTGTGTCCGTAGGAATTGAAGCGGAGCAACCTGACGCCTCAGAGCTCGATCGTCAGGCCGGCCATGATGAGGTGGCGGTTCGCGTTATGTAACCTTGGCCCTCCGGCCCGGAGTCGAACCTCACTCCAGCGGGACCGTCCCTGGTTCAGCCTGGAATGGAAAATCCGGGCGGTGAACCTAGCCGAAGGTCGACGATCGCATAGCGAAGTTCGGGAGAGGGCGTCAACAGCATGGTTCGAAGAGCATCCACTAAGGGGAGCCAAGTAAAATTCGGAAGTCGCTCAGGCCACCGCGCGCAATTGGCTTATCGGTCTTTTCGCCTCCGGCAAAACGGAGACAACGGCGGGGATCGCGAAATGGAACACCGACCCGCTTCCTTCAGCGCTCTCGACCCAGATCGTCCCGCCATGCATCTCGATGATCTGGCGGGCGATGGCGAGCCCGAGTCCCGTGCCGATGACTTTGCTCGGAGTCTTTTCGTAGCGCTCAAAGCGCCCGAAAAGACGGCCCACGAAGTCGGCCGGGATCCCGACACCGTGATCCCTGATGCTGACATCCACCGCGCCGTTCGCACAGTGCGTCGACATCAGGACCTCGCCCCCCACGGGCGAGTACTTGATTGCGTTAGAGACCAGGTTCGTGATGACCTGGATCAGCCGGTCGGAGTCACCCATGACCAACGGGAGGTTCGCCTCAAGCTCCGTTCTGATCCTGTGCTTGGAAGACACCACCGAGCTCCGTACCGCCACCCCTTCGACGACCGCATTGAGATCCATCGGGGACATTTGCAGCTTCATCTTGCCCGCTTCCAGGCGATCGAGATCGAGCATGTCGGTGATGAGCCGGTTGACGCGCTCGGCCTCCTGGAAGATGTAGCCGCTGTACTCATGCACCTCAGCCGGTTTCATTTCTCCACCGTTGATCAGCTCGCTCATGCCCTGGATGCCCGTGAGCGCGGTCCGGAACTCGTGGCTGACCATTGACGTGAATTCGGTCTTCATGCGGTTCAGCTTTTCGAGCTCGGCAAGGTTCGCGTGAGCCGCCTCCTCGGCCACATGCTTCTGGGTGCTGTCCTCAAAAGTGATCACGAAGTGCTGGAAGCTGCCGTTACGGCGCCTGACCGCGGTGGCTCTCCAATGCAGCCAGATGCGGGCATTGTCGCTGCGGATGGCCAGGTCGTCAGATTCGATTGTTCCCACCGCGCCATCCAGCAGCTGTCCGAACTGGGAGACGATTCCCACCACATCGTGATCGTCGAAGAACGCGGTGAGGCGCCTGCCCGGGAGGTCCATTTCCTCAATCGCCAGCAAAGAAGCCAGGCGCGAGTTGCCTTCCATGAATTGGAGGTCCGCATCCACCTCGGCAAGGCCGCGGGGCGAGCTCCTGAACCAATACTTGCGGCTCTCCGCCAGACGTTGGAGCATCTCGCGCCGGATCGCGGTTTGGCCCGCGACTGTCAGCAGGGCCGCGACGGCGGCCAGGATCACTACCGCGTCGTTGCTCTCGCGCAGAGCCTCTGCCACCACTGCCGATGACCCGGCTACAGCGCCGGCAGTGAACGCAATGGCGAGTCCGTCCCTCCACCGCACATCCGCGACCCATGGGAGAACGCGACCCAGGAATCGGGAGGTTCCCTTTGCCTTTGTCCTGGAGGCGCGTCGGCCCTGAATTGATGGACCGGCGGCGGGCGTGTCCTTGGTGCTGGCAGACATGACCTCACGGTACGAGTTCGCTAGTCAATTAACCGGTCTTAACCAGGTATTTCCGAGGTTTTCGGGGCATCGCGCGACCATGCTTGTTCCCCATGAGCGACGCCCGCCTGACGACTGAGTATTTGGCGGAGCTCCACGTGCACCTTGAGGGCACAATCCGGCGTGATACGGCGGTGACCATGTCCGTCCAAAACGGGCTGCCAGAGCCTCCTCCCTACGAGTATTCGGATCTAGCCGGCTTCCTGGCCGTCTACGGGCTGGTCAGCGGGTGCATGGTGACGAGCCACGATTTCGAACGGGTCATTTTCGAGCACGGTGAGGCCATGGCCAGCCAGCACATCACGTATGCCGAGATCAGCTTCAACCCGAGTCTGCACGTAGCTGACGGATGGATCGATGGCGTCGTCCGCGGCCGCGCGTCTGTCGCCCAGGAGTTCGGGATCGAGATCGCCTGGTTGGTTGAGCTTGTCCGTGGCGGGTCCGCCACAGCCAATGAACGAGCGCTTGACATCGCGCTCACCACTGAAGGAGTGGTCGGCGTCGGCTTGGTGGGGAATGAGTCGATCTCCGCAGCGCCCCTGGCCGGTCTGGTTGAGCGCGCGCATGCGGCCGGGCTCGGCTTCATGCCGCATGCCGGGCAGGTTGGAGGTCCGGATGTCGTTCGTGAGGCAGTGGAAGTGTTGGGAGCAACGCGAGTCGCTCACGGCGTCGGTGCTGAGCCTGACGCCGACGTGCTTCGGCTGCTCGTCGATCGCGGGGTTTGCCTCTGCGTGTGCCCGTCAAGCAACGCGCGGATTGGCCTCAAACCCAATTTCCGAAAATTTGCGGATCTGAGCATCCCCCTGGTGGTCAACACCGACGATCCGGCCATGGTGCCGACCACCCTACAACGGGAATTAGCGGTCGCCGAGACCGCTCACCGTCTCAACCGTGGAGCGCTGATAGCCGCGGCTTGGCAGCACCGCTTTGGTCGCAATGGCTAGTCGCTGGCTCAGGCTAAAGCTCGGCCGGTCCGATGACGCCCACAACGCTGGATCCGCCCGCTTTCAGCTTTGCATCCGTAGTCAAGAGCCGGCACTTCAATATTCGTGCCAAAGCAAGGTACTCGGCGTCGTAGGTCTTGGCCCACCCCAAACGGTCGGCGATCCGCCACGCTTCTTCTATGAGGCCCTTGGGCCGTCGAGGGCTGACTGCAGCAACAGACAGCCGTTTCAGCGCGATGTTTGCGAGCTCGCCGGAGATTTCCTTGCGCCACCGCAGTTCGTGTAGTACAGAGGAAGCCTCGGACCACATCAAATGAGGCGCCACCAGCTCCTCCCGGCCGAGGGCCTTCAGCCCAGTCTCAGATAAGCAGGCGGTGATTACGACCGCAGCGTCGACAACCAACACGTCAGCGAGAGGCGCGCGAAGACCGAATCGCATCCACGACGTCGGGCATCCGTTCGCCGGTGGCCGTGCGCTGCCAGGGCGCTGGAATCGGCAGCGTGGCATCGCCGGTCAGGTGGGCCAAGTCGTCCTCATCGATCATGTGCTGCGTGCCGATCCTGGTCGCCTTTAGCCTGCCCGAACGGATCCAGCGGCGCACCGTTTCTGGGTCTCGTTTGGTCCGGCGGGCTGCTTCTGGCACTGTTAGCATTGTCGCTACATACTACAACAACTCGAATGGCTTCCAACGGCAACGTCGGCGCAAAGGCGTGCGATTTAGATCCCCGTCAGCAGAAAACCACTGAGGACCAACGCGTGACGAAACGGATCGAGGCGGGTCAACTCGCACCAGCGTGTTGAGTCCCCTCGACGACGCTAATCCCACCGTAACTAGCAGTAGGACGTGGCCGTGCCAAGGGCGACCCGGCGTCAGTTAGGTTTGGGAGCCGCTGGTGCGATTGGCGACACCCGCTGCAGTTCTGAGCACCGCCTTTTTCGGCCGCATGGAAGTCAATCGATTTCAGAAGGGTTCGGCCGATTCGATCAGAACCGGCTGGCTCCGGACTGATCAGTGCGGCGGTAACCACAGCGGTCCCGACCTCCGCATCCCATAGCGGCCTTTCAGCCTGACTCATTGCTTTTTGCACCGACGCTCCAACGGCGCCGACGGTGATGCCCCACGGATCCTAGCGCTGCCACGAGGGCACTGGTGATCTGCGACTGGCCGCCAGTGAAGAGGAGAAAGACCAAGGTTGCCACCGCCGCCATGCTGCGGAGGAACCACTCCCGGGGGGTTAAACGTTTGGGTTCTCCCCGCAGCGGGTGGGCTACAGCGTGGCGAGCCTTGCTCGGCGAGTCGTCAAGTAGAGACTTGATCGCTGACTTGGCGCGCCGGAAGATCGCCAGGGATCGTCTGCGAATTCGGCTTCGTTAAACCAGTTGTCGATCGCTGCTTGACGATCGGTCTTGTGGCTGTTATATGGCCCCCAACGGCCGGCGCCGTCCGGCTCATTCCATAGGAGGCGCAACCATGCGCAGCTTCATTCTCTCCTCGGTCCTAGCCCTCGCTGCATTGATGCTGACCGTTGTCACGGTCTTGGCAGACAGCACAGGGCCCGGAATTTAGTCCGAGCGTTCGGCCCGCGTGGCTTTCATTACAACCTCCAGACCATGGGCGTGATATAACGCCGCTATCACCAAGCGTCAAGCCAAGCCACGCGGGCGCCTGCCCGGCATCGAGGTCGATCCTGCACTCGTCAGGCAGGCTCGACTTGACGCCGGACTCAGCATGTCTCGACTGGCCGGATCGGACTTCACCCGACAGACAGTCTTCCTGATCGAGGCGGGCCAGACCCGGCCTTCAATGCGAACGCTCGAGATCATTGCCAGCCGGACTGGAAAGCCAGTTCGACACTTTCTCAGGGAATCTTCAGTAAATCCACGGTCGGACGGTCGCGCGGTGGCTGATGCTCGGGTGGAAGAGCTCCAGGCCCTCTGCTTGCAACTCCAGTTCGACCAGGCAATCGCGCTGGGCCTTCCGCTGCTTGAGCACCCGATGGCGCCGACGGTTGAAGCTCATGTAAGGCACTACGTGGGTCAGGCCCTGGTGCGCTCAATGCGCCCTGATGAGGGCTTGGAGCACTTACGCCGTGCGCAGGTCCTTCTCGAACATGAGCCGGACCCTTGGCTGGCTGTCGAGTGCGCCGACTGGGAAGCCAGCGCTCTCTACTTGAAAGAGGACGCTCGGGCCCTGTCGGTTGCCGAGAGGGCGCTCACGTTGTGTCGCACAACCCAGCCGCGACTTCCTGGAACGGAAGCTCGGATTCTTGAGCACATCGCCACCATCCACGTAAAGAACCACACGTATGACCAGGCCATCGCCTTCTATGAGGAGGCGCTTCAGGTGGCGG
>Ga0208356_1000186_pt1 | contig 20363 bp, 18 predicted proteins | sample NGESurshal072012_4_FD_184467 | JGI IMG/M metagenome (GOLD analysis project Ga0208356, IMG submission 184467) | Arctic peat soil microbial communities from Barrow, Alaska - NGEE Surface sample 53-1 shallow-072012 (SPAdes) | ecosystem: Environmental > Terrestrial > Soil > Wetlands > Peat ... | reverse complement strand
CGGCTTTCGCTCCTGGCAAATGCGTCGGCTTTGCTCGCTGCGGCAGAAGAACCAGATTTCGACTGCTTGCTCGCTCCGCCTCGTGGCGCCAATCATCACTGGCAATCTCGCTCAGTCGCTGCCGCCTCGCGGCGCGTCCGGGCGCCCTTGGTGCGCTGAGCATGACCGGCGATCTCGCATCCGCCCTCCCGCGTCCGGGCGCCCTTGGCGTGTCGGAGTCGCCTCCCGCCGCCGTAACAGCAACAGCAAAAGGATTGATCTCCTTTTCAGGAGCGCCGGCATGAACTTCCACCGCAAGAGCAACAGCAAAAAGGAGACACATCGAGTGAAGCACCACGCGAAGGCATCGTCCGCGGGATCGACCCAGGGCAGTGGCAACAGCCGCGGCCTCCTCCGCCGTGCTCTCGCCCCCCGTGGTGGCTTCGGTGCTGGCGAAGGGACCGGTGCGCCTGCCGGCGGTGGGGTGGGGGCAAGAACGCACACTCTCCGCATAGGCGCTCTGACCGCGCTCGCCTTCGCGCTCTTCCTGGCCATGAGCGCTTCGAGCGCCTCCGCCGCCCTCCCTGCCTCCTTCGGCACCGAAGGCTCGGGAGCCGGCCAGATTCAGGGAGAAGCGCAGGGCATCGCCGTCGACCAGGAATCCGGCGACGTCTACGTCGCCGACACCGGCAACGCCCGCATCGACAAGTTCACCTCCGAAGGCCAGTTCATCCTCGCCTTCGGTTGGGGGGTCGCCGACGGCTCCCCCGAACTCCAGGTCTGCACCACCACCTGCCAGGCCGGCATCCACGGCGCCGGCGCCGGCCAGTTCGAATCGGCCGAAGGCATCGCCGTCGACAACTCCGGCGGCCCCTCCGACGGCGACGTCTACGTCGTCGACCACGGCAACGTCCGCGTCGAGAAGTTCAGCGCCGTCGGTCAGTTCCTTCTCGCATTCGGCGAAGAAGGCCCCGGGCCCGGCCAATTTGAACCGCTCGTCGAACGCTCCGTCGCCGTCGGCCCCACCGGCACCGTCTACGTCGGTGACCGCAACCGGGTCCAGAAGTTCAGCGAAGCGGGAGCCCTTGAAGGCGAAGTCGCCCTGCCCGGCACCGGGCGTACCCAGAACCTCGCCGTCGACTCCGCCGGCGACATCTACCGCCAGAGCGGCGAACTCGAAGGCATACACAAATACGACCCCGCCGGCACCGAACTCGGCGCTCCGCGCGCGACCGTAGGCTCAGAACTTCCGATCACGGTCGAATCGGCCCACAACCTCTACGTAGGTACCGCTGGACGAGTACTCGGATTCGACGCCGAAGGCGCACAGATCACGAGCTTCGCGGCTCTCGGAGTAGCAGCGATCTCCTACAACGAAGTGACCGAAGCGTTCTACAAAACTGTGTCGGGTGGAAAAGTCGCCATCGTCACTCCGCCGCCCCCTGGCCCCTTGGTCATCTCCGAGTCCGCAACCGAACTCGGGCCCACCACCGCCACCCTCAACGCGACCCTCAACCCCGAGGGCGGCGAACCGACCCACTATTTCTTCGAGTACGGCATCGAAGCCGGCGTCTACGGCCAAACTTCGCCGATTCCACCGGCCGAAACGACGGGTGGCCCCTTTGAAGACCAACCGGTCTCCTCGGCGATCTCGGGACTCCAGACCCGCACGACCTACCACTACCGCCTCAGCGCCGAAAGCGAATGCGAACCGCTCGCGAACCCTGGCCACGTCTGCGTCACCGAAGGACCCGACCAGACCTTCACCACCCTGCCGCCGGTCTCGATCGACGCCACCCTCGCCACCTCCGTCTCCGCCACCGCGGCGACGCTCGCCGCCGAACTGAACCCCCACGGCAGGGCCACCACCTACCACTTCGAATACGACACCACCCCCTACGCCGAAGGCGAAGGGCCCCACGGCACCTCGACCCCGACCGCCTCCGCCGGCTCCGGCGGCCTCGACGTCCTCCGCAGCGCCCAGATCCAGGGCCTCCAGCCGCTCACCACCTACCACTACCGCGTCGTCGCCGAGAACTCCTTGGGCACCTCCGTCGGCCCCGACCGCACCTTCGCGACCCAGAGTCCGTTCGCATCGGCCCTCCTCCCCGACGGGCGTGGCTGGGAAATGGTCACGCCGCCCAACAAGCACGGGGCGGCGATCCAGCCTCTCACTGAAAACGGCGGCCTCATCCAGGCCTCCGCCCACTGCGACCCAGAGAGCTGCTCCTTCGCCTCGGTAGCCCCCGCCCCCCTCGGCCCCGAATCCCAGGGCTCCCGCAGCACCCAGGTCAGCCAGCTCCTCTCGGCCCGCGGACCCGCCGGCTGGTCGACGACCGACATCACCACTCCCCACCAAGAAATCTCCGAGATCAGGGTCGGCTTCCCCTCCGAATACACCTTCTTCTCCGAAGATCTCTCCTCCGGCCTGGTCGAACCCGAGGGCATCACGCCGCTCTCGTCGCAGACGACCGAACGCACGCCATACCGCCGCGAAGCAGACGGTACGTTCGTGCCGCTCGTGACGGCCTCCAACGTGCTGGCGGGGGTGAAATTCGGCGGCGAAGAATTTCCGTCCGGCAGCGGGACCCGGATCCACGGCGTCGAATTCCGCGCCGCCAGCCCCGACGCCGCCCACGTCGTCCTCTCCTCGCCCCAGATCCTCACCGAAACCGGCTTCCGGCCCGGCTTCGAAATCAATCCTGACCCCGAACAGCGAATCTCCAACCTCTACGAGCTCAGCGGCGGCCAGTTCACCCTCCTCAGCGTCCTCCCCGACGGCGAAGCCGCCCTCGAAGCCGCCGTTCACGCTGGAGTTGGCAGCAACAACATAAACATGCGCGGCGCCGTCTCCGCCGACGGCTCGCGTGTCTTCTTCGAAGCCAGCAAAGAAGGCAATCGCCACCTATACCTGCGCGCAAACGCCCTCGCTCCCCAGAGCGCCTCCGGCGCCTGCGACGAACCCGGCCGCGCCTGCACGATCCAGCTCGACCTGCCCCAGGGCGGCCCCGGCGGCCCGGGGGCAGTCACCTTCCAGGCCGCCTCCGCCGACGGTTCCCGCGTCTTCTTCACCGACGACTCCCGCCTCACCCCAAACTCCACCGCCGCCCCCAATCAGCCGGACCTCTACATGTGCCAGATCGAGGCAAGCGGCGGCGAACTGAGCTGCGCCCTCACCGACCTCAGCGTCGATCCGAACGTTGGCGAAGCAGGGAACGTCCAAGGGATAGTCTCAGCGGTCGATGTCTCCGGTGCGCACGTCTACTTCGCCGCCGACGGCGTCCTCACCACCGAACCCGACTCCCACGGCGAAGTCGCCCGCCCGGGCAACTGCCAGAGCGCAGGCGAAGCCGACTGCAACCTCTACCTCTACGACACCGAAACCGAAGAGGTCAGCCTGGTGGCAGTGCTCTCCAGCCACGACGACCCCGTCTGGGCCGGTCGCACCAACCTGCTTGTCCTTGTCAACCTCACCGCCCGCTCCTCGCCCGACGGCCGCTTCTTCACCTTCATGTCGACCCGCTCCCTCACCGGCTACGACAATCGCGACGCCCGCAGCGGCGCCCGCGACGCCGAGGTCTACCTCTACGACAGCACCACCGGCCACCTCAGCTGCGCCTCCTGCAACCCCACCGGCGCCCGCCCCCACGGCGTCTTCGATCCGCCCCGCGAATTCCTCCCCCACCTCCGCGTCGATCAACCTTCGAGCTGGCGCGAACGCTGGCTCGCGGCCTCGATTCCGGGCTGGACGTCGCAGTCGCTCGAAATCGCCCTACGCCAGCCCCGCTACCTCGACGACTCCGGCCGCCTCTTCTTCAACTCCGCCGACGCCCTCGTCCCAGCCGACACCAACGGTGTCATGGACGTCTATGAGTTCGAGCCGCCGAACGTCGGCAGCTGCACCGACGCAAGTGCCACCTATAGCCCGACCTCTGGCGGCTGCGTCAGCCTTATTTCCTCCGGCACCTCCGAAGAAGAATCTGCTTTCCTCGACGCCTCCGAATCCGGCGATGACGTCTTCTTCCTCACCGTCTCGCGCGTCGCCCCCAAGGACGTCGACTCCGCCTTCGATGTCTATGACGCCTCGGTCGGCGGCGGCGAACCCGAACAGGTCAACCCGCCCGAATGCGCCGGCGACGCCTGCCAGCAACCCGCCGTCCCGCCGAATGACGCCACCCCCGGCAGCCTCACCTTCAACGGCGCCGGCAACGTCGTCGAATGCCCGAAGGGCAAGGTCAAGCAGAACGGCAAGTGCGTCAAGAAGCACAAGGCCAATAAGCACAAGAAGGCCAAGAAGAAGAACTCGAACAAGAAGAAGAGCAAGAGCAGTAGCAAGGGCAAGAAGCAGAAGCGAGCCAACTCCAAGCACGGAGGTCACAAGTGAACCCGCACACGGATCACCGACCGACCGACCACACCGTGACCAAGGAGACCACCCGCATGTCCCTGCTTTCCCGCTTCGTTCACCGCCTTTCACCATTTTCTTTCTCTGCCGCAACCACTCCGGCGGGGAGGGGCGACGCCGCGACGAGGGCCGCCGCGATGGCGAGTGGCGGACCAAGCGAGGCCAGGACGCAGGGAGGGGGAGTAGCAGCGCTACTCACCCGACTGAGGACGCAGCATCGCGCCGTGTCCGCCGCCGTCAGCGTGGTGGCTGTCCTCGGCACGGGGGCGTCAATCGCCGCCACTCCCGCGCAAGCGGAAAGTCCCTGGTGGCACCTGACCCAGCGCGTGATCACCTCCGAGATCGCCCCCGGAGGCGAAGGCAAGATCCTCCTCCAGGCGATCAACCTCGGCAACCAGCCCACCGTCGGCACCTCGACCATCACCGCCGAACTGCCCCCGCACATCGGCCTGCTCGAAGAAGGCGGCCAACCCGCGGTCTCCTTCTTCGCCTCCTCCAAAGACGAACCGCTCGACGTCGCCGCCCTCTGCACGGTCGAAGGCCGGCGCGTCAGTTGTCAGACCGAGCCGACCGCAGCCTTCTTCACCAAACTCTTCAGCGAACTCCCACCTGAATTCAGCGAACCGCCGCTCCGCGAATTCATCGAAGAATCCAAAAAAACAGAATTCGGCATCCCCCCCCTCAACCCCTACGAATTCATCGAAATGAAGCTCGGCGTCGAAGCCGAAGTGGGCGCCACGGCCTCCGAACCCGTCGCGCTCGGCGCCTCCGGCGGCGCCGCCGCCGACGCCGCGATCACCCGGCCGGTCCCGGTCGGCACCGTTCCGGTCCCCTACGGCCTCGAACACTTCGCCCTCACCCCCGAAGAAGAAGGCGGGCAGACGGCGACCCACGCCGGCTCCCACCCCTACCAGCTGACCACCGACGTCGCCTTCAACCGCTCCGACAAAAACTCCTTCCGCGCTCCGGCCCCGCCCCGCAACCTCCACTTCGCCCTGCCCCCGGGCCAGCTCGGCAACGCCACCACCGCCCCCAAGTGCTCCGATGCCGCCTTCGTCACCAACACCATCGCCGGGCCCAACCTCTGCCCCGCCGACACCGTGATCGGCGCCACCCTGCTCACCTTCTCCACCGCGCCGAGGGTCGAAGAACACCTCGCCGTCCCCATCTTCAACCTCGAGCCCGCGCCGGGTGAACCGGCCCGCTTCGGCTTCGAGGCGCTCGCCAACCCCGTCATCCTCGACACCCACCTGCGTTCCGGCCCCGGCGAAGACTACGGCGTCACCGTCGATGTCCCCAACACCACCGAGCTGGTCAGCTTCCTCGCCGCCACCAACGTCTTCTGGGGCGCCCCGGCGGCCGCCAGCCACGACAACGCCCGCGGCTGGGGCTGCATCAACGGCGAAAAATACCTCCACGAAGGCTCGACCTCCCAGCCCTGTCAACCGTCCAACAACCCGAGGCCGCCGGCCTTCCTCACCCTGCCGACCGACTGCGCCGCGCCCTTCGCGCCGGGCTTCAGCGGCAACTCCTGGCCGACCCAGGCTGCCCCCGGCGGCTTCGAGGCCACGCCCCTCTCCTCGCCGCTCGCCGACGAAGCCGGCGACCCGCTCGGCCTCACCGCCTGTAACCAGGTCCCCTTCAACCCCGAGATCGCCGCCGAACCGACCAGTGATGCGGCTACCTCGCCGACCGGCCTCAACTTCTCGATCGGCTTCCACGACGAAGGGCTCCTGAATGCCGAAGGCGTCGCCCAGTCCCAGATCAAGAAGGCCGTCGTCGCCCTGCCCCAGGGCTTCACCACCAACCCGTCGGTCGCCGAAGGGCTGAAGGCCTGCTCGCGAGCCGAATACGAAGAATCGAGCCTCGACGGCTCCCGTGGCTGCACCCCCGAATCGAAGGTCGGCGACGTCCTCATCGAAAGCCCCCTGGTCGAAGAAAAGGTCCTCGGCTCCCTCTTCGTCGCCAGGCAGGGCGAAAATCCCAACCCCACCCCGCAGAACCCGAGCGGCAACCTGCTGACGATCTACCTGGTCGCCCGCAACGCCAAGCTCGGCGTCCTGATCAAACAGGCGCTGCGGGTCACCCCGGACCCGCTCACCGGCCGGCTCACCACCGAAGTCGACAGCGTCCCCGAGCTGCCCTTCAGCCATTTCGAACTTTCCTTCCGCCAGGGCCAGCGCAGTCCGCTGGTCACCCCGCCGACCTGCGGCACCTACACCGTCAACGCCGATCTCTACCCCTGGGCCCGACCGAGCGAAGCGGTCCACCGCGAAAGCTCCTTCCAGATCACCCAGGGCCCCGAAGGTCAGGGCTGTCCTTCCGGCGGCACCCCGCCCTTCCACCCGGTCCTCGAAGCGGGCACGATCAACAACGCCGCCGGCACCTACAGCCCCTTCGTCACCCACATCACCCGCAAGGACTCCGAACAGGAGATCACCCGCTTCTCGATCAAGCTCCCCCCCGGAGTTGCCGGCAAACTTGCCGGGGTATCCGAATGTTCGGATGCGGGCATAGCTCAGGCTAAGTCCAGGGAAGTAGAAGGTGGAGGTTCCGTTGAGGAAAACAACCCCAGTTGTCCGAAGAATTCGGAAGTGGGACATTCCTTGGTGGGATCTGGAGTTGGAAATGTGTTGGCTTATGCTCCAGGGAAGCTTTACCTAGCCGGTCCTTATCACGGGAGCAACATTTCCTTGGTGTCCATTACGGCAGCAAAAGTGGGCCCATTTGACTTGGGGACTGTCGTAGTGAGGTTTGCTCTGAAAATAGACCCGGAAACGGCCGAAGTATCCGTGGACGGCGCTACCTCAGACCCCATTCCTCACATAGTTGACGGAATACCAGTGCACCTGAGAGATATTCGGGCTTATGTGGATAGACCAAACTTCACGTATAACCCCACCTCGTGTGCAAAGAAGTCAACTGCTTCCACCATCCTGGGCAGTGGCTTGAACTTTGCGAGCTCTGCGGATGACCAACCCGTGACCGTGACGTCCCCGTTCCAAGCCGCTGACTGTGCGAGCTTGGGCTTCAAGCCCAAGTTGGCGCTGAGCTTGAAGGGCGGGACGAAGCGAGGCAAGACGCCGGCGTTCAAGGCGGTCCTGACGTATCCGAAAAAGGGTGCTTACGCGAATGTGGCCAAGTCCGTCGTCACCCTCCCCCACAGCGAGTTCTTGGAACAGGCGCATATCGGCACGGTTTGCACCCGGGTCCAATTCAAAGAAGGCACGACTCCAGGGGAAAAATGTCCGAAAGCGTCCATTTACGGCAAGGCTCGCGCAGTCACGCCGATCCTCGATGAACCCCTCGAAGGCCCCGTATACCTGCGCAGCTCAAGTCACAATTTGCCGGACTTGGTTGCGGCCTTGCACAACAAACAGGTGGATATAGCCCTGGACGGCCGCATCGACAGCGTCAAAAACGGCCGAATCAGGAATACCTTCGAAGCGGTCCCAGATGCCCCGGTCTCCAAGTTCGTCTTGGAAATGAAGGGTGGAAAGAAGGGACTGCTGGTGAATTCGACCAACCTATGCGCTCGCAAGAACCGAGCAATCTCAGAATTCACCGGCCAAAACGGAAAGCTCTACAACACCAACCCGGTGCTGAGCGCGAAGTGCAGCAAGGGCAAGAAGCATAAGAAGCACGGCAAGCACTAGCCCTAGGCGCTTTTGAACCTGCAAGAGGCCCGGCAACTGCCGGGCCTCTTCTTTTTCCGGCTCCTCTTGCCTTAAACGAATCGAGCCGAGCTTCAGCCGGTCGACGACGATGCCCTCTAGACCCGATCCCATCCAGCCGATACCCTTTGCAGATGGCCAAGAATCAAATAGACGTTCTCGCGGCTCCAACCGACGCCGCCCAAGCGGTCGCTACGCCGACCGTGATCGATGCAGACGAGTTCGATCGCGCCCAGCGCGACGATCGCTGGCGCGAGTTCTGCCTCAATGCCGATCGCTACGTGGCCGAAACCACCCGGCCGCAGACCCACGTCAGCCAGCCCGCTTAAGCCTCGGGGAAAAGCGGCATCCACAAGCGGCTTCGCTGCCCTGCCATCGGCGCTGGCCGATCTTCACGATCCGCGCCGCGCGACCAAAGTCGCTCCACCTAAGTTGGCAAAAAGTGACGCCAAAACGCCAAGATGCCCCACGAACCCCTATACTTCGGCCGATGGCACGCGGCCACAGCCCAACCGAGACCCTGGCATCTGCGCTGATCACGCTGCGGGGAGCCGGCGACGCCGACCCCGAGATCCTGCGCGAGGCAGTCGATGCTGCAAGCGCCGAGCTGGAGCAAGCCCTGGCGGCCAAGCCGCACTTCTCCCGCACCGAGGCCGCCGAGCTCTTGCAGGTCAGCACGACGACGCTCGACAACTGGATTGCCAAGGATCTGCTGCCGCTGCGCAAGGTCCCCGACTACAAGCGCGAGCGGGTGCCAACCGAACCTCTTCTCGCTTTGGCCACCGAGGTCAAGGAGCTGCGGCGAATGGGCCAACAGCGCGGACTCCTCGCTGAGGCCCTGGCTCGCCTCGAGCGCGAGGATCCGGCATGGGCCGAGCGCTTCGCGGAGCTCTACGGGAGAGAGGCAAAGCGGCCCTTCAACCGAGAGGACTACGTCAGCGCTGCTCCAGGTCCCGACTGGGACCCGGAGGACTGAGCGTGTGGGACGTTCTGGTCCGCCGCGAGCTGCGGCCGTTGATCGACGATCTCAAGGGTAAGAAGACCGGTTATGCGGACGCATATGCCCAGCTGCAACGCGACCCATGCGCTATCTACCCGCCAGGGAAGGACGGGGACGACGGCCGGCCATTCGCCTACCGCCTCTCCGGCCCGCTTAGGCCGAAAGTCTGCGGCACCCGTCTCAAGCGCGATCACCGCCTCGCCTTTTCGATGCAGCTACCAGAGAGCGATGACGTCGACGGCATCGTCATCGTCCTCTACGTCGGGCCTCGCAACCACAGCTATCGTCCCCAGGACATCTGGACCATCGTCCACGACCTTTTCGAGATCGAGAGCCCGCCCGAAGACCATCTGCGACCGCCGTGCTGCGACGGCGAGCTCCCCCACATCGACCAAGACGAACTCGACGAGTTCATGACCCGCCTCAGTCGTCTGGTCCGCGGACGCTAGGCCTCCGCGCTCAGCTGCTCTTGAGCCACGCCGTCGCCGCGTCTCCCGCCGGCATAGCCGGCGCCCGAAACCGTTCGACGGCCTTCACCAGCCCGGGGTCGGCGCTCAGCTGCTCGGCGGTCAGATGGATCCACTCATGCTTAGCCATGGTCGCCCCAGACCCTAGAGACTCGCCTGCTCCGATTTCGGGCCAGGCGACAGCTCTGAGAACACAACGGCCCGGGAACCCCCGGGCCGTTTGCTTTTCGGGTTCCATCTAGGGCTCAACCTCTCCGCCCCTGCCTGCGCGTGATGGCCACGAGCATCCCCGGACGCGGAAGCGTGAACGCGACGCTTCCGGTGATGATTAGCGCGTTCACGCGAGAGCAGAGGAGATGCGACCGGCTTCGTGATGGCCAACATGCTCAACAGGAGGGAACGAAATGCAACCGCCTAGCGATACGTCTTCACCGTGCCCAGCACGGCTCAACCGTCGTGAAATCCATGCGGCCGAGTAGCGTGGAGCCGCAATGGGTCCGACTAACGCCCAGGAGTTCCGCTACCAGCTCGACGAGGACGCCGAGATCTACGCCGTCCTCTACACGGCCACCGGCCAGCCGACCGGTTACTCCGTGGTCTTGCTGGCCCTCCTCGATGGGGGAGAGGCACGGACGGTCCGGGTCTACGACGACCACGAGGTCGGCCCCCATTTCCACCGCTTCAACCCGAAAGGGGAGAAGGGACCGCGGGAGGAGATTTCTGCACCCGGGACGGGAGAGGCCTTTAACATGGCCCTTGATGACATCCGCAATGGATATCGGGAGATGATCGACGCATGGCTCAGATAGCGAAACCGGGTACCCCCTCAGATCCGGCCGATCTGACCTTCGCGCGCTTCCAAAGCGCGCTGCATGGCGATGGCCGCTATCCGTCGGGGGCCGTCTTCATCGACGCGGAGGCCTCCTTCGCCCAGTCGGCGCTGCTTCGCAACATCCGCGAGGGCCGACCGGCCGTGGTCGTCTACCCGGACGGCCTCGAGCGGATCGTCGAGCCCTCCACGCCAGAGTCGCCGGGCTGGGCCCTCAACCTGGCCCGGGCACTGCGCTCCAAGCTGTCGCGGCCGCAGTAATCCTCACCCAGGCCGCGATCGCCCCCACGCCCGACGCCGGCGTGGGGGAGAGTTTCCGCTGCTGATCCCTTGATGGGGCATGTTCTTCCCGCCCCGCACGTCGCCGTCCGGCCCCCCACACTCCCGGCCTCGCCAGAGCCCTCGCGGCTTACGCTGTGCTCCTCGGCGCCCGTCCGGTCGATCGACCCCGCCAGGGGCGAGGGCCGGCTCGACCTCCCGGGCGCTGGCGAAGCGCAGCTCCGCCGCTCGGGAGGGCCGGCTTACTCGGCCAGCCACGCCCAAAGCCGTGTGGGGGCCGGACCTAGTTGCCGCCACAACAAACAGGTGGACATAGCCCTGGACGGCCGCATCGACAGCGTCAAAAACGGCAGGATTAGAAACACGTTCGAAGCAGTACCGGACGCTCCTGTAACAAAGTTCACGCTGGAAATGAAGGGTGGAAAGAAGGGTCTGTTGGTGAATTCAACCAACCTATGCGCCCGCAAGAACCGCGCAATCAGCGAATTCACAGGACAAAACGGCAAGATCTACGACACAAATCCCGTCCTGAAGTCGTCGTGCGGCAAACACGGCAAAAAAGCCAAAGGCGGCAAAAAGCACTAGCCCGCCATCCCGAGCGCTGGCGCAACGCCCGCCAGCGCTGAGGGCGCTGCGGCCCGGGCAAGGCTCTCCCTGAGTCGCCCGGGCCGCCTCGTTGTTGCGTCTTTTTTTACACGCTGCGCGCCACAGGCGCGGTTTCGATCACTACGGTGGGCTCATGCGTGCCACCGACATGAGCCCGCCCTTGCAGACCCTGGGCCTTCGGCGATATAACCTGGAGGTCTGCTCAGGCCATAAGCCTCGGAGTGGCTAAAGATGCCAGCACCTGTCCTCACCGAAATCGAAGAGGTCGCTGACGACCTGACGGGTCGACTGGATAAAGCCAGCTCTAAAGCCGTCTTCCAGCTTGAGGGCGCCTCGGGGGCTGGAAAGTCGGTGTGCCTCAACTACGTGGCGGATCGCCTCCAACAGCAGACCAACCTCAAGCCGGTGATCGTCTCGCCTCCCTCTCGTCATCTGGACGCTGGTGCCATCGCGCTCGCTGATGTCGCCACCGGGCTCTCGAGCCAGGCGCTCCTCAACGGTGAGCTTGACGGATGGCTGAGTGGCGAGGGCCCGGGCACCTGGGACGATCGTGTCTCGGACGTCAAGAGATGGGTTGAGGAGCACAACGAGAAGGTGGTCCTGCTCCTAGACGACCCTCGCTCCTGGGCTGCGAGCAGCGACGATGACGGGTTCTTCACCGATCGTGGCTTCAACGCCTCCGTGGCGCTGACGAGCCTCAAATGCAGGCGGGTGATCGCCGGTCAGCTCCCCCTTCCACACGTCCACCTGCGGGAGAAGATCGCGCTTGGTGCACCGACGATCGATCATGACTGGCTCGAACCCTCAGATGATTGGGGCGAACTCGCTAAAGCAGCAAGCGAGTTGGCGAGTAGTCGGCTTCTGGACCACCCTCTGACGCCGTTGCAGGTACGACTTCTGATTGCCTCGATCGCACTCTCCTCACTGAAGAGCACGACGCGCTGGTTCGATGCAGAAGTCAATCTCAGCGACGGTGGCAATACCAATAGCAAGCTGGTCGCACGCGTCGCCGAAGGGGTCCAGGGAAGGAAGCTGCGGCGGCTTTGGGATTCTTGGATCGGCCTCTCTGTCACGCGTCGTCCATTCGACCAGGAGATTCTCGACACCCTGATACCCAAGTCGACAACCCGCTTCGAAAGGGACCTGATCCGACACTGTTTGCTCTTCGGCGAGAGGTCTCTGCGAATGCACGACAACGTGAAGCACTTGGCGATTCGCTGGCGCGGGGAGCATCGCAACGAGTCGCACGTTAAGGGACTCGTCTCAAGAACCACCCGGGAGCTGTTCAAGATCTACAAAGCCCGCTTTGACCGTGAGCTCAAGCGGCACGGTGCCAATGCGCTTCGCGAGTCGCTTGAGGCCTACCACTTCGCCTCGACGAGCGGAGACTCAAAGCTCTTCGAGAGCGTCAGGCCGGTCTTCGTGGATCAGCTGGACGCCCTCGGCTGGAGCCTCTCGGTTCAGCATCACAACTTTAAGGGCGCGGCCAGCGCTTTTGAGCAAGCGCTGAAATGGGATGAAAGAGATGACTACGCCCACCACTACCTCGCTTACAACCTGGATCGGGTTGGGAAACGGCTCAAAGATGTCGAGTTTCACTATCGAAAAGCCGCAAGGCTGAAACCACAGCATCCCTGGTGGCGCTCGCGACTGATCAAGTTCCTGATCGGTAGAGGCCGGATCGGCGAGGCTCGGAGCGAATGGGATACCGCGCTCTTGGAGCTGCAGGTCGGCGAAGGTGACTCGCCAACAAGCCTCTATGAGCACCTTCACTTCTGGGTTGCGGCCGCTTTGCTCGATGCCGGTGAGCCATCGCTTGCTCAGGAGGTACTCGATGAAGTGCCAACGTATGCGCGAAGCGGCGATTTCTCCGGCCTTTACCAGCGAGCTCAAGCACTTCTGCAGGTCGGAGAGGGGGATGCGGTTGTGCCAGCCTGGCGCTTGCACCCTGGTTGGTGGCGTGAAGATCCGGAACGGCTCCAATACCGCTTCCCGACTGGTGAGCGCCTGATGAAATGGCTAGCCGCCCGAGTGGAGAGCAAGAGCAAGAACGGCACACGTCTAAGGGGCGCGCTGGTTGAGGGTGATAAGGAGCCGGAAATCGTCTGGCTGACGGTTTCAGACCAAGATTTTGCGGCGTGGTGCCAAGACAACGTTGACGTCAGGGATCTAAGGGTCGGCGCGTTTGTCGAGCTCGGGCTCTACGTGAATCCCGGGAAGAAGAAAAGCACACCCCAGACAGTGATCAGAGTTCTGCCGGAGCGCAGATGGGAGACTCCTGGACTGTCCGATCTTCGCCCCGACCGATTTCTGGCTAGCCCTGCCTCAAATAAGTGACGCTTGGCGACCTTAAGCTTTCCGCTGAGCACCTCTGGCTGATCGTGTTCGGCCCCGGTTACGGAGAGTCGATTCTCGTTGTGCTGCCAGGATCCCACTGGATAGCGATTGACTCACTTCGTTGCCAAGACGAAGATCGGGATGTAAATCCCGCCCTCGAGTTGCTGGTCGCAAACGAGGCCCACCTGAGCATGGTGGCGCTGACCCATCCCCACAACGACCATGTCCAAGGTCTGACGGATCTTCTCGATCGGCGCCTGCCTGACTCACCCGTCGGATGCGTCGCTCCCTATCTGCGCCGCGATGGGCGGTGGCAGATCGATCCGGACGCATCAAAGGTCAGAGATGGGGGCGCCGCGGATACCGCCCTGAATCGGATAGAAGACATTTGGGCAGAGGAACCAAAGAGCGAATGGCCGCTTCTTGCGGGCAGCACACGATCGGTCGAGAAAGCAGAAGTAGAGGTGCTCTTTCCGGATCAGATCCCGCCCAAGAAACCGCGTAACCCGAACCTCCTCTCGGCACCGATGATGCTGCGCTGGCAGTCCTGCCATGTCCTTCTTGGCGCCGATCTTCTAAGCACAAAATGGAAGACCGTCGAACGGAAGTACGCGAAGCAGAGCGAACTGAAGCTGTCGCATGCATTGAAGGCCTCTCATCACGGCTCCGGGAGGTCCCAGCACCACGTGGCGATCGGTGCTCCGCCGCCCAAGAATCGAGTCTGCCTCCTCACACCTTTTAACAGGAACTCGAAGCTGCCCGATTACGGAGACGGTGAGGGGATGGACCGCCTGCTCGAGTGCCATGAGCGGGTCGGGGTCACGAGCGTGCCGGCGAAGGGAAGGGGAAAAGAGAGCCACAGGGTGGATCTGCTGCCGCACCACTCTGGGTTCGGGTCGATTGACCTCGAGCATGAGGACCTGTCCGCTTCTCCGCGTGAGGCTTGGATCGCGATCGGTTTCGACGCGGACGGCACCGAAGTCGCAAGGCACAGCGGCGACGCCGCCGGCATCGTTGTCTGAATAGCCGTCCAGACGCAGACTGGAAGCTGCCGGGCTCGCTGCATGCAGATGCTAGGATGCATGCATGCGCACGACCATAGAGCTCAGCGACCGAACCTACGCTCTGCTCCGCGCCAGAGCGGCGGAGCGAGGCATGCGCGGCTTCTCGCCGCTGGTCGAGAAAGCCCTGGAGAACCTGCTCGACCGCTCTACCGCCGCCGGCGTCGACGCCGCCCTCGCGGTGGCCGAGGGAGCATGGAGCGAGGCTGACGTCGAGGAGTGGGAGAGGGCGCGCGCCAACCCCAGCGGCCTGGCGGCGCTGGCCGGGGCTCTTGCCGATTGGGAGGACCTCGACGTCGTCGTCGAGGAGATCTACGCCGCCAGGCGCGCCAGCGCCGATCGCCCCGCCCCCGACCTGGACTGAGCGCCGCGCCGATGTACTGTTTCGACACCGACGTGCTCAGCGCGACGATGCGCCGTGATCCGCACCTGCCGCTGATCCGGCGCCTGGCGCAGGTCCCGCCCGCCGAGCAGTTCACGACCGCGATCACGTTGGGAGAGCTGCTCTACGGGGCGGCCCGCCGCGACAGCGCCAGGCTCCAGCTGCAGATTCGCGAGCTGCTGCGCGGCGCCCTCACCGTGCTCCCCTTCGACGAAGCCGCCGCCGAGGCGTACGGGCCGCTGCGCGCCCGGCTCGAGGCGGCGGGCCGCCCTCTCGCCGAGCCCGACACCCGCATCGCCTCGATCGCCCTCGCTCGGAACCTCACGCTCGTCACCGGCAACGTTCGCCACTTCGACCGCGTCCCCGACCTCGCTGTCGAGAACTGGCTCGCCTGAGCGCTGTTCCCGCTACGGTACTTCTGACGCTCCGGTACCGCCTAGGGCTCTCGCAAGGGAGCTATGCGGCCGGAGCTTTGCGTTTGATGAGCCGTTTTGGGCTTGGCATGCCCGGCCACCCTCGGTCGACGTCCTGCTCGGCCCGCCACGCCCGACGCCGGCGTGGGTGAGACCCGACGCATCACCAAAACCCCCGGTCACCACCAACCCAAAGCGCCCCGCACAGCGCCACCCTTACAAGTCACCACAGACCGCGACATCCCCGACGTGAAGCCGCCCGTGCTAGCGCGAAGCGCGGGCCGAGCGGTTCAAGGTGGCCAGGCGCGGTTGCGTCGCCGCCCGGCGGCAGCGGAAGCGAAGCTGAGCAGCCGCCGGTTTAGGTCTTCAAAACCCGCGTTCAGCCGGACGCGATCATCGCGATGTTCGCGAGTTGCCGCATCGAGTTCGATGCGGCAACGGTCCGGCCGAACGCCCTACCACCCACGCCCAAGGTCCGTCGTGCCTCCCCAACCTCGGTTTCTAGCTAACTGACCGCAGATATCAGCACCCAACGGCTCGGGGGGAGACCCCGGGCCGTTTGGTTTCTCATGCCAGCTAGATGGTTGAGGCATCGGCTTTGGTAGTGCCAAAGTCGGGCCACTGCGTTTTGTGAGGGCACACGTTGTGTCGCACCAGTGCTACACTGCGCCCATGACCCGTGAGCTGACCCAGCGCGAGCTGCGCAACCAAAGCGGCGAGATCATGCGGGCGCTCGATCGCGGCGAGGAGTTCGTCGTCACCCGCAACGGGGCCGCGGTCGGCGAGCTGCGCCCGCTGCGCCGTCGCCAGTTCGTCCGCAAAGAGGCTTTGCTGACGCTCCTCGCCGGCGCTCCTCGGATCGACCATGAGCGCTTCAGAGCTGACGTCGACGCCTTCGTCGACCAGGACCCCACGCCGCGTGGCTGAGGCGCCGGCCGAGCGCGGCCTGCTCGACACCTCGGTCGTCATCGATCTCGACCGGATCGATCCCGCCCAGCTTCCAGCCGAGTTGGCGATCTCGGCCGTGACGCTGGCGGAGCTGGCATCCGGTCCGCATGCGGCCACTGACTCCTCGGCCCGGGCCGAGCGCCAAGATCGCCTTCAGCGCATCGAGTCCGGCATCGAATCCCTGCCCTTCGACGACTCCTGCGCCCGTGCCTACGGCCGCGTCTATGCGGCGACCGCGGGCGCCGGCCGCAAGCCGCGCGGCCCGCGCGTCCTCGATCTGCAGATCGCCGCCACCGCGATCGCCAACGCGCTGCCCCTCTACACGCGCAACGCCGCAGACTTCCGCCACCTCGACGACCTGCTCGAGATCGTCGACGTCGATCGTCGTCCCTGATCTCAGAACCGCCAGCCCCAAGACGCCCGCGCCCGCCGGCCCCGTCCACGGCCACCTCGACGCCAACTGCGCCCGACCCCGTGCTCGAGGCGCTCACCGTCATGAACGGCGAGTCGAAGCGCTTGAACATTCCCGCCACCGATCCCACCATCGCCCCTCCGGCCGCCCCGGTCCCTCGTAGCTCGCTACCGTTCCCGCTGCGTCCGGCCGAGTTCCACCTTTGCCGGATGCCACGGGGCCGGTGTGTAAGCACGCGGCCCCACTTATGTTGGACTGAATATGTTGGACTTAATTCTCCCTCCCAAGCGGCAGAAGCGGGGGGCGCAGGATCGCCGGGTGTGTCCCTGGCCGGGCCTCATCGCGCCACCACCTCGCCGACCACGATCTTGTTTCCGGCGCGGACATTGCGGACCGCGCGCTCGACGGCGCGACGGGTCTGACCTGGCGCGCAGGGATAGTGGACCTCGCTGACCCAGCTCGCTTGACGCCAGGCGCGGATGATTCCCTCAAGGCGGCGCGGCGACTTCGGCGTCAGCTCAACCTCGATCGCGATCGTGCCGCTCTCGGCGAGGACCGCGAGGTCGGGACGGTGCAGGCGCGGTTTGCCGTTGGGGAGTTTGCCGACCTTGGCGCTGGCGATCGGGCGTTCGGCGATCTGCTCGGCCAGGACGATCTCGCGCTCGGTCAGGACGCGCTCGTGGCCGTAGCGGTTGCCGGCCATCTGCGCGGTGGAGGCGCAGCGCAGCCAGTGGTCGACCGACCCCGGCGAGACCACCGGCACCGGCAGGCCGAGGCCGGCATAGCGCAGGCCGTCGCGGGTCGCGCGCAGCAGGCCGGGCTCGGAGCGGATCAACTCCAGGCGCTCCAACAAGCCGGCCTCCACGCAGCTCGCGACCCGGTCGTAGGTGACGGTCCGCCCGGCGTCCATCGCGACCATCACCTGGGCGATCCTGACCACGCCGTGGCGGCCGACGTAGCGGACCAGCTCCAGGTCGCGATCTCGACCCGGTCCGGTCCCCAGGGCCCGCACCACACTGCTTTCGATCACGGCATCCATCACTAACTAAGACGAAGCGCCCCCATTTTCACCCCCCTGCGCTTCGTCTTTCTGCTTCCACACCCCACCCCGTCCCCGGTTCACATGGTGAGTGGGCGTGGTCGGCGGCCGAAGTGCGCTCTCAACCGCTCAGGAAAGGGGCATGGGGGCGGATTGCCGGTCCGGGTCTGCGTCCGCCCTCCCGTCCGCCCTCCGCTGCCTGGCCCAAGCATCCGACCTTGCCCACCCGCTGGGTTCTTCAGCCGCGCCAGGCGCCGATCAGCTCGTCCGGCGAGAGCGCCACCGACCTGCGGCCCCTACACGGTCGAATCCGAGCTCTACCCATACTCGGCGCCGAGCTCGCCGGTCCACGGCGAAAGCTCCTTCAAGATCGAAACCGGCCCCGAAGGCCTCGGCTGCCCCTCGGGCGGCGTGCCGCCCTTCTGATCAGCCGCTCGATGAGACGACTCCGCCGATGGAGTTGCACAAAAAGAGTGCCGATCCGGCCGAAATCGAAACGCTGGATCAGACCACGGCGCCGATCGACTACGAGGGTCGGGACGCTCCCAATGGAAATCAGAAATAACCGGCCCCGAGGAGCGTCCCGAACCGGTTGACACGGCACCCGAGGTGCCGCTCGCGCCGCACTGGCCCTGCGCCGTTTTACCGCTGCTCAGGGATCTGACACCGTAATCGCGTCGAGGAGTTGCCGAAGGGGCGTTTCGTCGCCGTGCATCGTGGCGATGAAGGCATCGACGTTTTGCTGTGGCTCGATTAGCTGCCAGTCGAGCCGGTAACCAGCAGCGCCCGCCAGCTGGGCGAAGAAGGCTCGCTGCGTACGCCCATTGCCGTCGCGGAAGGGATGCAGTGCATTGACGTCGCCGAGGTAATGGGCGGCGCGATCGACGAAAGCGTCGCGATCAAGGTGAGGTTTGCCTCAATGATCTGCAGCTCACCGGCGTCGCGGATGTCGCGCGCATTGCGCAGGACATTGGTGCCGGGGTATACGTAGGGGTCCTGGCTCACACGCGCTGCGATGCGCCGACAGTGTGAGCCGACGCAATCAGGCTCTCGAGCGATTGCCCGGAGAGGACGCGCCGCTCGGCCTCGCGCAGGTCTGCGTCCGAGGCGTTTCCTCGGACCCACAGATCTGCCAGCTCGCGAACCGCGCCGGTGGGCTCGAGGCCCTCTAGACGCAGCGATCCTGCTGCGCTTGCTGCGGCTTGAGCACGATCGATCACGCTTCAATTCTACCGGGTCGACGTCCCTACTCGGCGCGCCAGGCCCGATGCCGGCGGGGCCCCACCCACGCCCCCGGCCTCGCCCGGGCCGTCGCTCTTTCCGGATACCGTGATCTCCAATGTCAAAGACCCAGATCGACAAGGCGGGGGAGAGCCTGCGCACCTGGGCTCGGGAGTTGGGTACGAACCCGAATGCGGAGCCCGATCCCACCGCGATCGAAGTCCTGCGCGAGTACCGCCAGCGGTTCGGCTTGCCGCTGGCAACAGCCGCCATTGCTCTCAGCCTTCTGCTCGAAGACCCGGAGAAACCCGGGGCGCGGCTCAAGCGCGAGGGCGCGATCATCGCCAAGCTGCTGCGGTATCCGCATATGCGCCTCAGCCAGATGGCCGACATCGCCGGCGCCCGCGCCGTGTTGAGCGCTCAGGCCGAGGTCGATTCGCTCATCGCCCGGATGCTCGAGGCCTGGCCTACCGCTCAGCTCATCGACTATGTCGCCAAGCCCAAGCAGGGGGGCTACCGCGCCAAGCACCTCATCGTCAGCGAGCCGCTGCCCCTGCCGGTGGAGATTCAGTTGCGAACCTCAGCCCAGAATCGTTGGGCCGACGAGGTGGAGCGCTGGGCGGGCATTCTCGGCTATCCGCTGAAGGATGCGCAAGGACCCGAGGACCTGGTGCGATACTTCGAGGTCGCAGCCGAGCTGGAAGCCCAACGGGAAGAGAAAGGAGTGGCGGATGAAGCTGTCGCAGATGCTCTCTCAGACCTTCGCAAGAAAGTCGAACCGTATTTCGAACGCAGACCCACAGGCCGATGAGCTGCGTCACTTCCTGATTGTCTACGACGCCCGCGCCCAGAGGCTGATCGACTGCGTCGACTTCGATCAGCTCGACACGGCTGAGAGCGCCTACGCCGAAGCGGAGGAGGATCACCGCGGCACCGATCTGCAGGTGGTGTTGTTCAGCGCCGACTCGATCGACACCATCAAGCGGACTCATCCGCACTACTTCGGCGGCCGCGCAGCGGTCGGCGCGCCATTTCAGCCGGTCGGCGCGTAGACAGCCGCCACCACGCATTCCAGAGCCATTTCCGCCGTATATGCCTGCAACCTTTTGACCCGCGCGACCTGCAGTGTGGATGGCGGATCCCCACCAATGCGCGAAATCCGGCCTCAGGCCCCCCGCAGGCCCGCCAACACAGCCCCCGCCTCGGTCGTCGTCTAAGCCTGAATCCACCGATTCACCACGCCTGATCCGTCCGCTCTGATCATGAAAATGACCTCCTGAGCAGGCAAATAGCGGCTGATTGGAGCAGCCG
>Ga0208356_1000184_pt1 | contig 20515 bp, 19 predicted proteins | sample NGESurshal072012_4_FD_184467 | JGI IMG/M metagenome (GOLD analysis project Ga0208356, IMG submission 184467) | Arctic peat soil microbial communities from Barrow, Alaska - NGEE Surface sample 53-1 shallow-072012 (SPAdes) | ecosystem: Environmental > Terrestrial > Soil > Wetlands > Peat ... | reverse complement strand
AGCCCGATCTGGGGCATACTCGGCGATCGATTTGGGCGCAAGCCGATGCTCCTGCGCTCGATGGTCGGCGGCGCGATCACCGTCGGCTTGATCTATTTCGTGCAGACCCCGGACCAGCTCGTGATCCTTCGCTTCTTGCAGGGTGCGACCAGTGGAACCGTGGCTGCGGCGACCGCGCTGGTCGCTGTCGAGACGCCACGCAATCGTGTCGGCTGGGCGCTCGGGGTCGTCACCTCGGCGGTGGCGCTGGGCAGTGCGATTGGCCCGGTCGTAGGCGGCCTGGCCGCGTCGCTGTTCGGGCTCCGGCTCGTCTTTCTCGGGGGCGGCATCCTCCTGTTGATCTCGACGATCCCTGTCTTCATGATCGTGCGCGAGAGCCCGCTGCGGCGGCGCGATCCAGCCCGCGCCAGCACCCTTGCACTGATCGGTCAGCGACCTGGCGCCCGGCGAGCTCTTGCGGGATTGATCGCTGCGCAGGGCATCACCAGCGTCGCCAACAGCGCGATTCAGATACTCGTCGTGCTGAGGCTCCTCGAGATGGTGGGGCAGGCTGTGGCGGCGATCACTGGAATCGCGTTCGGCCTGTCCGGAGTCGCGACCAGCGGGGCGGCGATCTTCTACACAGTGGTGACGCGCCGCATCGGCTATGTGCGCACCACGGTCATCGCGGCGGTTCTGATGTCTGTGGCGATCGCGTTGATCGCGGTCGCGCCGTGGGTTGCGGTGGTGGTCGGGGCGATCGCCTTGAACGGCCTCCTGAGCGGCGTGATCGTCCCGGCCACCGCGAGCATGATCGGCCTCGAGACGCCAAGCGAGGCGCAGAGCACAGTCTTCGGAATCAACGCCAGCTCGGTGGCCTTTGGCTTCTTTTTGGGACCCCTTATCGCCGGCGGCGTCGCCGCGACTGAAGGCGTGCCCGCCGCGATTGGCGTCATCGCCGTCATCGCCTTGGGCCTGGCGGTGCTCCTGGCCACCGCCACGCGGGAGCCCTCGCGCTAGCGCGCGTCGGTATGAGATGGAAGCTGGCGGTTCCCTCTCATCGAGCGTGCGGCTTCGCCGCAGGCTCTGCTCTCCTTCCCGCGATTTATTACGAATTGGTTTCTCCACGCGACGCTTGGCGGGAGTAAGAAATAAAGTCATGGCCGGGGGGGACCCCGGCCAACCCTGCCGCGCTAGCTTTCGTATCTTGGGTCAGTGAAACAGCTCGGGCTGACGCTGGCGGTCGTTGCCCTGTGCGCCTGCGGGTCGGCTGATGCGGGCGCCCCTCTGATCTCGACTGCCCCAGGCTGCGACAATGACATTCGGACCTGCATGGAACAGAGAACAACGCCCCCGCCAACCGTGATCGATGTCACCAAGAAGTACACCGCGACGGTGCACACCAATCGGGGCGACTTCGTGATCGCGCTGGTGGATCCGAAAGTCGCGCCTCAGACGGTTAACAACTTCGTCTACCTGTCACAGAACCACTTCTACGACGGCCTGACCTTTCATCGGATCGTGCCCGGCTTCGTCGTCCAGGGCGGCGACCCGCGCGGCGACGGAACGGGAGGGCCTGCGTACAAGCTTCCGAACGAGACAAATCCGTCGACGTGGCCGCGGGGCACCGCCGGCATGGCTTCCAGCTCGGCAGGCGTGAGCGGGTCCCAGTTCTTTATCACAATCGGCGATGCGCCTTCTCTCGCCACCAGCGGCATCTACAACCATTTCGGCCAGATCACCTCTGGGATGGAAGTCCTCGACAAGATCCAAAAGGGCGACAAGATGACCTCCATCGACATCACGGTCTCGTGAGGGGGGCGTTTCTAGCAGTAATCGCTGTGACCGCGCTGGCGGCAGCGTCCTGTGGCTACGCAGATCCCTACGTGACCAGCGGACCCGTTGCGAACGAGAGCCCAGCTCCTGCCTCTCCATCCCCGTCCCCGAGCCCTTCCCCAGGCGCCGACGACTTCAACTCGGGCGCGGGCCTGCCGGTGGTGACCTATCCGGACGGGCTCCAGATCATCGACCTCAAGGTGGGCACTGGCGCAGTTGCGGTCAGCGGGAAGCAAGTGACAATGCAATACACGGGCTGGCTGACCACCGGTCCCCCTCCCTTCGACACGAGCCGTCAGGCCGGCCGGTCCCCACTCGCTTTCACGCTCTACGCGACTCCTGACCAGGTTATCCCCGGCTGGGACGAGGGGATCGCTGGAATGAAGGTGGGCGGCAAACGCAAGCTGACCATCCCCCCGGGCCAAGCGTATGGGGCGAACGGTCAGACCGATCCGAACACTGGTGCCGTAGTGATCCCGCCGAACGCCACCCTGGTCTTCGAGGTGGAGCTGCTCAAGGTCGAGAAGGCACCCCCACCGACGCCGATACCATCACCAAGCCCAAGCCCAAGCCCGAGCCCGAGCCCGAGCCCGACGCCAAGCTAAACCCCATAGGGCAATAAAGCGCTAGCGCGGCGGGGTTGGCCGGGTCCCCCGGCCCACTACTTTGTCTCAGGCACTGCCAAACGCGGCGTGGAGTGACTAGTTCGTAATTAATCCCATCCCGGGAAGAAGAGCAGCCACGCGCGAAGCGCCTGGCGATGAGAGGAGACCGACTGGTCTTCTCTCATACGTCTACGTGACGGTGAGAGTTCCGTGCATCCCGGATGCCTCGTGCCCCGGCTGGTCGCAGAAGATCGTGTAGGTGCCCGCGGCGATGGTGACAGTGAACACGGTGCTGTCCCCCGCCGACACGAGCTCGCTCCTGCCGATGGTCTTGCCGGAGCTGTCGCGAATGGCCATGTCGTGCGAGGTCCCGCTGCCATCGTTGACCAGGAAGAACACGACCTGGCCGGCAGCGACATTGATGTCACTCGGAGTGAACTTGAACTCCGTCATCGAAACCTTGGTCGACCCAGCAGGTTGAGGTGACGAGCTTCCGCCGCCGCAACCAGAGAGAAGCGCGAGCGTCAGCAGCGCGACGACTACGGCTCTCACGGGTGGTAGGCGACCCCCACATAAAGGATGAGGAACAGGAAGAACCACACGACGTCGACGAAGTGCCAGTAAAGGGTGACCGCAGCCACGCCGACGTGGTGCTGCGAGTTGAACTGCCCTTTGGCGGCTCGATAAAGGATCAACGTGAGCAAGACCAGCCCGCCCAGCACGTGGGCTCCGTGGAAGCCGGTCATGATGAAAAAGGCGCTGGCGAACTGGTTGACCTGGAGGTTCAGACCGCGTGAGAAAGCGGAGATGAACTCGTACAGCTGGCCGAACTCGAAGGCTAGACCAAGGAGGACAGTCGCCGTCCAAAGAATGAAGAATCGGCGACGGTTGTCGCGCGCTATCGCGTCTGCCGCGAAGTGGCAGGTGAAAGCGCTCGAGAACAGGACGACCGTGTTGATTATGGGGATGGGCGCAACGGCGACGTAGAACTCTTTGGCGCCGGCCGGCGGCGTCGGCGGCCACGTGGCGTGCGAGCCGAACATGTAGAAGTACACCGCAAAGAGGCTCCCGAAGAACATCACCTCGGAGGCCAGGAAGATGTACATGCCCATCATCCCGGGCTTGATCGCCGGGTACTCGGGAACCGGCTCGTGCACCGGCTGGTGCTGCATCGTGGCCACAGCCATCAGTGATGCACCTCCGCGCCAGCCTCAACGCTGTCGGCTGGATACATCTTCACGTCCTCGACCAGCACCCACCCGGCGACTCCATACAGGAAGATCACGCCCCCGATCACGGCGAGAGTGATTCGCGTCGTCGAGGAAAATGGGATGGCCCCGAGCCCGAGGAACAAGATGCCCAGGCAGATGATGAAGGGCCAGCTGCTGTTCGGGAACAGATGGATGCCGAGCTCGCGGGCGCGAGCCGCGAAGTCCACGGTGTTGTCGATGTGCTGGGGAATCTCGAGGTCAAACCTCGAGGCCGCCGCTCGTGCGGGGTCGGCCGCGCGCCAGGCCAAAAAGGCGGCGGATGCAGCCCGGCTCGAAGGCCACAGCTGGTAGGCGCAATTGCGGCAGAACTCGTCGAAGCGGGCCGTTCTCAGCCCGCATCGCGGGCAGTCCACGGCAAGGCTTGGGTTCGACACATCGACATATCGAGACTTCTTCGCTGCCGTCACAGTCGATTTTGGATTCTATAGGGTTCCCACCGTCTCCCGACAGTCGTGCCCGCTAAGGCCCCGCTCCCCGGCCCTCTCGCTGATGGGGGACGTCCCCCCTGAGGCGTCGCGCCTGGCAAAGCCAGTTCCCGATGCACCCCCCTTGCCTCAGGGGGAGCGAGTGCGAGTGCTACTTCTTGCTCAGATACACTTTGCGCCGTGAAACCACGCGGCCGATTGCCGCTCACGATCCTCGGCCTTGTCGCCGCCGCTTTCCTTCTCAGTTCCTGTGAAGGATTGGGCGGCATCTCCCCCATCTTTCCGACCCCCGTCTCGCCGAACGGGCAGGACATCTACAACCTCTATATCGCCATCTCTATCCCCGCGATCATCATCTTCATCGGCGTCGAGGCTGCCTTGCTGTGGGTGGTGCTTCGCTTCCGGCGCTCGAAGCAACCGGTGGGATATGTGCCGCCCCAGATCCACGGGCACAACGGGCTCGAGTTCACCTGGACCATCATCCCCTTGATCGTGGTCGTGGTTATCGCCGGCTACAGCTTCCTAACCCTGAACAAGGACTTCGTGCCGATCACCAACGAAGACATGAACATCAGTGTCACCGGCCACCAGTTCGGTTGGACCTATTCGTATACGGAAGGCTTCACGGTCCACCAGGAGGGGACGCTTGCCGGCGACGTGACGCCTATGGAGGTGCCCATCCACAAGCTCGTGCGACTCAGTTTCGAGGGCACCGACGTCATCCACTCATGGTGGGTGCCTGCCATCTCGGGCAAGACAGATGCCGTCCCCGGGTACACCAACTACGCGTGGCTGAAGATCGACCAGGTCGGCACGTGGCGTGGAGAATGCGCGGAGCTCTGCGGCGCCGGCCACAGCACCATGCAGATCATCGTGAAGGCGGTCAGTCAGCAGGACTACGACGCCTGGGTGCAGCAGCAGCTCGCAGCGGCCCAAGCCACTCCGTCACCAAGCACATGAGTAGCTCGGCGGTAGGATAAGGAATCGATGGCGGCCACTCAAACCCTGCCCCGTCCCAAGCAGTACGACGACACATTCTTCAAGCCGATCAGCATCTGGCTGACCACGACCGATCACAAGCTGATCGGGATCATGTACATGGTCACCGGCATGTTGAGCTTCGTCCTGGCCGGGATTTTCGCGCTGATCATCAGGCTGCAACTTTCTCAACCCAACCTGTCAGTGGTCGACGCGGAGACCTACAACCAGCTCATCTCCGCGCATGGCGTGACGATGATTTTCTTCTTCGTCACGATCTTCCTGACGGGGATCGCCAACTACATGGTGCCGCTGATGATCGGCGCCCGCGACATGGCCTTCCCGCGCGTCAACCTTCTTGGATTCTGGTTGGTCCCAGTCTCGATCCTGCTGTACTACGGCGGCTTTCTCTTCGGCAAGGGTGCGCTCGACGCCGGCTGGACGGGTTATGCGCCATTGACCGAGAAGGCGTACCAGAACGGCAGCCTCGGAGTCGACTTCTGGGCGATGAGCCTCATCGTCTGGGCCATCTCCGGAATCATGGCCTCGACGAACTTCCTCACCACGATTGTCGCCCTGCGCGCGCCGGGCATGAAGCTCACGCGCATGCCGCTATTCGTATGGGCGCAATCGTCGACCTCGATCCTGCTCCTGATCGTCGGTGCTCCCCTTGCGGCAGCAATGATCCTTGTCGAGTTCGACCGCCAGCTCGGGACTCAGTTCTTCACGACCCAGGGCCGCCCGGTGCTCTACCAGCACCTGTTCTGGTTCTTCGGGCACCCCGAGGTCTACATCATGATTCTGCCCGGCTTCGGCATGATCTCGGAGATCATCCCCGTCTTTGCGCGAAAGCCGATCTTCGGCTACATGTCGATGGTCGCTGCGCTCTTCGGCATCGTGTTCCTGTCGATGACTGTGTGGGCGCACCACATGTTCACCGTCGGCATGAACACCTACGTCGAAACCTTCTTCATGATCATGACGATGCTCATCGCGGTGCCGACGGGGATCAAGTTCTTCAACTGGATCGCGACCGCCTGGTGGGGCTCGATTGAGTTCACCGTGCCCATGAAGTTCGCGTGGGGGTTTCTCGCGACCTTCTTGATCGGGGGCATCACCGGTGTCTATCTGGCATCAGTGCCTGTCGACACGCAGCTTCACCAGTCCTACTACGTAGTGGCGCACCTCCACTACGTGCTGTTCGGAGGCAGCGTGTTCACGATCTTCGCTGGTGTCTACTACTGGTTCCCGAAGATCACAGGCAGGCTGCTCAGCAAGAGGCTGGGCGAATGGAACTTCTGGACCCTGTTCATCGGATTCAACGGGACCTTCCTGATCATGCACACGCTGGGGCTGGAAGGCATGCCGCGGCGCATCGCCACCTACACCAACCCCGCCTGGGGCACCACCAACATGATCATCACGGTCTCTTCGTTCCTGATCGCGTTCTCAGTTCTGCTTTTCCTGATCAACGTCATCCGCAGCTGGCGTGGCGGCGAGATCGCGGGGGACGACCCGTGGCAGGCCAACTCGCTCGAGTGGGCGACGACCTCGCCACCACCGCCCTACAACTTCGAGAAGATCCCGCCGATTCACAGCTACATGCCGCTTCGAGACTTGCGCGAGGCGAGCGGGCAGCCCCCAGTGCCGATACCGGCGCTGTCGAGCTAGCGACGTGATCTTCCTCAACGCCGGGGAATGGGTGCCCGCGTGGCTCTACATGAGCATCACCTTCCTGGTGGCATCGCTGGGAGTAGTCGGATTGGGATGGTGGGTGCTGCGCGGCGACGCCCGCAACCGGGCGGCAGACGCGCACCTGGAGAACACCGATCCAGACGCGCCGCCGAAAATATAAGAGGGAACCCAAATGGTTCCCTCTCATCGAGCGTGCGGCTTCGCCGCAGGCTCTGCTCTCTTTCCGGTTATTGGATCGGATTAATTACGAATTAGCACTCAACGCCACGATTGGTAAACAGTAAGGACAAAGTCATGGCCGGGGGAACCCCGGCCAACCCTGCAGAGCTAGTGAGTTTAGTGGCTCAACTAACCTAATGGGATTCCAAACCTTGTCGATCTGGTGATCGTTGCTGCGACGTTGATCGGCCTCGCCAACGGCTACCGCCGTGGGTTCTGGCTCTCGATGATGCAGTACCTCGGCCTGTTGGCCGGCGTGCTGCTCGGAGCCATTGCGGCGCAGCCGGTGCTGGACTACATCCACGTCACAAGCCCGGTCGCGCGTCCGCTCGGTGCCGTCCTCGTGCTGATCATCGGAGGCAGCCTCGGATCCAGCATCGGCTACGCGACAGGTGAGCCGATCCGAAAGCGGATCTTGCGCGGCGGGCGCCATAGCATCAGTGACTCCTTGGGCGGCGCCGCGTTTTCGGCGTTGGCCGTGCTGGTAGTCATTTGGTTCCTGGGCTTGAGCTTCTCGCGTGGACCGAGCCAAGAGGTCGCGCAGCAAATCCAGCAATCGGTTGTGCTCCATCAGCTGGACGCCATCGCGCCGCAGCGCCCGGCCTTTCTCGCACGCGTCGGGGACATCCTCGCCGGGGTTCAATTTCCAGCCGTCTTCGCGGGACTCGAGCCCACGCTGCCGGCGGCGCTTCCGATTCCGGCCCCCAGCGTTGTCGATACGCCCGGCGTGAACAATGCCGCCCAGTCGGTGTTCAAGGTGTCCAGCCTTGGTTGCGGTGGCCTTGTCACCGGCAGCGGATTCGCCATCGGGGGCGGCTACGTGGTCACGAACGCCCACGTTGTTTCCGGCACGCATTCCCATCAGCTGCAAACGGCCGCCGGTGACGACCTGCCGGCCACCGTCGTTTACTTCGATCCCGCGCGCGACTTCGCCCTCCTGAGGGTGCCGGACCTGACGAGCCCGGGCCTGGGCCTCGCGCCTGCGTCGCGCGGCACGAACGGGGCGGTGATCGGCTACCCCGGTGGCGGGCCCGAGCGGATTGAGCCTGCAATCGTGGACGGTGCCGTCGAAGCGGTGGGCCGCGACATCTACAGCAACAACACGGTCACACGCCAGGTCTATGTGATCCAGGGAAGCGTGCGGCCTGGCAACTCTGGCGGCCCGCTCGTCGATCTCCAGGGCAAGGTTCTCGGCATCGTGTTCGCGACCTCGGCCAGCGACCCCAACCAGGCGTATGCACTGACCGACGACGAGATCAGCTCCGACCTGAACGACGTGAACGGCCGCCACCTGGTGGACACGAGCCGGTACGCCTGCGCCGCTTAGTCGGGCCGACTTATGAGAGAAGACCAGTCGGTCTCCTCTCATCGAGCGTGCGGCTTCGCCGCAGGCTCTGCTCTTCATCCCGGGATTGGATTAATTACGGATTAGTTTCTCCCCGCGACGATTCGGATTGGCAGAGACAAAGTTATGGCCGGGGGGACCCCGGCCAACCCTAGCCACGCTAGTGCGCGTTTTTTTACTCGGGTTTCGCTTCCTCGATCAGCATTACCGGGATTCCATCGACTATCGGGTAGAGGACCTTGCAGCTTGGGCATCGCAGGTGGTCAGGCTCTTTGAGCTCCACTTTCGTGTGACATTTCGGGCAGGCGAGGACTTCGAGCAGTTCCTGAGAGATCACTGGCGCATGGTAGTACGGTTGGCGCCATGATCCTGCGCCGGCTGTATCTGTACCTGGTCAGCGCCGCCGCCCTGGGCACGCTGGCGGCCGGCTTGTCCGCGCTTGGATTCAACGTTCTCCTGTTCGTTTTCAACGACCCCAATGCCGACGCAAGCAGGGGCGCCCTCGCCGGTGCCACCGCTGCGACGGTGGTCGGGCTGCTGGTGTGGGGCGTGCATTTCTGGTTCGCGCGCCGCTACGCACATCGCGATCCCGCGGAGCGAGCCTCCGCGATACGCCGGCTGTACGTCTACTGGGCTTGCCTGGTGATGTCGATTGGCGCGGCGATCGCACTGGACACCGCGATCTCCAATTACCTGCACCCCATCTTCGATTGCCCCGCCGTGAGCAACCCGAACGCGAATGTGTTCTCGCTGTTCGTCTGCGGAGCGAATGCCAGTCTGCTCCCCACGGCCCAAGCAGCCTGGATTGCCCTGGTCCTCGGCGCCTTCTGGGCTCTGCACTATCGAATCGCCGTGCGCGACCGGGCGGCTGTCGGCGAGCAAGGCCGCTCGGCCTCGCTGCGTCGCTGGTACATGTACCCGGCGGTCCTAGTCGGTCTGCTGATGACGCTGTCGGGCGCCACCAGCCTGCTGATTCTCGTTTGGCTTCGGCTGATGAACAGCTCGCTCGCGACAGACCAGGGCCGATACGTCGGCGACTCAGTCGGGTTGCTGGCGGGAGGCCTTGTCCTCTGGGGATTCCACGCCCGCGTGCTGGCGCAGAAACACCTCGAAGACGATCGCAAGTCGACGCTGCGCGCCCTCGAGGGCTTTATCGCGGTTGCCATCTCCATGGTGTTCGCCCTTATCGGGGCCGCCCAGATCCTCTACTACGCTCTCGCGCGACTGATCGGGGTTACGAACCCGGGCAACGTTGGCAACGACGTTGTCGTCGCCATGGCAGCGCCAGTTTCGGTCCTCGTCGTGTACGGAGCAGCGTGGTTCCTTGTGCGCCGGCGCCTAGCGCGCGACACCGGCTCGCACGAGGTCGACCGCCAGGCCGGGGTGCGCCGTCTGTACACGAACCTCGCTGCCCTCGTGTCGATGGCAGTGCTGGGAACCGCTGCGGCAGGAGTCCTGTGGAACCTCGCCGAGCAGATCGAGGCCCCGCTCATCGGAGTGACGGCTACTGACTGGAGGGACCCGATCAGCTTTTGGGCGACCCTGTTCGTCGTCGGCGGGGTGGTGTGGTTGGCGCATTGGCGGCACGCACCATGGCCGGGTGACCGCCAATCTCTGAGCCGGCGCCTGTACGTATGGGCGGCTCTCCTGGTCAGCGTGCTCGCGGTGCTCGGGTCCGGCATCGGAATCTTGAACGTCGTGTTTCAACAGGTGTTCAGCGCAACGCCTCGACTCAACATCACTTCCAATCTCGACTTCGGCCACTACCTCGCCGTCCTGGTGGTCGCGGCGCTTATCGGTGTTTATCACTGGCGCGTGCTGAGGGCTGACGCAGCGGCGCGGCCCGCGAAACATGAGGTCGAACCGGCCCGGGTGGTCGTCGGGACACAGGCAGTTGATTCGACGATCGCGACAACGCCGGCCACATCGACCTCAGCCTCCTCGGTCCAACACGGCAAGCGATACGTGCTGTCAGTGATGGATGCCAGTGAGGACGACGTGCATCAGGCGCTGTCTAACCTGCCCCCCGCAGCCAGCTACCGGCTGATCCCGGAATCGGAGTACTGACCCATGGACGCGCAGACAATCCTCACCACCACCCGCTCGGTCCGAAAGCGGCTCGACTTTGACAGGCTGGTCCCGCGCGAGTTGCTCCTCGAATGTCTCGAGGTTGCCGTCCAGGCCCCGACCGGATCCAACAGCCAGGGTTGGCAGTTCGTTTTCGTCACCGAGGCCGACAAGAAGCAGATCATCGGCGAGCTGTATCGAAAGTCGTGGTACGCGTACGCGGCGAGTGGCGGCCAGAGGTATGCGAAGGACGACCCGCGACGCGAACAGCTGCCTCGCGTAGCCTCGTCGGCGCAGTACCTCGCCGACCGCATGCATGAGGTGCCGGTCATGGTCATCCCTTGCATCGAGGGCCGCGTCGATCGTCCCGGGGTCTCCAACATGGAGATGGCAGGTCTCTACGGTTCCATTCTTCCGGCTGCTTGGAGCTTCCTGCTCGCCGCTCGCGATCGCGGCGTCGTCGGATCCTGGACGACCCTTCATCTCAGATATGAGCGCGAGGTGGCCGAGCTGCTGGGCATTCCGTATGAGCGTTACACGCAGACTGCGCTGCTTGCGATGGGGTTCAGCACCGGCGGTGAGTTCAAGCCGGCGCAGCGAATTCCGCTGGATGGCATCGTCCACTGGGAGAAGTGGTAGCGCAGGCACTGCTCGACCTGGTCGACTGGCGCCGGCGAGTCGGCGACCTGTACCGCGTCCGCGGCACGGACGCGCTCCAGCAATTCAAGCGAGGACGCGATGAGCTTTTCAGGACTCACCCGCAGTCGCCAATCGAGCCGGACGAACGCGCCGCCTTCAAAGGCCTGAGTTATTTTTCACAGGACCCGGAGTACCGCGTCAAGGCGCGAGTCGAGGACGGCGACGGGAGCGAGTTGCTCATCGACACCGGCGGCGACGACGGGGCCGTGCGATACCGGCGCGCGGCTACGCTGGTATTCGAGCTGGGTGGTGAGGCCTGCCGCCTGACCGTCCTCAGCCTGGTGCAATACGCGGGCGGTTTGTTCGTGCCTTTCCGCGACACAACCTCGGGTCGTGAGACATATGGTGGAGGGCGCTACCTGTTCGACACTGCCAAGGACACGGATGGCCTGGTGCTGGAGATCGCGCCTGGCTCGCCGGAGGTCGTGATCGATTTCAACTACGCATACAACGCCTCATGCGCCTACAGCCCGCGATGGGCTTGCCCTCTTGCCCCACCCGAGAACTACCTCAAGGTGTCAGTGAGGGCTGGCGAACACGTGTACAAGGCTCCGTCGTAACCGAGCAGGAGCGCGGGGCGTTGCCATCGACATGAAGCTCGGAACCGTCATCTGGGTTGCTGTCGCGCTCGTGATCCTGCTGTACGGCACTGTCGCTGTGTTCGAGGCCTTCGACAGGGTCTCGCACTCGAACAGCGACACGATCCGACCGTTCGTCATCACGATGGGACCTGTGTGGGCTCTGGCGATCGCCGCAGCCGCCGTCCTGCTGCGTAAACGGAGCAACTAGAGCCCACCAGGCGACGAAGAGGGCCAAAAGGGCACAAATCGCCGCATCCCCGGCGATCCCGTCGGCCAAAGGGCACAAATGGTCGTATTCCGGGCGGAACTATCTCCTATAGATAGAATTTGGGTTCACCGCCATGTCCATAGACGAATCTAGTAACGGCAAGGCTCGTGGTATCCAGCTCGTCCAGATCGAGGGCTTCCTCGAGGTGGCGCGCCGGGGCAGCGTCAGCCGTGCCGCCGAGGCCCTTTTCGTCACCCAGCCCACGCTGACCGCACGCCTGCACGGGCTCGAGCGCGAGCTGGGCGCACCGTTGTTCGTCCGCACTCCACACGGCATGCGGCTGACCGATGCGGGCCGCGCTATGGTGCCGTTCGCCGAGCGCGCCCTGCGGGCGCTGGGTGACGGCCGCGACGTCCTCGAGCAGGTGAGGACGGCGTCCGCCGGGCACCTCATGATCGGGGCGGCCCCCGCGGTCAGCACCTACATCCTGCCCGAGCTCCTCGAGAAGTTCGTCGCGGACCATCCGCGGGTCGAGGTGTCGGTGCGAACGGGGCACTCTGAGGACATCGTCGATCTAGTGCTCAGCGACGAGGTGCAGATCGGGTTGGGTCGTGCGATCAGGCATCCCGACCTCGAGATGCGCCAGTTCCACACCGAGGAGCTCGTGCTCGTCTGCGCGCCCAGCCACACGTTTGCGAAGCGCCGCAGCGTGGCCATGGAGGAGGTGGCGGCCGAGAGGATGATCATGTTCGACCTCACGTCGAGCTACTACGAGATCACCCAGGCGGCCTTTCTTGCTGCCGGGGTGAAGCCGCGGGGCTTGATGGAGTTGGATTCGATAGAGGCCGCCAAGAAGATGGTCGAGAGGGGGCTTGGGGTCGCGCTCCTGCCGCGCTCCGCCGTGGCGCGGGAGGTGGAAACGAAGGCGCTCCGCAGGGTCAACATGAAGGACGCGCCCCCGATGTACCAATCGATCGTGGCTTATCGCCGCCGCGACTCGGGCAAGGCGGAAGGCATAGTGGCGGCGTTCCTGGAGCTGCTGACGGCCATTACCTGATATCGCCGTTCCCTATCGCTGACATCTAATCAATTGATTGGACGAATATCACCGATCTCCCTAACCTCCGCGTTATGCATTACATGGAACCGACCACCGACCTCGAAACCGAGCCTTCGACCCACGAGTGCGAATGCCCCGAACCCTGTAACTGCGACCACGAGAACGAGTGAAGGAGCCGCACATGGACCTTGTCTCGACGCCCCTGCTCCCCGAAGGCTTCAGGGTTCCCGCCTCGCGGAACGAGGAGCCCAGCAAGCGCCTGCGCCGCCTCCTGGCGACGAAGCCCTATGTCTTCGGTCCCGGCGTGTACGACCCCTTCGGCGCAGAGCTCGTCATGTACCACGGCTTCGACGCGGTCTACTTCAGCGGCTATTCGTTCGCCATCGGTCACCTCGGCACGACGGATATGGACATCTACTCCTCGGTCGAGATCGCCGATGGCGCACGCCGCACAGTGAGCGCCCTTCGCAAGTTCCAGCTCACCATGGCGATGGGCGACCCCGACAAGGGCGCAGCCCCCGTCCACCTCGAGATTCCTCCCGTCATTGTCGACATGGATGCGGGCTACGGAAACCTGTTCAACGTTCAGCGCACCGTCGATCTCTATGTGAGAGCGGGCGTCGCAGCCGCGCACCTGGAGGACCAGGTGATGCCGAAGCGGTGCGGCCACATCGCCGGCAAGGCCCTCATCTCTGCCGACGAGTTCGTGGGCAAGCTCAAAATGATGCGCAACGCAGCGGACGACCTCGGCCACAAGGATTTCGTGATCATCGCGCGCACCGACGGCGTGTCGGCGACCGAAGCTCCTGAGACCAAGCGCGGCATCCAGCTCGCGATCGATCGAGGGCTACGCTACATGGACAGTGGTGTGCCCGACCTCCTGTGGTGCGAGTTCCCCACTGCTGAGCGGGGGCCGACAGAGCATTTCTGCAGCGAGATCCGCAAGCGCTTCCCGAAGGCCCGCTTTGCCTTCAACTACTCGTCATCGTTCAAGTGGCAAAACGAGAAGAACCCCATCACCTGGGCTGACCTGGGCGAGCTGGGTGTCGGTTTCATCTTCATCACCCTCGCCCTCCAGCATGCAGCCGGTCATGGCATGTCGGTCCTGCTCGACGACCTCAAGACGAAAAAGGAAGAGGGCTACATGGCGCTTCAGCGCAAGGAGTGGGATGGGTCAGACATCCCGACGAAGAGTCATCACCTCTTCACAGGTGTCCCCTACCACCAGCACGTGGGCAAGGAATACGGAGCGACACGGCTGAGCGAGGACATGGACGAGCACCTAGAACTTTCAAAGGTCGTTTAAGGCGATCCTCCCCGCTCGCTTATAGATAAGGCGTTCTCCCCGCTTGCCGGGGAGGTGGCCCGAAGGGCCGGAGGGGACGTCCAGACTTGCACCCCCCGGACGCCTCTAGACTTCGGCCTGAGGGTGCTTACCTATCCATTCCGATATCTCGCGTGGCTCATCTCGAGCTTTCGCCGCACGCTCCGCAAATCCCCCGACTACGTGCTCTTCCTCCTCGAGGACGATCTGCCCGCCCTCCCCGATCCCCCACTCCCGCGATGGCAGCGCCTCTTCTCCAAACCCCGCCTGAGCCTCAAAGAGCTCGGCGACCGCTTCGATCTGATCGCGCGGGAGCCAAGGACCACCGGCGTCGTGCTGCACCTGCGCCCCGTGCCGATGTCGATGGCGACGCTGCAGGACCTCCGCGACCTCATCTCGAGGCTGCGCGCCAAGGGCAAGAGAGTCGTCGCCTGGGCGCCGTTCTATACCAACGAGACCTACTACCTGGCCTGCGCATGCGACGAGATTCTGCTGATGCCGGCGGGCTCAATCCAACCGCTTGGATTCGCTTCCACCGGGATGTTTCTTGCGGACGCGCTGTCGAGGTTCGGCATCGAAGCCGACTTCGTCCAGGTCTCGCCCTACAAATCCGCGGCCGACGTGCTGACCAAGTCGAAGATGTCGGACGAGCTTCGCGAGCAGATCACGTGGTTGCTCGACTCGCAGCATAAGGAGCTGGCTGGGGCGATCGCCCGCAGCCGGGGCGTCACCGAGAGTGACGCGAAAGCGCTGATCGACTCCTCGCCGTATTCCGACGACGACGCACGGGCTAAGCACATCGTGGACGGCGTGGTCTCCGAGGAGGACCTCCCCAACCATCTCGCGAGCAGCTCACGCGTCCAGATCTCGGCCTGGCCTCAGGCGGAGCGCACGCTGCGCAGGCCCGCACCCACGCTTGGCCGAGGCAAATACGTAGCCATCCTGCGGATCGAAGGGACGATCATCGACGGTCGCTCCGGGCGACTACCGATCAAGCCACCGATCGACATCCCCATCATCGGCGACAGCCGCGCCGGCGACCTCACCGTCGTCCAGCTCGCTCGACAGGTCGCAGCGGACAAACGTGCTGCGGCCGCCGTCCTGTACGTCAACTCGCGCGGCGGCTCAGCCACTGCATCCGAGGCGATGCGCCAGGCGCTGGACCAGATCAACTCGCTCAAGCCACTGGTGGTCGTGATGGGCCCGGTTGCGGCCTCGGGCGGCTACTGGGTCGCGACTCCCGGGCGCTGGATCGTTGCCCGGCCGGGCACCCTGACCGGCTCCATCGGCGTGCTCAGCGGAAAGCTGGTGACTGGCCGTCTTTGGGAGAAGCTTCGCGCCCATCGCGAAACGATCGTGTTTGGAAAGCACGCCGGAATGAGCAGCGACGATAACGCCTACTCGAAAGAGGAACGTCAGATCGTGAAGGCAGAGATCGACCGGATCTACGGCCTCTTCCTCGACGTGGTCGCGCGGGCGCGCGGCATGACACGCGAAGAGGTACATCCCATCGCGGCGGGGAGAGTCTGGACCGGTGCGCAGGCCCTTGAGAGAAGGCTCGTCGATGAGCTGGGTGGCTTGGACTCGGGAGTGCGGAAGGCGCGAGCCCTGGCCGGTCTGACCGAAGGCGCGCCAGTCCGCGAGGTGCGCGGGCCGCGCCGCTTCATTTCGCCTCAAGGAAGCGAAGGCGCGGCCGGCTACATCGGCTGGCTGTTGCAGAGCGTGGCGCTTTTGAATCGGGCGCCTGCGCTTGCGGTGGTCAACTTCATCGGCGACGAGCTCGGATGACTGAACCTGACACATCGGATGCGCTGGCCGACGAACTGTTCTGGGATGCCTACTGGCAAATCTGAAGCTCCCAGTCGCGGCCGATGAGGCAAAGGCACGGCCATACGAGAGGGAGATTCTGAAGGTTCTCAAGCGGTTCGCTCCCAAACACGCAGGCTCCCGCATCGTCGAGATCGGCGGCGCGCCCGGCGGCTACCTGGCTTACCTCGCAAGGGCTTCCGGTGGCGAGGCCTATGCAATAGACATCTCGTCGGTGGGCTGCATGAAGCTCAAAGAGAACTTCGAGCTTCTGGGGATTCCCGTGACTGTGTTTTGCCGCGACGTGCTCGAAGGCGACCTCTCCGACCTGCCGCGCTTCGACTAACCTCCCGCGCGTTCCGCGCGGGGACCCCAGTGGAAGCGGGAGGACCGACTAAGTAGCGAGTGCGGGGAATCGCCACGGTTGACGCTCCCGCATCATCTCGTAGATGGCGTTCACAACGCTTTCGCGGTTGGGCTTGGTGAAGTAATCGCCGTCCGGACCGTACGCAGGCCGGTTCGGCGATGCGGCAAGCGTGCGCGGGGCCGAGTCGAGGTGCCACCATCCCTGCTGGACCTCCAGCACCTGCTGCATCATGAAAGCTGACGCGCCGCCGGGCATGTCCTCGTCTAGAAACAGCACGGCGTGGGTTCTCTCCAGCGAGCGGACGATCGTGTGGTCGACGTCGAACGGGTTGAGGGTCTGGACGTCGATCACCTCTGCGGAAACCCCGAGGTCCTGGAGCATCGCAGCGGCTTCCAGCGCAATGGCGCAGCAAGCGCCGTACGTCACCACCGTCATATCTGATCCCTGCCGCAGAACCTCGGGCACGCCCAGGGGAACCGTGAACTCCCCCACGTTGTCGGGCACGCGTTCCTTGAGGCGATATCCATTCAGCACTTCGATGACGAGCCCGGGGTTGTCCCCACGGAACAGCGTGTTGTAGAAGCCTGCCGCCTGCGTCGTGTTGCGGGGCACCGCGACGTAGATGCCGCGCAGGGCGTTGAGGACGACAGCCATCGGCGAGCCCGAGTGCCAGATGCCAACAAGCCGATGTCCCTTGGTGCGGATGACCACCGGCGCCTTCTGGCCACCGACGGTGCGCCAGTGCAGGCTGGCCAGGTCATCGGATGCGGTCTGGAGCGCGTACAGGAAATAGTCGAGGTACTGGATGTCGCAGATCGGGCGCAAGCCGCGCATCGCCGAGCCAATTGATTGGCCGAGGATTGTCGCCTCGCGGATGCCGGTGTCTGTCACGCGCAGCTCTCCATACTTCGCCTGCAAGCCCTCGAAAACGAGGTTGACGTCGCCAAGCTTCCCGACGTCCTCGCCGATCACGAACAGCCGCGGATCGCGCGCGAAGTTGGCGTCGAAGTTGCGAAGCAGCACCTGCCGGCCATCGACAGTTGGCGACTTGTCGGAGTATTCAGCCGGCACCACCGGCACTTTCAATGGCGATTGCTCTGAGCGGCTGTAGAGGTGTGAGTTGTAGCGCTCCAGGTTCTCGCGCTCGTATTCCTTCAGGAAGCGAGCCAGCGCCGAGCGCTGGGGCGAGTCGGTGCCGCGCAGCTCGTTGAGGGCTCGGGATGCGCTCGAGATCACCTGGGAGCGCGTCACCTTCGAAGCCTCCGAAAGGGTGTCGGTCATCTCTGCGACCTCTGAGGAATCGCTGCGCTTGAGGATCGCGACCAGGCGGTCTCGTTCGTCACGTATCGGTGACTGGAACGCTTCCCACGCAAGATCGCGAGCGGCCTCGACCGCCTCTTTGTCAGCGGCCTCCCAGCCCTCGATCTGCGATTCGCTTGCGATCCCCGACTCGATCATCCAATCCCGCATTCGGGCAACGCAGTCGAACTCCTTCTCGTACCGCAAGCGCTCCTTGGTCTTGTAGCGCTCGTGGCTGCCGCTGGTGGAATGCCCTTGCGGCTGGGTTAGCTCGTTGATGTGGAAGAGCGCGGGTTTGTGCTCGCGCCTCACGCGCTCGACTCCATTGACGTAGGCCTCGACGAGGGCTGGATAGTCCCAGCCTGGCACCACGTGGATGTCGATCCCGGGGCGGTCATCAGGGATGAAACCGCGAAGCACATCCGAGATCGAGGCCTTGGTGGTCTCGGCCGTGATCGGCACCGAGATGCCATAGCCGTCGTCCCAAACCGACAGAGCGACAGGGACCTGCAGCACGCCGATGGCGTTGACCGTCTCCCAGAACGGACCCTCGCTGGTGGCAGCGTCGCCGATGGTGCCGAAGGCGACCTCGTTGCCGTCGACGGAGAACCCGTCCTGCGCGGCCTTCAGCTGGGGATTTTGGCGGTAGAGCTTCGACGCGTAGGCGAGGCCGACGAGGCGCGGCATCCAACCGGCGACGTTGGAGACGTCGGCGGTGGAGTTCGGCATGTCCACCGAGCGCAGGAACTCGCCCTTTTCGTCAAGGAAACGTGTTGCGAAGTGATTGCCCATCTGGCGGCCGCCGGACGCCGGGTCGGCATCCACTGTCGCGTTGCCGTAGAGCTGCGAGAAGAAGGCACGGATGTTGGACATCCGCGCCGCCCACATGAAGGTCTGATCCCGGTAGTAGCCGGACCGCCAGTCGCCCGGACGGAAGGCCTTGGCCATCGCCAGCTGAGCGACCTCTTTGCCGTCGCCGAAGATGCCGAAGGTGGCGTTGCCGCGCAGCACCTCTGCGCGGCCGATGATGCTCGCCCGGCGGCTGCTGTAGGCCAGGCGGTAGTCGGCAATGACGGTCTCGGTGGCAAGAGAGAGCTTCGAGTTGCGCAGCGATTTTGCCAGCCGGACTTACCTCCCTACGCTTTTCTGTGACGTCGACGGGCGCCAAAACTACGTTAGCACGGGGTTGTCGCGATCCCGCCTCCGCGGTTTGTGCTTAGTTGAACATCCCCTCCGGCCCTGCGGGCCACCTCCCCGGCAAGCGGGGAGAACGCCCTATCTAATTAGGCGGTGGTCGCTCGTTCCTCTGTTTCGTCGTCGTCCGGCTGGAGCAGTCCGGGCCGGCTCGCCGAGAAGGCCTTCTTCATGTGCGCATAGGCGTCTTTCAGCTGCCCGCGCTTCTCGAGGATCTCCGCGTAGATGCCGTGGCAGCGAAGCAAGCGCTCTTCGACGCCGACCTCGGTCAGCCTCTGGATCGCGATCGCGAACTCGGTGTCTACCAGCTCGTCGTCCCCCACCTCGGCCGCGATTCTGCCCAACCAGACATGGGCCTCAGCGGCGTTGGCCGCTTCCTTCATGCGCTCCGCCATGTCCAACGCCTGCTCGGCAAACTGCCGGGCGGCCTGGACGTTGCCCTGCGCGAGGCTGAGCTCGCACAAGCTCATCAGCACGTGGCTGCGGCCGATCTCGAGGTTGGCTTCCTCGGCCAGCTCAAGCGAACGATCGAGATGCTTATGAGCGGCGCCACGGTCTCCCCGCGCCATGAGGATGAGGCCCAGGTTGTTCTCCGCCTTCGCAAGCGATACGCGATCCCGCAGCACTTCCAGTAGGGCGATAGACCGGCCCGCGTACTTGACAGCGGCGTCAACGTGTCCCGTCTCCCGATAAGCCAGGCTGAGCCCGCCGTACATCTTGGCCATCCTTGACAGGTCGAACACCGACCCCGCAGCCGTGATGGCCTCCTCGTACAACGTGATTGCGGTATCCCAACCCCGGTTGGCGACGTGCACTGTGGCGAGGATCGACAGGAGCCTGGTTTCTGTTGGGGCGGGTACGGGATTGATGCTGCGGCAGACGGCGAGAGCTCTCTCGGCCAGGTCCTGCGCTTCGGGCTGCTGGGTCATGCAGGCGATATGTGCCTCGTAACCCATGCACTCAGCCAACATCAACGCGTCGTCGACTGATTCAAAGTGGGCGTGAGCCTCATGAAGCAACGAGGCCGCTTTGTCGGGCTGCGAGAGCGCTAAATACGCCTGGGCGAGCAGAAAGCGCAGCTGGCCGAGGCGGTGCGCCGAAGAGCTGAGCTTGAGCAGCTCCTCGCCGTGCGCGATCGCGTCCTGATGCCGGCCCTCCGCGACCATTGCCTCGAGCTCGATCAGCCCGGACCTGGTCTCGTCGGCGCCGCTGCTCTGATCCGCAAGGAAGAACTCGACCGACTTTCCCAGTCGGCGCGCGATGTGCTCGAGGGTGGGGAGCGAGGGGCGGGTGCGACCTGTCTCGATCAGATAGACAGCCGGGGCGGTGACGCAGCCCTTGCCAACCTTGGCGAGACTGAGGCCGGCCTCTAGGCGCGCCTGCTTGACAGCGCCCGGCCGGAGGTCGACCCCAGGCAGACGCCGATGCCCGGCACGCCGAGTTGGGCCGTCCCCGTCGGGTACGGTCTCTCGCCGGCTGCCACCGGTCTGAACCACGATCGGAGCTTAACCGAAATTACTTAACGGCGCCAAGGGCGCGTGGCACCCGGCGCGACAG
>Ga0208356_1000183_pt1 | contig 20534 bp, 18 predicted proteins | sample NGESurshal072012_4_FD_184467 | JGI IMG/M metagenome (GOLD analysis project Ga0208356, IMG submission 184467) | Arctic peat soil microbial communities from Barrow, Alaska - NGEE Surface sample 53-1 shallow-072012 (SPAdes) | ecosystem: Environmental > Terrestrial > Soil > Wetlands > Peat ... | reverse complement strand
GCAAGCAGCAAGGAAAGCTGCCGGCGCTAGTTCCAACAGAAGAGCTGCTGCTGGGTCGGAGGCAGGTCGTTGCGGCAGTTGACCAACCAGGTCTTCGGGCCCCAGGGAGGAGTCTGCGGTCCGGCGAAATAAGCCGCGCCTGAAATCGGGAGTCCCGTCCAGATGGGATAGAAGTAGCAGAAGAAGAGCACCGCGATGCCGAGGAAGCTGCCGACGAACATGATCCGGCCTGGGCGCTTCAGCTTCTCGGCGATGTGGGCCAGCACGAAGGCCAGGGCGAGCACCATGAAGATGAGGCCTCCGAACATGTGGTACATGAAAAGCACGCGGCTGATCTGCGACCACGGCAGGTATTGCGAGAGGAAACCGAGCAGGATCACGGTGGCGGGGAAGCTGCGGTACCGGACGATGAAGTACGGCAGGGACACCACGCACGGCAGGCTCGTCCACCAGATCCAGGGGTTGCCAAGGTTGGCCATCCGTGAGATGAGCTGCTGGCCCGTCCAGTGGTCGATGCCCAGGTTCGTGTACTCGGCGTAGTACAGGACCGGCCGCGAGAGAAGCGGCCACGACCACCATTTCGAGCCGTACGGGTGGGTCGCTGTCAGGGTGGCGTGGTAGATGTAGGACTGCTTCTGGTACTCGATCAGGTCGGCCAGGTTGTGGAACTGGCCGCGCGCGAAGAACGGGTACCAGGACTCGACGTAGATCGCGAGGGGGATGGCCACCAGCGCGACCGCCGCGACCGCGAGATAGGTGGACCAGTGCAGGCCTTGGGGTATGACCGGCGAGTCGCCTCGTCCCCAAGACCAGATCGGTCTGTCGGGCGGTCCAATACGGATGTCGACATGGCGGCGGACCGCCCTCACCACCATCAGGAGAACGATGCTCGCGAACGCGGCGAGCACGATCCACTTCGACGCGATGCCGATGCCCAGCACGGTGCCCAACGCCACGAGCGAGATCAGCGATGAACGGGGGGTGCGGCTCTGGATGTGAACGAGGTACAGGAAGTACGCCAGAAGGATGAAGAAGACCGGGAAGATGTCGATCATCCCGATCCGTGACTGGATGAAGAACATCCCGTCGAAGCAGGCGAGCGTCGCGGCGGTGATCGCGAAAATCCGGTTCGGCCAGAGGCGTCGCGCGAACAGGTACATCATCGGGATGCACAGCGTTCCGAACAGGCAGGCGGCGATTCTCCAGCCGAAGGTGTTGAACCCGAGGTCGATGTAGTCGCCGGTGGCGCCCTGGAAATGCGCGCGGAACCAGCCGTATCCCCACTCGCCCGACGCGATGAACAGCTTAGCGAGCGGCGGTTCAGGGTCGAAGTAGTTGAACTTGCAGTTGGTCGTGGTGGGCTTGCACAGCTCCATTCCCTTGACGTCGTCGTACGCGTCGACGGGGAAATAGATCTCGTCGAAGACCTGGCCGTTGGGCGGCGACAGGACTCCCTGCGTATCGGCGTAGCCGCGGTTGAACGGATAGGCGAGGCCGCAGATGGTGCCCGGGTCCCCTTTGGCGTCGATGGGCGTGTTCGACACGCAGTTGGTGATCAGTGGACCCTGGAACGGGTGGAGGAAGAAGTCCGGCATGATCGGGCTGTAAAAGCGCAGCACGAACGCGACCGCTGTCAGGGCCAGCAAGGCGATCAGGTCCCAGTGGTCGAAATACGTCCTCTCGCTCCGAACCTCCGCCGGTTGGGTCTCCTCTAGCTCGTAGGCGCCAGGCCCCTTCACCGCCGCCGTTTTTTGCGCCTGCCGCCGCCCTGGTTCTGTCCGAGGCGGTACGGAAGGCGCGAGCTGATCTCCCACGCGGCGGCGTCGGCATCGGGCACGGGAATGGCGACCGTGTCCTCGTGCATGATCCGCGCCCCGAGGCGCTTTTTCATCGCCGCCAGCTCGGCTTCGTCACCGCGGACCCTGATGAAGAGCGCCGGCTTGTCGACGTACTGCTTCATCACCGGGGCGATCAGCCGGCTGCGACGATCCTGGAAGTGCTGGCGCAGCGGCGACGCCTTGACGGACTTGATGGAGTCGTAGTCGATCAGCACGCTCGAGAGCAGCGTCGACACCTTGACTCCGTCGTCCTGCACCGACACGTGGCTGCGGTGGCGGTAGTAGAGAAACGCCCCTCCCAACAGCAGTCCGCTCGGGATGTAGAGGAGCCAGATCAGGTTGGCCGTGTGCGCGATCTGGTGCTGGTAGACCAACAGAGCCGTCATCACGACGCCCACCGCGACCAGGAAGCCCGCGAAAAAGCGCTGCTGGCGCCACATGTGATGGGCGTGGAGGTTCTGGTGGCGGACGGTCCCAGTCGGCGCTTCGGTGCTCAACGCCTACTGATTATCGGGTCTTGCCCAGTCGCGACTTCTCCTCACGGCGTCACGCCATCGCGACTGGAGGCTGTCCGCCTCGTCTCGCGACATCGCCGGCTCGAACTCGCGGTCGAGCTTCCAGAGGTCTTTCAGGTCGCCGTCGTTCCAGGCCCCGACGCCGAGGCCCGCGAGGAAAGCTGCGCCCAAAGCCGTCGTCTCGGTGTGGCGCGGCCGGCGCACCGGGATGCCGAGCAGGTCCGCCTGGAACTGGCACAGCACGTCCATCACAGCCGCGCCGCCGTCGACGCGCAGCTCTCGCAAAGGTGAGCCCAGGTCCTTTTCCATCGCTTCCACCACGTCGCGGGTCTGATACGCCATGGATTCGACGGCCGCTCTGACGAGCTGCGCACGACCGCTTCCGCGCGTGAGCCCGACGATCGTCCCGCGCGCGTACGCATCCCAGTGAGGAGCGCCGAGCCCGACGAAGGCTGGCACCATGAAGACCCCGCCGCTGTCCGGCACGGACGATGCGATGGGTCCCGCCTCGGCGGCGCTGCCGATGATGCCCAGGCCGTCACGCAGCCACTGCAGGGCCGCCCCGGTCACGAAGATCGCTCCCTCGAGCGCGTAGCTGAGCCGGCCGGACCGGCGCCACGCGACGGTGGTCAGCATCCCGGATTCCGACTTGACCCGATCCGCCCCTGTCTGCATGAGCACGAACGAGCCGGTGCCATAGGTGTTCTTCGCCATGCCCGCTGTGATGCAGGCCTGCCCGAACAGGGCGGCCTGCTGGTCGCCGGCGATGCCGGTGATGGGCGCCGCCATACCTCCGAAGCTGTCCGGGTCGACCACCGAGATCTTGCCCGCTGAATCGACCACAATCGGCAGGTTCTTCAGCGAGACGCCGAAGAGTTCGGCCATCTCCTGGCTCCATTCACCGCGACCGATGTCGAACAGCAGGGTCCGCGAAGCATTCGACGCGTCGGTGACATGGTCGCCGCCGGCGGAGAGTCGCGCCACGAGCCAGCTATCAACCGTCCCCACCGCGGCGTGCGCGGCGCCGTCGATGTGCTCGAGCACCCACGCCAGCTTGGTCGCGGTGAAGTAAGGATCGATCACGAGGCCGGTGACCTCGCGCACGCTCTCCTCGTGGCCGGCCTCACGCAGGCGGTCGCATGCGGGGGCGGTGCGGCGGTCCTGCCACACGATCGCGGGGGCGAGCGGCTCGAGCGTACGGCGGTCCCAGACGACAAGCGTCTCGCGCTGGTTGGTGATGCCGACGGCCCGCACGTCGTCCGGCCCGGCTCCGGCGGCATGAAGGGCTTCCTGCGCGGACAGCTGTACCGCCGACCAGATCTCGAGAGGGTCGTGCTCGACCCAGCCAACCTGGGGATAGTGCTGGGTGATCTCGCGATAACCCTTCGCGCGTATCTCGCCATCAAGCCCGACCACCACGGCGGTCGCGCCGGTGGTGCCCTCGTCCAGGCTCAGCACGACCCCGCGCTCAGCCATAGGTTGCGTCCTTTACTTGCCGGGGTGCTGCCAGGTCCGGTTCAGGCTGCCCGTCGAGTAGCCATCGAGGTCGGCGGACACGAACTTGTAGCCCGCACCGCGCACGGCGTCGACCACCCGCTCGCGCTCGGCGACGAGCCGTCCGATCTCCGATCCGTCAACCTCGATTCGCGCGACGTCGCCGTGATGACGCACGCGCACCTGCCTGAAGCCGATCGCCTTCATCGCCGCCTCCGCGGCCTCGATCTGGCGCAGCGCCTGCACAGTGACCTGGGTTCCGTGCGGGATGCGCGACGAAAGGCAGGCGAACGATGGCTTGTTCCAGTTCGGCAGACCAAGCTCGCGGGCGGCGGCGCGAATCTCCGGCTTTCCCATGCCGGCCTCGAGCAGCGGAAAGCGAACGCCGCGGCGGATCGCGGACGCGTGGCCGGGACGGTGGTCGCCCGTGTCGTCGGCGGTCGCGCCGTACGCCAGGTGCGCGAATCCCAGGTCTTGCCGGATGGGTTCGAGCTTGTCGAACAGCTCTTCCTTGCAGTGAAAGCAGCGGTCCGGATTATTGCGCGCGTAGGCGTCCAGCTCGACCTCGTCAGTGGTGACCTCGACCAGGCGGGTACCGAGGGAGCCGGCCAGGACTCTCGCCTCTTCCTGCTCGGAGGCGGGGTAGGCTGGAGAGCTGGCCAGCGCCCCTATCGCACGCTCGCCAAGCTCGTCCATAGCGAGCCTGAGTAGCAGCGTGGAGTCGACTCCGCCTGAATATGCGACGAGCACCGACCCGAGGCTGCGCACGATCGCGCGAGCACGAACGAGGCGGGTGGCGTCGTGGCGGTCGAGCTGGATCATCATCCAGCGATCAGACTAGCTCGCCCGGGCTTCGGAAGGCTCCATCGCGGGGGTGCCGCACCACGCTTCGTAGTCGATGAGGGAGTGAACCGTAGGGTTCTCTCCGCACAGCGGGCAGGCTTTGTTCTGGCGCAACTTCAGCTCGCGGAACGACATGTCCTCTCCTTCGAAGAGGAGGTAGCGCCCGATCATCGGCCGGCCGATGTCGAGCAGGTACTTGATCGTCTCAAAGGCCATCATGCTGCCGATAATCCCGGGCAGCACCCCGAATACGCCCGCCTCGGCGCAACTCTGGACCGATCCGGGCGGAGGAGGCTCCGGGAACAGGCAGCGGTAGCAGCCGGTGCCCTTCGCGGAATCGAACATGGCGAGCCGCCCTTCAAAACGGAAGATACTCCCGTGCACAAGGGGTTTGCCCAGGAAGTGCGCGGCGTCGTTGGCGAGGTAGCGCGTCGGGAAGTTGTCGGTGCCGTCCACGATGATGTCGTACGGGCCGAAGATCCGCATGGCCGTCTCGGAGTTGAGGTGCTCGTTGATCGCGACCACCTCGACGTCGGGGTTGAGGCTGCGCAGCTTGTCCGCCGCCGACTCGACCTTGGGGCGGCCGATGTCGTCGTGGCCGTGCAGCAGCTGGCGCTGCAGGTTCGAGGCGTCGACGACGTCGAAATCGACGATGCCGATCTTGCCCACGCCGGCCGCCGCCAGGTACATGGACGCAGGCGATCCAAGGCCGCCCGCGCCGAGGAGCAGCACGCTCGAGGCGAGCAGCTTTCGCTGGCCGGCTCCGCCTACCTCGGGCAGGATGAGGTGGCGGGCGTAGCGGGCGACTTGATCGGGCGTCAAGCCCTTTGCGGTGGCCATCGTCAATTCAATATACCCAGGGTGCTTCCGCGGTTATTCCTAAACTGAGAGAGCGATGGAAACCGAATACCTAGACGAAGAGCAGGTGATCGCCCTCTACAACAAGGTGCGGACGGGCAAGCGAACCTGGCCGACCGGCATCTGGACCTCGCCTGCCGCCCTCCAGTACGCGGTCACCGTCTTCGATTACTGGATCCACAACGTCATGGGCTGGAAGGGCTGGCCCGAGGCTCGCGGGAAGGTGACCCCGGCCCTGCTCGAGGAGCACCGGCTGGCCGACCTGGTCGAGAGCGTGTTCGTGCCGGAGTTCGGCGACGACTGGCTCGACTTCGAAATCGTGCTCAACGAGAGCATGCGGCTCTCCGAGGACGAGGCGTGGGCGCCGGACGTGGCGGACCGCCAGGAACGTGTCGAGTCGGCTTTCGAGCACGCGTTCGAGCAGCTGATCGGCTCTCCGAAGCAGCAGCCCAAGCTGCTTTCCACCTATCACCGATTTCGCAACCACCTGCTTCGAATGTGGAGCGCGTTCCAGGAAGCCCAGGCCGAGCACGACAAGGCGGAGCGCGAATCGGCCGAACGGTTCTGGGCCCAGCTCCGGCTGGTACGCAGCACCCGCGCACAGGCCGCCGAGGCGTGGTCCATCGTCAACTCGGACGACGAGCGGCGCGGCGAGGTGACCGTGGTTTGGGGCGAGCCGCACCCGTACTGCCTGGTCGTGCTCGACGACGACATCGAGGTCGGCGGGTGGGAGCAGGTGATCTACCGCCTCGAGCAGGAGATCCTGGTCGAGGAGCCCGGCATCGTCAGCTACGCCGTCTGGCACAAGGGTTTCGTCGGCGAGTACTACCGCTGCGCGGACTGCGGGGAGCTGCACAGCCAGTTCGACGAGGACGCCGGGACCGAGCTCCGCCTGGACGACCTGGAGCCACCGGAAGAGCGCTAGAAGTCCGGGTTAGTCCACCGTCAACGTGAAGTTCTTTCCCTCCCAGCCGGTCATGTAGTGCGCCGTCCACGAGAACTCTGACCCGGGCGAGAGCCGGTTGGAGGGGATCTCGGCGACCCACACCCCGAGCGTCGTGTCGGTGGCCTCGACCTCCTCGAACGTCTGCCACTCGTCGAACGAGTAGTGGACTGCGCCGGGGCGCGGAAGCTGCACGCGCAGGCGCCGGCCGGCGACCAGGCGAGTGATCTGATGCTTGTGCGACCAGACGAAGGCCGGCTCCTGGCCCGGGCCTTCGGTGTAGCGGCGCCGTGCCGGCATCACGATGTCGGGAAATCCGGCCAGGGCGATCGTGACCAGCAGCTCGAGGTATTCGGCGTGCGCCCAACCGAGGGGGGTCGCCGAACCGTTGGGACGGCCGAGCTCGAGACCGCGGGCCGGGATGTCGGGCTGGTCCCACACCTGCTCGGGCAGCATCAATCCCTGACCGGCGAAACCTTCGAGCGTCCGGATCAGCTCGGCCGCCGGGAGTCCCATCGAGAAGAAGTGGCGCGCGCGCTCGCCGGTCAGAACCGGCCACGCCCGTCCGCGGCCGCTGCCGTCCCAGGGCGACCCGTCTTCGTGCTCGCCGTACCGGTCGCCTACATAGCGCCGCCAGCTCGGACCTGCCGGCAGGCTGACCTTCAACGACGTGTCCACTCCCTGCAGGCTGCGGAGGATTCGCTCGTCTTTCGGCCTGCGCAGGCCGTACCGGACCAGCTCCAGGAACTCGGGGGCTATGGCGCCCTCGGTCGGACGATGGTCCGGATCGCCGGCGAGTCTCACGTATTGGCCCGCCGCAGTCGAGCACCACGTCTCGACGCGATCGTTCCAGTAGTCCGCGACGGCGCGTAGGTGGCTCGCGGCCACGTGCTCACCGGCTTCGTGGGCAAACTCGGCGGACACGATGAGGGCCGCGATGCAGGCGGCGAGTGTCGAGGGCGACAGACCGCCGAGGTCTTCCCATCGATCCAGCTGTGTGAGCGGGCCCTCGCGAATGATGAACTGCGCGGCCGGCCGGACCATCACCGGGTACGGATCGTGGTCGAGGCAGTTGGCCACGCCCAATCGCCACGCGAGGAGAATCGGGAGCGCCACCTGGTCGAGCTCCGTGGAGGTCCAGTGAGGCGTCCCGTCCAGGAACCAGTTCTGATACCAGCCGCCATCGGGGCGCTGGCGCGATTGAAGGTGACGGAAGGCGCGCAAGGCCGCCGCGCTGTCACCGGCGTCGAGCAGCGCCGTCGCCATGCGACACAGATCGCGCGGCCACACGAGGTGGTACACGTGATTACCGTCGTGGTTGGTTTCACCCCACGGCGCGGATGGCGACGCGATGAATGCTCCCGCATGTGATTTGTCCTCGAGGCAGCGCAGCACGGTCAGCGATGCCTGGGCGAGCATCCCCTCGTCGCCGCTGACCTTAGCGAGCGCCTGGGGCATGTCGATCTGCGCACGCCACGCTCGTTCGAAGGCCTGGCGAATGTTGCCGGCCCCGCGCTGCAGCGCCGCCCGCGCGACCTCCTCAGCATCAGCGCGTGTGTGGGCGAAGCCGATCGCGATCTGGAAACTGCCTGCGCGAATGCCGATCTCGGCCCCGACGGACACGTTGCCCGGGCCGGCTCGGTCATAGATGTTGGTCAGGTAGCCGTCACCGTCGCTGAGGTCGATCTGAACGTCCGAGGTGCGGTAGTAGCCGGCGGTCGCTCGACTGAACGGACCGACGATGCAGATCCATACGTCTTGTTGACGGATGAGAAGCGCGGGCGGGTGCGTGTCCAGGACCTGGCCGAAGTTGCCCTCGGTGCCCGGCTGCCAATGGGCGGTCGCCTGCATGTAGAGGCGCACGTCGGGGAGCTCGGGCGTGAACGTGGCCGCGATGAGGAGAGCGTTCTCCTCTGGATCGGAGAAGTACTCCTTGGTCAGCCGGTACTCGTGATGGGTGGTGTCAACGGTGAAAGCCGGCACTCCTGGGCTCAGCCAGGAGACGCGGTGTTGGCCATCGGCAGCGTCATCGACCGGTGGCGCACCGCCGGCGGAGGCAAAGAAGCGAAGCTCGTGAAGTGCCACGCGATCCAGGAACGGAAAGAAGACCTCGCTGAGCGACCCGTCCGCGAGCGTGTACCAGAGCTTGCTCCTCGGACCCGGCGCCGCTCCGAACGCCATTTTGCGGCCGGGACCCCACATGGGCGGCACGCCTGGTCCTCCTGGAGCCTCCATCGGGCGTTAAGTATGGAGAGCGTGTAGGTCAGATTAGAATCGAACGGCGATCGTGACTCCCCGGGGAGGTGGCTGAGCGGCCGAAAGCACCCGCCTGCTAAGCGGGTAGGGGGTGTAAAGCTCCCTCGAGGGTTCGAATCCCTCCCTTCCCGCCAATTGAGCCACCGATAGTTCACTACTGGCAAAGTAGTGTCGCCATGGAAATTGCTCAAGCAATTGCAGAGCGTCGGGTTCGCGATGAACCCGTCCCGAAACCGAAGGCTGTTGAACTGGCCTGATGGCGCCTCATTTCACGGCGCATGCAGGCTTAGGCAGCTGCGCGCTCTGCGACAAACATTCAACCGATCTATGGACGGTCACGCTCGATGGGTCACTCAAGGTAGTGCGGATCTGCTACGAGTGCCACGACAAGATCATCGGGAAACCTAACGAGCTGTTCACCCGCCTGATGAGGATGCTGGACTAAGCGATCAGCCGGTAGCGAGACCGCCGGGATGAGAGGGTTTGACTGCCTCCCTTCCCGCCACCAGAAGTCAGGCCGTGGTTGGCAACGTACCGGCGGACTGCCGCCAGCCTTGTAACACCGGGACGGGCTGAAACACTCGCGCCTGTCCTCGGATCGCCCACTGCCAGCTGCCGTGAACCACCACGAGCGGCAATCCCCGACAGTGGCTGTTTGCCAGTACGACGTACGAGAGTTCGATGGCCCGGCCCTGCTTGAAGCCATCAAGGCGCGCCCGGATGTTTCCGATCTCGGTTTCGTGAAGTTCGCCAGCTAGGCAATCGGCACCCGGTAGACTCGCTTTTGTGACGAGTCGTGTCGCCATGGTCCTGGTCCTCGTCACGTTCGTCGCGGCTGCCTGCACGCGCACCGCGAATCCAATCGCGAAAACCAGCCCGAGTCCTTCGCCAACCAGCCTCACGTGGACCGAATGTGGAGGCGGCTTCCAGTGCGCCACGGTGCAGGCCCCGCTGGACTACGCGAATCCCGCCTCCGGCACGATCGGCATCGCCATCAGTCGGAAGCCGGCGACGGACCCGGCTCACAGGATCGGATCGGTATTGACCAACCCAGGTGGCCCCGGGGCCTCCGGAATCCAGTTCTTGCGCGGCGAGGTCGGTGCGATGACAAATCTCAACACGCGGTTCGACCTCATCGGCTTCGACCCGCGCGGCATAGGCCAGAGCGCGCCTGTGCGCTGTCTCGACGGCGCGCACGAAGACGCCTTCAACGCGCTGGACCCCGTGCTCGACGATCCGCAGGAGAAGCAGGCAGGCATCCTGGCGGACCAGAACTTCGCCGCCGGCTGCAATCAGATGAGCGCGCGGGTCCTTCCCTTCGTTGACACCATCAGCGCCGCAAAAGACATGGACGTGATCCGCGCCGCCCTCGGCGACCAGAAGCTCACCTATCTCGGGTTCTCGTACGGCACGTTCCTGGGCGAGAATTACGCACACCTGTTTCCAACCCACGTCCGGGCGTTGGCGCTTGACGGCGTGATCGATCCGACGCTCTCACCAAACGATCTCCTGTACGCACAGTTGGTCGGCTTCGAGCAGAACCTGCAGGCTTTCCTCACCGACTGCCGAGCGCGAAAAACCGCCTCGACACCCTGCGGATACGCGCAGTCTGGTGATCCCGGGACCAAGTTGACGGCCCTGATGACCCGGCTGGATTCGACGCCCCTGGCAGTCGGCAGCCGCTCGCTGACGCGCGCGCTGGCGGTGATCGGCGTGCTCACGCCGCTCTACGACCCCAGCACCTGGCCCTACCTCGACCAGGCGCTCACGCAGGCCGACCGCGGCAACGGCGCACTTCTACTGCAGTTCTCGGACCTATATCTCGGACGTAACGCCGACGGCACCTACGACAATCAGACAGACGCCAACGTCGCGGTCAACTGCGACGACCGGCCCGTGCCCACAGACATCGCCACGTATGACGCGCTCGGCCCCAAGTTCGCGGCCGCTTCACCTCTGTTCGGACCCGCGTTCCAGTACTCGAACCTCGTCTGCGCCTACTGGCCCATCAAGCCGTCCGGCGTGGTTGGCCCGCTCACCGCCGACGGGTCTCCCCCGATCCTGCTCGTGGGCGGAACCGGCGACCCGGCCACTCCTTACTCGTGGGCGCAGGCTGCGAACCAGCAGATCGCCGGATCAGTTCTGCTGACGCGAGATGGCGATGGGCACGTGTCGTACGACAAGAGCACCTGCGCGAAGCAGCTGATCGACGCTTACCTGATCGACCTCTCGCTTCCTGCGGCCGGGACGGTTTGCAAGTAACCGGTTAGCTGGCGGCGGCGGCGGGCGCGGCTGACGCGACCCGGTTGAAGGTGAGCTCCCCGCCCTTGGCATCCACGGTGACCGTGTCGCCGTCGCTGAACTTAGCTTCGAGGAGCATCATCGCCAGCGGGTCCTGGACCGACCGCTGAATCGCGCGCTTCAGCGGTCGCGCCCCATAGACCGGGTCCCACCCACGCTGCGCGAGCAGCCTGCGTGCCGCATCGGTGACCACGAGGGTCACTCGTCGCTCCAGCAACCGGCGTTCCAGGCGGTGCAGCTGGATGTCGACGATCGCGGTCAGCTGGTCTTCTGTCAAAGGCTTGAATACGATGATCTCGTCGACGCGGTTGAGGAACTCGGGCCGGAAGTGGTCACGCAGCACCGCCATCACACCGTCGCGCACCAGCTCGAAATCCTCGCCAGCCCTCTCCTGGATCACCGCGCTACCGAGGTTGGAGGTCATGATCAAAACGGTGTTGCGGAAATCCACCGTGCGTCCCTGGCCGTCGGTGAGCCGCCCATCGTCGAGGATCTGCAGCAGGACGTTGAAGACGTCCGGGTGCGCCTTCTCGATCTCATCGAACAGCACCACCGAATAAGGGCGCCGGCGCACAGCCTCCGTCAGCTGCCCGCCTTCGTCGTAGCCCACATAGCCAGGCGGCGCACCGAGCAAGCGGGCCACGGTGTGCTTCTCCTGGTACTCGGACATGTCGAGCCGGATCAAGGCCTGCTCGTCATCGAACAGGAACTCTGCGAGCGCGCGCGCAAGCTCGGTCTTACCTACACCTGTGGGTCCGAGAAACATGAACGAGCCTACCGGGCGGTTGGGATCGGAAAGTCCCGAGCGCGAGCGCCGCACTGCATTGGCGACCGCAGTGACCGCCTCGTCCTGACCGATGACGCGGTCGTGGAGCCGCTGCTCCATCTCGATGAGCTTCGCCACCTCCCCTTCCATCAGCTTCGAGACCGGGATTCGCGTCCAGCGGCTGACGATCTCCGCAATGTCCTCTTCGGTGACCTCCTCCTTCAACAGGGCGTGTCCACCTTGCAGCTGAGCGAGCCTGGCGTTTGCCTCGGCGATCAGCTTTTCGAGCTCGACGGCTTTGCCATAACGAAGCTCGGCGGCCTTGGCGAAGTCCGCGGCGCGCTCGGCGCGATCCGCCTCGGCGCGAACCTCCTCGAGCTTTGCCTTGAGCGAGCGGATTCGGCCGATGGCCTCTTTCTCCTGGTCCCACCGGGAGCGGAGTGCGGTGCGCTTCTCGGAAAGGTCCGCCAGCTGGCGCTCGAGCGCGGCTAGCCGTTCTTTGGAAGCCTTGTCGGTCTCCTTCTTGAGTGCCTGCCGCTCGATCTCGAGCTGGCGGATCTGTCGCTCCAGCTCGTCGAGCTCCGCGGGCAGCGAGTCGATCTCCGTGCGCAGCCGCGCGGCGGCCTCGTCGATCAGGTCGATCGCCTTGTCGGGCAGGAAGCGGTCGGAGATGTAGCGGTGCGAAAGCACCGCCGCGGCGACGATCGCTGAATCCTTGATCCGCACGCCGTGATGCACCTCGTATCGCTCGCGCAGCCCGCGCAGGATGCTGATGGTGTCCTCGACGGTCGGCTCGCCGACCACGACCGGCTGGAACCGGCGCTCTAGGGCCGCGTCCTTCTCTATGTGCTTGCGGTACTCGTCCAGCGTGGTGGCGCCGATGGCGCGCAGCTCGCCTCGGGCGAGGGCCGGCTTGAGCAGGTTGGCGGCATCGATGGCGCCTTCCGCAGCACCCGCGCCAACCAACGTGTGAAGCTCGTCGATGAAGAGGATGACCTGGCCGTTCGAGCCTTCGATCTCCTTGAGCACAGCCTTGAGCCGGTCCTCGAACTCGCCGCGGAACTTCGTCCCTGCGACGAGCGAGCCGAGGTCGAGAGCGATGACGCGCTTGCCCTTGAGGCCTTCGGGCACGTCTCCCTGCGCGATGCGCTGTGCGAGGCCTTCGGCGATGGCTGTCTTGCCCACGCCCGGCTCGCCGATGAGGACAGGGTTGTTCTTGGTCCGACGCGAGAGGACCTGGATCACGCGCCGGATCTCCTCGTCGCGGCCGATCACCGGGTCGAGCTTGCCCTCGGCGGCGAGCTTGGTCACATCGCGGCCGTACTTCTCGAGGGCCTGGTATTTCGATTCGGGATTCTGGTCCGTGACGCGCTGGTTCCCACGGATCTGGCGCAGCGCGTTCAGGAGTGCGTCGTGCGTCGCGCCGGCATCCTTCAGGACCTTGGTGTCCGCGAGAGCCAGCACCAGATGTTCGGTCGAGATGTACTCGTCCTTGAGCCGCTCGGCCTCCTTGTCAGCCTGCTCCAGAGATTTGTTCAGCGCAGCGCTGAGGTAGGGCTGTCCCCCGCCGCTAACCTTCGGGAAACGCTCCACCGCGGACACGAGCGCCGGTTCCAATGCCTGCACCGAGGCGCCGGATCGCTCGAGCAGGGTGCGAGCGACGCCCTCCTCCTCGCGCACGAGCGCAAGCAGCAGATGCTCGGGTTCCACCGCCTGCTGGCCGTGGTCACGCGCCAGATCCGCCGCCCCTTGGAGCGCCTCCTGGGCCTTCTCGGTGAACTTGTCAAATTTCATAGTTGAAAACTACCCCGCGATTTGGAACCCCAAACCGTCACCACGTATCGTGGCGGCATGCCCGAGCTGCCCGAGTTGGAGGCGCTCCGAATCCGCCTTGCTCCGCGCCTTGAAGGCAAGCTGATCACGGCGGCGACCGTCAACCCGAAGAAGGCCCACATGCTTCGATATCCCGTCGAGCATTTCGCCAACGAGCTCCCCGCTCGCCGCATCGTCTCACTCGTCCAGCGCGGTAAACACCTTGTTTTTGGCACCGAGCTGGGCGGCGGTGGGTCCCCCCGATGGCTGGTGATAAACCCAATGCTGGGCGGCAGGTTCCAGATCGTGGGCGGTGATGCGCCGGTCCCGGCGACGGAGGTTTTCACCATCCGGATCGAGGGACGCCAGGAGCTGCGCTATCTCGACTTTCGCGACATGGGACGCATCTACTGGGTGAGCGACTGCGACCAGGAGGTGCCCGGATGGCCGGCGCTTGGCCCGGAGGCGGACTCGGTACCGGAGATGGGCCTGGAGGTGTTCCGCAAGCGACTCCGCCGGTTTCGCGACGAGCTCAAGGACCTGCTGCGGAACCAGGAGTTCCTGGCCGGCATCGGAAACGCATATTCGGACGAGATCCTGTTCGAGGCGCGGCTGCTGCCGTTGCGCCGGCGGGCGTCGCTCAAGCCGCCGGAGGAGGAGGCGCTGTACGAGGCGATCCCGGTCGTCCTGAAGCGGGCGGTCGAAGCCATCCTCGCCAACCCGAACTACGACGAGTCGAAGCAGGACCGGTCATTCATGGCGGTGCATATGAAAGGAGGGAAAACCTGCCCGCGCTGCGGCCACCGGATCAGCCAGCTGGGCTCCAACCGCGAACCGCTGAACTTCTGCCGGGGCTGCCAGCTGTAGGTGGGCATACCGCTATCGGGCCCTCCCTTCATTTGACCGGACCCTGCGCGCAAGCGGCGATAAGGATGTGACCTACTGATTGCCCCCGCCGGCCAACCGACCCCAGCGTACTAGGGCCGTCAACCCAGCCTGTAAAGAACGCCCGCTAAGAAGACCGGCTTCCGGCCAGGGTCCCCGAGATGCTCTCCAGCAGCCGCTGAGACGAAAGCGCGATCTCGTCGACGGCTCCCTCGAAAGCCTTCTGGTGCCGGCTCGACGGTTCGCGGAACCCGCTCACCTTGCGCACGAACTGCCGCGCGGCGGCACGAATCTCCTCATCGGTTGCGACCACGTCAGCCTGGCGCAGCGTCTTGATGCTTCGACACACGCCGACAACGATACCGAGAGTGAGGCCAGAACCCACGAACCCACGAATCCACGAACCTGAACCTACCGGCCACGATGCGGCGGCAACTCCGGCAGATCGTGGGGCGCCAGCCGCGTCGGGTCCAAACCCGCCCGCTTGATCATCGCGTCCGCCAGCCGGTCGTAGTGGCGCTCGGCGATGTCGCCCACAGGGTCGGCACTCGCGGACATCAGCTGGCGGAAGCTCAGCGTGGATACGGCCCGATAGGCGAGGACCGCGCGCGCCTGCTCCGCCCGCCCGGTGATGGAGGCGATCCGAACAAACGCCAGCGCGGCCCCAGTCTCGCGCATATCCCGCCACCGCCACCCCGCGTAAGGCAGCAAGACAAGCAGAATCGGGGGCAGCGCCACAAGGAGGGCGAGCACGATCGCGGTCTGAAGGATCGCCTGGTGGATGTTGTGGCCCGCCGACACAAGGGGATCCCCCGAGTACTTCTTCAGGGCGTCGGCGGTTCCGAGCAGGAACTGCGTGAGCAGCGGGATTCCGCCCGGGACCGCTTGCCGGAACGAGGCGATCCAGCCGTTGAAGGTCGCCCCCGTATTGGTGATCCCGTCGGCGATCGCCTCCAAACCCATGATCGTCTGGTAGATCAGAAAACCGAGGTACGCCCACACGATCGTCCAGCCAACCGTCACCGTGTCCGCCAGCACGCGCAGGAAAGCGGGCCATCGCCGATCCGGGTAGACCTTGATCATCACCCGCGACGATAAGTCACCGGCGACAAAACAGGGCCACGCAATTGGATTAGCCTCGTCCGAACAATGCCGCAATATCTCAAGTTCCGGCCCATCGCCTGGTCGAGGCTCCGGACTGGTTCACCGCTCTCTAAGCGATGGCGAAGTCCACTTCTACGGTGACCGCCACGGTGAGCTCCCCGACCGGTAGCTGAGTCGCTGCGGGAGCGGCCGCTGCGATGTCGGAACGCGCCGAGGGAATGCCCGACGATGTGAGGTCGCTGACCCGGATCACCTGTCCGAGCTTGACGCCGGCGGCGGAAGCCATCGCCTGCGCCCGTGAGCGGGCGTCTGCGATCGCAAGCGTTCGCGCCTCTGACTGTGCGGCTTTCGGATCGGCCAAGCCGAAGCTCGCACCGACATTCGTCGCACCGCCTTCCTGCACGATGGCATCAAGTACCTTACCCACGGTGTTCACGTCGTGCCAGGTGATCTGCAGCTGCTCCGACGCTCGGTAGCCGTTGACGGCCTGGCCGCTCGGCGTGTAGGTCGGTCCAACCGAGTAGCCAGAAGTGTTGAGGTCTTTGTCCGCGACTCCGAGTGCCTTGACGCGGGCGATGAGCTTGGCCGCCTTGCTCGCCAGGTCGCTTTGCGCGGCCGACGCAGTGGACTGCTGCGAGTCCACTCCGGCGTACAGGAATGCCGTGTCGGGTTGCTTGGAAACGCTCGCATCGCCGCTGGTGAACACACCCGATTCGATCGAAGTGGTGGTGGGCGCAGCCGCGGGTGACGTGATGAAAACCGGCTGCGCGCGGCCTGCCGCGACCACCGCGACGGCGACCACCAGAGCCACCAACGAGGCGCCGGCGACTGACACGAGAGCAACTCGAATCGATGTGGTCATGCCGGGCGCGCGCAGGGCGCAATCTCCATATCACGCCAACGCTGCCATTCGCGGTTGGGTAACAACACACATACTCGCGTCGTGAAACGTCATTGGCGGATCGCAAACGCCCTGTCGGGCATGCGGGTGCTCCTAATACCCGCCCTCTGGGTCGCCACGCTGCTCGGAAACGGCCGCCTCGTCGGGGTGGGATTGCTGGTCGCCGGCGCGACCGACTTTTTCGACGGCTACATGGCCCGCCGCCTGCGTCAGGAATCACGTGCCGGTGCGCGGCTCGACTCGCTGGCCGACAACCTGCTCCTGATCTCGACGGTGGCGTGGATCGAGTTGCTGCACCCGGAGATCTTCCGCGACAAGACAGTGCTGGTCGTGGCTACGTTCGGCGTCTACCTGGCGTCGCTGTCAGTGGGCCTGGTCAAGTTCCATCAGCTGGGCAACCTGCACCTTTATTCGTCCAAGGTCGCTGGCGGCGCGCTCTATTCGTTCGCGGTCATCACACTCTTGACGGCAGCTTATGAGCCGCTGCTGCTCTGGCTCGCGGCGGCGGCTTTCATTGTGTCGTCCGCCGAGACGTTGCTCGCCCAGCTGCTGTCCTCGGCGGTCGACGAAAACATGGGCTCGATCTTTCTGGCACTCAAGAGACGCGCGGAAAGTAGGACCATCCAGCTCGTCGGTAGCGCCAGGAAGCAGCGCTCCCAGGCTCCCCAATCGGCGAACGTCGTGCGCAGCAGCGCAAGTCCCACCAACAGCATCGCAACCTCCGCTGCGCCGAACGCGAACGAAACGCGTGCGTAGGTCGCCCAACCCCTTCGACTCCTGAGCGATGACGCGAAAGCGAGCGGCGCTCCCGTCAAACCGAGCATTGCTATGGTCGTGGCCAGGCGGTGCTCCGCGGTCGCCGAGGCTGATGCCGGATCCAGCCGGATCGCGGCTGCAACCAGCAGGCCCGTGCCTGCGATCGCGAGCAAGGCGCGGCCCCCGGCCGACCCTGGCCCAAGCGCGATCGCGAGCCCCACCAGAGCGAATCCAACGACGACGATCGCCAACTCCACTTCGAAGGCGGCCGCAAGGCCGGGCACGGCCAGCCGGCTGATCGTGCTCGACATCGGGTCATAGCCCGGCGTCAACAGTCCACCGACGAGCACCGTGGCCGTAGCCAGCATTGGCCCATGAACACCGAACAGGCCGCAGAGTCGCCTCAGCTCGGCCATGATGGCGGATCGTAACCGACGATGGGCAGCTGACCGCCGCCCGCAAACTCACAGCCGGATTTGAGATCTTTCTAAGGCGCGAGCTCGATGATCAACCAGTGATGCACGGCCATTTGGCGCCTTTTGGCTTCTTTCCGTTCGGGCTCCTCAGTGGACTCGGCGGATTGCTGTTCCTGGCGGGCGTCGTGCTCCTGGTCGTGTGGTTCATCCGGGCGATGGCCGGCTCCAGCTCGTGGCGCCCTCGGTACTCCACGCCCGCGGTCGCCACCGCTGAGTCTCCGCTCGACATTCTCTCGCGCCGCTTTGCAAGCGGAGAGATCACGGCCGAGGATTTCCAGAAAGCACGAGACCTGTTGAGAGAAACTCCCAAATCGTGAGGCAGCGAACACTCGGAATCATCGCGGGAGCTCTTCTGGTTGCCGGCGCCGCCTTGACCACGGGCACGGCTGTGGTCGCCTATCGCACGGCAACCGTGCAGCCGCGCCCAACCGGGCTGCAGCCCCACGCGCGAGGTCACTTCGGGCCTGGATTCCAACGACCGGGGAGTGGACCGGGTGCCCGACCCGGCGGATTCGGGGGCCTGTGATCCCGGAAACCTACTAGCGCCGTCGACGCGTCTGCGACTCGGTAGAAGCTGGTGTCGATCCGGGCGAAGTACGACTCGGCCAAATCCAAGGTGACTCTGCCTTCCAACGCCGACCTTGTCTGCGCCTCCGGCTACGCCAAGATCGAGCGCCAACCCCAGCAGGGCAATCGATATTCGAAAGCAACGCGGAGGGCGTCTCAGCATGTCATCCTGGGTGGCGCGCCATCACAGGTCTCGATGGCACCGTCATGAATGGAGGTCAAGATGACTGTTGATCCCAACGCGTGCTTGCGATGCGGTGCGCAGCTCCAGTCGATCGGAGTGGAGCAGTTCAGAGTTGGCGGGACCTCGGGTGGGTGGAGCCTGCTTTTCGGCGAGTGGGCTGATGTCGGCGAGGAGCTCCTTGCTCTTGAGGTGCTCGCCTGCACTCAGTGCCGCAAGGTTGAGATCAGGGCCCCACAAAAGAGCTAGCGCGCCGGCAACGATGGACCGCTACACGAGCGCTGATAGGCTGGCGGAGCAGTACTCCGACTCGCAGCGACTCAGGATCCGCCAGGAAACACATCGCCGATACAGCGAGAATCCGGTCAGCTTTCTCGAGTGGGTCACCGAGCACATGGACATCCGCCCGGGAATGACCGTTGTGGACGTCGGCTGTGGTCGCGGCATCTACCACCCTCTGTTCACAAGGCGAGGGGCCAAGACCATCGGCGTCGACCGCTCCATCGGAATGGCCAGAGAGATCGAGGACGGCTGCCATTCAGTCGTTGGCGACGCCCAGGCGCTGCCACTTCCGGATGCGATCTGCGATCGTGCGGCGTGCAACCACGTCCTGTATCACGTGCCGGACCAAAAGCTGGCTATGCGAGAGCTTCTCCGGATCGTGCGGCCGGGCGGCCGAATCGTGATCGCCACGAACGGAGCGCGCAACAACGAGCGCATGTACGAGGTCGCGAGGCTTGCGGCTTCGGAGCTGGAACGTCCCCATGCGTTCCCTCGGTCGTCCCCCTTCAGGCTCGAGGACGTCGATCGCGTGCGACAGATATTTCCCGACGTTCGGGTCGAGATCTTTCGCAACGCCTTCCTGTTTCCCGAAGCCGAGCCGGCCCTTCGTTACTGGCGATCCATGCGGGATGATCCTGAGCTCGAGGCCGCCATGCGACCGCGAATCGACGAGATCATCCGAAAGGAAGGCGTCTTCAGGGTGCCGCTGGTCGCGGGCTGTTTTGTCGCCGACACGTAGCCCCGGGTACAAAAACCCGAGGGCCTTAAGCTCAGTATCGCTAGTCCTATGAGCGTTTCGAGCACGGCCGTTTCAACCTGGGCGCCCCTTCGCATCGGGGTTTTTCGCGCGCTCTGGCTCGCAGTCCTCGTCAGCAACGTCGCCACCTGGATGCAGACGGTCGGCGCCCAGTGGCTGCTCGTCAACCAACCTCACGCCTCGATCCTGGTGGCCCTGGTCCAGACCGCCGACTACCTGCCCGACATGCTTTTCGGGATCGTCGGCGGCGTGCTCGCCGATACTCTCGACCGCCGCCGCCTGATGATGGCCGTCCAGGCATTCCTCGTCGTGGCCGGGGTTGCGCTCGCCGCCCTGACGATCGCGGGCCAGATGCCTCCGGCGCTCCTGCTCACGTTCACGTTCTTGATCGGCTCCGGGTCTGTGCTCACGGTGCCGGCATATCAGTCGCTCGTCCCCGACCTCGTGCCGCGCGCCCAGCTGCATTCGGCATCGGCGCTCGCCTCGATCAGCATCAACCTGGCCAGGGCCGCGGGGCCCGCGATCGCGGGCGTGGTGATCGCTCGCGTGGGCGTGGGCGCCGTCTTCGCCCTCAACGTTGCGATGTATCTCGTGTTCCTCCTGGTGCTGGCGACCTGGCGCCCGCAGACGGGCTCGACACCAAGGATTGCCGAAGGGTTCGTCTCAGCCCTCCGCGCGGGCGGCCGGTACATCCGGTACGCGCCGGTGGTAAAGCGCATCCTGTGGCGTTCGGCCCTGTTCCTCGTGCCGGCCAGCGCGCTCTGGGCGCTGCTCCCGCTCGTCGCGACCCAGCGCCTTGGGCTCGGAGCGGACGGGTACGGCCTGATGCTCGGTGTGATGGGAGCCGGCGCCATCGCAGGAGCGCTCATCCTTCCTCGGGCCCGCGCAAGGCTTTCGATCAACGCACTGCTGGCGACAAGCAGCGTCGTCTACGCAATCGTGCTCGCAGCCGTGGTTTTGATTGGCAACTCAGTGGTGATCCTGGTCGTTCTGGTGCCG
>Ga0208356_1000182_pt1 | contig 20585 bp, 19 predicted proteins | sample NGESurshal072012_4_FD_184467 | JGI IMG/M metagenome (GOLD analysis project Ga0208356, IMG submission 184467) | Arctic peat soil microbial communities from Barrow, Alaska - NGEE Surface sample 53-1 shallow-072012 (SPAdes) | ecosystem: Environmental > Terrestrial > Soil > Wetlands > Peat ... | reverse complement strand
CCGCGATCCCCAAGAGCGCCCGCGCCGACTCCAGAGAGATAGGCCCCGAAGCCAGCGGCACCAGCTGGTCCATCAGCCCGACCGCATCCCGCATCGATCCCTGCGCCGTGCGCGCGATCAGCTGCATCGCCTCCGCATCCACCTGCACGTTTTCCGCCTTGGCGATGTGCGTGAGCCGCGAGGTGATCTGCTCCTCGCTGTGCCGCCGGAACACGAACTGCTGGCACCGGCCGATGACCGTGAGCGGGATCTTCTGAGCATCCGTCGTGCACAGGATGAACACGACGTGCGGCGGCGGCTCCTCGAGCGTCTTCAACAGCGCGTTGAACGCCGGCTCGGTGAGCATGTGCGCCTCGTCGATGATGTAGATCTTGAAGGGCCCTAGCGCAGGGGCGAGATTCACCTTCTCGCGCAGGTCGCGGATCTCATCGATGCCCCGGTTGGATGCCGCGTCGATCTCGATCAGGTCGAGCGCGGACCCAGCGGTCATCTCGACGCACGACTGGCACTTGTTGCACGGTTCCGCCGAGTCGCGCACGCGCCCCGTGCAGTTCAGCGCCTTCGCGAGCAGCCGCGCCGCCGACGTCTTCCCCGTCCCCCGGCTCCCGCTGAAAAGGTAGGCGTGCGCGACGCGCGCGCTGATGATCGCCCCCTGCAGCGCTCGCGAGGCAGCCTCCTGGCCGACCAGGTCTCCGAACGTCTGCGAGCGGTACTTGCGGTAGAGGCTCTGGTACTCAGGCATGAATTCTCAAATGGCCGCGCACCCCCGCTTCGATCGAAGACCCCCAGCTCGCACCACGGTCCACGGCTCCGGCCCGGATGACTGCGGCACCCTCGAGTTTCTCCTTACCGCTGCTTCCTTCCGGACCTGACGGGGTTCGAAGACCCGAGCTGCGCAGGTCCCAACCTTCAACGCCGTTCGCCGCGGCCAGGCGTGAGAACCCAGACCTCAGCACGGGAATTCGGTCCGGCTAAGGCGGATTGCCGGTTCAGGGTACCGCCAGCACCCCACTTAGCGCGACCAAAGCAATCTTACCCGGGCTCAGCCACGGCAACCGGCCGCCGGGCAACCCATGCCAGGTGCAGAAAAGTCGCGATCGTCGCAATCGGGATCACGACCTCGGCGCCGATGACGACGTTGGTCGCATCCTGGCCCAGGAATCGAAACAGGCAGATGCCGCCGACCAGCACGATGATCAACGAGGTCGAGATCTGCCCGCTCACCGTGTGCCGCAGCTCCGGCCGGCGGTGCAGCCAGATCAGCACCAGCCCGCCGGCCGCCGGAAGCAGGTAGCGCGCGACGATCACGAGCGCAAGCCACAGCGGAAAGCTCCCGCCCAACGACAGCCCGACCGCCACCGCACCCAGCAGCACGCCGTCCACCACCGGGTCCAGGCCGCCGCCGAACGTAGAGGGCAGGTCGAAGCGGCGCGCGATAGTGCCGTCGACAAGGTCGGTCAACCCTGCCACCGCCAGCACCACGGCCAGCAGCCCGAGGTGGCCGGGCGACACCGCGTAGGCGAGCGCCGGCGCCACGAGGTGCGCCCGCGCCAGCGTGACCTGGTTGGCCTCACCGGGGATGAACGCCTCCACCACAGCGACCAGGACGAACCACGCCACCAGCACCCACGCGGGTGCGGGCGGCTGCGCAAGCCACACCCAGGCGACGCCGAGCACGGCATACACGGCGCCGCTCGCGGCGCCGACCACGTTCAACCTCACGACCACCCTAGTGTGCCGGTGGGGACGCTCCCGGCGACGGGCTTGCGGCGGGCGAGGGGCTTGGAGACGGCGGTACGTAGGGAGCCTGCCCCGGGTAGGGGTTGGCGCCGCATGGGTAGCTGGGCTCGCCGATTCCCTTGAGGAAGAGTTCGCTGACCCCGCCGCTCGAAACGTATCCGCCGTCATACGTGCAGACCTGGCGCGTGACCACGCCCGCGGGCTGCACCCACATCGCCGGCCAGGGGTGGGATTTGTAGTACTCCTCGAGGAACGGCTTCCACACCGAGATGCCGACGTTCTCGCCGAACAGCTGCGCGGTCGGACACTGCCAGCCTGAAGGTTGAAAGGTCGTCGCGAGGTACGCGAAGCCCGAGTTGCACGTTGCTCCAGCGTCGATGTGCATGAGCGACGCGGCGACCGCGAGATTCGGCGTGTAGCCGATGAAGATCGACCCGGTGTATGCCTCCGTCGTACCCGACTTGCCCGCGACGGGCTTGCCACCCAGGTCGCCCAGGTACAGCTTCACCGGTCCTCGCAGCAGGTCGGTCATCAGGTAGCCCAGGTCGGGGCTGATGACCTGCGTGCGTCCCGCGGAGGGATCGAACGCCTCGAGCACCTTGCCCGTGGCGTCAGTGACCTTGAGCACCGGATGCGGGCTGATCTTGTAACCGCCGTTGTCGAATGCCGAGTAGGCGGCAAGATGCTCGGCCATGGAGATCGCATCCGGGCCGAGCGTGGTCGCGACGCCGGCCGGGCTCTGGATCGTGGCGGTGACGCCAAGGTTGTGCATCAGGCTGACCACCCGGTCGCCCCCCTCCTGGCTGTACGTCCAGAGCGCAGGCAGGTTGCGCGACTGCGCGAGCGCCGTGCGTAGGGTGATCCACCCTTCGTGCTTGCCGTCCCAGTCGTTGAACGTGTGGCCGCCGATGACACCCGTCTGGTCGTTCAGCGGGGTCGCTGCCGTCACGAGCCCGGCCTGGAGCGCGGCGGCGTACGTGTACAGCTTGAACGACGACCCGACGCCGCGCCAGCCCAGCGGATCCACCCCGGTCAGGTTGATCTGGCCGCGAATCGCCGCGTTGTTGTAATCCGCGCTCCCGACCATGGCGAGGATCTCCCCGTCGGCGGGATTCATGACCAGCATGGCCCCCGTGTTCACGCCCCGCTTCGCGTACGTCGCCACACCAGACTTCACCCACTTGTCAGCCATCGCCTGCGTGCTCATGTCGAGGGTGGTCGTGATGCGCAGACCGCCCTCATACAGCGCCTGTACGCCGTAGCGCTGAATGATGTACTGCTCGATGTAGTCGACGAAGTGCGCGGTCAGCGGGTTGTGTGCCGCGGGAAGCGCTTTCTGCGCAGCGATCATCTTGGTGACCAGGTCGCCTTTGTAGATCGAGTCCGCGGCCGAACGGCTCAGGTTGCCGACGGCGACCATGCTGTCCAGGACCGTGCCCCATCGCCACTTCGCATTCGCCAGCTGGTCGGGTGTACCGAACGGGTCGTACTCTGCCGGCGCCTGCGGCAATCCGGCGAGGAAGCTGGCCTGCGCCCACGTGAGGTCGCTCGCGTGCACCTGGAAATACGTCTCGGCCGCAGCCTCGGCGCCATAAGCGCCGTTGCCGTAATCGATCGTGTTCAGGTAGAGCTCGAGGATCTGCTGCTTCGAGTACCGCCGTTCCATCTCCTCCGCCAGCAGCAGCTCGCGGAACTTGAGGCTGACTGTCCTGCTCTGCGCGTCGGCGGTGGTGAGGACGTCGTTCTTCACGACCTGCTCGGTGATCGTCGAGCCGCCTAGTGTCGCGGAGTGGTGGGTGAGGTCAAAGACGATCGCAATCGCCAGCCGCCGGTAGTCCACGCCCGAGTTGGAGTAGAACGTTCGGTCCTCGGTGGCGATCGTCGCGTCCTGCAGCTTCGTGCTGATCTTGCTCAGCGGCACGACGGTGCGGTTCTGGTGGTACAGCGACTCGATCACGTTCCCGTTGCGGTCGAGGATGCGCGTCGTCTGCGTCAGGTTGGCTGCCTGGATCGCCTGGATGGAGGGCAGGTCGCCCGCGAAGTAGTCGACCACGCCGATCGTCCCCGCCGTCCCGATCAGACCCGCGCACGAGATCACGATCAGGCTCACCAGGGCGACCCGCATCAACCAGAAATGCGAGCGCCGCTTGTGCGGTCGGGATCGCGGACGGGTTCGCGCGCGGATGCGGCGGTTGCGCGCCGCGGGCGCGCTCTTGCGAGAACGCAGGGCCAGGCGGGACCTCCAGGACGTGTACTACGACGAAAGCTGCGACCGTTATCCGGGAGTCTACCGTCCTCCCCCCGCGAAATTCACCTCCCAACTTTGTAGGGAGGTCGGCGCTGCCCGCCGGGCACCGCCGGGTGAGGGATCCCCAGTTGTCCTACCTACCGCAGGCCGAGAGCCTCCGCCCCCTGGTCGGCCAGTCCGAGGATCGGGCTTGACAGCAGCCCGTAGACCGCGATCACCACGCAAAAAGCGACCGCCCCGAACGATGACAACGCGCTCACGACGGGAAGCCTGGTGCTCCGGCGCGCTTCGTCCGGCGGGCTCTGGATGTACATGACGCGCAGGGTCCCGGCGACCGCGGCCAGGCTCAGCGCGGAACCCAGGATCCCGAGCGCCAGGAGGCCGAAGTGCCCGCTCTGGGCCAGGGAGGCCGCGACCGCGAACTCGCCGAAGAAGCCGGCCAGCGGGGGAGCCCCCGCCAGCGAGAGCATGGCCAGCGACAGGCCTGCGGCACGGGCAGGGCGCAGCACGCCCATCCCGGCCAGCGCCTGCTCTCCACCCTCCGCACGCCCCATCACGGCGGGGCCGCACGTCGCCGCCACCGCGAACGCACCCAGCAGGAACAGGGACGCGCCCAGCCCGCTGCGGTAGTGCGTCACCAGCCCCGCGGCCACCCATCCGATCTGCCCTGCGGCGAGGTAGGCAAGCTTCGCTCGCGGCGACTGCGCCGCAAGGGCTGCCGCCCCGCCGACGACCATCGCCACCGCCGCGATCACCTCGAGATATGTCGAATAAACCGAGGGAATCGGGGTCAGCGCGGCCACCAGTTTGATCGCCACGATCGCGGCCGCCGCTGCGACGAGGCCGAGGACCAGCCCCGCTCCGAGCGGTGAAGCTCCGACGCTCGCCGGAATCGTCGCGAGCTGGAAGGGAGCGAGCGCCGCGCGAACCGCCAGTCCGCTGATCACGAGGAAAACAGGGATCGCGAACGCGATCGTCGGCGCTCCGCTGAAGAGGACCGCGCGCATCGTGCCCAGGCTTGAGGTGCCGGCCGACGCATAGAGGAAGGCGAGCCCGGTGAGAAGCATCGCGCTCGCCACCCCGCCAGTGACCAGTAGGCGCAGCCCGAGGTCGGGCCGCCGCAGGGCGACCATCACCACCCCGGCCGCCGCCGCCAACTCGAGTCCAGCCCAGAGCCCGACCAGGTCGCCGGCGGACGCCGCGACCATGACGCCGAAGGTAGCGAGCAGGGGCATTGCAAGGCCAATGGTCAGCGAGTCCTCTGCCGTCCAGTCCACGACCGCGAAAGCGATAGCCGCCGCGAGCAGGACAGCTGCTTTCGCGAACAGCGCGAAGCGGTCCTGCACCAGGCCGCCCCCGAAATAGGTGCCCAGCGTGGCGCCTGCCCACAGCTCGATCCCAAGCGCGACCAGCATGACCAGAGCCACGACCGTGGGCAGGGAGCGCCGCCCGCCGGGTGAGAACCAGGACAGCCGGCCCGCAAGCAGCAGGATCACGGCCGTCGCCGCGACCAGCGCCTCCGGGAGCAACACGAGGTCTTTCATCACGGCCCCGCCGTCGGAAGGACGTACGGCGACGCGATGTCGCTGATGCCCGCCGCCATCACATTGACCAGGCCCTGGTCGAACAGAGGTGAGTCCGTCCCGGGCAGCTTGGGGCCGCCCGGGAACAGGCCGACCCACAGCAGGCCGCCCGCCAGCAAGCCCAGGTACCAGCTTTCGCCGAGCGAGGCGTCCGACACGCCCGGCGCATCCGGGTTCGGAGCTGAGAACAGCACACGCCGCCACAGCGTCGCGAACGCGACCGCCGCCAGCGCAAGGCCCGCGGCAACCGCGAATGCACCGATCGGCTGCGTCTTGAACGAGCCGAAAAACGTCAGGAGATTGGCGGTAAAGGTGGCGAGCAGCGGGACGCCGAGGATCGCCAGCCCGGCGATGATCATCAGCCAGGTCAGGATCGGCATGCGCGGAGCAAGGCCGCTCAACACCCGCAGGCTGCTCGACTGCGCGCGATCCGACAGCGTCCCGCACACGCCGACGATCAGGGCCGCCGCCAGCCCGCCGGCGAACAGCGACAGCACGGCGCCCGCAATCGAGAGTGGCTGCAGCGCGGCCAGCGCGAGCACCGTCACGCCGCCCGGGATAAGGGCCAGGTAGGCGGCCGCCTGCCGGAGGTCGAGCGCGCGCAGCGCCAGCAGCGCTCCGTAACCGACGGTCACCGCCGCGAGCGCGGCCAGCAGCGGCGCCAACAGGTGCGCGGCAGCGGGCTCGGCCGCCACCAGCGTGCGCAATAGAAGGTATGCGCCGAGGCGCGACGCGCTCCCCGCGACGATCACGGTCACGCCGATCGGGGCCTCGGAGTAGGCGTCGCGAGCCCAGCCGTGCAGCGGGAACAAGGGAAGACGCGTCGCCGCGGCGACGATCATCAAAAGACCGACGGCAAGCTGGACCCGCGAGCTGACGGTGGCCTTCAACAGGACATCCATGTCGAAGCTGCCTCCACCCGCCGCCGCGTAGAGGACCATCGTCCCGACGACCAGAGCCGCGGTTCCGAGGCTCCAGTAACCGAGGAGCCTCCACGCCGCGGGACGCCGGCGCGGCCCGCCCCACCCCAGGACCAGCAGAGCGATCGGTATCGCCGCGGCGCCCCAGAACAGAATGAGCACGAACATGTCGCGCGCGACAATGGCGCCGTTGACGGTCGCCTGCGCCAGGAGCAGCAGACAGAAGTAGGAACGGACCCGCTCGCGGATTCCGAGCGAAGCCAGGACCGACACGATGCCGATCAGCCCGGACAGGATGAGCATCGTCATTCCCGGCCCGTCGACCCCTAGGTGGTAGGTCGCTCCAATCGACTGGAGCCACGGCACCTTCTCCTCGTACTGAAGGGTCGGGAGGAACGACTGGAACTGGTTGTAAGCGATGCCGAGCACGAACATGATCCCGAGGTTGGTGAAGAAGGCGATCTGCTTCATGAGCGCGTCGTAGCGACCGCGCGGGTTCGGAATGGTCGCGATCGCGATCGCCATCGCGACCGGCACCCACACGGTCAGGCTGAGAAGCAGCGACGACGAGAAGATGCCGGCGCCAGGCACCGTCGGCGCCGGCGTGGGGCTGGGGCTGGCGGCCAGAATGGAGAGCCAGATCACCTGAAAACTCCCGGCGCGACGAGCCCGACGACCAGGGTGAGGATGACCGCCGCCAGGACCACGAGAGGCAGCACCGGCAGCCGCGCGCCCGAGACGATGAGCCGTCCGGTGGTGTCCAGCGCGCCTCCAACCTCACCATCGCCCGTCGGGATCCAGCGCTCGCCGAGACGCACGGCGATCTCTGTCACAGGTGCAGCGATGAAACGCTGGAAGTTGCTCAAGGTGGCATACGACAGCCGTCTGAGCCACGTGCCCGACCACGCCGAGACCAGCAACGCGCCGTCTTTGTCACGAACGTAGGCCAGCACGGGCAGACCGAAGCCGACCAGCACCACGACAAACCACAGCACGTAGGACCCGCCGGAGGGCGCCGGGTGCTTGTTGCCGTCCAGGAAGTCGAGCCAGCCGTGAATCAGTGAACCCACGAACAGCAACCCGCCACCCAACGAAAGCCAGAACGGCCACGCAAGCGACGGGGACGGGGCCTCACGCACCCGGTCCGGCTCGAACGCGCGCCGCCTCCGCAGCGGCCCCAGCGCGACGGCGAGGAAGACCCTGGCTCCGCCGGCCGCTATGAGCAGCACTGCTTCACCCAGTGCGAGGCCGAGCTTGGATCGTGAGCTCACGCCAAACGTCAGCGCCCCCAGGGCGCCAAGGCCCACCACCACCACAGCGACCAGCACCGCGAGCGCGCTCACGCGCATGCGCGTCCACGCATCCCCCATCTCGGCGAGGTCGTCCGTGCGCACCGCCGCGGCGATCGCCGACACCGCAAACACGCCTGCAGCACGTGCGGGCGCCACCGCAAACACGCAGGCCACCCCCGCGATGGCAAACGTCGCGTTTTGCACCTGGAAGCCGTGGATCACGACGGCGGCGCCGATCGCGGTCACACCGGAGCCGAGCAGTGCGACGATGCGACGCGGCTCGTTGCCGACCAGCGAGAGCAGCGGAGCGGCAATGGCCGCGACCCCGCACGCATAGACGAGGCCCTGCAAGGTCTGCGTGTTGGAGGCTGCGACGATCGGCATGAGCCGGTACAGCACCACGATCGCCAGCACGGACCACACCGCCTGAACCACCGCCGAAGCGGCAGGCGGCGCGGTCACCGATGTCCGCGTCAGCCATGACTGAAGCGGCCACAACGCCATGCGGCCGGCCACTCCGACAAACAGCAGGATCGACGCGACCACCAGCGACCGCACGGTCCATCCCGGGTTCGTGTGAAGGACCGGCACGAGCGTGGTCAGGTTGTTCAGGCCGTAGCGCGCGTAGAGCCACGCAACCCCGCAGAGCAGCGAAAGGTCGGTGACGAACGGGAGCGCGAGCGCGACTCTGGCGCGCACCGCGGCTTCGTCCATCGCCCAGCGGTGTGCCAGCAGGAGGTAGGTGGCGGTTGCGGCGAGTCCCCAGAACGTCAGCAGCTCAGCGAGGTCCCAGCTGACGAGCACGCCTGTGGAGCCGAACAGCAGAACGCTGATCAGTGCGTTGAAGCGCGCCGCGCCGGGCTCCGCCCGCCCCATCACCTGATGCCACGCCAGGGCTCCGATGATGCAGAGCTCCACCACGATCAGCGCTACGACCGTGACGTGGTCGACGCGCAGCACGATGTCGACCGCGAAGCCCTGGAAGTTCGGTGGCCCGGTAAATGCGACCGGCAGGTTGATGTACGAGTAGGTGGCGAGGAAGGGCGTGCTCCTTTTCGCCAGCCCCCAGCCGACGAGCAGGGTCGCGAGCAGCGTGGTGACCGCGCCGAACATCGCGAGGTTCGCCGACGACCGGCGCGTGCGCACGCTCGAAAGCGCCACGAGGAAGGCGATGAAGGGCGCCATGATGATGAGGGGCACCGCCCACGCCAGCGTGGTTGCGGGGTCGAAGGTGAACCCGGGTGACGGGCGCGATCCGGAGGCCGAGCCGGATGCCGCGGCGGCGATGTTCGCGACGGTGAGCAGGAGGCTCAGCGCGAGGTCCCCCGCCCTGCGATTCCCACTCCGAGCGCGACCAGCGCCAGCACGGCCACCGCGAGCAGGGCCGCCACCCCCTGGCCGAAGATCTTCGGGTCGCCCGCGGCCGAGAATCTCGCCGCGCCGGCGAAGGCGACACCGGCCCCGCCGAACATCAGGGGTAGGCCGGCGAGGGCCGCCGACAGGTCCCTCTTCCAGCTGGCGACGAAAGCGCCCACCGCGACCAGCGCCGCCGCCACGAACAGGACGGCCACGAGCCCGACGCTCACCGGCCGCGCTCCCGGACGCGCCACGACGCCGTCGCGCCCACGAGCGCGACGAGCACCAGGGCGCCTACCGCCTCGGCCGCCAGGGCGTCATGAGCAAAAAGGAAGCTGCCGATCGCGGCGCTGCCGATCTCACCGCCCTTGAAGGTCGCGTGAGCGAAGCCGCCCCGAAACGCGGCGTAGGCCAGGACTGCGAACAGGCCCGCCGCCGCGATCGCCCCGGCCTGGCGCCAAAGCATGCCCACCGGCGCATCCATGACCCGGTACTGCGGCGCGGCCAGGAGCAGGGTGCAGCCCGCGTAGCAGACGAGCGCGACCAGCCCAGCAAAGTCCGCTGAGAGGGATGCGTAGAGCCCCACGATTCCCAGTCCCGAGATCGCCACCGCCAGCCCTCGCAAGGCGCGCGTAGGCAGAAATGCCACCAGGAGCCCGCCACCGAGCGAGACCGCGGCGGACACGTAGAAGCCAATCGCGTGGAGGGAGTCCATCGGCACTCCGTGGTTGCTGAGAGGGGATTTACCGGCTAATCGGCGATGCCGCCGGCTCCAGGGCGCCAAGCATACAGGAGCCCGGAACCTGCGATCCCGACCAGCGCGACCGCCGAGACGACGGCGCCTGGGGTCACTTTAGCAACCGTCACGCTGATCCCATAAGCCGCCAGCAGCAGCAGCAATGCCAGGCCGAGCGCGGCCACGGCAACCCTCAGCGGATCCCACCGGCCGAGCGAGCGCGACAATGCAGCCATGCCGGCAGTATCGCAGGCGCTCATAGACTTCGCCAACACCTTCCGCCCAGAGCCGTCACCCGGGATCGAGATCATCGATACCCCCCGGTACCGGGTGACGATCCAGCCGGACTTCCCGATTGCCGGCCCGAACAACGCCTCCTGGATCAGATGTCAGGCTGGCGACGCCGCCGACGTCATCCGCCAGGCCCGCGCCATCTTTGCCGCACGCCATCTTCCTTTCATATGGACGCTCGATCCGAGGACCGAGCCGCCCAACTTCGCGGAGATCCTCGCCCAGCACGGGGTCCACCCGGATCCCCACGGGGCTGAAGGGCAGGTGATGGTGATGCCAATCGACGCAACCGTGGAGGCTCCGCCGATCGAAGGCCTGGAGATCCGCGACGCTCTCGTGGACCTCGAGACGTTCCGGATGGCGGACGGGGCGGCAGCTGAAGCATTCGAGGCCGACTTACCCGCGGACGCGCCCGATTTCATCGCGATGCAGGACCGGCGCCGCCTCAACTTCCGCGCAGCCGGCAACCGGTATTTGCTCCTGGCGACGGTGGACGGCGAGCCGGCGGGCGCGTCCGGAATGAGCGTGTTCCCGCCGGCGGGCGCGATCCTGCAGGGGGGCTCGGTCCGCCCAAAGTTCCGCGGTCGAGGGATCTACCGCGCCCTCGTCGCGGCCCGCTTGGACATCGCCCGCGGAGCGGGTGTGAGTGGCCTCACGGTATGGGGCGGCGACATGTCAGCCCCGATCCTCGCGGGGCTAGGGTTCGAGCAGGTGGGCTGGCGCCGCTTCTACCTGGACACCACCACCGCGCGATAGATACGGTGGCATTCGACCAACTGGGCCTAATGCGCTATGCATCGCCGTGAATGTGACCAACTGTGCCCGAATGGCGAAGAATCGCGCCGCTAGGCCAGGGATTCCACCCATTGGCGGTGCAGCAGCCCGTACCGCCCGCTTCGCTGGCGCAGGTCTGACGGCGCGCCGTCCTCCACCACCCGCCCGGCGTCCACGACCAGCACCCGATCCGCGATATCCACCGTGGAGAGGCGGTGGGCGATGATCACCGCGGTCCGGCCGCGCAGCAACGTCCGCAGCGCGCGCTGGACGAGGCGTTCCGAGGGCAGGTCCAGCGAGGATGTCGCCTCGTCGAGGATCAGCACCCGTGGGTCGGCCAGGAACGCCCGGGCGAAAGCGACCAGCTGCCGTTGCCCTGACGAAAGGCGCACCCCGCGGCGTCTCACGTCGGTCTCGTACCCGTTGGGCATGGCGCTGATGAAACCGTCGGCGCCGATCGCGCGCGCGGCCGCGATCATCTCCTCCCGCGACGCATCGGGCCGGCCGAACATCAGGTTCTCCCCGACCGTCCCCGAGAACAAGAAGGTCTCCTGCGTCACCATCGCGATGGCCCGGCGCAGGTCGCCCACGGCGATCGAGCGGAGATCGACGCCATCCAGCGTGAGGCGCCCGACCGTCGGGTCGTAGAACCGCGCCATTAGGCGCGCCATCGTCGTCTTGCCCGCACCCGTCTCGCCCACCACCGCCACGATCTGCCCGGCCGGGATTTTCAAGTCGACGTCGTGCAGCACCGCCTTGTCGCGATAGGCGAAGGTGACCCCCTCGAAGGCGATCGCGCCATTGACCTCGCCCATGCTCACGGGCGAAACTGGCTCGGGCACGGTGGGCGTCTCCTCGATCACGCCCGCGAGCTTCTCAAGCGCCGCCCCGGCCGCCTGGAACACGTTGTAGAACTGCGACAGGTCCTGCATCGGCTCGAAGAACTGCCGCAGATAGAGGACGAAGGCGGTCAGCACGCCCAGGGTCAGCTGGCCCTGCACTACGAGGTAGCCTCCGAACAGCAGCGCGGAAGTCGTCGCAAGGCGGCCCAGCAGGTTGATCGCCGGCCCGAACGTCGACGCGAGGCGGTTCGACCAGATGTTGGCGTCCCGGTAGCGCGCGTTGACGTCTTCGAAGATCTCCTGGTTACGGGCCTCGCGCCGGAACGCATGCACGGCCCTGATCCCACCCAGCGACTCGACGTAATGCACGATCACGAGCACGATCGCACGCCGCACGGCTCGATATGAGCGGGCCGAGTTGCTCCGGAACCACCACGTCATCGCGAGCACCAGCGGCATCGCGATGAGCGTGACCACGCCCAGGCGCGTGTCGAGGCGCAGGAGGATCACGGTGATGGCCACCACCGAGATCAGCGAGGTGATCACCGAAGTCAGCCCGGTGGCCAGCAGCTCGTTGAGCGCGTCGATGTCCGACGTCAGGCGCGAGATGATGCGCCCCGACGTGTACCGCTCGTAGAACGAAAGCGAGAGCGCCTGCACGTGGGCGAACAGAGTCCTTCGGAGATCGAACAGGACGTCTGCGCCGATCTTGCCGGACAGGCGCAGGAACGCATAGTTGGCGGCCGCGTTCACGACGAGCGCGAGCAGAAGCACGGAGACGATCTCCTCGAGCGTCGTCAGGTTGCCGCTGCCGCCGGGGCGGATGCCCTTGTCGATTCCAAGACCCACGAGGTAGGGCAGCGCGAGGTAGGCGGCCGACCGCACGACGATTAGGAGCCCGGCGAGAGCGATCTGCCACCGGTACGGCCGCGCGAGCTCCGCCAGCAGTCTGCGGCTGCGCCGGCGAAGCAGGCCCGCGACGCTCGCGGAGAACTCGTCGATCTCCTCCGAGGCGACGCCGCGCCAGCGGTCCGCGGGAGCGATGACGCTCAAGCCGGCACCTCCTCAGCGCTCGGTTCATATTCCTGCGAGAGCAGCGCCCGATAGAGGTCGTTGGACTTCATCAGCTCCGTGTGTGTTCCCTGCGCGACGATCCTTCCGCCGTCGAGCAGCGCGACGCGATCTGCGAGCGCCAGGGTCGAAGGCCGGTGCACGACCAGCAGCCCGGTCACGCCTTCGAGTACTCGGGCCAGCGATTCCTCGATCACGGCTTCTGTGTGCACGTCCACCGACGAGAGCGGGTCGTCGAGCACCAGCACAGGCGGTCCGCCGAGCACGGCCCGGGCCAGCGCGAGCCGCTGGCGCTGCCCGCCGGAAAGCGTGTAACCCTGTTCGCCCACGCGAGTCTCGAGGCCCCATGGCAGGTCCCAGACGAATCCCGCGCGCGCGACCTCGATCGCCCGTTTCAGCTCCTCGTCCGAAACGACCGGCCGGCCCATGACGAGGTTCTCGTGGACCGAGGCCGAGAAGAGGATCGGGTCCTCGAACGCGACGCCGATGTGTGAGCGCAGCGAACGCAGCTGCAGGTCGCGCACGTCGATGCCGTCGAGCAGCACGGCGCCCTCGTCGACGTCGTAGAGCCGCGGCAAGAGGTAGGCCAGCGTGGTCTTGCCGCTCCCGGTACGGCCGACGATGCCGACCGTCTCGCCCGGCTCGATGACCAGGTTGAGCCCGCGCACGATCCAGTCATCCGACTTCGGGTACTTGAAGCCGACGCCCCGAAACTCGATGTGTCCGCGGCAGCGCTCGAGGGCGCGCGCGCCGGGGCGATCGGCGATCTCGGGACGCGAGTCGAGCACCTCGTTCAGCCGCTGCGAAGCGGTCTGGCATTCCTCGCTCATCGACAGCACCCACCCGATCGCGTCCATCGGCCACGTGAGCATGAACACGTAGTTCATGAACGCGATCAGCCCGCCGATGGTCAGCGTCCCGTGCACCACGTCGTACCCGCCCAGCAGCAGGACCGCGACGAGCGACAGGTTCGGAAGGAAGTTGAGCCGCGTCCACAGCAGCGCACGCGCGGAGATTCCCTGGAGGCTGGTGGCTCGCAGCAGGCTCGCCTGGTCCTCGAAGCGCTTCTGCATGAGCGGCATGCGACCGAAGGCTTTGATGATGCGCACGCCGGTGGCCATCTCCTCGATGATCGTCGTGAGATCGCCTTGCTGGTCCTGCAGCCGGCGGGCGATCGGCCTGTACTTCTCGTGGAACTTGTTGCTGAAGTACGCGATGGGCAGCATGCACAGGGTCACGACGATCGCCAGCTTCCAGTCCAGCCCCATCATCAGGACGAAGACGACCGCGAACGTGACGATCGTTTGTAGGAACCAGATCAGGCCGAAGCTCACGAAGCGGCGGACCGTGCCGATGTCGGACACCGCGCGCGACAGCAGCTGTCCCGACTGCCAGTTGTCGTGGAAAGACACCTGCAGCGACTGCAGGTGTGCGTAGAAGTCGTCACGAAGGTCCGTTTCCATGCGCAGCGAGACGACGCCCGAATAGTTCCGGCGCAGGAAGATGAACACGAACTCCAGCAGGCCGATCAGCACCAGGATGCCCGCCATCTGCACCAGCTGACCAAGCTGGTGATGGGTGACAGGCCCGTCGATGATGTACTGGATGATCTTCGGGATCGACGCGGCCGTGGCAAGGCTGCCGAGCTGCGCCAGCCCGAAGACGGCTACGAGCCCGGCGTACGGCCGCAGGTACGGGAGGTAGCGCCTCAGCGCCAGCAGACCCAAAGCGGTTGAACTTCCTTCGCGCCTTTCTCTTTTGGGCGCACGAAACTACCGAGGGACGGGAACTGCGTAGTTTACCGCGGGGCTACTGCTGTACTGCTGCCAGATCGCGCATGGAAACCATGCCGATCACCTCTCCCCTCTCCGCCACCGGCAGGTGACGGAACCCACTGTCGAGCATCGTCTTCATCGCCGCGTCGACCTCGACGTCGGGACTCACGGTCTTCGGGTCGCGCGTCATCCAGGACGAGATCTCGTGATCGGGCGCGTCATGCGACTGGGAGATCGCCCGCACCGTGTCTCGCTCCGTGAAGATGCCGATAAGCTTGCCGCCTTCCATGATCAGGGCCGAGCCGATCCTGTTTCGAGCCATCAGCGAGATCGCCTCGCCGACCGTCGTCGAGGGGTCCACCGAGTACAGCGTGGTCTTCATGACCTCGCGAACTATGGCCATCCCCGGATTCTAAGCTTGACTGGGAAAACTGGCCAGGATCGCGGTGGCCGCCACGACCAGCACGGCCAGCGCCGCCTCGGCGCGGGCCAGCGGGACCCCACGGCGCCAGGCCACGGCCGAGAGCACGAGCATGATGCCAACCCCGATCGACTTCAGCGCAAGCACGACCCCGTAGGACGTCGTCCACAGCCCGCTGACGTCGTGGAGCTGGTCGCTGGCGCGCAGCACCCCTGTCAGCGCGGTGATCGCGAACGCGATCAGGGCGACACCCCCGAAGCGATCGAGGAGGGCTCGGGCCTCAAGCCCGCGCCAGCCGTCGGGAGGATGCAAGGTGGCGAGGGCGAGGATGCCGCCGGCCCACATGCCCGCTGAGAGCACGTGGATCGCATCCCCAAACTCCGCACCGGCTCCAATGGAGGCGGCGTGGCCGGCGAGCGGAAGCAACAGGGTGGCAGCGACAACCATCGGCGCGACGTAGCCGACACCTCGGACACAGAAGGCAAACGCCAGGCCTTCGGCGGCGACACGGGCCAGCAACTCCCACCCGGGCAATGCTCCGGCGTGGATTCCTTCGACCGTGACCAAGGCCAGGCCGCCTGCGAAAGCAGCCCCGAGCGCGATGTGCATGGGAGGAAAGCGCGCCCACATGATCGCGGGACGGTTGCGCGCCAGGCGCCGGATGACGAACGAACCGATTCCGCCCAGGAGGCCGATGTACTCGACCCAGTGAAGCGCCGCGAGGACGAGATCCGGACTGCCGCTCACGATGCGGCGGCGATGATCCCCCCGCCGAGGACGCGGCTGCCCGCGTAGAGCACGGCGGCCTGGCCGGGCGCGGCGCCGAGGAACGGCTGGTCCAGCGACAGGCGTCCCGAGCGGTACTCGCCTGGGATCGCCGGCGCGTGGTAGCGAAGCCTCGCCTCGCACCTCACCGGCCCGGGAACCGACCCGTCGACGAAGCTCATGTCCCTCAGCTCGATCTCGCGCACGCCGAGCTCCTCCTTGCGGCCAACGACCAGCCGGTTGCCGGGAGCGTCGACGCGGAGCACGTACCAGGGTCCGGCTTCGGCAAGGTCGCCGAAACCGCTGCGCTGGCCCACCGTGTAGAGCGCCGTGCCACGATGAGTGCCGAGCTCGCGCCCGCTCGAATCGACGACTGCGCCGGCGTGGACGGGCAGCCTTTCAGAGAGATAGCGCGCAGTCTCGCCTTGCGGCACGAAGCAGATCTCCTGGCTCTCCGCCTTGTTCGCGACCGGGAGGCCAAACTCGCGGGCATTCTCGCGCACCTCAGGCTTGGTCATTCCCCCGAGCGGAAAGAGGATTCGACCGAGGCGCTCGCGGTCGAGGTGGTAGAGCATGTAGGACTGGTCCTTGGCCACGTCCACGGCGGTGTGAAGCTCATGCCCCTCAGTCCCGTGGACGATGCGCGCGTAGTGGCCGGTTGCCAGGCGATCGAACCCGAGCGCGAGCACGCGTCCGAGCATGAGGTCGAAGCGCACGAAGGCGTTGCAGCGCACGCATGGGTTCGGGGTGCGGCCCTCGAGATAATCGCGGTGAAACGGCTCGATGACCCGTTCGCCGAACTCCTTCTCGAGGTTCCAGCAGTAATAAGGAATTCCGAGCAGCGAGGAGACGCGCCGCGCGTCCTCGACGGCATTGAGCGAGCAGCACCCGCCGTGCCGCGAGGCTTCCTCGGAATCGTCGCGCGGCCACTGCTGGAGCGTGACGCCGATCACTTCGTGGCCCTGGGCCTGAAGCAAGGCGGCCGCGACCGACGAGTCGACGCCGCCTGACATCGCGACGGCGACTTTCATTGGCGCGCACCGACGATCTGGCGAGCCACGATCTCCGCATCCTGGCCCACGCCGTACAGGATCGTCGAGCTGTTATTCCGCATGAAGTGCACGCCCATGAAATACAAGCCTGGCACGGACGTGGCGCCATCTGTTTGGACCGGAAAGCCGAGATCGTCGAACACCGGGAATTTCACCCACCCATAGTCCGGCCGGTAGCCGCTGGTCCAGATCACCGTCCCCAGTCCTATCTGGTTGACATCCAGCTCGGTCGGCGTCGTGATCCTGAATGGTTCCGGCCAATCGAAATCGGGCACGGGACGATCCATCGCGACGCAGCAGTCCTCGATGTACTTCCAGAAGTCCCGCGCCCGCGCGTCGCCAAAATCCACGGTAGCGGCAACGTCGTCGGCGAAATACACATTTGTTGCATCCGCACCCGCGAAGTGCCCGACCAGGTTGACCCCAATGGCGTTGAGCGTTCGGTAGTGCAGGTCATGTCCGCCGCGACCGCCAGTCGACTGCACGTTGCCGATCAATCGCGCTGCAGGTGAAGGCAGCGTTTTGAACGAGCGTGTGAGGAAACCCGAATCGGCCGACCACCTTATGAAGTCACGGTCTCCGATGCGACGCCGCGTCCAGGCGGCTCGCCCGCAAGCCAGGTAAACGGTCCGACCGGAGTCGTGCAGCTCTTCAGCGAGCTGGCAGCCCGTCTGCGCGCTGCCGACGACGAGCACGGCCCCGGGGGGCAGTGCGGCGGGGTTCCGATAGTCCTCGGCAAGGATCTGATGCAGGTGCTTGGGGAGCTGTTCCCAGCCGGCAGGACGGTGAGCGCGCTGGTACCCGCCGGTCGCCACCACAACCTGCCGAGCCTTCAGCTTTCCCGACGGCACGGTGAGCAAGAAACCCCCGTCGCCCGTCTCGAGTGAAGCGACAGGCGTGTTCTCTTCAACCGGTGCGCCGAACGAGTCCGCCCACGACTGGAAGTAGTTCACGAGCTCTGTCAGCGGCATGAACCCATCAGGATCTGGCCCGGCGTAGGTCGCGCCGGGCAGCCGCACGCTCCAGTTGGGCGTCACCAAACAGAAGGAGTCCCAACGCCGCGTGCGCCAGGTCTCGGCCACGCGCCCGGCCTCGAGCACCATGTGATCGATCCTGGCCTGCGTGAGATGCCAGCTGGTGGCAAGCCCGGCCTGCCCCGCGCCAATGATCGCAACGTCCACGCTACCCTTCATCCCGGCGGCAATCTTAATTGGGGCTAAGCTCCCAACCCGTGAAGATCAGCGACGTCCAGGCCGGTCGTATCGGAGAGTATTTGCTCGCCGTCTACGCCATGCTCACGTCGGACGGAGAGCTGGTGACCTTTCAGGTCGAGGCCGATGACGACCATCGCGACCTCGTGGTCGCCGCCAAGGGCCAGAACGCGTTCGCCTCGCTTCAGGCCAAAGCGTGCTTCACGCTTGGCGATTCGGGATTCGTGCAGTCGAACGCGACCTATTTCGAGAGCACCATCCCGACCGACCCTTCCTGGATCTACGTGGTGGTGCTCGTCCTCGACCTGGCGCCGGTCGTGTGGTGGCTGGTGCCGGCGCCTGACTTCAACCGCCTCACCTCACGCGCGCCAGCCCGCCAGGGCCGCGAGGTCGAGCTCCACTTTCGCGCCCATCCGCAAGGAGGTGACGGACGTCGGGCCGCGCCTTCTGGAGCTCATCGCGGCCCTGCCGCCAAGGACGAAGCCGCTGCCTGGCGCGCGCCTCCTGATCCGAAGGCGCTAAGCCCTATTCGACCAGATCTCCTTCAGCCGGCTCGACCTTGACCCCTCTCGATTCCAGGTAGGCCACTCCGCGATCCAGCTCCTCGGCCTCTCCTGTGATCTCCAGGAGCACCCAGCCCTGGTCGCGCGTCACATCGGCCCGCCGGATGTTGGTCACCAGGGCGAACTGCTTGCCCAGCTGGTAGATCACCGGCTCTTTGACCATGGCCGCACCGAAGATCAGCTTCAACCGCCTCCGCCCCATAGAGCGGAGTCTAAGCCCGGCGGCGACCCCCGGCCACTGCCGGCACGATCGAGATCTCGTCCTTCTCGTGAACCTTCGCCCTCAGCCCCGCACCAAGCCGGACGTCCTCGTCGTTCAGGTACACGTTGACGAACTGACGAAGCTCACCCTTTTCATCGAGCAGGCGGTCCCTGAAGCCGGGATAGCGCGCGTCCAACGCGTCGATGGCATTGGCAAGGTCGGTCGCCTCGACGTCGACCGTGGTCTGACCATCCGACAGGCGACGCAGCGGACCGGGGATTCGAAATTGCGGCATTTAGATTTTCACCACTTCGCGAAACGACTTTAGCGTGGGTTCTATTTCCACGCGCCGCGAGTGGCCGTTGGCCGAGGCCAGCACGTCGGCCGTCTTGAGGCCATGCCCGGTGATGTAAGCGACCACGACCTCGTCGCCATTCCACCGCCCCGCCCTGGCCAGCTTGGCCAGCACGCCGATCGTGACCCCGCCGGCGGTCTCGGTGAAGATGCCCTCCGTACGCGCGAGGAGCCGGATGCCGTCGACGATTTCCTCCTCCGTCACAGCTTCGACCACTCCGCCCGTCTCCAGCGCGATCCGGTTCACGTACATGCCGTCAGACGGGTTTCCGATCGCGATCGAGCGAGCGATCGTATTCGGTTTGACCGGCAGCACCCTCTCCGGCGTGTCCGACTTGAATGCGTTGTAGACCGGGGCGCAACCGAGCGCCTGCGCGCCGGTGAACTTCGGGACACTGTCTTCGCGGACCAGGCCGTACTCCACGAGCTCCCTCGCGGCCTGTCGGTGGCGGACGAACTGGCAGCCGCTGGCGATCGGGATGATGATCTCGTCCGGAAGCTTCCAGCCCAGCTGCTCCGCGGTCTCGAACGTCAAGGTCTTGGAGCCTTCCGCATAGAACGGCCTGATGTTGATGTTGCAGAAAGCCCAGGGGGTCGACTCGACGAGCTGGCTGCACAAGCGATTGACCTCGTCGTAGTTCCCTCGAACGGCGACCACGTTGGGGTCGAACACGCCGATGCTCACGACCTTCGCCGGCTCGAGGTCCACCGGGATGAACACGAAGCATTCCAGGCCTGCTCGGGCAGCATAGGCGGCGACTGCATTGGCGAGGTTTCCGGTGGACGCACACGCGATAGTCTCGAACCCGTTGGACCGCGCCCAGCTGATGGCGACCGACACCACCCGGTCCTTGAATGAGTTGGTCGGGTTCATGCTGTCGTTTTTCAGGTAGAGGTTCCGCAGCCCGAGCTCGGCCCCGAGCCGGTCCGCCTTCACGAGCGGCGTCATGCCTTCGCCGAGCGTCACCAGCGGCGCCGAGTCCTCGACGGGCAGCAGGTCGCGGTAACGCCACATCGACTTGGGCCCCTTCTCGATCCGGTCCCGACTGACGACCTTCTTCAGCGCCGCCTGGTCGTAAACCACGTCAAGCGGCCCGAAGCACATCTCGCAGACATGCGTCGCGGCCAGCTCATATTCCGCGCCGCACTCGCGGCAGCGCATCCCGAGAAGCTTGGACACGGCCTCAGTTTAGGACGGGAGCTTTGTGTAGTTAGTCCGGTCCGCGCGCCGGCGCCCCAAACGTAACCTTCGGCGGGATCGTCACAATGCGCCCGTCGTCGCCGCGAACAATCTGCCAGTTGCCCTCGTGCACCATCCAGTGATGCCGGTAGCAGAGCAATGTCAAGTTGCCCGGCTCATTCGTACCGCCGTGAATCCAGTGTTTCAAA
>Ga0208356_1000178_pt1 | contig 20802 bp, 23 predicted proteins | sample NGESurshal072012_4_FD_184467 | JGI IMG/M metagenome (GOLD analysis project Ga0208356, IMG submission 184467) | Arctic peat soil microbial communities from Barrow, Alaska - NGEE Surface sample 53-1 shallow-072012 (SPAdes) | ecosystem: Environmental > Terrestrial > Soil > Wetlands > Peat ... | reverse complement strand
CAGCCGCCACTCGACCCGCAGCTGGTGGCGGCCGAAGCTGGTGGTTCGATCGATCTGGCCTACCTCGGAGATACCCCGCTGATCTTCGCCCAGGCGGCGGGGGACAGCCTGAAGGTGGTCGGCGCATCGGAGATCGCCGATTCGGCCAGCCACTCGCCCGACTGCAGCGCCCAGCCGCAGCCGACGCCGAACAGCGGGTCGGTGGCGAGCGCCGCGTCGCCGACCAGGGCCAGGCCCGGGGCGCTCGGCACCCGCACCCGGTTGGGCATCTCCAGCTTGCCGAGCATCGAGCCGACCAGGCGCCCGTCGCGGATCGGCGGCGGGTCGGGGACAGCGGCGACGAAGTCGACCAGGGCTCGCTCCGGGTCGCGCTTGAACTCCGGCAAACGGTCCTTGGTCAGCATCGCGACGTAGAGGGTGAGACCACCGTCGGTGGGGAACGCCGCGGCGAACTGGGGGTTCAGCATCCAGGTCCAGGCGTCCGGCTGCTCGGCCGGCCTCGCGCCCTCGAAATAGGCGGCGTAGACGAAGCGGTTGTGGGGCAGCGTCTTCGCGGTGACGCCGGCGAGCTCGGCGATCCGCGACTCGCGGCCGTCGGCGCCGACCGTGAGCGGCGCCCGCAACTCCGTCTCCTCGCCGTTGCGGTTGCGGACCGTGACGCCGCGGACGGCACCGTTCTCGCTCAGCAGCCGCTCCGCCGTCCGGCCCAGCGTCAACTCGACGCCCGGTGCGGTTGCCGCGGCGTCCCGCAGCAGCGGATCCAGCACCTCGCGCCGCAGGTTGACCGCGTGGGCGGCCTGCTCGGGCGGCGCCTCGACCCAGCCCCAGGGCGTCCTGGCATGGAGCCGCGATCGCACCCCGCCCGCCGCCTCGATCGGCCCCAGCAGATCGAGTCGCTCGAGGGTGGGGACGGCCGAGGCCTGGATCATGTGGGAGCAGATCCGCTTGAAGGCGGCCGGGTCCGGCTGCTTCTCGACCAGGGCGACCCGCGCGCCGGCCCGCCCGAGCAGGATCGCGGTGGCGCAGCCGGCGAGGCTGGCGCCGACGACGATCGCGTCGTAGCCGCTTGAGCTGGCGGTTGCCGCACTGCTTGGCTGGGCGTCAGGCATTCAGGCCTCCATGAGTACCAGGGCATTATCCAGCGTCCCCCCGGGCTTGACGGTGAGGACGGTCACGCCCAATCATGCCTCGCAGCACCCACGTCAAGTCGCGGCCCCCGGACCAGGTGCTAGGAACCGGGGGCCGATGGAGGCCCATCACTCATACGAGCGCTTCGAGCAGGGGCACCAGGTGGCGAGCGGCGACCCCGGCCACGCCGGGCCTCACTACGGGCGCAACGCGGCGCTGGTCGTCGCCGTGATGGCGGCCTTCCTGGCGATCGCCACCTTCCTCTCCAACGAGGCGGTCAAACACGTGATCACCGAGGAGACGCACCGGGCCGACACCTCGGCCCAGCTGGAGAGCAACCGGGTCAAGATCGACGTCGCCGACGGCAACGCGACGCTGTTGCGGGTGCTGGCCGAGGGCGGAGCTCAGGAGCGCGCCGCCGCCGCGGCCGCCGGCGTCCACGAGGACAGGGTGATCAAAGAACTGGGGCCGGCGGATGCGCGGCTCGAGGCGCAGATCGTCTCCCACGAGCACGACACCGACCACGCCAACACCCAGCACGTGGAGTACGAGCTGGCCGAGGTCGGGCTGCAGGTCGGGATCGTCCTCGCCTCGGTCTCGATCATCGCCCGGCGACGCTGGTTGCTCGGCGCCGCCGGGGCGTTCGCCACGGCCGGCGTCGTCCTGCTGCTCGCGGGCCTGTTGCTCTAGGAGGGTCTGGCGCTCAGCCGTGGCGGGCGGCGCTGACCAGGCCCTGGCCGGGGTCGATCTCGCGCACCGGCACGAAGCTCTTCTTCGCGACCGAGACGGTGATCGGGCCGACGCTGGGGTCGCCGCTGGGCAGGATGCTGAAGCTGCCGACGATCCCGTCCTTGACCTTGGTGGTGCGGACCGCTTCGATCACCCCGGCGCGGGCGCCGCTGTGGGAGATCGCGCCGAGCAGCACGCTCGCCGCCTGCCCCGCGTACGGCGCATACAGTTCGACCGGGCCCCTGACTTCCTTCTGCAGCTGGGAGACCAGGGTCTTGCCGGGGCCCTCGAGGTTCTGGGGAACGCGGCCGGGGACGCTGGCGAACATGCCCGCCGCGGCCCTGCCGGCGAGCTCGATCGTCGACTGCTGGGCGAAGCCGTCGGGGGCGAGCAGCTTGACGCCGTTGTTGGAGCCGAGCACCGCGACCTTGTCCTTGATCAGGCGGGCGCCGTTCTGCTCGGTCAGGCCGGCCAGCAGAATCGCGTCGCAGGCGCTGCCGGCGACGGTGCGCATCAGGCCGGTATAGCTGGCCGCCTTCGGGTCCCAGGCGCGGAAGCCGGCGACTTCGATGCCCAGCTTCTTGGCGGCGCCGCGGAAGGTCTTCGCCTGGCCGAGGCTGGTCGGGTCGCCGCCGGCGTAGAGGACGTAGGCATGTTCAATCCCCTGCTCGCGGGCGAAGCTGGCCAGGCCGGCGCCCTGGTAGGCGTCGTTGGGGACGACCCGGGCGTAGTTGCGCCGCGCCGGGTAGAGGCTGCCGGGCGTGCCCTTGGCGCAGCCGGGGCTCGATTGGGTCAGGCAGATCAGCGTGTTGCCAGGGGAGACCATCGCGACGCCGCCACCGGGGGCGCGGCCGAGGATCGGGATCTCCAGTTCGGCGCAGCCGGAGTTGTAGGTGCCGACGACGCCGAGCACGCTCGGGTCGGCCGCGTAGGCTCGGGCGTTGGCCTGGCACTGGGCCTTGGTCCACAGCCCCGTCTTGGCGCTGGAGTCGTCGCAGGCCTGGAAGGCGACGCTGCGCCCGCCGGCTCGCCACTGCGCTCCTTCGAGCACGAGCCGGATCGCGTCATTCATCTGCAGCGAGCGCTGCCGCGAGTCCCCCTGCAGCGGCAGGTCGGAGACGAGCAGCGCCTGGGCCGGCCCGGAGCCGCCGTACTGGACGCTGCCGCAGGCGCTCGAGTCGATCGCGGTGACGCCGACGCTTGCCGCCCGGCTGTGGGCGCTGAGGCCGAAGACCCCGAGCGCGAGCAGCAGCGTTGCGGTGAGGCCGAGGATCGGGAGGCGGCGGGACACGAGGGCCAGCGTACTCCCGTGAGCCGCGAGCGGCGGTCGAGCTCGGTAACCGGTTCGGTCTTCATGCCATCTCCTTCTCCACGTCTGCGTAGGACTCGGAATCGGCCTCTTGCAGCTCCTCGGAGAGGCGGGAGACCAGGGCGTCGAGCTCCGGCGCCTCCGATTCCCAATCGGCGACCAGGGTGCCGAGGCACTGCTGGCGGGCGGCGAGCAGCCGGGCGCGGACGGCGAGGCCCGGAGCCGTGAGGGCGGCCGGCGCCGCCGCGCTCTCGACCATGCCACGACCGTGCAGCCGTTCGACCGCCTGCTCGAGCCGGGCGCGATCCTCTGGGTCTTCGACCTCCAGCGCCGCGGCGGGGATCGTCCCCGCCTCGGCCCTGCCCAGCAGCCAGACCTCGGCCGGGGTCAGCTCGACCTCGGCTTCGGCGATCACGCCCTCGATGAAGCGGCGGGTGCGCTCGCGCCCGACCAGGCGGCTCAGCTCGCGGGTGATCTCGCGCAGCGAATCGGTGTCCTGGGGCGCCGCGAAGGTGTCGCCGAGGTCCCGCGTCTCGATCGTCTTGCGCAGCGGCCGCTCCTCGAGGAACCAGGCGAGCAGGAAGGCGACGGTGACCACCGCAGCGGCGATCAGGAAGACGGTCGAGATCGAGTCGGTGAAGGAGTGCACGTAGCTGTCGTGCAGCGCCGCCGGCAGCGCCTTCAGCTGGGCCGGGTCGATCTGCCCGGAGGCGAGCCCGGCGGCCGCGGGGGAGTTGGTCGGCAGGCTCGAGGCGAGCTCACCGGCGAGGCGGTTGGCGAAGATCGCGCCGAGGATCGCGGTGCCGAGCGAGCCGCCGATCGAGCGGAACAGCGTCGCCGAGGAGGTGGCGACGCCGAGCTGCGAGTAGGGGACGGCGTTCTGGACCGCGAGGACCAGCACCTGCATCACGAAGCCGAGGCCGGCGCCGAGCACGAGCATGTAGAAGCCGGCCTCGAAGGAGCCGGTGCCGGGCTCCAGCCGGGAGAGCAGCAGCAGGCCGACGGCGGCGATCGCCGTCCCGATGATCGGGAAGCGCTTGTAGCGGCCGCTCCGCGAGATCAGCTGGCCGGAGCCGATCGAGGCGATCAGCAGCCCGGCCATCAGCGGCACCAGCTGCAGGCCGGACGCGGTCGGGCTGAGCCCGCGCACGACCTGCTGGAAGAGCGGCAGGTAGGTGAGCGCGCCGAAGAGGGCGAAGCCGACGACGAAGCCGATCGCGCTGGTGATGCGGAAGACCGGGTTGCGGAAGAGCTCCGGCGGCAGCACCGGCTCCGGCGCGTGGTGCTCGGCCCATATGAAGGCGGCGAGCGCCGCCACCGAGAGGACGCCGAGGCCGACGATGGTGGCCGAGCTCCAGGCGTAGGTGGTGCCGCCTAGCGTGGTCAGCAGCACCAGTGAGGCGAGCGCCGTGCCGAGCAGCGCCGTGCCGAGGTAGTCGACCCGGTGCTGCTTGCGCTCGCTGACGCCGGGCAGCGCGATCGCCAGCACGACCAGCGCCAGCAATCCCAGGGGGATGTTGATGTAGAAGATCCAGCGCCAGCTGGCGTGGGTGGTGAAGAAGCCGCCGATCAGCGGGCCGGCGACGCTGGCGACGCCGAAGACGGCGCCGAACAGGCCCATGTAGCGGCCGCGTTCGCGCGGCGAGACGACGTCGCCGACGGCGGCCTGGGCGCTGACCATCAGCCCGCCGCCGCCGAGCCCCTGGATCGCCCGGAAGCCGATCAGCTCGGTCATCCCCTGCGCCTGGCCGCACAGCGCGGAGCCGATCAGGAAGAGGATCAGCGCCCCCTGCAGGACCACCTTGCGCCCGTAGAGGTCGCCGAGCTTGCCATAGAGCGGGGTGACGATCGTGATCGCCAGCAGGTAGGAGGTGACGACCCAGGAGAGGTGGTTGAGCCCACCCAGTTCGCCGACGATCGTCGGCAGCGCGGTCGAGACGATCGTCTGGTCCAGCGCTGCCAGCAGCATCGTCAGCATCAGCGCGCCGATCACGATCAGCACGCGCCGTTTCGGAGCCGCCTCCACGCTGTCGGGTGCGGGCGCCCCCACCATGCCGGTCAGCGTAGCGCCGGGGCGAACGCCCGCGACGCGGCCGCAAGATGGAGCTTCTCGACCGTCTCGCGCTGCCGGGTAGCCCGTTTCTCCAGCTGCGCAAAGGCGAACTCGCCACGGCTGTCGCCGAGGCTGTGTTCGAGCGCCTTCCAGAGCCGCAGCTTGCCGGTGATCCCGATGTAGAGCAGCTCCAGCTCGACCAGGCGGCTGAGCGGCGAGTACCCGGTCAGCTGGCCGTTGAGCTTGAGCCGGCCGAGCTTCTCCCCGGCCCAGGCCCCCGCGGCCTTGACCCGATGACGCCGCACGCCGAGGCGCTCCATCACGTGTTCGAGCGTGGCCCGGTCGGTTTCGATTTCGGAGCAGACCTCACCCAGCGGGTCGGCCATGGCGGGGTCGTCGGCGTTGCTGGAGCGCAGCCGCCGTGCCAGCTCGACCCCGACCGTCGCCCCGGCCAGGTGGTCGTTGAGGTAGATCGCCAGCAGCCGGTCGGGTTTCGCGTTCGAGGCCATGGGCCTCCGCAGCTACCCGGAGAGGGGAGAGGTGGAAACCACGCCGCTGGGACAGTGCCCGGTCTATCTGAGTGAGATGACGTGCGCCATCTGCGCCGCCACGCGGCCCTCGAGGACGTCGAGGTAGGCGCTGCGGACCGCGTCGAAGCCCTGCCCGTGGACGACCTCGAGCCGCGTCCCGATCCACTCGCAGAAGGGGTGCCAGGCGCCGGTGACGCGCTGCTCGAGCCCGGCCCGCCCCCAGTCCTTGGAGCGCTTGACGACGCGGTCGGGAGCGAAGAAGAAGGTCGGCTTGGGGCCGGGGAGGTCGCCGGGCCGCGGTCGAGGCTGTCGACGGCGTCGTAGGTGACGACCCGGCCGTAGATCCCCAGGCCCTCGACGAAATCGGCGCTGCGCGGCGAGGTGAGGCCGACCAGCTCGACCCCCTGGCGCTGGGCGAGCAGGAAGGCGGCGGCGATCGCGGTCTTGCTCGAGGCGCTGGAGATGACCACCGGCCCGCGGGTCGCGAAGCCCTCGTCGTCGAGCTGGTCGTCGATCAGGAAGGAGGTGAAGAAGAGCGGCCGCAGCAGCATCTGGATGTCCTCGGTGCCGGCCCGGTAGAAGGGGTCGGCGGTGGTGGGGAGGTAGCGGTGGTAGGCGGAGGGCAGCGCCGCCCGGTGCGGCGAGCCGTCGACGAAGCCGCTCGCCTCGATGCTGACCGGCGTTACCACCAGGTGTGAGGACGGCGGCAGATACCCGTAGACCCGCGTGCCGGCCTCGACTCCGTCCACCTCACTGCGCTCGACCTCGGCGAAGCCCCACATCGGCACCCGTCCCCAGCCATCGGCGGCCGGGAAGAAGTCCCAGTAGGACATCGCCTCGCCCATCACCGCGTAGGTGATGCTGTTGGCGGTCAGCCCGAAGCTGTCGACCGCCAGCAGCGCCTGGCCCGGCTCGAGCGCCGGCGCCTCGGACCCGGCGACCCGGCACTCGCGCAGATCGTCGCGCTTGACCAGGAAGTCGCTCATCGTGGGACCGATGCTCTCACGGCTTGCCGCGCTCGTACAGCCAGCGCTGGAACAGGGGCTCGAGGCGGCGCCCGGAGACCTGGTCGGCGAGGGCGACGAACTGGTCGATGTCGGCGCTGCCGTAGCGGTGCACGGTCGCCCAGCGGCGCAGGATCTTCAGCATCTCCGGCGTGCCGATCTTCATCCGCAGCGCCTCCAGCGCCATCCCGCCGCGCACGTAGGTCGAGGTGGCGAAGAGGTTCTTGGCGGTGCCGGGGTGGCCGGAGGGCGGGTCCCAGAACTTGGTGTTGGAGGCGGGGACGCGGTCGAGGGCGCGGAAGATCTGCAGGGCGCTGCGGCCGCCGTGGCGCTCGGCGTAGTACCACTCGGTCCAGGTCGCGAAGCCCTCGTTGAGCCAGATGTTGGGCCAGCGCCGGAGCCCGACCGAGTCCCCGAACCACTGGTGCGCGGTCTCGTGGACGATGGTGGTGAGGTCGGGGGCGAAGCCGTAGATCGGCCGCGACTGGGTCTCCAGCGCGTAGCCGAGGTCGGTCTCGTCGACGATCGAGCCGGCGCTGTCGAACGGGTAGGGCCCGTATATGGAGCTCTCGAAGCGGATGATCTTCGGCAGCGCCTCGAGCGCGAGCACTTCCCGCGTCGAGAAGCGCGGGTCGACCAGCGTCCAGGTCGGGATGCCGTCGGGCCTGGTGTGTTCGAGCCGGCCGTGGCCGATGTCGACTACCGCCAGGTAGGGATCCATCGGTTCGGACTCGTCCCAGTCGAACACGGTGCGGGAGCCCGCGCGGGTGACGCTCCGCAGCCGCCCGTTGGCGACGCCCTTCAGGCCCCTGGGCACGCTGATCTCAAACGCGAAGGTGGCCTTGTCGGCAAGGGTGTTGTCGCAGGGCAGCCAGGCCGCGGTCCCGACCGGCTCGCCGACCCCGAGCGCTCCGTCGCTGGTCCGGTACCAACCCTCTTCGGAGCCGTCCGGGTCGACCACCGCTTGCGGGCGGCCCTGGTAGTGGACGACGGTGGTGAACGGCTCGCCGCGCGCGAGCGAACCGTGTGGAGTCACCTTCAACTTGCCCTTGCCGCGGGCGACCCCGGCGGCGGCGCCGTCGACGCTGACTCCGGTCACGTTGAGGCCGTCGAGGTCGAGGGCGAAGCGGCGCAGGCGCTGCGTGGCGGTCGCTTCGATCGCCGCCGTCGCGTTCAGCCTGCCGCTGTGCGGTTGGTAGGAGAGGCTGACGTCGTAGTGGGAGACGTCGTACCCCGGGTTGCCGCTGCGCGGGAAGAAGGGATCGGCAGGCCCCGTCTGCGCCGCCGCGGTGCTCGCGCCGGCCGGGCCGAGGGCGGCGATGCAGAGCAGGGAGAGCATGAGCCCGAGCCGGGTGGATGACACAGCCTGATCCTACGTCGGTGCCTGGCGGCCTCGCCGGCGCGCGGCTAAGCTGGCTGCAGTGAGCGATCCAGAGCTACCGCTGACCGGGGGCTGCATGTGCGGCGCCGTCCGCTTCGAGGTCTCCGAGCCCCTCCTCGGCGCCCTCTTCTGCCACTGCAAGCGCTGCCAGCGGCGCACCGGCACGGGCGTCTCGACCACGGCCCTGACCGCGCCCGGCTCCTACCGGACCGTCTCCGGCGAGGACCTCGTCCGCACCTACGATCCCGGCGACGGCGGTTACGTAAAGGCTTTCTGCTCGAAGTGCGGCGGCCAGCTCTTCACCGTCAACTCCGAGAACCCCGACATCCTCGCGATCCGCATGGGCGCGCTCGACGACGATCCCGGCATCCGCCCGACTGTGCACCAGTTCGTCACCTACGCGGCGCCCTGGGCGCCGGTGCCCGATGATGGGCTGCCGCGCTACCCCGAGCGGATCGAACCCGGAGTCGTCCCGGACTATTAAGGACTGGGCTCAGCCGCGCCGCTCGTTGAGCCGTGCCGCCTGCGTCGTCAGGTACTGCTGCTCGGGGAGGCTGTTGGTGCGGCCGGCGGCGGCGCGGTACTCGGCGATCGCGCCGCCGACGTCGCCGGACATCTCCAGCAGGTGGGCGCGCGTCGCGTGCAGGCGATGGTGGTCCTCCAGGCGCTCGTCGAGCTCCTCCAGCAGGGCCAGCCCCGCCTCGGGCCCGTCGACCATCGCCGCGGCGATCGCCCGGTTCAGGGCGACCATCGGGTTGCCGGTCATCCGCTCCAGCAGCCCGTAGAGGCCGGCGATCTCACGCCAGTCGGTGTCCTCGGCGCGCGCCGCCTGGGCGTGCTCGGCGGCGATCGCCGCCTGCAGCTGGTACTCGCCGACGGCGCCCCTGGCGACCGCCTCGGCCAGCAGCTCGGTCCCCATGGCGATCGATCCTCGGTCCCAGAGCGCGCGGTCCTGCTCGGCCAGCGGGACCAGCTTGCCGGTGGCGTCGGTGCGGGCGGGACGGCGGGCGTCGGTCAGCAGCATCAGCGCCAGCAGGCCGGCGACCTCGGGGTCTTCGGGCAGGGCCAGCCGCGCGATCCGCGCCAGCCGGATCGCTTCGTTCGCCAGCTCCGCCCGGGCGAGCTCCGGCCCGCTGCTGGTCACGTAGCCCTCGTTGAAGATCAGGTAGATCACCCGCAGCACCGAGCGCAGGCGCTCCTGGCGCTCGTCTCCGGCCGGCATCCGGAACGGCTCAGGCGAGGCCTCGATGCTCTTCTTGGCGCGGCTGATCCGCTGCGCCATCGTCGCCTCGGGGACGAGGAAGGCGTTGCCGATCTCCGCCGTGGTCAGGCCGGCGACCGCGCGCAGGGTCAGGGCGATCGCGGAGGCCGGGGTCAGCGCCGGGTGGCAGCACATGAACATGAGGACGAGCGTGTCGTCGTGTCCGCCCGCCGCCGCCAGGTCCGCCGCGGCCGCCGGGTCCGACCCCACCCGGTCCGCCGCCACGGCGTCCTCGCGCCCGCGCCGGGCGCTCTCGCTGCGGATGCGGTCGGTCATCCGCCGCGAGGCGACGTGGATCAGCCACCCGACCGGGCTCTCCGGCGTCCCCTGCGCCGGCCACTGTGTGCTCGCCGCCAGCATCGCCTCCTGGACCGCGTCCTCGGACTCGCCGAAGTCGCCGAAGCGGCGCACGACCGCGGCGAGGACCAGCGGCGCCGCCTCGCGCAGCAGGCCCTCGGTGTCAGGCGGCCGCGGCACTCAGTGCTCGATCGGGCCCATCACCTCGCGGACCTCGATCGCCTGCCGGATCGGGGTGCCGTCGTGGGCGGGGGCGGCCGAGGCCTGGGCGGCGATCTCCAGCGCCCGCTCGATCGACTCGACGTCGATCATCCGGTAGCCGGCGAGCAGCTCCTTCGACTCCGGGAAGGGGCCGTCGGTGACGACGGTGTCGGCCGGACCGCCGGAGACGACGAACTTGGCCAGCGCCGGCGACGACAGCGCCTGCGCCTCGACGAACTCGCCGCGCTCCTTCAGCTCCGCGTTGAAGTCCTTCTGGAACTCGATGTGGGCCTCGATCGCCTCCGGCGCCCACTCACTCATCACCGGCACGTCGTCCCGGGTCATTCCTCCGTAGTCCTGCAGCAGCATGAACCTCATCGTTCGCCTCCTTGTTCGTCGCGCCCGATTGGCGCGTTCACCAGTCTGTCGGAGCCGCGCCCGAGTTCTCGACATAGCCCCGAAGAAATTGTCGGGGCCATGGCCGGGCGGGCGTTGCTACAGGTCGAACGCCTTGCGCTGCCCCTCGGGAACGAGGCCCACGTACTCGCGGTGGCGCTGGATGTACTCGTCGGCGAAGGGGCAGAACGGCAGCACCGCCAGGCCCCGCGCCCGGGCGTCGTCGAGGGCGAAGGCGATCAGCTTGCTCGCCAGCCCCTGCCCCTCGAAGCGATCGTCGACCTCGGTATGGATCAGCGCGATCAGGCCGGGCCGGGCGCGGTACTGGACGAAGCCGGCGACCTCGTCACCCAGCAGAACTTCGAATCGCTGCTCCTCCGGGTTGTCGATGACTCTGGCCGCGGGGCTCGACTCCATCGGCAAAGTCTCTCAGCACCGCAAGCGGCGGGTCACGATGAGTCCGGGGGGTTCCCGGCGGTTGTACCGGGTAGACCAACCACGAAAGGCGAGGTGATGCAGATGGGCAAGGTAATCGTCGATCTCTCAATGTCCCTGGACGGCTACATCGCCGGGCCCAACGACGGCCCTGGCAACCCACTCGGCGATGGCGGCGAGCCGCTCTTCGAGTGGATGCACACGGACCCCGACGCCTACGGGAGCAGGGGCCTGGGTGATCGAGTCCGACGGCGTCACCCACCTGCGCTACCGGGTCGTCAAGTAGCGGCCGGGGGCAACGCGGCCGGCGATCCTCAGCGCGAGGGCAGCGTGAAGACCGGCAGCGGTTCGTCGACTTCGAACGGCTCGCAGAGCGCCGCCGGCGCTTCCTCGCGGCTCAGCGTGCGGCGCAGCTGGACGAAGGCGACCGAGCCGAGGATCGCCGGGATGCCGAGCTGGACGACGCGGTAGGCGAGCACCGCCGCGGTCGCCTGGGAGAGCGGGCTGCCGTAGAGGGCGAGGGCGCCGATCAGGCCGCCGTCGGTGCCGCCGATGCCGCCCGGCAGCGGGATCAGGCCACCGAGCTGGCCGATCACGTAGGCGAAGACGAAGGCGGCGAACGGCGGCGTGCTGCCGAAGGCAGCGAAGGCCGCGGCGAGCGCGGCGACGTCGAGGGCCATATAGCCGACGGCGCCGAAGACCACGTACGGCTGGCGCCTGCGCAGAAGCCCCGCCGCGTCGTGGACGCCGTCGGCGACGGTGACGGCGCCGCGGCGCACGAACCGCTTCGCGCGGGCGCGGCGGTTCCCGCGCTCGGCCCCGCCGTCCCGCTCAGGCCCGACCCGGGCGAGGATCCGCGGCAGCAGAGCGACGATGACGATCGTCGCGACCGCGAGCACGCCCAGCACCCAGGTCAGGACCAGCGGCCCGCCGCCGGGCAGGACGCCCGCGGCCAGCGCGCACCCGAGCACCGCGGCGCAGAAGAAGTTCGGCGCGCTGGTCAGCACGAAGAAGGCGACGCTGCGGCGGGTGATGTGCTCGACGCTCATCCCGCCCTGCCGCAGCGCCCACGCCCCCAGCGCCAGCCCGCCGACGCCGCCGGCGGGCAGCAGCACGTTCGTCCCCTGCTCGGCCATCCCGACCTCGTAGCTGAAGCGCCAGCTGAGCCGGGTGCAGAAGACGCCGCGGAAGGCGACCACGTAGGAGAGGCAGGAGGCGACCTCGAGCCAGAAGACCACGACCAGCCAGCCCGGCTCCGCGTTCGCGAAGCGCTCCCGCACCTCGCCGAGCCCCGGCAGCGTGCTGATCAGCAGCGCGACGACGATCACGACGAGGACGAGCCCGGCGGCACGCCGGGTCAGCCCGCCGACGCCGAGTTCGCGCGGTAGCGGTTCAGGCGCGGACGAGGCCATCCACTCACTCTACGATCCTGCTGGTGCCTACTCGATGCCCTCCTGCTTGCCCGAGGGCATGAGCACGCGCGTCGCGACGTAGCCGACGGCGAGCATCCCGGCTCCGACGTAGAAGGCGGTCTGCATCGCGTGGGCGAAGTCCTCGGCGCCGGCGGCGCCGCTCAGGTCGGTGGCGCCGGCGACGATGCTGCCCATCACCGCCATCCCGATCGCCGAGCCGAAGTTGCGGAAGGTCTGGATGATCCCCGAGCCCTGCCCGCGCATCGAGTCCGGCAGCCGGTTCAGCGCGTCGGTGTTGAGCGGCGAGAAGACGAGGCCGAAGCCGGCGCCGGTGATCAGCATCCCGACCACGGTCGAGGAGGCGCCGAGGTCGGTCAGCTTGTTGGCCCAGACGGCCATCCCGATCGTGCCCAGGAGGAAGCCGATCGAGACCGGTTTCTTGGCGCCGTCCTTGTCCATCCAGCCACCGCCGATCCGCGAGGCGACGAAGAAGGAATAGAACATCGTCAGGATCGAGAAGCCGGCCTGGGTCGGCTTCTGGCCGACGGCGATCTGGAAGTACATGCTGCCGAAGAAGAAGACGGCGAGCCAGGGGCCGAAGACGAGGAAGGTGAGCAGGTTGTCGACCGCGAACGGGCGGTTGGCGATCATCGCGTTGACGTCGATCAGCGGGTCCTCGGTTTTGCGCTCGACCGCGACGAAGGCGGCGAGGATCAGCACGCCGGCGACGATCGAGCCCAGCGTCGCCGGGTCCCCCCAGCCCCATTCGGTCGACTGCTGGATGCCGAGCACGGTCAGGCTCATCCCGGCGACGATCAGGAAGGCGCCGCGCCAGTCGACCCGCGCCGGCCGCTTGATGTCCTTGAGCTTGGCGAAGTGGAACTCGACCAGCGCGAAGACCGCCACCGGCACGTTGATCCAGAAGATCGCCCGCCAGGTCCAGAACTCGGTCAGGTACGAGCCGGCAACCGGCCCGATCGCCGTGAACAGCCCGGCGACGATGAAGAAGACCGCCAGCCCTTTGCCCCGCTCGGCCGGCGGGAACGCATCGAGCACCAGCACCGTCGCCGAGGGAATCAGCAGCCCCGCGCCGATGCCCTGCAGCACCCGGAAGGTGACCAGCCAGGGCACCGCGATGCTGCCGCTGTCGGGCACCAGCCCGCACATCAGCGAGCTGCCCGCGAAGAGGATGACCCCGGTGACGACGATCCGCTTGTGCCCGAGGATGTCGCCGAGCCGGCCCCCGAGCGCCACGAACGCCGCCGTCGAGAGCGCATAAGCCGTGACCAGCCACTGCACCGCCGTCTCCGAAAGCCCCAGATCACTCTGAATCGTCGAGGCCGAGATGCTGACGATCGTGAAGTCGATCATCACCATCGCCATGGCCGGCACCAGCGGCCAGAGAACGCGATAACGCTGGAACTCACTCGGCATGTTCAGCTCCTTCGGTCGGGGACGATCCAACCAGTTGCTCCCAGGGACCCTGCGCCTCAAATGCTGGATGAGACTCCATGTCCAGGCGGTATTCCAGCAAGAGAGGTGGATGGCCCAAATTTTGAGCGCGCCGCCGAGCCCAGGTCGGTGAGGCGCCGCGGGGCGCCGAAGGCGAGCAGGGCTCGAATCAAGGGGCCGCGAGGCTATTCAGATCGACTGCCGCGCTGTTTCCATGCCCGCTCGAACTGTCGCATCAGCGCCGGGTAGACGATCAGGTAGCGGAACGGCTTGATCAGCGCCATGTATCCCTGGCCGAGCGCGCCGCGGGGCTTGACGTAGACGGCCATCTGCCCCTGGTAGCGGCCCTCGCCCTGGTCGACCCAGGCGAGGTGCGCCACGCCGTGGACGGTCTGGTTGGACAGCTCGGCGGCGGACTCGACGTCGGTGCGGTAGAGGGAGGTGAAGGGCAGGGAGCCGAAGTCGGCGTCCGCGGCCGTGCCGCGCAGATCCTCCGGCAGCCGCTCGGTCAGCGAGGTTTCGCTGGTGCCCGGGATCGGCAGCTTGCTCTTGGCGGCATCCGGGCCGGCATCGGCCGGGACGGCGATCCTCCCCAGCCTGAACCAGGCGCCGAGGCGATCGCGCAGCGCCCAGAGAAAGCGGGTGGCGCTGGAATCGGACTGGGCCGGGCTGAGGGAGCCCATCATCTCGAGCAGCTTCGGGAAGTCCTCGGCGCTGCCCTCCACGGGCAGTGCCCAGACGTCCTCCAGGGTGAAGTCGGGGACGATCTCGTGGATCCGCCAGGGGCGAGATTCATGGGCCGAGTTCGGGATCCGGCCATTCTCTCTCATTCCATACGGCATCGTATGGATAAATCTAGGTCCTCCGCTTGCGCTTGTCAATACGGTGCCGTATAGATATCCCGGTGGCCAAGGTCCGGACTCCAAGGAGCGCCTGGGTCGACGCGGCGACGCGGGCCCTTGCCGCAGGAGGCCCGGACGCGGTGCGGGTCGAGGCCCTGGCCAAGGATCTGGGTGTCTCCAAGGGCGGCTTCTACTGGCACTTCGGCGACCGCCGGGCGCTGATCGAGGAGACGCTCGACACCTGGGAGAGGACCGGGACCGAGGACGTGATCGCGACGGTCGACAGCGGCACGGCCGACCCGCGAGCCAAGCTGCGCCGCCTCTTCGAGCTCGCCCCCTCGGCGAAGGGGCTGTTTGCCGTGGAGCTGGCGCTGCGGGACTTCTCGCGCCGCGACCGCGATGTCGCCAAGCGACTGCGCCGGGTCGATCGGCGGCGCATGGCGTACCTGCGCTCCCTCTTCCGGCAGTTCTGCGCCGACGAGGACGACGTCGAGGCTCGCGCGATGCTGGCCTACTCCCTGTTCGTCGGCAGCTACTTCGTCGCGGCCGAGCACGGCAAGAGGAAGCGAGCCCAGGTCATGCAGCTCGCGATCGACCGGCTTTTCGATGAGCGCGGGGACTGAGATGGGCCCCCGCCCGGTGCTCCTCTACGACGGTGACTGTGCCTTCTGCACGACCTGCGCGCGGCTGGCGGAGCGGAGGTTCAGGCCCGACGCCGCACTCGTCCCCTGGCAGTTCGCCGATCTCCCCGAGCTGGGGGTGACGGCGCAGCAGGCGAGCGAGGCCGTGCAGTGGGTGGAGGCCGACGGCAGCGTCCGCTCGGGGCACGAGGCGGTCGCCGCGATGCTGAGCAGCTGCGGGCCGATCTCGCGGCTCGGCGGCCGGCTCCTGCTGGCGCCTGGGATCTCCCCGATTGCAGCGTGGGCCTACCGCCTGGTCGCCGCCAACCGCCACCGGTTGCCGGGTAGCACGCCCGCCTGCCGGCGCTAGCCTCGGCAGCTGATGTGGGTCCAGCGAACGATCCGGCTCCCCGCGCGCCCGCGCGGCTTTCACCTGGTCACCGCGGAGGTGCTCGATGCCCTGCCCGAGCTGCGCGAGATCTCAGTCGGGATCCTGCACCTGCTGATCCAGCACACCTCTGCCTCCCTGGCCCTGAGCGAGAACGCCTCGCCGGAGGTGCGGCACGACTTCGAGGCCTGGTTCGACCGCGCCGTCCCCGAAGGCGCGCCCTACTGGACCCACACCCTGGAGGGCGATGACGACATGCCCGCTCACATCAAGGCGGCCCTGCTGGGCCCGTCCCTGACGCTGCCACTGACCAACGGCCGCCCGCGCTCGGGACCTGGCAGGGCATCTACCTCTGCGAGCACCGCGACCGCGGCGGCCCCCGCTCGCTGGTCGCGACCGTCTCGGGCGAGCCGGGCGACGTTCGTTGAACGGTGCGTCACGTGTAGCTCCGGGCCGCGGGGACGATCAGCGCCCGCCGGCCAGCGCCCGCCGGATCAGCGCCGGATGCCGGGCCACCTTCGGTCCCAGCACGAGGGCGAAGAGGGTAAGCGCCAACCAGGGCCGAAGATGCGGGCCGATCCGGCGGATGCGCCCGTCGGGCCCGAGGTCGAAGACCATCGCGTCGGTCATCCCGACCCCGAGGATGCGCGCCTCTCCCACGACGACACGGCTGTCGCCCTCACCGACCGCCTTGGTCCAGCGCAGGTCAGCCAGGCTTCCGTAGACGGCGCTCAGCAGAATGCGGACGTCGTCGTGGCCGCGAAAGACCATGCGGCCGGAGATCGGGGAACGAGACCACGGGTCTTCCCTGCCTGCGGAGTGCACGTCCCGAGGAGCAGTCGCTTGCCCATCCTGCCGACATGACTTCGCCGCCGCGTGGGACGGCGCCGCCACAGGGGTTGGGAGGCGAAGCGATTCAGTCCTGGTTGGCGCAAGATGACGTGGGCGCTCGCCGTCTGGTCCGTCTTCCTCGCGATCCTCGCCGTTGGTTCCAGCATCGAGGCCGTAGTCGGTACTTTCATTATCTGGTTCCTCGGCTTCCTCATGCTCTCTTCGATCTGGCTCATGACCGACTCGAGGCCTCGGATCTGTGCTGCCTGCGGAGCCGGCGTCAGGAAAGGGCCAGTCGCCTGCCCATCATGTGTGACTCTCATCAGGACGAGTTCGAGACCGTCCACCTTTAAGTGTTCGGGGTGATCGAGGGCGATCGGCCCGGGAGACTCGGTAGCTCGAAGACGTCAGTCGAGCGTGAAGGGTTCTCGGCGTTGACGAGGTGAAGCGACAGACGACGCGGAAGTGATCTCGATCGTCGCCTAGGAGATGCCTTCCGCCCGCTTTGAGCTTTCGCCGATCTCGCGGTCTTCGCGTTCGTGCATGTCGGTCCTAAGTCCGGCCACGACCAACCAGCCGGCGGCACCGACCATGGCGGTGATGAAGCAGCCGACGATGAAGATGGCGATCATCGCGGTCCCTCCCGCGGCGGCAAGATCACGGCCCCCAAGGAGAGGATCGATGGGACCCAGAGGCCGACAAAGATGCCGTAGGTCTTGTTGTCGAGGAAGAAAAGCCCGACCGAGAGGAAGAACGATAGGAGTGCGGCCAGAAGGATCAGGGCGCGCGCCCTGTCGACGTAGCTCTTGGGCATTCGCAACCTTTTCTTGAGTAGGTTTGTAGTTTTTGACACTATCAGGAATGAGCCTCACCGAGGCAGGGCGCCCGTTGTATCGGCGGGCTTCCTCGATCTCTATGTGCGAAGGCGTCTGCCTGACGGGATTCGCGAAAAGCGCTACCCCCAGATGAGCGATCGGCTCGATGAGGTTTGAGCCGGACCGGGTTTGCCACTATCGCCTCGAAGCGCTTGCTCCGATGTGCGGCGACGGTGTCGAGCCGAAGGCGCGGCGAGGCTGGTACTCGCCCGCCTCCAAGGCCGCGATCAGCTCCTCGCGAGCACGTCGGGCGGTGAGCAGGTCGGCGCCGGCGGTGCGGAAGTGCAGGCGCCCGGCGCGGCGGGCGCAGACCGCGTAGTTGCCGTTGGCCTGGCGGTAGATGCCACGCTCCACGCGGGTGCGCCTCGGCTTGCTCGCCTCGGCCATCTGATCCTCCTACCGGCGGCCTGCTGTGGTCGCGAGTTGACCTACGGTTGACTTCCGCGATTGAGCCTGACGACAAAACGTTCCGGGGTCAATCGAAAACTCGTCCCCTGCAGGGAGAAGTCGATGGAGCTAGGCGGATTCGAACCGCCGACCTCCTGGGTGCGATCCAGGCGCTCTGCCAGCTGAGCTATAGCCCCGCGACGCGTGGCTGGGAAGTTGATCCCATAGCCGCGCAAGCGCAAGGATAACCGCATAGTCTTTGGCAGCCTCATTCAGGGAATGGCCATATGAGCATCCTCGACGACGCAATTCGCGAGCACCTCGAACTGAAGCGCGCCCATGGCGCGGACGACTCCGAGCTTAAAAAGCTCGAGGACGAGGCGTTCGGGCCGCCGGCGCGGCCGGATGAACACGATCCGTTTGCGGAGGCGCCGACCGAGTTCCTGGTCTCTCCCGAGGTCGGGGCGGGGGAGCAGGACGATGAGGATCCGGGTGCCAGGCGCTCTCCCAACATCGCCGATCTGCAGGAGTCGCCGCTGCCGCCGCTCGAGCCGGAGCCACAGGCCGAGATCGACGGCGGTCACTCGACCGAAGAGCGCCACGCGATCGCCGAGCAGCCGACCGAAATGTTCGACGTCGAGGGCCAGTTCGAGGACGCCGCGACGGAGTCCGACGCGCCCTCCGACGACGAGCTCGTCGACGCCGAGATGGCCGAGCCGCGCCTGGCCCCGGTCGATCCGCTGGCCGGGATCGAGGCCGGCATTCCCGGCGAGCCCGAGGTGACCGCGTCGCCCGCGCCCTCCGACGAGGAGCCGGCGGACGAATTCGACGAGTTCTTCAGCGAGCAGCGGCTCTCCGACGAGCTCAACCAGGCGCTCGAGGCGCCGCTCCCGGACGAGCCCGGCGCGCCTCCCACCGAGGAAGCGACGGCGATCTTCGACGTCGAGGCGGCGGAGCCCGCCGTCGAAACGGAGCTCGAGGAGCCCGCCGAGGAGGAAGAGGACTTCGAGGAGATCTCCGAGGAACAGGAGATCCCGGCCACGGACGAGCACGAGCTCGCCGCGCCCGAGTCCGAGGAGCACGAGCTCCCACCTCGCGCCGACGACGAGTCCGAGCCCGACACCCCCGCGCCGCCCCCCGCCGCGTCCCACGAGGACGTCCTGGAGGACACGCCGGAGTTCCTCGAGGACGCCCCCGAGGACGACGAGCTCTGGTTCGAGCAGAAGCCGCCGAAAGACTTCGACTTCGACGATTAGTCCGGCCGTCACCGGGCACAAGTAGGTTGCCCGGATGCCTGCCGACGTCGCCATAGAAGCCGAGGGACTGCGCAAGTCCTACGGGGACGTCCTCGCCCTCGACGGCGTCGACCTGCGCGTCCCGGCCGGCACGGTGCTCGGCCTGCTCGGGCCCAACGGCGCCGGCAAGACGACCGCGGTCCGCATCCTCACCACGCTGCTCCCGCCCGACGGCGGCAGCGCCCGCGTCGCCGGGCTCGACGTCGAGCGCCAGGCTCCGCAGCTGCGCAGCCGGATCGGCCTCGCCGGCCAGTACGCGGCCGTCGACGAGAACCTCACCGGGGCCGAGAACCTGGAGATGGTCGGCCGCCTCTACCACCTGCCGAAGGGCGAGCCGCGCGCCCGCGCCGCCGAGCTGCTGGAGCGCTTCGACCTCAGCGAGGCCGCCGGCCGCCTGGTGCGGACCTACTCGGGCGGGATGCGCCGCCGCCTCGACCTCGCCGCCGCCCTGGTCGCGCGCCCGCCGGTCCTCTTCCTCGACGAGCCGACCACCGGGCTGGATCCGCGCAGCCGCATCGCCCTCTGGGAGACGATCGAAGGGCGGGTGGCCGACGGCACCACGGTGCTGCTCACCACCCAGTACCTCGACGAGGCCGACCGCCTGGCCGACCGGATCTCCGTCATCGACCGCGGCCACGTCATCGCCGAGGGCAGCGCCGACGAGCTCAAGGACCAGCTCGGCGGCGAGCGCCTCGACGTGACGCTGGAGGACGAGGCCGACACCGAGGCGGCGATAACGGCGCTGGAGCCGATGGCGGCGGAGCGCCCGGCACTGGTCGACGGTGTCCTGCGGATGTCGATCCGCGAGCGCAAGGGCGCGATCGGCGCCGCGGTGATCCGGCTCAACGAGGCCGGCATCGGCATCGACGACGTGGCGATGCGCCGCCCCTCCCTCGACGAGGTCTTCCTCACCCTCACCGGCCACACCGCGGAGGCGGAGGAAGACGGCGGGGCGGAGGAGGAGCGATGAGCGGCTTCCGCTACGCACTCGCCGACACCCTGGTCCTGGCCCGCCGCAGCCTCCTGCGCATCCCCCGCGCCCCCGACCTGCTGCTCTCCTTCACCGTGCAGCCGATCATGTTCGTGCTGCTCTTCGCCTACGTCTTCGGCGGCGCGATCAGCACCCCGGGCTACAGCTACATCGACTTCCTGATGCCGGGGATCATCGTCCAGACGATGTCCTTCGGCGGCTTCATCACCGCCCTCGGCCTCTCCGAAGACCTCAAGAAGGGCCTGATCGACCGCTTCCGCTCGCTGCCGATGTCCCGCGGCGCTGTCCTCGCTGGCCGCACCCTCGCCGACGTCGCCACCAACTCGATCTCGATCACGGTGATGCTGATCGTCGGCGTCATCGCCGGCTTCTCCTTCGGCGCCCCGTTCCTCCACATCGTCGCCGGCATCCTGCTCCTGCTGCTCTTCGGCTACGCCTTCTCCTGGGTTTTCGCCTTCGTCGGCCTCACCTCGAGCTCGCCGGAGGCCGCCCAGTCGCTCGGCTTCATCGTCATCTTCCCGCTCACCTTCGTCTCCTCGGCCTTCGTCCCGGTCGAATCGATGCCCGGCGCCCTCCAGGCCTTCGCCGAAGTCAACCCCTTCACGATCGTCGTCGACGCGATGCGCTCGCTCTTCCTCGGCGCCCCCGCCGGCAACGACGTCTGGGGCGCCGTCGCCTGGTCCCTCGGCATCGCTGCCCTCTTCGCCTTCCTCTCGGTGCGCAAATACAAACGCGCCGTAGTCCGCTGAACGGGTCTGGCGAGCGGCGCTGCAGGCGCCTAGACTTCGAGGCGAGGGGCCATAGCTCAGTTGGCAGAGCGCCTGCCTTGCACGCAGGAGGCCGCCGGTTCGAATCCGGCTGGCTCCATCATCACTTTCTAGCCAGGGCCCCCCTAACGCATCTCGTTGAGCGTTCTGACCGACTCGGCGCCTAGCTTCGTGGTCGATCGCAATGGCGACGACGGGGAAGACGTGGAGTGCGGCCC
>Ga0208356_1000177_pt1 | contig 20854 bp, 13 predicted proteins | sample NGESurshal072012_4_FD_184467 | JGI IMG/M metagenome (GOLD analysis project Ga0208356, IMG submission 184467) | Arctic peat soil microbial communities from Barrow, Alaska - NGEE Surface sample 53-1 shallow-072012 (SPAdes) | ecosystem: Environmental > Terrestrial > Soil > Wetlands > Peat ... | reverse complement strand
GATCTTGCGGGTATGATGTCCACAAGCGCCGCAACTATTTCGGTCTCAATGATCCGCTCTCGTTACGTCTTCTCAGCCCAGGTGCCCGCCGCTTTGTCCAGCTGGAACGGCGGTTGATCGCCGGGCTCAAAGCGCTGTGGGATTGGCAGCCCCCGCTGCGTGCGCTCCCAGCCTTGGCCGGAACACCCGCGCCGCGAAGGGTTTCGCTAGTAGGTGGCCTTTTGCGCTTTCCGGGAAGCTTTGCTGGCGCGACAGAGGAGGCCTCTGAGTTGCTCTATCGTGCCGCCGCCGCGCACGCCGGTGCTCACTTCCGCTTTTCAACCGTACGGTTTCCGGTCGGCAAGTTAAAGGCCATTCAAATTGCGCTCGTATCACTGATTGAGGATGCACGAATAGAAACCCTGGCAATCCGCGAGCTGCCGGGACTTGCCCGACTTTGGCTACCGTTTCATGCCGCGCAACCGTTCGGCGGCACGGCTGCACCGACGCTTATGGCACGGCTTGCCCGGGCATTGGTCGACCCCACCTACGCCGACGATGATGCCTGGGTGAGAAAGGGACGAGATCTGTTCACCCTGGCTCAAGACAGGCTTGTCGATCCGGCCATCAGCCGCGAGATCGGCGGGATTTTGGGCAACGACCTCGGCCAGATGCGCGTGCAGTTCAATGCACGCACTTATGTTGTAGAACCGGCCTATCGTGACGATAACCTCGCCTTGTGGGATTTCGGCGATCATCCGGACATTTCGACGGAAGAGATCGATATTGTCGTTGATTCGGTTCGAATCGAGCGCCGCGATCAACCGGAGAGCGACCGGCAAGAGAATCAACCCCAATCAGGCGGCACAGGTCGTGCGCACTACATTGAGGCCGAGGGGCTCGATGGAATTCCGGTTGCATCCTATCCCGAATGGGATCACGCACTTGGGCTTGAGCGACCTGACTGGACCACCATTCTCGAGCGCGATGCACTGCCGGCGCACGATATGGGCGACTTTGCGCCCGACCACGATGTTATGCGGCGCGTCGATTCCATGACACGCCGTGTCTCGGTTGGCCGCCGCGCTCGCAAAAAGGGCCAGCGCGACGGGGAGATACTCGATCTCGATGCTTGCGTTGCCGCGGTCGTGGCGAGACGTTCTGGCAAAACGCCGGAGGATAGCATTTTTCAAAGGGTTATGCCCGGACCTCACGATCTTTCAATTATTTTGCTGCTCGACCTATCGGAATCGACCGCCGATCTGGACGGCAACGGTCGCTCGGTTCTTGCAGTTGAGCGTGAGGCAGCGACGATTATGGCGCAGACCATGACCTCAGCACATGAAATGCTGGCGATTCATGGTTTCAGTTCAAACGGTCGCGAGAAAGTCTACTATCACCTTATCAAGGATTTCGCAGAGCCGTTCGACGCCGTTACGCACGCGCGCCTCGCAGGGCTCCGCAGCAGTCACTCAACCCGCCTCGGCGCGGCTTTGCGACACGCCTGCTCCTATCTTAGTAACAGGCGGGCCCTCCGCCGCGTGCTCCTTGTGCTGACGGACGGGGAGCCGTCCGATACCGATGTCCCCGATCCGGACTACCTCAGGGAGGATGCTCGTCGAGCGGTTCTGTCGGCGCGCAAGATGGGTATCGATGTATTTGCTTTCGCACTCGGCGACAGCTCTTTCCGCCCGCTCGACTCCATTGTGGGCGGGAGGAGGGTGTTGCGAGTTCCCCGCATTGAAACTCTACCAGTGCGGATCAAGCAGCTTTTCGCCGAGCTGACAAAATAAGAAAATATTCCAACTGACCCTTCAGGTAGCGGAGCGAAGATCGCTGCGCTGCTGACCGCGGCCTCCAATTTGTGAGTTTGACTATTCCATAACGAAGGACCGGCGAAATCGATCGGAGGCTAAACGAAATTCCATAACCTTCGATTTGGGAAGCTCATATCAGCGGTCGGGCTAAGCGACGACCTAATTCGCGCCCTAGCACTTGCTCTGGACGCTTGGCCATTATAACGAGGTGTCGGGAAAGGCGCACGAACCCCAAATCTAATTTTTGACCGCGTGTGAACGCCCTAATGCAAGCGTGGACCCTGTTACCAAAACGCCCGCGCGCTGAGGGCGGTCAACGGTTTCCAATCTGCGCAGGAATTTCTAACGTCCAACCTGAACGCGTATTCGATTTTGGCCCCGAGCAAGGTGCTTGATAGAATTCGGCCACTCAAGCCGCAGTTCACGTCGTACAGCTTGATGGCTTCGGGGCGGAGGGCGGAAGAAACCAGGCCGCTGCGCCACGCGCGGAAAAAGAAAAAGAGCCGCCTGGCCCCCAGAACGGCTCTCAGTAGTCCTTGGCCGGGAGGAGCCAAGCGCGTGTGCGACCGTTACCTTGTTTGCCGCCATACCACGCAACGGTAGTGCTGATTCGCCTAAACAACTGTAACCCAGCTGACACACCGCTGATTTTTCAATGGGACAAATATGCCATCTTGTTCCGCACTATCTCCTCATCTCGATGACCGCTGCCGGGCGACTTTCAACTTCTCATGCGGGTCGAGGTCGGAAGCCCAAAGCCACGCGCGGGGGTACCAGTCGTGGCGGTCGTAAATCTCGCTAGCCATGGAGTTGGGGCAGGCGTCGATCCTCGGAACCCGCGGCCGCAGCGGTCTTTCGCGACTGATAGAATTCCAGAACATTCCGAGAGGTTTGGATGTTGAGACGATCGAACTCTTCTCTCATGCTATTGAGGTTTTGCGCGGAGATTCGCTGATCCTTTGCACGAAGAAACAACAACGACATTGTCGTTTCCCAAGAGAAGTCGAGGGCTTTGGCCAGAATCAGCGTCATCTCCCTGTTGTTTTCAATCAACGCACGCTCTACCACGTCGACAGGCAATGAACACAAAAGCGAGAGTCCGACTTTGGCTTCCTCGACTTTATGCGATCGTGCGTATTCAAGGATGCTTTTCTCGGTAAGCTCGCCATACCGGTGCCTGTGTGAGACGATCCGCTTTGCGGTAAAATAGTCCTTCGATGCCGGTCCGAATTTCGAATGGAGGGCGCCGGTTACATCGGTCACCGAAGACAGAATCTGACCTTCGAGATCCGGGCGTTCCTGTGCAAGCTTCTTCTTCACATCGACCGATGCTTTTGCAATCAGTTGCTGAAAAAGATGTCTTGGTATGTCTTTACGGAGGCCAAGTTGCTCGGCGAGAATTGAATCGCTCTCGGAGCGCTTGATCATGTGCAAAAAGCCGAAATCCGAGAAGCAGGCACCGTTGTTCTTCGCAACCGAATTGACAACTTCCCGGTTGCCGCGCGCTACGAGTTCGTCCGTTACCGGAATGGCAAGTGAATTTCGTTTGGATATAGCCAGGAGGTGCGACTGGCTTTTTGTTTTTACGTTGGCAACCAAGGTTCGAACATCAAGCCGCTCGGAGTGCCGAAGGATGGGGCCGGCGACATCGATCGAATCGTCAAAGGCGAGCTTGTTTACGATACTGATCGGCGCATTGTCGGTGCGAGCCAGTCGCTTGGCAAGCTGGGCACGCGCCGCCACTTCAATCTCGCTGGCCAATCGCCCGATTACTTCTCCGAACGTCCAGATTTGATCTTCGGTATACGTGCCGGCGATCAATAAGTCGGTGGTATGCCACAACGCGCGCAGCCGGCTTTCGGCCGATCCTTCCGAGACCGCATCATACAGTTCTTGTAAGAGCGAGTGGGCTTGCACCTGTTACTCCGTAGTTCTTGCTGGATTGAGCGCGATTACTACGCACATGGCACCGGAGCATAAAAACTCGCCGAAGCAAGCGCTAGATCGTGATTACGAAGTAGTAAAGTTGCCGTCTGAATGACCCCAATCTAGCGATTAATCGAAAGTTTTCGGTTAACGGTACGGAGAATACCGATCCCGCGCCAAAAATTTCCCGCGAGAAACAAACAGACTTGGTCAGGTTGAACTCGCCTTCGCAGGTCTCGAGATTCAAAGGTTCAGTATCGGATGTGGTCAATATGCTGCAGGGCGATGTGGTCGGTGGCGCTGCCATCGGTGTGGTTGATCGTGATCATCGCGTGATCACCTTGAGCGAGCGTCAGGTTGTGATCCGACTGCACAGATCCGGTGACCACTAGATCGGTCCAGCTCTGCACGATGTGGCCGTTAGGAGCCATCTCCACGATGTCGAAGCTGGCATTTTGTCCGATGTTGTGCAGGTCGACAGCATCGGTCCAACTGGGGTTGCCGTTAATTGAAGCATCGCCATTGTGGGCATTGATGAAGAACACGTGATTTGTGTCGCCGACCTCGAGGTGGAAGCTCTCGCTGACCGCGACGCCGTGGGCGTCGATTGCCGTTACGGTGATTGGATTGTTGCCGAGGTCGCCTTGGGTCGGTACGCCCGAAATGATGCCAGTATGTGCATCGATGCTGAGGCCAGAAGGCATCGATCCCGAGAACGTCAGGGTGTCGCCCGCGGCAGGCGCCGCGAAATGGCTGGAACCGTCGAGCGAGAAGTTCTGACCCTGGTAAGCCGTCTGGTCTGCAATCGTCGTTCCGGTTGGTCCGTGGTCGCCGACCTGGAGATTGAAGGTCTCGCTGATCGCCATGCCGTGGGCGTCGGTCGCCGTCACCGTGATCGGGTGGTCGGAAGGAACCGCAGAGATGGTGAACGTGCCAGCCTCGCTTGGGCTCAAAACCCCATGGGGATTGAGGGTTTCCAGCAAGTACTGACCGTTGTCATAAAATATGTTGTATTCGTAGTTGTTCGATGTGAACAGCACGCCACCGTAATCGACCAGCGGGCTGCTGCTCGCGTACAGGATGTTATCGTAAATCCAGATGCCGTCCGGACTTATCGATCCGGTTGCATGGCTGGGATTGTCGACGAGACTGCTGATCGTCGCGCCATCCGGCCCAACGACGGATCCGGTAATCCCGGTGATGTCAAATCCTCCGGCGGCATCCAGCGATTGGCTGGTCGCAAGCTGGCCGGTAACCGTGAAATTGGCGTCGAGCGACGTAAAGGTGAAATTATATTGGTGGGCGCTGCTGGTAAAGTCAGCGTCCGTCGGCATGCCGGAGATCACGCCGGTATGGGGGTTGATGCTGAGGCCGGCCGGCAAGGACGCGGAGAAGGTCAGCGCGTCGCCGGCAGCCGGAGCTGTGAAGTTGCTGGCGACGTTAAATGAGAAGGCTTGGCCCTCGAATGCGGTCTGGTTTGCAATCGCGGTTGCGGTCGGGCCGCTGTCGGCGACCTGAAGGTGGAAGGTTTCGCTGATTGCCTTGCCATGGGCGTCGGTCGCCGTCACCGTGATTGCATCGTTGCCGAAGTCGCTGTCTGTCGGGACGCCGGAAATGACGCCGGTGTGGGCATTGATGCTGAGACCGGTCGGCAATGATCCCGAGAAGGTCAGGGTGTCGCCGGCGGCCGGAGCCACGAAGTGGCTGGACACGTCGACTGAATACGCCTGGCCTTCGTAAGCCGTCTGGTCCGTGATCGCCGTTGCGGTCGGTCCACTGTCGGCGACCTGAAGGTGGAAGGTTTCGCTGATGGCCTTGCCATGGGCGTCGGTGGCCGTCACCGTGATCGAATGGTTGCCGAAATCACTATTGGTTGTAACGCCGGAAATGACGCCGGTGTGGGCATTGATGCTGAGACCGGTCGGCAATGATCCCGAGAAGGTCAGGGCGTCGCCGGCGGCAGGGGCGACGAAGTGGCTGGAGACGTCAAGCGAGAAGGCCTGGCCCTCATAGGCGGTCTGACTTCCAATCACCGTCGCGGTCGGTCCCTTGTCGCCGACCTGAAGGTGGAAGCTCTCGCTGATCGCCTTGCCATGGACGTCGGTCGCCGTCACCGTGATGGCGTTATTGCCGAAGTCTCCGTCGGTCGGCACACCGGAGATCACGCCGGTATGCGCATCGATGTTGAGCCCGGTGGGCAACGATCCCGAGAAAGTCAGGGTGTCACCGGCGGCGGGAGCCTTAAAGTGGCTAGAGACGTTGAGCGAGAAGGCCTGACCTTCGTAGGCGGTCTGACTTGCGATCACGGTCGCGGTCGGTCCTTTGTCCCCGACCTGCAGATGAAAGGTTTCGCTGATCGCCATGCCATGGGCGTCAGTCGCCGTCACTGTGACCGTGTTGTTGCCAAAGTCACCGTCGGTCGGCGCGCCCGAGATCACGCCGGTATGGGCGTTGATGCTGAGGCCGGCGGGGAGCGACCCCGAGAAGGTCAGGGTGTCACCGGCGGCGGGAGCCTTGAAGTGGCTGGAGACGTTGAGCGAGAAGGCCTGACCTTCGTACGCGCTCTGGTCCGCGATCGCCGTTGCGGTCGGGCCGGTGTCGCCGATGCCAAGGTTGAAGGTCTCGCTGATGGTCTTGCCGTGGGCATCGGTCGCCGTCACCGTGATCGGATGGCTGCCGAAATCACTATCGGTCGGCACGCCGGAAATCACGCCGGTATGGGCGTTGATGCTGAGGCCGGCGGGCAACGACCCCGAGAAGGTCAGGGCGTCGCCGGGGGCGGGAGCGACGAAGTGGCTGGCGACGTTGAGCGAGAAGACCTTGCCTTCATACGCGTTTTGGTCCGCAATCGGCGTTGCGGTCGGGCCAGTGTCGCCGATGCCAAGGATGAAAGTCTCGCTGATCGTTTTGCCATGGGCGTCGGTGGCCGTCACGGTGATCGAATGGTTGCCGAAATCACCGTCCGTCGGCACCCCCGAGATCACGCCGGTGTGGGCGTTGATGGTGAGCCCCGCGGGCAGCGATCTCGAAAACGTTAGCGTATCGCCAGCGGTCGGAGCCGCGAAATGGCTGGACACATCGAGGGAGAAGGCCTTGCCTTCGTAGGCAGTCTGGCTCGCGATCGCCGTCGCCGTCGGGCCGCTGTCGTCGACCCCGAGGCTAATACTCTCGCTGATCGCCTTGCCGTGGGCGTCGGTCGCCGTCACCGTGATGACGTTGTTGCCGAAGTCGCCGTCGGTCGGCAACCCCGAAATCACGCCGGTGTGGGCGTCGATGCTGAGACCGGCGGGCAACGAACCCGAGAAAGTCAGCGCGTCGCCGGCCGCAGGTGCCGCGAAGTGACTGGACACGTCCAGCGAGAAGGGTTTGCCTTCATACGCGCTCTGGTCTGCGATCGTCGTTACGGTCGGGCCACTGTCGTCGACTTGCAGGTGGAAGCTCTCGCTGATTGCCTTGCCGTGAGCGTCGGTCGCCGTCACCGTGATGACGTTGTTGCCGAAGTCGCCGTCGGTCGGCACCCCCGAAATCACGCCGGTATGGGCGTTGATGCTAAGACCGGCGGGCAACGAACCCGAGAACGCCAGCGTGTCGCCGGCCGCGGAAGCTGCAAAGTGGCCGGAGACGTCGAGCGAAAAAGCCTTGCCTTCGTAGGCGGTCTGGCTCGCGATCGCCGTTGCGGTCGGGCCGCTGTCTTCAGTCCGCAGGATGAACGTCTGGCCGGTCACGTTGCCGTGGACATCGGTGGCCGTCACTGCGATCGGGTCGTTGCCGAAATCACTGCCGGTCGGTACCCCCGAAATAACGCCGGTGTGGGCATCAATGCTGAGGCCGGTGGGCAGCGAAGCTGAGAACGTCCAGCTATCGCCGGTGATCGGAGCCACGAAATGGCCGGAAACGTCGATCGACAAAACCTGGCCTTGGTAGGCAGGTTGGTTCGCGATCGGGCCGCTGTCGCCGGCTTCGTGGTGCAACGGCTTGCTGACTGGCGCGTGCGACGCGTCCGCACCCACCGAACCGCTTGATCCGGATTGTCCGGATGAATGGAACGGCCGGTAGGTGTCCTCCACGCCGTGATGCAGGTTAGGGTTGGTGAGATCATAACCGCCGTGACGGCCATCGCCGTCATCGCGCCCCGGCATGCTTTCTGGCTTCCGGGCAGTTTTGATTTCAGGATCGCCTAACAGATCCAGCAGCACATCATTATCCGGCATCTGACACCTGTCCTGTCGTCATGACCGACGGCATTTCGGTGTCAACCTAACAAGATATCTATTAAATCTGTACCAAGCGATCCCGCACAGCGGGAGGTGGCTGTTAACCGGATGGTAACGACCTAAACCGCACCCGGTCGCCGAGTCATTTTGCCAACTTAACGTCACGCTAACAGATTCAGTTAATAGTTATCGGACATTTAAACGTCTTACCAGCGTGCCAGTTGTGTTGCTTAAAAAGTTTTCCAGCGGCTTTCCCTTGCCGGCGTGGCGGCGTCCGGCCCGGCGCAACGACGACCCGTCGCGTAGCGGCCGGATCGGGTTCGTATCGATCGGCGACGGTCAGCGCGTTCGTGAACCAGCGGTCCCGATCGCGGTCATATTTGCATCCTTTGCCATCAATCTGCTGGCCCTCGCGCTCCCGCTGTCGATCATGCAGGTCTATGATCGAATTATCCCGAATCATTCCCTGGCAACTCTCGCATACCTGTTCTTGGGGCTCACGCTTGCGATCGCGATTGATTTTGTCTTGAAGACCTCAAGATCAGCGCTGTTGTCCTGGCACGCGACACAATTCGTGACAAAGGTGGAGAACGAAGGCGTCTCCCGCTTTCTGCGAGCTCCTAACGGAGCATTTGAACGCGATCCTGCTGCGGTGAACCTCAATCGCTATGCCGCCGCGGCAGCGCTGGGCGACTATCACAGCGGTCAGGCGCGACTGGTCGCGATCGACCTGCCTTTCGTGGGTATCGCGCTGATCGTGATGGCGATCGTCGGCGGCACGATGGTGCTGGTTCCCGCCGTCCTGTTTTTCATTTTTGCCGCTCTGGCGATCGGTCGTGCGCGTGCATTCCGGCAGATTCTCGATTCACGTGCCGCGCAGGATAACCGGAAGTACGACTTCATCGCTGAAGTTCTGGCCGGGATACATACCGTCAAGGTGATGGCGATGGAGCCCCAGATGCAGCGGCGCTTCGAGCGACTGCAGCAGGCGGTCGCCGAAACGACGATGGCATCGATCCTGACCGGTCAGGCCAACCAGACCTCCGCGCTGCTTTTTGGCAGTATCTCGCAGCTCGTCGTGGTCGCGATCGGTGGTGCGCAAGTCATCAACGATCACCTCACCATGGGCGCTTTGGCCTGCTGCACCATGCTGTCAGGCCAGATCCTGCGGCCGCTTCTGCGCGCCATCTCGCTTTGGTCCGAGAAGGAAAGCGTCGAGCATCGCCGCGTCGAGGTTGGGTCAATGTTGGAGCTGCCCGTGGCTGAGCGCGGCCCTGCGGATCAGCCCAACGTCGGCGGCGATATCCGGTTTGAGAACGTTGCCTTCAAATATGACGCTTCGACCAATCCCGGCTGGAAAGTTGCTGACCTGTCAATCAAGGCCGGAACGATCGTCGGCGTCAAAGGCAAGGATGGTTCCGGTCGAACCACGTGCTTGAAGCTGATTCAGGGCGACGTCATACCAAACTCGGGCCGCGTGACTATTGGCGGTGTCCCCACCACGGAGGCGAATTTCTTGGCGGTACGACCATGGATCGCCTATGTGGGAGCGGCCCCGGTGATATTCTCCGGCACGATCATGGAGAATCTCACTGTCTTCAGCCCGGAGAGACGTGATTTCGCACGCAAGATGTCGCAGCTGATTGGCCTTGAAGCCATCATCAACCGGCTTCCGGACGGCTACGAAACGATGCTCGGTCGCGGGATCGGCGACGACTTGCCGATGTCGATAGCTCAACAGGTGAATATCGTGCGTGCCCTGACCAACAGGCCCCGCATACTCGCGCTAGACGAAGCCAACATGGTTCTCGACGCGATAGCAGAGCCCGCATTGATAAGAGCACTCGAGACGCTGCGCGGCTATCTGACCGTCATTGTTGTAACCCACCGTCCGTCACTGCTCGCCCTGTGCGACCGTCTTATCGTCATTGAAGACGGTGCAGTCACATGGTCGGTCGTGGCGCTGGCCGTCCCTGATCGGGTGGCGTCATGACAACCCAGGGCAGCGTCGTCCCCGCTATTGGCGAGGCGGGACCGGGCACGGATCGGGAAAGACCCGAAAATCCGGTTCACGCAAGCCTGGCCAGGATTGCCGAGGAATTTGCCGGGCCTGCGGATGAGCCGCTATCCTCCGAAATCCCGCTTGTCGCCGAGATCAATGACATCGTTCAACCTCAGACGCCGGCCGAAGCGTGTCTGGCGCCGACGTTGGCTTTGTTCGGATGGGCCGGAGAGGGTCGACGGATCCGCGAAGCCCTGCCGCACTTCGATCGTATTGAAGACATTGAATCACTGCGTCTCGTCCTGACCCTGTTGGGTTACGGAACGACACAACAGCCCATCAGGCTGTCGGAGATTGCCGATGAGGCGATGCCCTGCCTGTTTTCCCGCGACGGTACTGACGTCATGCTTGTTGTCGAGCGCGAGCGCGACGGCACGCTTCTGACATTCGAGGGCAGCTCTGCGTCCTGGAAAAATCTAGCGCCAACCAATCAGCTCGGGTCCGTATTCTACATCTGGAATGGATTGAGCAAGGAGGAATTTCCCGACGATGGGAAATCTTGGCTGCTGTCCGCGGTAAAGCGGTTCAGGCCGGCGATCAGCGCGATGCTCGTGCTCGGCTTTCTCGGAAATCTCGCCGCCCTTACGCTGCCGATTTTCGTGATCTGCGTCTACGATATCGGGATAGGCACCAGATCCACCAACACGGTCGTCATGCTTGCGGTGGGCGCGGGTCTTGTGATTGCCACCAACCTCGCATTGCGCAGCATTCGGGCGCGCGCGATGGCTTATTTCGGCGCGCGCATTGATTCATTGATCAGCATGAAATCATTCGATGTGCTTTTGAACATGCCGGTTTCGATGATCGAATCGGCTCCGATCGGCGCTCAGGTGTCCCGGCTCAAACAGTTCGAAAGCATGCGCGACTTCTTTACGGGGACCTTGGCTTCGTCGATCGTCGACATTCCCTTTATTTTCATTTTTCTGATTGCGATTGCCGCCTGGGGCGGCCGTCTGGTCTGGGTGCCTGTCTCGCTAATTGCAGTCTATGCCGTGCTCGCCGCGATCACAATTCCGATGACACGCAACTACGTTCGTGAGATTAGCTCCGCGAAACAACGCCGGCACCTTTTGCTGCAGGAGCTCTTCAGCAAACGCCGCGCAATCCGGGCGCTCAGTGCGGAGGATATCTGGATCGCGCGCCATCGCTATCTTTCAGGTCTGGTGTCCCGCCTCAGTCATCGCGCGCGACGATTCAACAACATCCAGCAAAACCTCGGCGAGATGCTGGTAAGCGTGGCCGGCATTGCGACGCTCGGGCTCGGCGCCCTTCAGGTCAGTAACGGTTCGATGACTTCGGGCGCGCTGATCGGGACAATGGCGTTGATCTGGCGAGTGCTTGCGCCGGTTCAATCGACCTATCTGGCCCTGCCTCGCATTGAGCAGGCGATGCAGACCTTCAAGCAGATCGACCGGCTCGTCAAAATACGCAGCGAGAGGGATGCCTACGTGCAGCGATCATTCTTTCGCCGTTTTAAAGGAAAGATTTCGACGCAGCACCTGGCGTTTCGCTATGTTCAGCGGCCGGAAGCGGTCTTGCGCAATATCCAGCTCGAGATCAAGCCCGGCGAGATGGTTGCCATTACTGGACCGAGTGGCGTCGGCAAGACGACGCTGTTGAGGATCATGGCGGGACTATATCCGCCGGCGATCGGGTCGGTGCTGGTGGACGATATGGACTTGCGCCAGATTGACCCGGCTGAATGGCGATCGCAGCTAGCGTTTTTGCCCGAGACCGCCAACTTCTTCTACGGCAGCCTGGCGCAAAACATCCGGCTTTCGCGCCCCGATGCAAGTGACGCCGATGTGATGCGGGCCTTAAGGGAGATGGGGCTGGACAGTGACGAGCGGCTGATGTCCGGCGGTATCGACAAACGCCTGACGGCGGCGGATATCGAGAGTTTTCCCGATGCGCTGAGGCAGCGAATGGCACTCGCGCGCTGTTTCATCAAGGATGCGCCGATCTTCCTGTTGGACAATCCGGCGGCCTCCCTCGACACGGCGTCCGAGCTGCATTTGCTTAACAAATTTGCGGCGCTGAAAGGCCGGGCTACGGTAATCTTTACGACATTTCGTCCGAGCCACATGCGGCTCGCCGATCGGGTGATTGTGCTGAAGGACGGACAGGTAGCCCTGGATGGAACGCCGGAGAAGGTGTTGGAGCGAATCTCGGCGGCTGCCTGATCGACCTGTCGGAGAGAAATACATCTTCTTAATCCGGAAGATTTATAGTTCACGATGATTTTTTGCGTAGTCGGAGACTTGATATCTTGCAGGCACTATTCGCCAAGCGGGCGGAAATCGCGCGACGGCTTACCCGACCTCTGGTGCTGGAGGACGGTCGGCCGCCCCGTCTTCTGCTCGCGACACTGTTAACCGCATCCGGGTTCGTGGTCGCCGCGATCGTCTGGGGCTCGGTGACGCAGGTTCGCGAGGTTACCATAGCCCAAGGTCAGATCATCCCGCGCGGGCAGGTCCAGACCGTTCAACATCTCGAAGGCGGCATCGTCGCCGAAATTTTTGTTCACGAAGGCATGACGGTCGCGGCCCAGCAACCGCTGATCAGGTTGCGCCCGGAGGGGGCGATCAGCGAGCGCGATCAGTTTGAGGCCCGCAGCGCCAATTTGAAGCTCGAGCTGATACGCATCGAAGCCCAGAGCCGTAATGAAATCCCGGAGTTTGACGATCTCGCCAAACAGTTCCCTGACCTCGCTGCGCAACAGGAAAAATTGTATGTCAGTTCCGTGATTCAGAGGCGCCAGGAACGCGCCACGCTCGAGGCCAGAATTGCGCAGAAGCGCGAGGAAATCACCACACTGAATTCGGGGCTGGAATCTGCGCGCGCGCAAGTCAAGGTTCAACAGGAATTGGTAGCACTGCAAGACAGCCTTCAGAGCGCCGGCCTCGGCGCCCGCAAGAGCTGGTTAGAGGCAAAATACGTCCTGGAACGTGCGCAGGGCGAGATCCCCAATTTTGAAGGCAAGATCGCCTCTGCCAAAGATGCGGTGACAGAAGCCGAGAGCAGCCTGGCGGAAGCCGACGACAAGGCGATGCAAAAGCTGAGCGAGGAACGTGTCAAGGCGGCCGCTGATCTGGCCGAGACCGAACAGCAATTGATCAAGCTCGCGGACCGCTCCGAGCGCCTTGTGGTTCGTGCTCCGTCGGACGGGATTGTGCAGGAGCTGGCACCGAAATCGGTCGGCGAAGTGATTAGAGCCGGCGATCCGATTGCCCGGATCGTTCCCACGAATCGCGAACTGGTAGCCGAGGTCCGCATCGATCCCAAGGATTCCGGACATATTCATCCGAATGCGGATGCGGACATCCGGCTGCTGACGTTCGACAGCGCGATATTCGGTTCGGTTCACGGCAAGGTCGAATATGTGTCGGCGACGACATTCAACCCACCTCCGGGGCAGGGCACGCCAAATGCGGCCGAGCCCTATTACAAGGCCACCGTGCGTCTCTTGCAAGACCACGTCAACTCTGGCGGCACGAGTTATCCGATTGCTCCTGGAATGGTCCTGCAGGCGCATATCCAAACCGGATCGAAATCGATTATCCGGTATATGTTTAAGCCCGTCTTTAACTCGTTGGACGTCGCTTTCACGGAGCGATAGGCAGGCCCATTTGTTTCGGAGGAAGCGCGAGGTGCGCTTGTACAACAGAGGCCTGATAGGGTGGCGATAGATCAGGGATTTCGTCGAGGGTTTACAACGGCCGAGAAGATGGAGTTGTGGGATCGCTGGCAGCGCGGCGAGTCGCTCAAGGCGATTGGGCGAGCGTTTGGTAAGCCGTCATCGAACCCCTTATCTCAAGACAGGACGCCCCGTTGCGCTATCCTCTCGGTCGTGTCGCCAGCCGCAGCCTCCTACCGCGCGAGCGGTTTAGTCCTTTGACCTGGAGCGGACATTTAGGCTGAGCGATCCTACCTGCCGGTTCAGGAAATGCCTCCAATATCCGTGCCCATTCAACATAGGTGAATGACGCTGTCCCTAACTGAGGGTGTCGAGTTCCATTTTTCTGTCGACTCTCGGTCATTAGGGGAATGTAATTACCTCATCACCGCTCCGATCTCGGCATCCATCGGTGACAGAGAATGCAGTGCTCCCGCCTGATTAAAACGGGGCATAGCCTGACCGAAGCGCGGGTCAAGGCCGTGGCGGCGTGTCTTAGTTATCTCGAATGATCGAATCGCGCGGAAACCGATCTCAGACCGTAGGAGAACTTTCATGACAGGCCCCCAAGAAATTTCCAGGCGACGAATGTTGACCATCGCCGCCGGCGCAGCCGGAACGTCGATCGGCGCCGCAACGATAGTCGGCACACCGACGCGGGCTCCGGCGGCTGCCAAGGTTTCGCAAAAAGCCGTAAAGTATCAGGACACGCCGAAGGGGGAGCAGCACTGCGACAATTGCCTGCATTTTGAAGCTCCGTCGTCCTGCAAGATTGTCGATGGGACTGTCGCCCCCCAAGGGTGGTGCATGGTCTATGCGAAGAAGCCGACGTAAACGTCCAGACCGGACATGGTGACGACAGTCCAATTCGGTCGAGATCGACCCTACTGAGACATGGTTGACCCACATCAAGTCATGCGGCCCATCACGCCTTACTAAGGCTCAGTCAATTGCCGAAGTGCCGTAGCTTCAGCCTCCGGCACCTAAGGCGTTGACATTGAGGCCCAGACTTCTCAGGTCTGCACGAGTCCGCTGTTGGGCCGACCGCGCCTAGCGATTCTTTTTAGCACGGCAGTGCGAAGCTTTTGGGATTTCCAGCACCACCGAGCCCGCAACCTGCGATGATGACGTTGATGTGGACGCAGGGCGTAATCGAACTGGTCGGCGGCCTTACTCACAATCGGTCTTTTCACGCGGCCAGTTGCATTCATTTTGGCAGGGGATATGGCAGTGGCCTACTTCCTGGCGCATGCGCCTAAGAATTTCTTTCCGTTGCTTTATGGGGGGCGCTGCAATCGTCCACCGTTTTGTCTTTCTGTTGTTCTCCGTTGCCGGACCCGGCCGCTGGTCTATTGACCGCAATTCGACCAGGTGACGCTAGATTTTTCGACGGCAGCGATCGATCGATGTTTTTGGCGATCGGGTATATTTCACCGTTACAACGGAACAGCGCGGCTCTTATACCGCGCGTTTGTTAGTTTCTAAATTCCAAGACAGAAAGCCCCTCTACGCCCGCGCCGGTGAAATAATTAGCGCCACGTGGGGTTATAGAATCCGACTGGAGGCCTGCGGAGCAGAGAGATGCGCGCCATTCGTCGGGGTGAAGCGAGCGCAAGTTCTGACGAACCCACCGAGAAAGTGCGCCTGTGGGCATTGCGGGAATATGGAAACTTCCCGCTGGCATACTCGGCGACCTTTCAACCGGGTCTGGACTATTTCGGGGGCGAGGAAGGATTCCTCGCTTACAAGCAGGTGGGCAGCACCGCTTTCGTTCTTTCCAATCCGCTCGCGCCGATCGGTGGCTGTGAGGATCTAATCCGTCGTTTCGTGAGCGAGAGAAGGGACGTTTGCTTCTGGCAGGCTTCGCGGCCCGTCGCCAAAATCCTTGAGAAGATCGGCTTTTGCGTGAACGAGATGGGGACCGAAACGCGAATAGAACTCGGTGGCTACGATTTCGAGGGGCCGAGGAAGCGGAACTTCCGTAGGGCGCTCAATCGCGCGGCCTGCTGCAGCTACACAATTGCGGAACGCTCGGTGACTTCACTCGATCGCAGAGAATTGCAGACAGTCTCGGAACGATGGCGGCAAACGCGCGGGGTGAAGAACCGCGAGATGACATTTTTGACCAGGCCGGCCATCCTCGATGACGAGGTCGATGTCCGCAAGTTCTTTACCTTCGACCACAAGGGTAGTCTGCAGGCTTTTGCATTCTTCGATCCAATCTACGAAGGCGGCGAGGTTGTGGGCTATCTCTGCTCGGCCAAACGCCGACTCCCCGAAGCAGACACTTTGGTGGGATATGCGATCCTTCATCGCGCCATTCGGACTTTTCAACACGAGAAAAAGGTGATTCTTTCCCTCGGACTCTCACCGCTCTGCGGCATCGAGGATAAGGAATTGTCCAGCAATCGGCTGATGAGCTTTGCCTTCCGCGCCATTTACCGCAGTCGGCTCTTCAACGAGCTTATCTATCCCCTTCAGGGGTTTGCCGCGCATAAGGGCGCGTTCTGTGGGTCAGCCGAGCAGACTTATTGCGCTTTCAAAAGAGGTCTCGCCCTGTCGCAGCTCGTCAAGATGCCAAGAGCTTGTAATGTGGCCTGACCTGGGCAGCTTTTGGCTGTGCCATTGGGGAGGTTCTCAATTGAGTCCCATTCGAGCGCCCACCGAGACATCCAAAACGCATCGGGCAACTGCCATCGCCTATGGAATAGTTTGTCACACGTTCTTTGTTGTCGCTGGCGGCTTGGCTCCTATTGCTCAAGGCCATTTGGGATGCCGGCCTTACGCTGCAAACCGGCTTTCTAGGTTGGTGGGCGATCGCAAACGGCCGGGCGCCGTTGTATCCGCTAATGCCGACGATAGGACTATTCCGCATTGTGCGACAACCGATCTATGTCGCCTTCACGCTTACCCTTTGGACGGTTCCGACCTGGACACCAGATCAGTTGGCCATCGCGTTGTTCTTGACGACCTATTGTCTGGTTGGTCCTCGGTTGAAGGAAAAGCGGTTCAGGCGAAGTTTTGGGCAGAGCTTCATTGTCTATGAGAATCGCGTCCCCTACTGGCTGCCGTGGCCACGCCCGCTGATTCACCGCAACGACCTTTCCATCTACGGCGTTTCCGCGGATTGGTGGGGCGACAATACACGCTGGCTACGGACCTTGCGAAACTTGGTCCCGGCTCGCTTTGCATTCTTTGATCCGATCGTCGGCGACTGGCGAGGTAAAGCAGTCCTGGACCTAGGTTGTGGCGGAGGGTTCATGGCCGAAGCTCTGTCGAAAAGGGGCGCCAAGGTGACCGGGGCCGACCCATCAGAAGCGGCGATTGCCGCAGCGCGGCGTCACGCCGACGCGAACGATTTGGAAATCGACTATTACGTCGCCAGCGGTGAAAGTCTGCCGTTCGCTAACGACGCCTTTGACATCGTCGTCTGTGTCGACGTGCTTGAACATGTCGAGGACCTCAAGCGAGTACTTTTTGAAGTCCGGCGCGTACTGCGCCCCAATGGAGTGTTTCTCTTCGACACCATCAATAGAACTCGAATGGCGTCATTCTTATTGATTACGATCGGGGAGAATGTCATTCGGCTTCTCCCTCGCGGCACCCATGATCCATCACGCTTCATAACGCCGAAGGAACTTGCTGGGAAGCTGGAGGCGGCAGACTTCAATGTTGGACGTTTCGTCGGCATGGGCCCTTGCGGGTTGAACCGGCGATTCGACTTCAATTTTGGTTTGTTGCCTACAACGGCAATCCAGTATTTGGGGCAGGCAACTCGTCGATCGTCCCCTCTAGAAGTTCGAAGTAAACGGCGAAACTAATTTTCGTGTCAGAAACTGTCACATTTGTAATTTGAAAACATTGGACCTTTTGGCTCTGCTGGTCGTCTTCTCGTGGCAGCGGTATCCGCTGTAATTCAACAAGGAGGAATTGGGATGAACAACAAGGTCCTTAATTGCCTCATCGCGGGCGGCCTCAGTGCCGCGCTTGCTCTTGCGTCGCCGGCGTTCGGTCGCGGCGGTGGGGGGATGGGCGGCGGTGGGGGGATGGGAGGTGGGATGCATGGCGGTGGAATGGGAGGTGGGATGCACGCTGGTGGCATGGGAGGCGGGATGCATGGCGGTGGAATGGGAGGCGGGATGCATGGCGGCGGCATGCACTTCAGTGGCATGATCGGAGGCGCGCATTTCAGCGGCAATCATTTTGCGGGTGCGCCCTTTGCGCACGCTGGATTCTCACATCGGTTTGCACGCGTCGGTTTCCGGGACGGCCGCTTCCACCATCGCTTCCGTAACTTTGCATTCGTTGGCGTACCCTTCGCTTACGCCGCCTACGATAGCTGCTGGCGCAGAGTGTGGACGCCGTATGGACTGCGATCGGTCAACCTCTGCTCCGACTACGACTACTAGCGCTGCTGCGCATCGCTCCGGGCGCGATGGTAATTGTACCCTGTCCCATCGCGCCCGCGCCCGGAAGTAGAGCTCAGATATAGGGGTAGCCGTCACTGCGCCAAAATAGGCTGGTGGCTCACGCAATACGATCTTTTGCGAGCTTCCTCACGCAATATTTAGATTACCTCCGCGTTTGGTCCTGGCATACTTGCCAGCTCTGCGCCTTCCGGCTTTTTAGACTGGATTCGCCTTTGGGCAGTCGCTCGGATACGGAAGAAATGATAGCTCACCGCCGCATTCTGGTCGTTGAGGACGACCCGGACACCGCCGACCAACTGATAGACTCGCTCACGAGCAGCGGCTACCGGGTCGATTTGGCCGCGAGTGGCACCGAGGCACTGACCCGCGGTGTCGCGGGCGACTACGCCGTGATCACGATCGATCGCATGCTTCCGGACATCGATGGCATCTCGGTGATGCGGCAATTGCGTGATGACGGCGTCGTGGCACCCGTCCTCATAATCAGCGCGCTCGGAGAAGTTGACGATCGAGTTCGGGGACTGCGTGCCGGTGGCGATGACTATTTGGTCAAGCCGTTTTCCTTCGTCGAACTGTTGGCGCGCGTCGAGGCGCTTGGCCGACGCAGCGAGACCATTGTCAAGGAGACCATCTTGCATGTCGGCGATCTTGCGATCGACCTGGTGTCGCGGACCGCTAGCCGACGCGGCAAGCACATTGTTCTTTTTCCTCGGGAATTCCAGCTTTTGGAGTATTTGGTGCGCAACGAAGGCTGCATCGTATCCCGGGCCATGTTGCTGCAGCACGTCTGGGACCTTCATTTTGACCCCTCAACTAATATCATCGACGTCTATGTCGGCCGCGTGCGTCGGAAAGTCGATGACCAGCAAGCTTATCCGTTGATCCATACCGTCCGCGGTGTCGGGTACTGTCTCCGTGCTCCTGGCTAAGACCTTAACATCATCGACTTTCAAACTGGCGCTGATTGCGATCGGGACGTTTGGCGTGATTGTGTCGGTCATTTTCAGCTACGTCTATTTGTCTACTTCCGCCTATGTGCGCGGCCGATCGGACCGTGCCATCATGCTCGAGTATTCGAGCCTGCAAGGCGCCTATGAGCGATCGGGACGCGAAGGGCTGCTCGCCCTGACACAGCAGCGCATGGCAGATAGTAGTTTTTCAGGCGATATGTATGTTCTCGCCGATCCTTCGTTGGCCGTCTTGGGCGGCAACCTCAAGGTTTGGCCGCCGACGGTCACGGAAACCAGCGGATGGACAGAGTTTCGCGCGGCGCATCGGTTGCTCAATGAGACAAACCGGCCGCTGATACGGGCAATGGTTGGAACATTTCCAAGCGGCGATCGCCTGCTGGTGGGCAGGGATATCAGTGACCTCGATAGCTTTACCGATCTGATAAAGGCAGCCGTCATCTCGGGTGTAGCGCTGATTTTTGTGCTTGCCGGGGTTGCGAGCATCCTGGTGACCCGCCGAACGGTGGGGCGGATTGAATCGATCAACGCCACCAGCCGAGCGATCATGCTAAGCGGCCTTGATAAACGTATCCCGCTCCGCGGCAGCAATGACGAATGGGATCGCGTGGCGGAGAACCTGAACCTTATGCTGGACCGTATCGAAACATTGATGGGGGAGATCAAGCAGGTGAGCGATAACGTCGCGCACGACCTGCGGACGCCGCTAACGAGAATGCGCGGGCGACTGGAGAAGGCCTATCACGGTCAGCGCGTGGCCAAGGATGATCAATGGCTGATCGGCGAGACAATTGGCGACCTTGATGCTGTCTTGCGAATGTTTCTATCGATCACGCGGATTGCACAAATTGAGTCCCAGGCGAGAAAAGATGGTTTTCGCAATGTGGACCTAGTCGATATCGCTAGTGAAGTTGTCGAGTTGTACGATGCCGCAGCCGAACAGGATGGCACCCGTCTCACCGTCATCGCTGACCGTGAAGTGCTGGCGACCGGAGATCGCGATCTGATCTTCGATGCCATCGCCAATCTCGTGGACAACGCCATAAAGCATGGTCGCGCCGAAGGGCAAGTCGTTGTAGCCGCCGAGAACGTGGATGGTAAGCCGGTCGTCTCGATCGCGGATGACGGGCCCGGAATTCCCACCGAAGAATACGAACATGTCTTCAAGCGTTTCTACCGGCTCGAACATAGTCGCTATACTCCGGGAAACGGTCTCGGGCTCAGCCTGGTCGCCGCTGTCGCTCGTCTACATGGCGTGAAAATCGATTTGCTCGACAATTCACCTGGCCTGAAGGTCAAGTTGTGGTTTTCGGCGATAGTCAGATAGTGCGCAAGCGATGGTACCCTTCCACTTGGTTTACGTGCGGACTCAGCGGCGACACAGCCAGGCCCGCGGATCATGCATCCGGCGACTATCGGCTTCATCGCGTTTTCGACGCCATGGCCGCGCTCGGCATTGAAGCGGAGCCCGCGATCTATGCCGATAATGTGGTCGATCAAGTGCGCGAGCCAATTTTTGGCGAAAATTCCCTGTAAAACGGGTCTTATCAGGGAATTCGGGGTCGAGACCGGTTCGTATCTGACTGCCCACACCGCCAGCCCATTTTCCGCACCGGCGGGTTCCGGCGAGCCGTTCGACCGGCGCCGCCTCCTTCACTCTCCGCCGCGCGGCATGACGCACAGGGCGCCCGAGGCCTCATGGTTCGAGACGGTGCGCCGGGAGACCGGCAAGGAGTAGGTGGTGCAAGTCCACTGCGATGAAGGAGTAGCGATCCACATCGG
>Ga0208356_1000173_pt1 | contig 21002 bp, 19 predicted proteins | sample NGESurshal072012_4_FD_184467 | JGI IMG/M metagenome (GOLD analysis project Ga0208356, IMG submission 184467) | Arctic peat soil microbial communities from Barrow, Alaska - NGEE Surface sample 53-1 shallow-072012 (SPAdes) | ecosystem: Environmental > Terrestrial > Soil > Wetlands > Peat ... | reverse complement strand
CCGTCTACGCGCTGGTGAAGCTGCTCAACCGGGTCATGCTGCTGGAAGGCGGCGGCGTGAAGGTGGAGAAGGCCAAGGCGGCGTAGGCGAGTCGTAGATGGGGTAACGGGCCCCGGTCAGCCCTCCAAGCAAGCCGGGCTTGCTACAGCGCTATGATGGCGCGCGTCGCACGGCTTGCTTGGAGGGCGGGCGGTCGTCCCTCACATTGATGGTGTGACGGAGTCGGAAGGATGAGCCTCCGCTCCAAGCATCGAGAAGAGACGACCATGAACCACTATGCCGGAATCGACGTGTCATTGGAATGCTCGAGCGTGTGTGTTGTTGACGCAAACGGCAAGATTTTGCGCGAGGCCAGGGTGGCCAGCGAGCCGGCGGTGCTGATCGCCTGGTTCCGTTCGTCCGGCTTTGATCTTGAGCGGATCGGGCTGGAAGCCGGCCCCTTGTCGCAGTGGCTTTTTGCGGCGGTGCGGGAAGCGGGGCTGGCGGTCGAACTGCTGGAGACACGGCACGTGCGCAAGGCGTTCGATGCGATGCCGGTTAAGTCGGATCGCAACGATGCGCGCGGGATTGCGCAACTGATGCGGCTGGGCTGGTTCCGGCCGGTACACTGCAAATCGATGAGCGCGCAAGAGACCCGAACACTGCTGACGGCGCGGAAGCTGGTGCAATCGAAGCTTCGCGACGTGGAGAACAGTCTGCGCGGGATCCTGCGCGGCTTTGGTCTCAAGGTAGGCAAGACGACGGAGCGTGAGTTTGCGGGACGGATCGAGGAGCTTGTGGTGGGCCATCCGCACCTCCAGGTGATCGCCAAGGCGCTGTTGGCGGTTCGTGCGGTGCTGCGGAAGGAGTTTGCAGCTTTCGAGAAGCAGGCACGCAAGATGGCGGGCTCCGACGCGCGGGCACGGCTGCTGATGTCGATGCCGGCAGTCGGCCCGATCGTGTCGCTGACCTATGCCAGCGCGATCGACGATCCGACCCGGTTCAAATCGTCGAAGCAGGTAGGGGCCCATTTCGGGCTAACCCCGAAGAAGCATCAATCCGGCGAGACCGACTACACCGGCCGGATCAGCAAAATCGGCGACAGCTCGGTGCGCACCGCGCTCTACGAGGCGGCCCACGTCATGCTGACGAAGCCGCTCAAGGGCTGTTCGCAATTGAAGAGCTGGGCAATGCGGATCGCCAGGCGCGCCGGTATGAGCAAGGCCAAGGTGGCGCTGGCGCGCAGGCTTGCGGTGATCATGCACCGCATGCTCGCCGACGGAACACCCTTCAACGCCGCTGCACCAACAACCTAACAGAAAGAGGCACAACAGTTTTCGGGCGGGTCACGACACCAGGCCTTCTCGAAGCGAAGTCCCTTCGCCGGGACGATGGATCAGGTCAGGCCGTTGCCCACCAGGTAGCTTCGTGAGCACGCGAACGTAGATTGGTCGACCCATCCTCTTCTAACCCCATCAGGTGGCGGCCCTGCGCCGACCCCGTACAGAAGCGAGACCTCGGCGAGCGGATAACGCAAAAGGGATTGACTAATCGAGACCCGTTACAGAAGGGTGGGCAAAGGCGCCCTTGCGCCGTGCCCACCATCCAAATTCAACCCGGTTTTGGTGGGCACGCTTTGCTTTGCCCACCCTACGTCTCAGAGACAACCGCCGCGCGGCCGGCATCGAGGGAGCGACAACATGGCCTTCAGGAACTTCAAGATCGAGACCGACGCCGACGGCATTGCGCTGGTGACCTGGGACACGCCGGGCCGTTCGATGAATGTGCTCGACGAGACCTCGACCAACGAACTCGAAGCGATTGTGAAGCAGACCTCCGCCGACAGCGCGGTCAAGGGCGTCGTCATCACCTCGGGCAAGGAGGCGTTGTCCGCCGGCGCCGACCTGTCCATGCTGGAAGGCATGAGCCGCCTCTATGCCGAGGTGCTGAAGGCCAAGGGCGAGGAGGCGGCCAACCAGTCGCTGTTCGAGCAGAGCCGCCGTTTCTCGCAGGTGTTCCGTTCGATCGAGACTTCCGGCAAACCGTGGGTCGCTGCCATCAACGGGCTTGCGCTCGGCGGCGGTTTTGAACTGACGCTGTCGTGCCATTACCGCGTCGCCGCCGAAAATCCGAGGACCCGTCTTGGCCTGCCCGAAGTCAAGGTCGGGCTGTTCCCCGGCGCCGGCGGCACCCAGCGCGTGCCGCGGATCGTGCCGCCGCAGGATGCGATGCAACTGCTGCTGAAGGGCGAGGCGATCAATCTCGACAAGGCCAAGGCGCTGAAACTGATCGACGCCATCGTTCCCGCCGCGGATCTGATCCAGGCGGCGAAGGACTGGATCAAGGGCGGCGGCAAGGCGGTCGCGCCCTGGGATGAAAAGGGTTTCAAGCTGCCGGGCGGCCCGGTCTATTCCAAGGCCGGCATGATGATGTTCCCGGCCGGCAACGCGATCTTCCGCCGCGAGACCTACGACAATTATCCGGCGGCGCGCGCCATCATGCAGTGCGTCTATGAGGGTCTGCAGCTGCCGATCGACGCCGCGTTGCGGGTCGAGTCGCGCTACTTCACGAAGATCCTGCGCAGCAAGCAAGCGGCCGCGATGATCCGCAGCCTGTTCCTTTCGATGCAGGAATTGAACAAGGGCGCCCGCCGGCCGCCGAATGTGCCGCCGACCAAGGTGAAGAAACTGGCGGTGATCGGCGCCGGCTTCATGGGCGCCAGCGTCGGCTACGTCTCGGCGCGTGCCGGCATCGACGTGGTGCTGATCGATCGCGACCAGGACAGCGCGGACAAGGGCAAGGCCCACGCCAAATCCGTGATCGACGATCTGATCAAGAAGGGCCGCGCCAAGGAAAAGGACGGCGACGCCATCCTGTCGCGCATCAGCGCGACCGCCGATTACAACGCGCTGAAGGATTGCGACCTTGTCATCGAGGCGGTGTTCGAGGACCGCAAGGTCAAGGCCGAAACCTACGCCAGGGCGCAGCCGCTCTTGAAATCCGATGCGATCTTTGCCTCCAACACCTCGACGCTGCCGATCAACTCGCTGGCGGAGGAATTCAAGGACCAGGGCAAGTTCATCGGCATTCACTTCTTCTCGCCGGTCGAGAAGATGATGCTGGTGGAGATCATCGTCGGCAAGAACACCGGCGATGTCGCGCTCGCCACCGCGCTGGACTATGTGCGGGCGATCGGCAAGACGCCGATCGTGGTCAATGATTCGCGCGGCTTCTTCGCCAACCGCTGTGTGCTGCGCTTCACCGCCGAAGGCCTGGAAATGCTGATGGAGGGCGTGCCGCCGGCGATGATCGAGAATACCGCGAAGATGGCCGGCATGCCGGTCGGGCCGCTGTCGCTGTCCGACGAGGTCGCGCTTGACCTCGTGCTCAAGATCATGAAAGCGACCGAGGCCGATCTCGGAGCCAATGCCATCGACCAGAGCCAGAAGAAGCTCTTGGTCGAGATGGTCGAAAAACAGGGCCGCTTCGGCCGCAAGAACGGCAAGGGATTTTATGATTACCCGGAGAAGGGCAAGGGGCAGAAGAGCCTGTGGTCGCAATTGGGCGGCCTGCAGCCCAGGCAACTTGACCCCGATACGCTCGATGTCGAGGAATTGAAGCAGCGCTTTTTGGTGGTGCAGGCGGTGGAAGCCGCGCGCACGGTCGAGGACCACGTCATCACCGACATGCGCGAGGCCGATGTCGGCTCGATCCTGGGCTTCGGCTTCGCCCCGTTCACCGGCGGCACGCTGTCCTATATCGACTTCATGGGCACCAGGAAGTTCGTCGAACTCTGCCGCCAGCTCGAGGCCAAATACGGCTCGCGCTTCACGCCGCCGAAACTGCTGATCGAGATGGCGGCCAAGGACGAGACCTTCTACGGCCGCTTCCCGCCGAAGAAGCAGGCCGCGGCGTAGTACCCCGTCGTAGCCCGGATGGAGCGCAGCGCAATCCGGGAATCGCAAACGCGGATGGAGCGGCCCCGGATTACGCTTCGCTCCATCCGGGCTACTCGGATCGGACGTCTCACGCCGCCTTGAGCAGGCCTTCCATCTTGAGCGCGGCCTGAACGTTGGGCCGCGCGGCGACGCGGTCCTTGAAGGCCATCAGGTTCTTCATTCCCGACAGGTCGATCTTCATGCGGTCCGCCCAGGCCAGCATCACGAACAGATAGCCGTCGGCGACCGTGAACTGCTTGCCCATCAGATAGTCGCGGCCGGCAAGCTGGGAGTCGGCATATTTGAATTTGCCGACGATCCGGTCGATGAAGAATTTCTTGACCTCGTCGGGGATCGCCGGATTGAACAGCGGGCTGAAATTCTTGTGCAGCTCGCTGGTGGTGAAGTTCAGCCATTCCTGCATCCTGTAGCGGGCGTCGGTGCCGTTGGCCGGGGCGAGGTTCTTGCCGACGGCCTTGTCGGCGATGACCTGCACGATCACCGGGCCTTCGGTCAAAAGTTCGCCGCTGTCCAAAAGCAGCGCCGGGACCTGGCCCTTGGGATTGATGGCGGTGAAATCGTCGCCGTTTTCGGTCTTTTTCGCCTTGAGGTCGACTTTGACCAGTTCATGTTGGAGACCAGCTTCATGCAGCGCGATATGGGGAGAGAGCGAGCAGGCGCCCGGCGAGTAATAGAGTTTCATGGGAATTTCCTTCCTGCGATCGATATGGGTCGGCTGAGGCCGGGGTGATTAAATGCATTTGCATGGAATAGTCAAGATTGATGCAGCTGCATTTAGTGCGATACACTCGCGCGTCTGATGTATGGGCCGAGCCATGAAACGCAAACCATCGACCGAAGCCACGGCTGCCTGGATCCGCCTGATGCGGCTCCAGAGCCGGGTGCTCGACGCCGTCGAGCAGGATCTGAAGAAGGCGGGGTTTCCGCCGCTCGCCTGGTATGATGCGTTGCTGGAACTGTCGCGCGCACCGAGCGGAGAAATGCGCCCGGTGGAACTGGAAAAGCAGATGCTGATCCCGCAATATTCGACCTCGCGGCTGATCGACCGGCTGGTGGACGAGGGGCTGGCGGCGCGCCGCGAATGCAAGATCGACAAGCGTGGCCAGTTCGTCGAGATCACCGAGGCCGGGCGCGAACTGCAGAAGAAGATGTGGAATGCGTATTCGGCCGCGATCGAAAAGCATGTCGGCTCGAAATTGTCCGATGCCGATGCGCTCAGGCTCTGCGCCCTGCTCGACCGGCTCGGCTGCTCCTGCGACGAGGCCTCGGCGCTCGCCGCAAGAGACGGCGCGCCCGCACGATGATATTGTCATCGCCTCAAGCACCCCCGGGCCGATCGGTCCGGGGCCGACCCCGACCCCGCGCGCGTTCGATCGAAGCGCCTTTTATCCGGAATTTGTATGGCGCGTGACCAGATCGATATGACGCCGCTGCAGTCGCGCGACGAACTGATCGCGTGGCTGGAGGCCGGCGTGAAGCCGGTCTCCGAGTTCCGGATCGGCACCGAACACGAAAAGACGCCGTTCACGGCCGAAGGCCACCGTCCCGTTCCCTATGAAGGTGGCCACGGGATCGGCGCCCTGCTCGAGGGCATGAAGCTCCTGCTCGGCTGGGAACCGATCATGGAGCGCGGCAATATCATCGGGCTCCACGACGTCACCGGCGGCGGCGCGATTTCGCTGGAGCCCGGCGGACAATTTGAACTATCGGGCGCGCCGGTCGAGAACGTGCATCAAACCCAGTCGGAACTGATGGCGCATCTGGCGCAGGTGCGTGAGGTGGCGGCGCCGCTCGGCATCCGGTTTCTCGGGCTCGGCATGACGCCGTCCTGGTCGCGGGCACAGATTCCGGTGATGCCGAAGGGCCGCTACAAGATCATGACCGGCTACATGCCGAAGGTCGGCCGATACGGCCTCGACATGATGTACCGGACCTGCACGGTGCAGACCAATCTCGACTTCTGCTCGGAAGCCGACATGGTCAGGAAACTCCGGGTATCGGTGGCGCTGCAGCCGGTGGCGACCGCCTTGTTTGCCAATTCACCGTTCACCGAAGGCAAGCCCAACGGCTTCCTGTCGTTCCGCTCCGAAATCTGGCGAGATACCGACAATGCGCGCTCCGGGATGATTCCATGGGCGTTCGAGGACGGCATGGGGTTCGAACGCTGGGTCGATTATGCGCTCGACGTGCCGATGTATTTCGTCAAGCGCGGCGATTCCTATATCGATGTGGCGGGCTCGTCGTTCCGCGATTTCTTCGACGGCAGGAACCCTGTCCTTCCCGGCGAGCGCCCGACGCTGTCGGACTGGGCCAATCACTTGTCCACGATCTTCCCCGAGGTGCGGTTGAAACGCTATCTGGAAATGCGCGGCGCCGACGGCGTGCCGTGGGGGCGGCTGCCCGCTTTGCCCGCGTTCTGGGTCGGATTGCTCTACGACAACACCAGCCTCGATGCGGCATGGGACATCGTCAAGCACTGGAATGCGCAGGAGCGCCAGGCCATGCGCGACGACGTGTCGCGCATGGGCTTCAAGACTCGGATCAGGGACCGCTATTTGTTCGAAATCGCCAGGGAATGCCTGACGCTGGCGCATTCGGGCTTGCGGCGGCGCGGCCGGGCCGATCACCTCGGCCACGACGAAAGCCGCCATCTCGAACCGCTGGAGCGGATTCTTGATTCCGGCCGCTGCCCCGCCGAGGAAATGCTGGAGAAATTCCACGGCCCCTGGCATGGCTCGGTCGAGCCGGCCTATGAGGAATACGCGTTTTAGGACCGGTTCGGGGCCGTTCATCCGCCATACAGGTTCATGGCGATCAAATGGCGGACCGCGAAGCGCGGCGCGCAACTAGTTGAAAGCCAATGTTAATGTGGGGAGACCGCCGGCTCAGGGCGGGTTTGATGACGCTCGCCTTTGCGGCGGCCGTCACTGCCGCGCGGCCGGCGCAGGCCCAGGCCAATTTCGACCGTCCGGGCGGCGACTATCAAAGTTCGCCGGTCGAGTCCGGCGATCCCGTGGATTGCGCATTGCTGTGCGAACGCGACCGGCGCTGCCGGGCCTGGAGCTTCAACTATCCGACCGATATCGCCGGCGGTCCCGCGCTATGCCGGCTGAAGAGCAGCGTGCCGCCGCGCGCCAAGGACAATTGCTGCATTTCGGGCGTGCGTGGCGCCGGCGTGGTCGAGCCGCGCAACGGCGCCATCGAAACCTCGATCGACCGGTTCGGCGGCGACTACCGCAATTTCGATCTCAAGAAGGGTGACAGCGACGAGGTCTGCAAGGTGGCGTGCGCCGCCGACAATAAATGCCGGGCCTGGACCTATGCGCGCCCCGGCTATGTCGGAAAAGACGCGCACTGCTTTCTGAAGAAGGAAATCAAGCCGCCGCGCCGCAAGGCGGGATTCATCTCCGGCGTCGTGCGGTGAACTTGGCGTGAACCGGCTGCCGGCGCGCCGCCCTCAATGCACCGTGGTGAAGAACCGCGCGAAACGGAAGCCGGACAGCCAGGTCCAGACCGGCTGGCCGCGGATGCCGAGATCCCACGATCCGACCACGGCGTCGGCGCGGCCGACCAGATCGTCCATCGGCAGCAAGCCGACGCCGCCATCGCGCACCGGAACGCGGCTGTCGGCGGAATTGTCGCGGTTGTCGCCCATCACGAACAGCCGGCCCTTCGGCACGGTCACTTCGGCGGTGTTATCGAGCCGGCCGTTGTCATGCAGCTTGAAAATCGCGTGGCTGACGCCGCCCGGCAGCGTCTCGATAAAGCGATAGGCCGGCTCGGATCCGCCATTATCGTCCTCGGCTGCGCCGATGCCATCCGGCTTCAGCGAGGCGGGGTGGTCGTTGATGAAGAGCTGACCCTGCCGCATTTGGATCCGATCGCCGGGCAGGCCGACGACGCGCTTGACCCAGGCCTGCGAGCGGTCGCCCGGCCAGCGAAACACCACGACGTCGCCGCGCTTCGGCGTTCCGCCGAACACCCGCCCGGTCTCCGGCAAGGTGATCTGGATCGGTAGCGAGGCGGCGCTGTAGCCGTAGGGATATTTCGACGCCAACAGGGCATCGCCGATCAAAAGCGTCGGCTCCATCGATCCGGACGGCACGTAAAAGGGTTCGGCGAGCGCTCCCTTGGCGAGAAACACGATCAGCACGATCGCCACGAGCTGGGCGAACTGGCCGCGCCAGGTGCTGGTCTTGGCGGCGGCGGTTTCGGTGTCTGCGCTCATCCGCCGGTTCCTCCGACCGTGATGCGCTCCATCCGCAGCGTCGGCTGGCCGACGCCGACCGGCACGCCCTGGCCGTTCTTGCCGCAGGTCCCGATGCCGGAATCGAGCGCCAGATCGTTGCCGATCATGGTGATTCGGTGCAGGTCGGTCGGTCCATTGCCGATCAGCATGGCGCCCTTCAGCGGCGCGCCGAGCTTGCCGTTCTCGATTCGGTAGGCTTCGGTGCACTGGAAGACATATTTGCCCGAGGTGATATCGACCTGACCGCCGCCGAAATTGGCGGCGTAGATGCCGTTCTTGACCGAGCCCAGAATTTCGGCGGGATCGCGGCTACCCGCCAGCATGTAGGTGTTGGTCATGCGCGGCATCGGCACATGGGCATAGCTCTGGCGGCGGCCGTTGCCGGTCGGCTTCATCTTCATCAGCCGGGCGTTCTGGCGATCCTGCATGTAGCCGACCAGGATACCGTCCTCGATCAGTACGGTGCGGTTGGTCGGCGTGCCCTCGTCGTCGATCGACAGCGAGCCGCGCCGGGCGGCAATGGTGCCGTCGTCGACCACCGTCACGCCCTTGGCCGCGACCTGCTGGCCCATCAGGCCGGCGAAGGCGGAGGTCTGCTTGCGGTTGAAATCGCCCTCGAGGCCATGGCCGACCGCCTCGTGCAACATCACGCCGGGCCAGCCGGCGCCAAGCACGACATCCATTTCGCCGGCCGGTGCCGGCACTGATTCCAGATTGACCAGCGCTTCGCGGATCGCGCCGTCGGCGGCCTCCCGCCACGCCCTGGTTTCGACGAAGCGTGCGTAGCCTTCGCGGCCGCCATAGCCCTTGCTGCCGCTTTCCTGCCGATCGCCCTGGCCGGCGACCACCGATATATTGATCCGCACCAGCGGGCGGACATCGCGATAGCTCTCGCCGTCGGGACGCAGGATTTCGACGAGCTGCCAGGTCGCGCCAAGACTGACCGTCACCTGCCGCACCCGCGGATCGCGGTCGCGGACATAGGCGTCGATCTCGGCGAGCAGCTTCACCTTGCTTTCGAAGCCCGGCGCATCGAGCGGATTGTCGTCGCCATAGAGCCGCACATTGGTGTGCGGGGGGGCTGCCGCGAACGTCCCCGAATAGCCGCCCCTAACCGCGTGCACCGCGTCGGCGGCACGGATCAGGGCCGGCAGCGAGACGTCAGAGGAATGCGCGTAGCCGACCGCGTCGTCTTTGACGGCGCGCAGGCCGAAGCCCTGCGAGGTGTCGTAGGTCGCCTGTTTCAGACGGCCATTGTCGAACATCAGCGCTTCGGACTGGCCATATTCCAGAAACAGTTCGCCATCGTCGGCCCCTGCCAGCCCGCGCGCCACTTCATGGCGCACGGAATCGCGGTCGAGGTTGGCGCGGTCGAGCAGCGAGGTTATGGCGGGATCGGTCATGCAGGCTCCAGTCTGGGCGCATCGCGCCCTGCTCGCGCGCAGGGCCGGGACGACGCTGCAGGCAAGATAGTCACGATCGCGCCAAAAGGGGAGGGGGTGAGGGCCGGTCAGGAGGCGGGTTCGCCGAACCGCTCCGCGGTCTCACGGCAGCTGGTCGTATCCCTCGCCGAGGCCGTTGAGGCTCAGCGGAAAGCCGATACCTTCCTCGGGGGTCTCGAAGATGATGAAGGTCGCGGTCTTGGCGTTGCGCAACTGATTGAGGAGCTTGTCGTCCATCACAACTTCGGCAACGCAGCCATTGGGCAGGCAGCGCACGAATCCGGCGCGGCCGACATCGACATTATCGAGCTTCAGGCCCAGTCCCGACGGCAGCAGCACGCCGAGCGGTGCGACCACCCGCATCAGCTTGCTCTTCTGGTCCGCGGTCTTGAGCACGATGACGGTCAGTCCCGCATTGGAGCGGTCTTCCGCCACCACGCTCTGGATCAGGGCGCATTGTTCGGTTTGGGCGCCGGGTGGGGTGTCGCAGCGGATCTGCCAGTCGCCGTGCACCGAGCGCACCGCGCCCTGTGCGCTGGCGGCCGCGGTCAGACCGAGCAGGAACGCGAGAACGAAGCCGGAAGCGGGCAAGGTCGCACGCAGCCATCGGCTCAAACCAGCGGCGGATCGTTCGTCCCGGCTTGCGGTGCGCCCGTTCAGGTCTTTCGAAGGCCCCATCAGGGTCGATTTCTCCAGTATTCCTCGGCCGGTATTCCCGATCGACGACACAGTCTCGCAAACGCCGGCCCGTGCCGTGGACTGATACGGCAATGACGGCGCCTTGAAGGCAATCCGGCGCCGCATCACTGCACCATTAGTCGCGAATCAGGTTCCTTTGGAACAGTCGATCTGTGCCTACATCGGGCAATCCGCCTGTCAAGCGCCGGCCGACGGCAAATCCGTCTCTTTCGCTTGATTTAACGAGAAAATGCCACATCAACTGGCTAGAAGCCGAGGCATCGCTTTGCGCCTTTCTACTGCATTGCGAGGGGCTGAGAATTATGGTTTGAGAGGCTGGACTTCGACGCGTTCTAACGATCCGGCCCGAAGACATGCCAAGGCCGTTTGTCAGGGGGCGGATCGTGCAGCATCTCTCGCCGTCCGGCGGAATGCTTTGGGGTTCTATCGGGGTTCTATCAAGGGAGCGCGAACGGCATGAAGATGTCGATGGGCCAGACGGGCCGGCGGTGGTTGGGATTGGCGGTAGCGGGTGTTTCGCTGCTGGCCGGTGGGACGGCGTTGGCCGAAGAAATAGGGCAGCCATCACCGTGGGAATTCAACTTGCAGGCGTCGGCCTCGCCGGTGATGGACAGCATCATGCGGTTCCACGATTGGCTGCTGGTCATCATCTCGGTGATCACGCTGTTCGTTCTGGCGCTGCTGATCACGGTCGTCGTGAAGTTCAACGCGAGGGCCAATCCGGTTCCCTCCCGGACCACCCACAACACCCTGATCGAAGTGGCCTGGACCCTGATTCCGGTGCTGATCCTGGTCGGTATCGCAGTGCCGTCATTCCGGCTGCTGTTCTTGCAACTCGACATTCCCAAGGCGGATATGACGATCAAGGCGACCGGCAAGCAGTGGTACTGGAGCTACGCCTATCCGGACAACGGCAAATTCGAGTTCGATTCGCTGCTCGCCGAGGACAAGCAGCCGCGGCTGCTCGGTGTCGATAACGAACTGGTGGTGCCGGTGAACAAGATTGTCCGGGTGCAGGTCACCGGCGCCGACGTCATCCATTCCTTCGCGGTACCGGCGTTCGGCATCAAGATCGACGCCATTCCGGGCCGACTCAACGAAACCTGGTTCAAAGCCACCAAGACCGGCATGTTCTATGGCCAGTGCTCGGAACTGTGCGGCAGGGATCACGCCTTCATGCCGATCGCGGTGCGGGTGGTGAGCGATCAGGATTTCGCGGCCTGGGTTGAGTCCGCGAAGAAGAAATTTGCGGCGCTGCCGGGCAAGGCCTACGCTTTGAAGGCCTACGCTTTGGCAGAGACCGCAGCGGCAGAGACCGCAGCGCAATAGGCCGCAAGGCTTGAGTCCACAGGGCTTTGAGTCCACAAGGCTCGCGCGCATATCGACGGGACAGGACGACGGGACAGGGCGACGGGACCTGATGGGTCCACAAAACTGCAAGGCAGGATTTGAAAATGGCAACGACCGCAGCAACGCATACCGATTACGGCCATGACGATCACGCGCACGACCATCCGACCGGCTGGCGGCGGTTCGTCTATTCGACCAATCACAAGGACATCGGCACGATGTACCTGGTGTTCGCCCTCACCGGGGGCATCATCGGCGCCCTGATGTCGATGGGGATCCGGGCGGAACTGATGTTTCCCGGCGTGCAGATCTTCCACCAGACTCACGAGTACAACGTATTTGTGACCGCGCACGGCCTGATCATGATCTTCTTCATGGTGATGCCGGCGATGATCGGCGGTTTCGGCAACTGGATGGTTCCGCTGATGATCGGCGCGCCCGACATGGCGTTTCCGCGCCTGAACAACATCTCGTTCTGGCTGCTGCCGGTGGCGTTCTCCCTGCTGATCATCTCGACCTTCGTTGAGGGCGAGCCGGGCTCCAGCGGCGCCGGAACCGGCTGGACGCTTTATGCGCCGCTGTCGACGACCGGTCATCCCGGACCGGCGGTCGATTTCGTCATCCTGGCGCTGCATCTGGCCGGCGCCTCGTCGATTCTCGGCGCCATCAATTTCATCACCACGATCTTCAACATGCGCGCGCCGGGCATGACCCTGCACAAGATGCCGCTGTTCGTATGGTCGATCCTGGTCACCGTGTTCCTGCTGTTGCTGGCGTTGCCGGTGCTCGCCGGTGCCCTCACCATGCTGCTCACCGATCGCAATTTCGGCACCACGTTCTTCTCCCCGGAGGGCGGCGGCGACCCGGTGCTGTTCCAGCACCTGTTCTGGTTCTTCGGTCACCCCGAAGTCTACATCCTGGTGCTGCCGGGCTTCGGCATGATCAGCCAGGTCGTCTCGACCTTCTCGAGGAAGCCGGTATTCGGCTATCTCGGCATGGCCTATGCGATGGTGGCGATCGGCGGCATCGGCTTTGTGGTGTGGGCGCACCACATGTATACGGTCGGCATGTCGTCGGCGACGCAGGCCTATTTCGTCGCCGCCACCATGGTGATCGCGGTGCCGACCGGCGTGAAGATCTTCTCCTGGATCGCCACGATGTGGGGCGGCTCGATCGAGTTCAAGACGCCGATGCTGTGGGCGATCGGCTTCATCTTCCTGTTCACCGTCGGCGGCGTCACCGGCGTCGTGCTGGCCAACGCCGGCGTCGATCGCGTGCTGCAGGAAACCTACTACGTCGTCGCGCACTTCCATTACGTGATGGGCATCGCCGCGGTGTTCGCGATCTTCGCCGGCTGGTACTACTGGTTCCCGAAAATGTCCGGCTACATGTACAACGAGACCATCGGCAAGGCGCACTTCTGGGTGACGTTTGTCGGTGTCAACGTGCTGTTTTTCCCGCAGCATTTTCTCGGACTGCAAGGCATGATGCGGCGCTCGGTCGACTATCCGGATGCGTTCGCCGGCTGGAACGAGGTGTCGTCGGTTGGGGCCTTCATCTCCGGTTTTGGCCTCCTGATCTTCCTCTACGGCATGATCGACGCGTTCGTGCGCAAGCAGCGGGCCGCCGACAATCCGTGGGGCGTCGGCGCCACCACGCTGGAATGGACGTTGCCGTCGCCACCGCCGTTCCACCAGTTCGAAACGCTGCCGCGCGTGCAGTAATGCGAATGCGCGGCGCGCGTTGACCGCGCCGCGCCTAACCAAGCGAGACCTGTCTTGTCAGTTGTCGATCAAAACGCCATCGCGCTGTCGCCCCGGATCTCGGAGGCGAGCGTCTCCGATTACATCGCGTTGCTGAAGCCACGGGTGATGTCGCTCGTGGTCTTTACCGCGCTGGTCGGGCTCATGATCGCGCCAGGCCATTTTCACCCGGTGCTGGCCTTCACCTCGATCCTCTGCATCGCGGTCGGCGCCGGCGCCTCCGGCGCGCTGAACATGGCGCTCGAAGGCGACATCGACGCGCTGATGTCGCGCACCGCCAACCGGCCGATCCCGCGCGGCCGCGTCACCCGCGCCGAGGCCACGGCGTTCGGCATGACGCTGGCGTTTTTCTCCGTGATGACGCTCGGTATCCTGGTCAACTGGTACGCCGGCGCGTTGCTCGCCTTTACGATCTTTTTTTACGTCGTGATCTATACGATGGCGCTGAAGCGCCGTACCGCGCAGAACATCGTGATCGGCGGCGCCGCTGGCGCGCTGCCTCCGGTGGTGGCATGGGCGGCGGCGACCGGCTCGCTGTCGGTCGAGCCACTGCTGTTGTTCCTGATCATCTTCTTCTGGACCCCGCCGCATTTCTGGGCGCTGGCGCTGTTCCGCACCGACGATTACGCCCGTGCCGGGGTGCCGATGCTGCCAGTCGTCGCCGGTCCCGATGCGACGCGGCTGCAGATATTGCTTTATACCATCGTGCTGGTGGCGATTGCCGCCGCGCCCTGGCCGCTCGGCTATTTCGACGCCGTCTATGGCGTCGCCTCGCTGATCCTCGGCGTCGGCATGCTGGCGCTTGCGGTCAATGTCTACCGCCGCCGCGAGCGCGCCGAATCGCTCCGCGCCACGCGAAGATTATTTGCTTTTTCCATCCTTTATCTATTCGCGCTGTTTGCGACGCTCCTGCTCGAAGTCGTTGTACGCGCCATTGCGCCTTTGGTCTGGTAGGGGGCGCATGGGATACGAATGGACGAGAAGCGAGAGCCAGAAGAAGGAATTGTCCTCACCGAGGCGCAGTTCAGGAGCCGCGGCCAGCGTTCGATCGCGCCCGGCGGGCTCGTGCTCTTGTTCTTCGCGGTCACTTTCAGGGACCCGGCCGTTCTGAGCCGGCCGTTGTGAGGGATATGGAGCAGGAGACCACCAAAGAGACCAGGGCGCCGCGGCTCAGCCGCGATGCGGCGGTGGGTGCGATCTGCGGCCTGCTGGTGGCGCTGATGGTCGGCGCGTCCTATGCGGCGGTGCCATTCTACAACTGGTTCTGCCGCGCCACCGGCTTCAACGGCACCACCCAGGTCGCAACCGCGGCGCCGACATCGGCGCCGCTGGCACGCAAGATCGCGGTACGCTTCGATTCCAACGTCGCGGGCGGGCTGCCGTGGAAGTTCGAGCCGGAAAAGACCGAGATCGAGATCCGGATCGGCGAAGTCGTCACGGTCTATTACAACGTCACCAATGAATCGGCGCGAACCACCGCCGGGCAGGCCGCCTACAACGTGGCGCCGCTCACGGTCGGCAAGTATTTCGAGAAGATCAACTGCTTCTGCTTCACCGAGCAGACCATGGCCCCCGGCGAGACCCGCCAGATGACGGTGGTGTTCTATGTCGACCCCTCGGTGGTCAAGGACAGCGATAACGACAGCCTCAACACCATCACGCTGTCCTATACCTTCTATCCCGTGCGCGATCCGGCGCCGCAGCCGCTGGCGGCAACCGAGCCGGACCGGCGCAAGGGAGACCTCTGAGCGCCGGGGTTTTTCGCATCCCGGGATTTGATTTTTGAGACGAACAGGTGCCGAATACCACCGGCACGCCAACGGAGAGACCGCAATGGCTACGGCGCAAATCAAGCACGATTACCACCTTGTCGACCCGAGTCCGTGGCCGATCATAGGCTCGATCTCGGTTTTCTTCATGGCCGTCGGCGCCATCATCTGGATGCATCATTTGTCCGCGGTCGCGCCGATCATTTTCGGTATCGGCGTGATCGGCGTGCTCTACACCATGGCGAGCTGGTGGGTGGACGTGATCCGCGAGGCGCAGTACCAGGGCGATCACACCCGCGTGGTGCAGATCAGCCACCGCTACGGCATGATCCTGTTCATCGCCTCCGAGGTGATGTTCTTCGTCGCCTGGTTCTGGGCGTTCTTCAATTCCGCGCTGTTCCCGGCGGACGCGGTTCATGCAACGCGTGACGCGGTGTTCGGCTGCGGAGCCGGCACCCAGATGGGCGCGTGCAGCGTGCCGGGCACCTGGCCGCCGAAGGGCATCGATGCCTTCGATCCCTGGCATCTGCCGCTGTTGAACACGCTGTTGCTGCTGACCTCCGGCACCACGGTGACCTGGGCGCATCACGCGCTGCTCCATAACGATCGCAAGGGTCTGAAATACGGGCTGTTGCTCACGATCCTGCTCGGCCTCACCTTCACCGGCGTGCAGGCCTGGGAATACACCCACGCCGCGTTCGGCTTCGCCGGCAATATCTACGGCGCCACCTTCTTCATGGCGACCGGCTTCCACGGCTTCCATGTGATCATCGGAACCATCTTCCTGATCGTCTGCCTGCTGCGGGCCAATGCCGGACACTTCTCGCCGACCCAGCATCTCGGCTTCGAATTCGCCGCCTGGTACTGGCATTTCGTCGACGTGGTGTGGCTGTTCCTGTTCATCTGCATCTATGTCTGGGGCACCGGCGGCGGAAGGCTGGCGGGCGCCGAGTAACCGGTCGTCACATGCGCGACAGCGGGGGCGGCCGCGGGGCCGCCCTTTTCGGTGGGCGACGTGCGAAAGAACAACCGATGCCGGGCTACAACTCACCGACGATGGCTCAGAGCGCGATGCGCGGCATCGCTTGCCGATGTCCGCGCTGCGGCCAGGGCAAGCTCTATGCGGGATTCCTGACGCTGCGGCCGAACTGTGCGGCCTGCGGCCTCGACTATGCCTTTATCGACAGCGGCGATGGTCCTGCGATTTTCATCATCATGATCGCCGGCGCGATCGTCGTCGGCTGTGCCCTGATCGTGGAGGTGAAATACCAGCCGCCGTACTGGCTGCATGCGGTGCTCTGGCTGCCGCTCATTCTCGCCACCACGCTGCTGCCGTTGCGCGCGATGAAGTCGCTGCTGATCGCGCTGCAGTTCCATCACAAGGCCGGCTGATCGACCGCGAGCCAAGATGATGCATTTCTCCGCAACGAGGCGCAACGTCGCCGGCTTTACCGTGTTCACGCTCCTGATGCTGGCACTGTTCATTGGCCTCGGGGTCTGGCAGTTGCAGCGCCGGATCGAGAAACATGCCTTGATCGCGGCTCTGACTGAACGGCTCGCGGCGCCGCCGGAGTCGCTGCCGCCGCCGTCGCAATGGCGCGCGCTGACGCCGGCCGGCGACGAATTCCGCCGGGTTCGCTTGACCGCGACCTATCAGGGGCTTCCGGACGCCATGGTCTACAGTTCCGGTTCGGCGATTCGCGCGGATATTTCCGGTCCCGGCACCTGGGCCTTCCTGCCGGCGCGGCTGCCGACCGGCGAGACCGTCGTCATCAATGCGGGCTTCGTGCCAAACGCCATGCTGGATCGCGGACAACAGGATCGCGCGGTGGCACCGCTGCTGACCGACGCGCCGGTGAAATTGACCGGCTACCTCCGCTTTCCGGAGGCCGCCGGCGTCCTGACGCCACAGCAAAATCTCGCCCAGCGGCTGTGGTTTACCCGGGATCATCTGGCGATGGCGCGGGCGCTCGGGTGGGGCAGCGGCGGCGAGGTCGCGCCGTTCTATATCGATCTGGAAACGCCGGTGCCGGCCAACGGCATCCCGAAGCCCGGGCCGCTCGAGGTCAACCTGCGGGACGACCACATGCAATATGCCATCATCTGGTTCATGCTCGCTGGCGCCGTCGTGATCGCATTCGGGGCGTGGCTGCGGACGCAAATGCGGGACTGACGCGAGCGACTGGCTGGGACCGCCTGACGGGCTACCCATCGCCGCCTCGATCTTCTATGGTGCGGCACCGCTTTGCCGCAGGCAAAGTTATATCATCTCTTGATATCAAAGGCTTAGCGGAAGACCCGGCCTTTGGAGGGCGGATTGACGCGGTATGTTTCGACCCGCGGGGAGGCCCCCGCGCTGGGCTTCTGTGACGTGATGCTGGCTGGGCTTGCCCGCGACGGCGGCCTTTACGTGCCCGAAGCATGGCCGCAACTCGCGCCGGAAGCGATCGCCGGATTTTTCGGCCGGCCCTATTGGGAAGTCGCGGTCGAGGTGATCCGCCCGTTTGTCGGGGGCGAGATTTCGGATGCCGATCTCGGCCGCATGGCCAACGAGGCCTATGCCACGTTCCGCCATCCTGCCGTCGTTCCGCTCGACCAGATCGGCCCCAATCAATTCGTGCTGGAGCTGTTTCACGGCCCGACCCTGGCGTTCAAGGACGTGGCGATGCAGCTGATCGCGCGGCTGATGGATCACGTGCTGGCGCAACGCGCGCGACGCACCACCATCGTGGTCGCGACCTCGGGCGATACCGGCGGCGCCGCGGTCGATGCGTTTGCCGGTCTCGACAATGTCGACCTGATCGTGCTGTTTCCGCACGGCCGCATCTCCGACGTGCAGCGCCGGATGATGACGACGACGGCCGCCGGCAACGTCCACGCGCTGGCCGTCGAAGGCACCTTCGACGATTGCCAGGCGATCGTGAAGGCGCTGTTCAATCATCACAGCTTTTGCGACGCGGTCGCGCTGTCGGGCGTCAATTCGATCAACTGGACGCGGATCGTCGCCCAGGTGGTGTATTATTTCACCGCTGCGGTCGCGCTCGGCGCGCCCACGCGAACGGTGGATTTCACCGTGCCGACCGGAAATTTCGGCGACATCTTCGCCGGCTTCGTCGCCAAGCGGATGGGCTTGCCGATCCGCTGGCTGCGGATCGCCGCCAACCTCAACGACATCCTGCCGCGGACGCTGAAGACCGGCATCTACGAGGTGCGCGAGGTGCATGCCTCGGCTTCGCCGTCGATGGATATCCAGGTCTCGTCGAATTTCGAGCGGCTGTTGTTCGAGGCGAGCGGCCGCGATGCCGGCCTCGTCCGCCGGCTGATGGGGTCGCTGAAACAGTCCGGGCGCTTTGTGCTGCCCGATGCGGTGCTGGCGGCGATCCGCGCGGAATTCGACGCCGGCCGCGCCGACGAAACCGAGACCAGCGCGGCGATCCGCACCGCCTGGCGCGAGGCCGGCGATCTCGTCGACCCGCATACCGCGGTGGCACTGGCGGTCGCGGATCGCGACGCGCCGGATTCGAAGATTCCGAACATTGTGCTGTCGACCGCGCATGCCGCGAAATTTCCCGATGCGGTGGCCGCCGCCTGCGGCGTGCGCCCGGAGCTGCCGCCCTGGCTCGAAGGCCTGATGACCAGGCCGGAGCACATCACGGTCATGAAGAACGATGAGGCCGAAGTCGAACGGTTCGTGCTGTCGGTCAGCCGCGCCGCGAAGCAAGGAGTTGCCGGATGAGTGTCGATATCACCAAGCTTCCTTCCGGCCTGACCGTCATCACCGACACCATGCCGCATCTGGAAACCGCGGCGCTCGGAGTGTGGGCCGGCGTCGGCGGCCGCGACGAGAAGCCCAACGAGCATGGCATCTCGCATTTGCTCGAACATATGGCGTTCAAGGGCACCGTGCGGCGCTCGTCGCGGGAAATCGTCGAGGAAATCGAGGCGGTCGGCGGCGATCTCAACGCCGGCACCTCGACCGAAACCACGGCGTATTACGCCCGGGTGATGAAAGCCGATGTGCCGCTGGCGCTCGACGTGCTGTCCGATATCCTCGCCAATCCGTCGTTCGTGCCGGACGAGCTCGAGCGCGAAAAGGGCGTGATCGTGCAGGAGATCGGCGCCGCGCAGGACACGCCCGACGATGTGGTGTTCGAACATCTCAACGAGCTGTGCTACCCGGATCAGCCGATGGGCCGCTCCTTGCTCGGAACCGCCAAGACCCTGAAGGGTTTCGACCGCGATACGCTGCGCGGCTATCTTGCAACGCATTATCGCGGTCCGGACATGGTGGTGGCGGCGGCGGGCGCCGTCGACCACCGGCGCGTTGTCGAGGAAGTGACGCAGCGTTTCGCGAGCTTCGATGCCGCGCCCGCGCCGAAGCCGCAGCCGGCAATGTTCGGCAAGGGCGGCTCCCGCGTGGTGCACCGCGAACTCGAGCAGGCGCATCTGACGCTGGCGCTGGAAGGGGTGCCGCAGATCGACCTGTCGCTGTTCTCGCTGCAGGTCTTCACCAACACGCTCGGCGGCGGGATGTCGTCGCGGCTGTTCCAGGAGGTGCGCGAAAAGCGCGGACTGTGTTACTCGATCTACACGTTCCATGCGCCGTACGCCGACACCGGCTTCTTCGGGCTCTACACCGGCACCGACCCCGGCGACGCGCCGGAGATGATGGAAGTAATTGTCGACGTCATCAACGATGCGGTCGAAACCCTGACCGAGGCCGAAGTCGCCCGCGCCAAGGCGCAGATGAAGGCGGGCCTGCTGATGGCGCTGGAAAGCTGCAGCTCTCGGGCCGAACAACTGGCGCGCCATGTCCTGGCCTATGGGCGTCCGCTGACAGTGGAGGAACTGGTGGCCCGGATCGACGCCGTGAGCGTGGAATCGACCCGCAACGCCGCGCGTGCCCTGTTGTCGCGCAGCCGGCCGGCCGTGGTCGCGCTTGGCAGCGGCAGGGGTCTGGACACGGCGGTGGCTTTTGCGGAAGGATTGACCAGATCGAAGGCCAAGGCACGTCTTCACTAGGGCCGCGCCTTTGCCGAGACGACACCTTCGCCGGGACGGCGCGCCTGTCGTCTTGCGGCGATCGAGGTTCGGACACTGGGGAGTATCACCCATGGCGCTGTTTCGCCTGCCATCCAGCGGATCGGCCGCCCTCGCGCCGCGCGGTCTCGGCCTGCTGCTGCGGGCGCCGCAGATGTCCGATTTCCTGCAATGGGCGCATTTGCGCGAATCGAGCCGGAATTACCTGACGCCATGGGAGCCGATCTGGCCATCGGACGACCTGACCCGTTCGGGCTTTCGACGGCGGCTGCGCCGCTATGCCGAAGATATCGCCTCCGACCGATCCTATCCGTTTCTGGTATTCCGGGAGTCCGACGGTGCGATGATCGGCGGTGTCACGCTGGCAAATGTCCGCCGCGGCATCGTGCAGGCCGGCACGATCGGATACTGGGTCGGCCAACCCCATGCCCATCGCGGCTACATGACGGCGTCGTTGCGGGTCTTGCTGCCGTTGCTGTTCGGCGAGCTCAATCTGCACCGCATCGAGGCCGCCTGCATTCCCTCGAACACGCCATCGATCCGGGTGCTGGAGAAGTGCGGCTTCAGCCGCGAGGGGCTGGCGCGGCGCTATCTCTGCATCAACGGCGTCTGGCAGGATCACCTGTTGTTCGGGCTGCTGCACGAAGATTTTCGCGGCTAATTGTACTGAGTCAGAAAGTCGCAGGCAAAGGTATTTGAGAATCACATATGGAGGCGAATCCTACTGGAGCAGAGGGGGGCTTGGGATGGGT